>LFIK01005543.1_pt1 | contig 10118 bp, 10 predicted proteins | sample 643401 | NCBI WGS metagenome assembly LFIK01 (sample SAMN03777447, study PRJNA286221) | soda lake metagenome | biome: soda lake; feature: Kulunda steppe; material: water; isolation source: sample T5-Br brine of Lake Tanatar-5 | place: Russia: Kulunda steppe | collected 2010-07
CACCCTGCCCCACATCCCCCTGTCCCCCCCGCCCCGCACCTTGATGCTCCACTTCCCAGAGTAAGGATTGAGGCAGGCGATGGGCATGATGCGTGCATGGCCCTCGTTCCTCACCACCGGCCCGTTGCCCACCATCATGCCCCCACCCCCCGGAGCGCGTCCACCCATCATGCCCCCACTCCCCGGAGCGCGTCCACCCATCATGCCCCCACCCCCACCGCCGGCGTTCATCCCATAACCCCCTAGCGGTGCGCGCACGCCCCCTTGAGGACCCATCATGCCAGCCCCGCTGCCGCCGCCCATGCCTGCGCCACCCATGCCAGGCCCGCCCCCGCCACCCATGCCTGGGCCGCCGCCCATGCCAGGGCCACCGCCATAGGGCATGCCGCTGTTGTTGCTCGGCATGAAGCCGCCGCCCATGCCTCCGCCCTGCTGCATCGGCGGCTGCTGCATCATGCCTCCGCCCTGCTGCATTGGTGGCTGCTGCATCATGCCCCTGCCCTGCTGCATTGGCGGCTGCTGCATTACGCCCCCACCCTGCTGCAATGACGGCCGCTGCATCACGCCCCCGCCCTGCACCTGGGCCGCCATGCCACCCATGCCCCCCTGCTGCACAGGCGCCTCTTGCTGCATCATGCCCATGCCTGGCTGCCCCATCATGCCCGGCTGCCCCATCATGCCTGGCTGCTGCTGCTGCTGCTGCATCATGCCACTGCCTGGCACAATAGGGCCTCCTGCCGCCGCGCCATACTGCATGCCCACAGGAGGCGCACCACCCATTCCGGCAGGGGGCACGCCAGCACCCTGGTAGGAGTGTGCACACATGGAGTCATGCACAACACACAAAACGTGTGGTAAGGGGAGTAAGTGGTGGTGAGCTGTGCACGGGTGTGGGGTGAGGGGCGCGCGCAAAGAGGGAGGGAACGGTGTGTAAGGGACAGGTGCTTGAGGGCATGCGTGGGGCACATGCATGGAAGGGGGTGGGTAGTTTGGCACTGCAGCAGAGCAGGGCGTGGCGGGGCAGCGCGTCAACAGCTAGCAAAGTTTACATTGAAGGCAGCAGGGGTCTAACCGGGCAGATCCTCGAAGGCGGAGAAGGTGACAGTGGCCACACAGAATGAGAGTGCCGCAAGCAGGATGCTGCAGACGCAGGCCAAGGGACGCAAGTTTCTAATGCTGCAGGGTGGGACGGCTTTGGTGAGGCGTGGAGGCTGCGGCACAAAGCAGGCGTGTGGAGAGAGAGCGCAGGGTGGGATGGGAGGGCAGGGAAGGGAAGGGGGGACTCCATGGTGCGCATCATGCAGGCGTGCACACACACGTGCACGTGCACACACAGGATGCCTTGAACACCTGCACATTTCCGCTTGAGTAATTTTAGCGTGTGGCAGCTCACTGCGCAGGGGCACCAACGCACCATGGGCATGAGACCTGCCTCCCCTGGCGGTGGCGCAGGGTTCTCGCCCAGAGGCGTCGGGTTGCCGATGAGCTCAGGGCTCATACCAACCACATCCAGGTTGATGGCGATGTACACCCTGCGCCCAAGAGGACCATACCATGCGATGAGCAAAAAGGAGACCCGAGCAAAGGATGGCGCATGCCGCGCGCCTGTGCGCAGCCATATGAAGGGCAATGCATGCCCTGCGCACACAGCATGCGTGCTCAGTTCGCCATCGTCGGCCATCCTGCTGCAAGCACGCACTCAGGTCATGTGACATGCTTTCCAACAACACATCAGATTTTGCCCAATAACATTTCCAAACATGGAACAGCATGCATCTTTGGCGCTTGCTTCACGAATGTCACAAATGAATTGTTTGGACTCCCACTGCATCAGCTTCTGTCAGCCTTGTCGAGGGTGAAATGCATGCGGCATGCTTCACGCAGGTGCAGGTTGCAGAGGGACTGCAAAAAGGAAAGGCTCACTTTTTGCCGTTGACACTGTTGGCAATGATTTCATCCACCCTCAAGATGGCTCCCTTTACAAAGCTATTCAGGTTGCTCACAATTGTCTCCTGCACATGAGCATGGACATACGCAGTGATTGCTTAATCACATGCGTGCGCAAGCGCACGCGGTGCATGAAAATGTGTATGACATGTGGGCGTGCACGTGATTCTTATGCACGCATGCATGCGTGCGGGTGTGCGTGTGGTGTGTGCATGTGCGTGTGTGTGTGGTTTGAATGTGTGTGTGTGTGTGTGCACGCATGCGAATACGTGTACATGTGTGCAAGGACACATGCATGCAGTCCAAAGAATGAAGCGTTAGTACGTCTGTGCGCATGTGGTTGTGCGCTTGTGTGCGCATGTGTCCACATTTGTGCATGTGTCTGCACGTGTATCAGAGAGAATGCACGCTCAAACGCATGCTTGAGTCATGTGGCTGGTACTGAAGCCTGGGTATCTGCCTTGGGCGTGCATAGCGTTCACAGGAAAATGGGGTTATGTGCCAGACTTACCAAGGAGCCGAAAGGCGAGACGTGTTTATGGTCATGGCACACACATACGCTCGGAGCACGAGGCTTACTTGGAGTTGTGTGGAAGGCATGACGGTTGTTGAGTGCTGGCCATCATGCATGACCAAGCGGAAGCGAGGCTTGGAGGGGTTGTTTGCCTGGACAATGTTCTTGACATCTGCATGCATGCGCAGGGGTGTTGGTACATTCCCACTGTACGTAAACCTTATGTCCCCTCAAACAAAGTCTGTAGTAGGAATGCGCTAGGCGCTTGCCATGTCTTGCAGCTCTCGGGCCAAGTGCATGCTAAATGGCTACCTCTACTCAAAAGCATGTGCTATTTCGCAACTTTTGCTAATGTCTGAACATCCTCCCCTGCCTCTTACAAAATTTCCCATCAACATGACCTCAATAAATACATGCCAGCTCGGAATGTGGGTTGGTTAGAACGCCATGGGCAGATGGCCCTTGGCAGCCTGGAGCTGAACCCTCTTTGCATAGGTTAGACTAATGGGTTATTTGCAAAGGGAGGGTAGAAAGGTCCTTGATACAAAGTCTTGGCCTCATTTTTGGCGCGTTTGGCAGCCCATGGGTGCACCGCGGAGCCAATACAGAGGCAGAGCAAGGGGGCAGGGCACAGCGTGCACAGCATGCATGCATCTGGTTACAGTATGCCCCCTGCCTTGCCGTCTGAGTGGCATCAATTAATAAACAGAATCATGCCCTTGCCATGGAATGCCATGTGTGCTGTTATGTGGTCCATACGTGAAAGCGCACACAGCACATAGCGCTATGCTGTTGACCTGCTCGCTGACAAATATAGACAAGGCCTGGACGCTCAATTACTTCCCGAAAATACCTTGTAGCCTTGTAAAGGCGTGCACAAGAAGAGCTGGCTTTGAGCCAGAAAGGAAATTCCTGGTACTCAGTCAAGCTTTGGACAAGAAGCAATCGAGGTGATCCGCTTGGTCCTCATGCAGCGAGCTTCTGAGCTCGTCATACTCACCTAAGAGCTGCAGGAAGATTGGCTTCGTGAAGGAGATGTCCTTGCAAAGCTTGTACAGTGACCCGGTTGAGAGCTGCATCCTGGCGCGCGCGCACGCCTACAGACTATCCCCGGCCAGAATAGTTTGTCTATTCCTCCCACAAATTTCCAGCCTCCTCCTGCTTGCTAGTGCACCTGCGTCAGTCCGGACAGCTCAGCTAGACGGTGATATTTCTGCATGTGCGTCACACAAATCATGCTAATGAATTTGATTTGATCTTGCTAAGTAACCACGAGGCAGAGAAACACGGATCGCTACACTGATCTACATAGCCCCTTGGTGAAATGCTTGGTATGTATTACTATGATAAATTACAATATGAGGCCACGCACTGATACACCCTCCAACCGCTTCCAGGCACACAGGTCAGCCAGCCGGCGCTGCCGCGCTTCGATCTTTGCAGCTTCAAAATAACAATTCATAATTATTTTACCCTCTCCCCTTACATTGACAGGGGCGGCCCTGGTGACTCAAGCGAGCCCAAATCCAACCGCGTCATGGAGCATGACAAACGTGCGCACCCTCTACTTACGGCCTGGCCTTTGAAAGTTTTCCATTACACATTCTCATATCTCTCGGTCTTCACATTTCTTGCTGTTTGTTCATGCCTTCTGGGCTGACAATCACCCTGATCTTCCTCTCCCACTTTCCAACAGGCACACACTACTCAAACTCTTGGTGAGCTGTATGAGCAGCTTTAAAATGGATCCATACATCATTCTTATATATGGGATCAGATCAGTGTGTAGGGAATTGTGTGTGAATCCCAAAGACGGCCAGCATCCGGCTATGGAAAGGTAGCTTCATCGTTTAGGCTGTGCACACTGTGAACGCTGGACTAAACACCAGAGAAAGAAAGGAAGGCTGAGCCTTTTTCTTCTCAAACAGCCTCCGCCCATGCGAAAGGTCCCACTAATCGCGTGATGTGTGTGATTGGTCCACCTAGTCCTGCTTTCCTTCCTGTATTGAAACCAGGCTTTCCTTGATCACCAGATCACCTCCGACTGCCTAACCAACCAAAAGGCTCAGGCTTCGGGCTGGACTGGGGTCAGGCCAGTTCATTGACCGGGATCGTTCCCCGGTCTTTTACTATACTATAAGTTATAGCGTTCCTTACACCTTCCGTTCTTGACTAGGCCTGATCCTATTGCACCCCTTCCCCAAGACGAATCCCCAGACATGCCAAAGACTGTTGACTTCACAGAGAAGGATCGCAAGCACATGCAGCAGGTTTGTTCAGCCTCAGGGCCGCTGCACGAATGGTGCCGCCTGTTGTGCACACTGAGTTGGCAACTCTTGGATGGTTTGCTTCATAAAAACAAGTGTGAGCGAGCGTCCTCTGGGGCACTTTTGGCTTGCTCTTTTGTGAGCAGCGTGCGTTGCGACGCTTTGTTGCATGCTTAAAGCTGCTGCTGTTGGCAGAGTTGCCATGCACCCTGTGATATGATGTTTTTGTTTGTCTTCCTTGTTTTGCATCATCAACAGAGCTTTTCAGGCACAGCAGCAGAAAGCATGACACTATGTCTGATGCAGGACCTGGGCAGGGACATCCCTGGCTTGATAGAGAAAGACACAGCTAACAAGGTACAAACCATGCTTGCATTGATCTTAGACGTTTAATCATGATAATTATCTTCCAGGCGTCGTGTTCATCACTGGATATTGGATCCAATTTGTGTCTCAAGCCTTATGGAAGACTAGGCACTAGAGATAAATGGAATATTGTCTTACAAGCTCTGCATGTGATCAAAGAGCCTGCTGAACAATGAAAGCATATCGCAATCAATGAACTTCTTGCAATTCCGTCTCAGGAAAAATTGGAAGAGCATAAGAGGCAGCTTGAGAGTGCTGTGCCAGCCGCCCCTCTGGCAGGGATGGCCCAAGGTAAAGATGGCCCATGTACTTCAACAGAAGTAAACTGTGCACTTGCTGAATTTGCATTTGGTAGGCCTTATGTGAAAGCAGTTCAAACTTGAACGCTCATACGGCTTCCTTCGTAGAAGGCAGGCTTGGATAGCTCTGTTGGTAGCTTTGTTTTAGTCTGATTCATCTTGTACACATGTAGATGTGCGTGCATGCGCATGCACCCATACACACATGTTAACACACACACATTGCACAGACACTGCCCTTGTTCGGCAGCCACAGCTGTGTGCCCTTTCCTGCGCATGGGGACTCCTATGTACGCATACACCCCTCGCCAATTATCTTACATTGAAGCACAATGCTCAAAAACCATTTTGTTTTCTAGGGCTTTCACATGCATTGCAATACCACAAGCCAAAATGATTGCCCGAACAGGCAAGCGTGAGTATCCAGATCCCAACCGTCCTGTTCCAGCTGAGCGGGTCTCACAGCCTGAGCTTGAAAGAGAGGAGCACTTCAAGCAAGTCCGCCTCCGCCAAGTGTAAGTTCAAATGTAAGGAAGGACAAAATTCCGCTCTATCATCTTGAACAGCAGTCTCGAAGCACACCTTCAGAGCCAAAAAGTACCATTGTCCAAATTCGATGGGATGAGGCGGAAGTTGCGGTCCATGCCTTACTCCAAGAATTGCACAACCTAGCATTCTATGCTCCCTAGTACAGCTAGTAGGAAAGACGCACGCACTCTGTTGATTTTGGACGCTTACAGATGAACAAGTATCTCAGCTGCCATAGCACTCATAATGTATGAATCATAAAGCATTGACAACTATGTCCAATTTCGTGTTTGCTGGGAAGTCGCCAGTTACCTTAAGTAATCATTTGCATAACACACATACCCTTGATTTGGTTAATTGCTTGCAACGCACAGGAGCACAGACGATGTTGTAATTCCCACGTCCAAGGCCACAAGAGGATACCAATAGAGGCATTTTTGGCATTGCTAGTCTGGAAGGGCGTGGGAAGCTTCTTATACGCTTAAAGGCTTGCCACAACCAAGATCTGTGTTGCAGTCGAGCACCCACCACTTACAAAGTACATTATGAGGAGTCGTGGCATAAATGTTATATGGTGACAAAAACAGAGTCATGCAAGTAGTGCAAGAAGAGCCTCTGGGTTGACATGATTTGAATTTGCTATGCATGGAGACTTCAGAAGTTCTGATAGATTTTTTTTTGTACATCTTTTCCTTAAATGGATAGCGACTTCCAATGTACAATTGATTGCACATAGCTGCCCTCATTCGGGAGATACAGCCTTAGAACCTGAAACCTAAACCAACCGATTGTTCACTGCTCTGTTGCTACCAGCGTGGACCACCGAGCTTCCCATGAACACCATTAAGGAGACCAGCTTGAAGAACAGCAAATGCTTACAGTAACCGAGAATGCCGCATGTCAGAGCGGTAGGCAGTCTACAGGATGTTTGTGATTTTTCCTTGGTGCTTGCTGCCAGTGCCGAAGTCTTGGTTTGTAAATGATTGGGAAATGTTTCATGCTTGCCATCTGTTTCTCAGGGCTTTATACTGCGATGATCCCTTTGTAGTAGTTCACAGAAGGAGCAGCCTTTTTATGAAATTGTACCATTTACGCGAAAAAGTGGCATGGATCAACACTGTTGATCTAACAGAGATGCACGGCTGAGCTACCAGATTAATTACAACTCCAGAGCCTCTAACACTGAATATTAAGTACAGAGCAGCGAACGCCTTGACAACCTAAGAATTACTTGCAAATGGCAGCAGAAGCAACAAGAATAAAACCCATCAGGGTTCCTTCCTTTAGATGGACATAATCATTGAGGTAGTAGCCAAAACTGCGCTCTAACCAATGTTGCACCCGCAGTACACTACCAGTTCTTGCCAATGTATGACTGAGTTGCAAGCAGGGGCGCACATATTTATTTCATTTATTCCTCAAGGCTGACTTGCAAGGGTGGCAGCCTCGCATGAACATCCCAGTTGTAGCTGCTGAACCCATTCTTGAACAGTTGTGGAGCTCTTCCGGATCCCACTTTTCTTGGCTCTCCCAGGCAGAACGTGGACACGTCTGGCATGTCCGCGCCACATCAATGTTCATCTTCGTCATTGGTGCTATGCGGCCCCATGAGCATTGCTAAGTTCTCTCTGCAGGCAACAATTTAAAGGGACGGTGGGAGGAATAGAGAAACCAATTATCACCTACCCCAACCTATGCTCTGAAACACGCAAAACAGGCTACCCTTGAAAAGTGATTTGGGGGCTGGCACGAGAGCTTTGAGCAAGGAAACAGCACACAGAGGCTGTAGCAGCAGAAAGTCTGACGGCCGCCATGCATTTATTTGCAGCCTCATACCTCATGCAACACAAACCCTTGCAGTTTGCCAATGTCTCCAGGGACCCTCCTGCCTGTTAGCACGCATTGATCTCACCTGTGTATTACCTCATCTGGGCCATTGTGACCCAGCTCTCGCTCAAATTCCTTGGCGGCTTTACCCTGCAGGCCAGAGGTGCAAGCCAGAGCAAGCTGTACCATATAACTTTTTCTAGAAAGCACGGCCACAGTTTGAACATTGCCCTTTGAAGGGTATCACCGAAAAGGTCCATGGTTTGCTCCCACCTGGACTTTGAGCTGGAATTGGCCACAAACAGATTGCCAATGCAATGGCTCCAAATTCAGCCATATGCTCCACGTGCTGACAGGCACGACTCATCCAAGCCCCAGCTCCAGGCAAGCCACCTGCTTTTGCTTGACATAGCCGTCCCACAAAGCTCCACACAGACCTTCCAAAAATCATTATCAATCAAGCCACTCACTTTCACCCGACATAGCTCATCAGAGCTATAATTGACCAGGCCTCGCCCAAACTCCACTCCGTGCTTGTCTAGCAGAGAAACGGCATCGTGCGCAGAAAAGTCCCCTTCCACCTGGGTGCGTACGCATGTGTATAGATGTGTGTGTATGCACGCAAGCATGAGTGTGAAGAACAGTTGCTCAGCAATAGGGACAGTCTTGCTGCCTAATGGTGCCAGCGCACACCAGGGTCAGGACCAGGAGCTGCTAGAGTCAGCCCATTGAGAGGACTCAAGCGCTGACTTCCAAGACATCAGAGAGGCACACAGCATGCCTGTGAATCTCACCACAGGGCCTGTGAATCTTACAGCAGATGTGTGATTGAAACAATAATCAATCAAGTGGGTGCCCCACCACAAGTAAGTGTTTTGTATGACACAAACACAAATAGCCATTCATGCTGTTTTCAGCTTACTTGTCCAGCTTTAATTGATATGCGTACACCTAATTGTGTATTCAGGCAACGACTAGAACGAGCATTTTGCATGTGTCTGACGGTTGTCGCAGCGTACGTAACGGTGCGGTCAATCAGGAAATCCCCAACTGCCAGGTACCCTGCTGGTGCCCCCCCGGTGCATCCCGCATGCAATTTGGTGCAGACTTAGTCTGCGATGGTGTTTGGTGTCAAGAGCAGGCGCGGCAGGGGTCGGGCATGCTGTTCCAACTCGTGATTGCACGCGGTACCTCTGGCCCGTCCGTCCCTCTGCGCAATTGCACGCAGGTGCCCCCGCGGCACAGTGCGCCCCGCATTGTGCGACGGGCACCGCAAACACCGATGGTGTGTGACGGATTGGGCGGGGCAGACGCGCTGTCGGGTGAGGGCGTGGTCAAGGTGCAAGCACGCGGTCCAGCATTGCGCCATGCTTGCATCAGGATTGAGCACCCCTTCCCCCCTTCCACTCAAGTTCCCATGCCCAGCGTGCGCCTGATTTATCTTCTTTTATACATTCAGAGGTAGACTTGCCTGAGATGCCCCCTCCGCCTCTCTGCCTGCCTCTCTCTGCCTCTGCGTGCCTGCCTTTCCCTCTCCCTCTCTCTGCTCTCCATGTGCATGGCCTGATCAAGCCTTAAAAGGGAACAATCATCCTTGGAAGGCTGAATTGTAACGCTAAAGGACACGTCTGCAAGTGAGACTCACCTTGGTTATCCCTGCAGCAAAAAGGGACTTTTTGTGCAGCTGCACTGCTCTGACAGCGCCAGCATCTAACACCAAGGAGCCGCGGATTGGTACCTACGCAAGCACGCAGCCATGGATAGGCAGCAGTGCTGTGCCTGGTGTCAGGCTGATTACCACCCTGGTATCACACAAGGTGCTATGGAGGGAAAGTTGCAAGGCACAACCTTCCAGGCACTGCAGTGTCATACTTACTGCATGCTGTGCACATAAAAGCCGAAGGAGAGGGAATAGGCACAGGCTTAGTAAGCGTCGCTTACCCATGCAAGCCAGCTATAGGGCTGTGAGGAGACGAGCATGACAGCATCCATGATCGCAGGATCATGCGGTTTCTTTGGGCAGGGTGCAGCTTGATAGTATGCAAGCAGGCATGCTTACATGGCCTGAAATGGCCTGAAATGGCTTAAATGACCTAATGTGGCCTTGATGGCCAACAAGGAGATAATATTTGGTTCATCTCCAGCCCCGACATAAATTGGCGGGGGCAGGCTTGAGGTGTGTGCACGAGAACTGGAGAATCGCTGGAAGGCCTTGGGTTGGGATTGTATGTTTGGAGGCTTACGATTAGGTCAGGATACAAGTTATGAGGCAAAGCAATCACTGCAACACGAGGCCACAACAGAGAGAATTTTTTGATTTAAGGGAAGTGTTGAGACGGCAGACAAGTGACAGATAAGAGAGAGAGAGAG
>LFIK01005545.1_pt1 | contig 10118 bp, 14 predicted proteins | sample 643401 | NCBI WGS metagenome assembly LFIK01 (sample SAMN03777447, study PRJNA286221) | soda lake metagenome | biome: soda lake; feature: Kulunda steppe; material: water; isolation source: sample T5-Br brine of Lake Tanatar-5 | place: Russia: Kulunda steppe | collected 2010-07
ACCCTCGCAACCTGTGGGTGCGGGGTTCGAACCTCACTGGAGGCCACAACCGGCTAAGCTGCCCTCGTTCGGCGGATACAGCCTTGAAACCTTACCTTACCTGTGTCCTTGCATGCAATTGTGTTCGCTGAGGCTTCAATTTGCAGACTTGTTTCACGATTTACCACTGCACACAAAATTACTGTCAATCAGACTGAAGCTCTATATTTCTCCCAAGCTTGTTCTGAGGATGTCTGCAATTTTACCCAGAAACAAACTAATGATTCATATAGTTTTATCAGAGCTTGTGGATGTTTTCTGCATGGCTGGTGTTCACCAGCAACCTGAAGAGTCAAACTAGTACCTGGCTGAAGGTCAAACTTAAACTTGTAACCCATGAAAGGCCAAGCGTTGCTTGTGCATTTGCAGTTGAGTGTCTGAAGTGTGCTTTTGGTTTTATATTAATGAATGGGAACTTTTTTATATTAATGGGTGGGAATCCTTTGGAAGAATCCATCAGTGCCACTGGTTAACTGTCACCAAAATAATTGGAAGAACATTCTTCACAGACAGGCAGCAATGACCAGCCACAAGCCAACCAGCCACATGACCTGGCTGGCAGTCAATCCTACACTTGTCAACTGACCCATTCATCATGAATGAAGAGCATGATGCTCAAAGAATCGTTTTGTGTGCAGAGGAAAGGGCATTCAGCTGGTTGCACGCTAAGCAGTCTCCCACATTCAGCAGGCGATAGTCCGATAAAACATCTCAGCAAAACCTTTGGATGCTTATTATGCATCCGCTAGTCCAAGCATCAATAGCAATAATCATACAAATGCACTGGCCTCAGAAGTCTTAGAAGCCACTGGAGCCGCCCAGCCGCCTTGCGATTTCAGTCAGTGATTCCTGAGTAGCACTGGCCTGGACTTGGTCGAGAGTCTCACCAGAGCCCACCTGTCCAGGCACACAGACATAGTTTGCACGGCGCTTGAAGCCATATCATTGTACACAGTCAGGCGTGTGGGTGTGTGGAACAAGCAACGTGCTTCCTAGCGCCAATACCAAGCAGATGCACAAGCAGCTTCTCTGCTAACTTGGGGGCCAAGAAGGCAAAACAGAACAGTCTTGTGCCCATGACCAGGTGCTGTCAGAATCCCGCAGACAGACTGTGAAGCAATTACTTTTATCCCTGTATTGGCAGACTGGTCTGTGCTGCATGAAGCAGCTCAATGAACAAAAGTGTACACAGATAAGAGCAATTCAATTTGACAGATTGGCACTCACCTGCCCCACAAGCACAGCCAGGGCCAGGATGATGACAACGGCGGCACCCTGCGTCAGGAGTTCGTATGCCAATGATCATGAGCGCAATAGGCATACACAGCATGCGCGTCCGTACGTGCAAGCTTTTCTGCCGGACATGTTGATGTTGCCCCAGCCATGATGCAGGCAGTCCAAGCAATGTGCAAGTTCGGGAAATAAATAGCAGGCCAACGGTGTGTGGCCGAAACCGGTCACTTGCTGACCCTCTTGTGTCATACAAGCAAGCATGCCCTCAGCACACAGCAACCACCACCACGTACCACGATGGCACCGCCCTGGGCTCCCCCCAAGCCCTGTGATGCGATCGCATCAGTCACTGGGCTGGACACGAAGGGCTTGTTGATGTTTGGGAAGATGTTGCCCTTGCCCGAGTTATCCTGGTCTGCAAACATGACACGGGTGGACGCAGGCACAGCATTGTTCCGCTTAACGCCATTTTGGAGCAACACAGGAACAGTTCGCAGGGAGCGGCCAACCAAACCAAAAGGATGACGCACGATTCGGTCCGCCACACTTACCGACATAGCCGTCCGCGGTGTCTTTCCCTGAATCCGGGGACTGGGAGCGCCTTACTACCCTGGAGACGCGGCACGTTTGGGGGGGAGCAGCAGCGCCAATGAAGCCCGGTCGGGCCTTGCACGAAACCTGCTGTACAGTCTTTGCCAGCATCATGTTCCAGTTCAATTCTCTGAATTAAAAGTATTTACACTTACAACGAAGTAAAGCACTGAAGCAACCGACGCAATGAAATGGGATAGATAGAATACGAGACAATTTTTTAATAAGATAGTTATGTACTCATTCTATTCAGTGTACTAGCTTGGGCACAATGAGGAGCTGCTGGCGAGCCTGCCTGCTTGGATCTTTGCTGGTGGTGAGGGAGCAGGGGCAAGCTCTCCAAGCAATAAACTTTCGCACCACCAAGTTTACAATGTGAAAGATGCTTGCATGCATGCATGATGATCATCCTCTTATGTCCTCCTCTGCTCACAGGTGCTGGGCTGCTCCAGTCTGACAGCTGCAAAGTGAGTGGAAGAGTCCCCTGCCAATATTATTTTTTAAGCGGCTGTCACAATTGCGCCTGCGCACAGATGCTGCTCGCCCCGCTGCCTTCCCTAGCAGAGAGCTTAGCCTGGAGGATGTGAGCGTGAGCATCCTGGATGCTGATGGCCGGCAGATCCTGACCAACCGAGGCACCTACCCTTCTGAGCTACTCAAGCTGCCCCAGATCCCTGCTGAGCGGTCCATCCAGGTAGGTTTGAGAAGGGAAGCATGGACACATTTATCTCGGTTGGCATGCATGCAGGCTCTTCTGGCAGCCACCTGCAAGGCAACTGCCCCATACACAACCTGACCATACTGTTGCTATTGATGCATGCATTCAAGTCCAGGCTATCCCTGGCTACCTTGCTTTGGCTCTGCATCCGTGGCAATTTGCTGTTCAATCCAGCCTGCCATTAAATTTGTTTAACCGAAGCTCTGCGGCACCAAAACATGCTCTGCAACACCATGACCCCTTGCCTTGCATCTATCATGGGGGCAAGCTGCCTCACTAGCTGGACACCTGTAGCCTTGCCCTCTCGGAAATCGCTGCTGGCTCCAGCCATGGCGGTCAGCCTGGTCAGTCGACTCCTGCCTATCAGCAAGAGGAGCTACTCGCGGCAGCATTTCCTGTCTTGCTATTAACCTGCATGGGCATCATGCCCCAGTTCTGCTAGATAAAGAGGGGGAAGGAGCTGCGGATCCACGCTGCTGTCGTCGCTTGGCAGGTGGCGGCCAAGGACCTGGGCAGCGCATGCTCCATCAGCACCCTGGCTTGCATCTGGCCCCCTGGATTGCACGCCTGATCCATGCGCACGTCACCACCTGGCAGGTGACAGCCAAGGTCGTGGCGGATGGGCAGGCCTTCAAGCCCCAGCAGGTTTTCCTGGCCCTGAAGCACGTGGGCAGCGGGGTGTCAGCCTACATGGTGGGCAAGGTCAAGAAGGGCAACACATTTGAGATCATGGCAACGGCTGCGCTCATTGAGAGGCAGATAGGGAAGCTGGTGAGTGACAGGGGAGGGGGTTGGCGTCTTAGAGGACAAGGATGAGCAGGAACGGGAGGGCAGCTAGGAGGAGCACGAGGATGGAGATAAAAATGATGAGGACGAGGATGCGATTACGACGATGATCATATTGATGAAATGAGGAGGAGGAGGAGGAGGAGGAGGAGGAGGAAGAGGAGGAGGGCGATGATGATGACATGCATATGCGTGCCTCCGGCCGTAAGGGTGTGCCACTGTGGAGAGTGGCTGCCCTTCAGCCTGTGCGCGCCTTGGCGCTCTCCTTTTGACCGCTGATGTGCACTTTCTTGGCTGCTGGCAAAAGCGCCGCATCCCTGCATGCCCTGCCCAATGAGTTCCGCCACACAAACAGTCACACACAGTCACACAGTCATACACACACGACCACCCTAGCTGTAGCACCGCCTCTCCCTCGCCAGGGGGAACGAGGTGTGGAGCTCCAGCCTCCTTGCGCAGGAGCCCTGAGGCAAGCCCTGCCGCAGCTTGGCGTGTGCAACTGCTACCCATGTCTCGTAGCATGGGCAGCAGTTTTTCAGCGCACCCTCTTCCTCTTGAGGATCACCATCTCCTTCGCCTCCGCAGGCAAAAGCACGCTGTATGAACTGCATGCGAGCCGCGTTTCCATCCCCCATCGTGGACAAGATGGGCGTGGCCAAGGGTGTGGCAAACAGGGCCATCTAGTGTGCTGCGTTGGCCTCTCTGGTGTGCGCGTACGTGCCTGTGCGCCTGCTCATTTGGGGGGTTGGTGCGCACATATTTGGGCTGCAGGCAGGCGTGTACGAGGCGGCCCTGCTCGTGGGGGACCCGCAGGCCCTTGACGGCATCGCGTGGTACTTGGGCCAAGCCGAGCTGGTGCTGCCTACCAGCGACCCCGCACCCACTGTGCGCTCGGCGCACACGCAGCCCATCAGCAACGTCCGCCCCGTCATCAACCACCTTTTTGTGAGTGTGCGTGCACACGCGCAGCGTGCTGCCTGCCCGGGCGCGCCAGCAGTGCTCAGCAGCTCAGGACTCACAACTCAGCTCACGACTCAGTGAGGCTCCTCGGCGGTGTCAGGGCTCCTCGGCGGTGTCCGCCAGTGGCAGCGCCTTGGTTTTGCGCAGGCTGCGGGGATGTGAAGCCACAGATTGGGACCACCGCCCAGCTCGGGATTGGGGCAGGGGCGCACAGCCAAAAGCAACAGACAGTGCGTGCCTGATGAGCTCGGTGGTTGCCTTATCTTAACATTCGGCTCCGGCTTGGCTGCGCAGGGCGTGTGAGCCCCGTGCTGGCCGACCCACTTGCTCCACTCGTGAGTGGTGGTCGCGGAAGGTGTCCTACCTGCCAGGCATGGTCAATGCGGAGAGGTCAATGCGCAGAGGCACCTTCTGTGGGCAGCATGGACCCCATGCGTGTGCCACAGGCTCAAATGCTGACCGCTGCACGCGCTGCGCACGCCGTGGTCGCAGCGGCCCCCTGAGAAGCGCCCCCCCCCCGCGATCTCGCTGTTCTTCGCGGGCCTCGTCCTGCTCATCCTGGTGGTCCTCATTGCCTTCCTCATGTTTGGCTTGGGCGTCAACTTCAATGTGAGTTCTGGGCGGTGCATCGTGGCGTAGTATGAGGGGGGGTGAGTGGTGCTCTGGGGCGTGGTACAGGAGTGGCCAGGTGCTCTGGGGCTCGATGCATCGTGACGTGGTACAGAAGGTGGGGGTAAGGTGCTCTGGGGCTTGGTGCTCTGCGCTCCGTGACCTAGAGCTCCGTGACATGGCGCTCCGTGACATGGTGGTGCTTCCTGAGGTGGTGCTCATTGGTGTGGTGCTGTTGCGGCTCTGGTTCCAATTTGTGCGGGCTTCTGAAGGCACACACTTTTTTTGCATGCATGCAGGCCTGGCCTCGGGACGGCACCACTGCCCTCAGCGCGCTCGCATTCCATGGCCTCATCGCCGCCATGCTGGGCTTGTACCTGATCTTCTGGCTGCGCTGGAACCTAGTCCAAACGCTGCCTGTGGCGCTGGCGCTGGGGGCAGCGCTGGTGGCGGTGGGGCACAAGGCGCTGAGCGGCCTGGCCACTGAGCGGCTGAGGTCCAAGACAGGCAAGCCGGGGCAGAAGATGGACTGAGGGGTGAGCCAGGATTGGAGATGAACCCAGGGAACGGGTCACCAAAGCCGCAGTGGCTTGCGCTCTCCTGGGGGATAGTCTGTGGGGCGGTCGAGATGTGTGATTTTTAAGAGGTCTTGCAGCTGAATGTGAGCCTGTCTTTGCCTGCTAGCGACTGTTGGCTCGTTTGCCCATGCATGGCATGCTCCGGCTGCAGTCGCTGGTCTCTTACACTTCTCGGTGACAAACAGAAGGTAATGATGTGCATCCTGAGGTCCAGTTCTGGTCAAGACGCTACAGCAGCCTGACTGAGTATGACTGGACTTACTGTGCAATGCCCTCAAATGCATGGCAATAATGGATCCGGATTACAATCTTTCAAAAAGCATGAGGCTGTGTGTGATATCAAAGGTTTGCTGGCTCATATCCACTGTGCCCAATCACTGACTGTTCTTCTGTCCATTGAAGCATCTTGGTCGATTGCAAGGTGACAAATTCATGATAATTGGCAAACTCAATAATAGGTGAATGAGCAGCTAAGTTTGAGGTCCCGACTGCTCTCCTCAGCCATTGGGCCTACCTCAGGTAGAAGCACGCTGTCAAGGCAGCCTTGACCCTTACAGATTGGATTCAGGTCAAGAGAGCACAGGGAGTTCTAAGCACGGCCCGATCATACAGCTCACTTCCAAATCTGTCTTTCAAGGGTCACAATGGTTACAAGAAAAAGGCCTTGAGTCAAGAAGTGCGACTGCTGGCCTGCTCATACTAAAAATATCAATGCATGAAGGAAGGAATACTATTTCTATGGTAGAGCTTATTGTTTTCCTGGCCCAGAAAAGCAGACACATTGTTTAAGCCTGCAGAAAAAAATAGGGAAGCATAAGTCCTTTGGAGAGACCACGAGTGGATGGGTGCAATGGAAAAGGACGTGTTGCTCATCCAGTACATAATCTGTCTTTCAACTTGAAGCCCAGTTCTCTGCCAGTGGTCTATTGAGGCACAAGGATGGTGTATACTTTTCCAACATTGTGAAGCAGGACTTCTTATGTACAGCAAGCTGAGGGACAGGATGGAACCTGGGACAGTGAATTCACTCTCAAGTATTATGTCACGCCGAGCACATCCAAACTAGACTCTAGTCGGACTCGCAGCGTGGCCGTAACTTATGTTGAACTGCGGACAGCGACAGTGTACACCAAGCAGAGAACAGGTTGCCCGCGATGAGACTGAGGAGCCTCTGATACCCTTATCCTTCCCTGCACGTTCTCTCTCGCTTCAGCCTGCAAATAGGCAAAGTCAGCGCTGCATGCAGCTGCTGTCGGATGCACTCACACTGGACGGGGACTGGACTGGACTGGACTGGGCGCTGCCAGTCCACGCACCACATTTGCTCAAATACAGCTATAGCTGAACTGACAACAGGATCAAATACTCCTCCAATTGACTCAACTGACCTCCGGCTCACAATGCAGCATAAATCTGGCACTGCGTAAATCTGGTGTGACAATTAAGCTTGCATTGGAGTTTGTCCGTCTGCCAGATGAGCTGACTGCTGTGGCTTTTTTCCCAAGGACCATCAATGCAACTTGCATCGAACAATATGAGGTGTGGCCAAACAGCCAAGCTTAATTAAGGTCTCCATAACACTATAATACCTACACCTAAAAGCTTGGCATCTGAACTACTAGGGCTGCTTACTAGGAAAACAAAGCTAGAAAGGAAGTACCGTGGCAAGGAGATCAAGGATTCTTACTCACGAGCTTTGCCAAATCATGTACATACTGCCTTCCAAAAAAGGGCTCTGGTAACTCAGGAAAATATGGCCTCCCTACAAGACTTAAACCCTAGCTACCCATTATTGGAGTGCAGACTCACAAGATGCACTCTTTGGTGCGCACCTCGACTCCCTCTCGTCCCAATTCACTGGTTTCTCAGTGTGTCATCCCATCTATAACGAACGTAATATAAATCTTAGCTTTAGGCATGCCATCTACTCAGCCATCCTCAGTACTGAGGCAACTGCCATTGGCAGTGCCAATTTCATGTTCCTACAATCTCGGAATGGATCCATGATCACCAACCCTCACTCATGTCTCCTGACAGCCTATCCCCACTTGTTTATAAATTTGGAACAATTCCAGCTAATGAGATTGCCTTCTCCTCAATCCTGGATTAGTCAAGAGACTCCCCTACCTCTTGGAATCTCCTTATCATAGCAGTCTGGTATACAGCTGCACGGCTTGAACAAAATAAAAACAATCCTACATGCCATGCCAGTGGCTGCAAAGTCTTGCTCGTGACATCCCTGAGGCAAATTGGTACCCCAACAACATTTCTAGCCATCAAATATGTAATGCTAGGCAGGCTAAGACAGCGCCTGGTCTTAAGAAATTTAAGAAACTTCACTGAGACAAAACTACCAGGTGTTCCCACAGACCTGCTTTGGGTGAAGTGGCCCCCTTTCCCATCATTGCAAACCAGGACTCACACTTAAAATTCCTGACTGAAAATCCTGAACCTACACGGATAGTAGCTTCCATATCCAAGAAGGCAAAACACATATTGGGGCAGGGGTCTACCACCCCAGCTCAGGCAACTCTAACTTGGTTGAACCAAATGGAGCTGGTAAAACCAACACCATAGGGAGAGCAGAACTGGCAGCTACAGCTGCTGCTATCACTCACGATCATATTCATAATGCCACAGACAGCCTTACCTCACTCCATCAAATAAGGAAACAATTGTTGTACCCAGAGAAGCACCGTCACCATGTCCAAAGAGAACTCCTCAAAATTCTTTCTAATACTTTCTGGAACTCTCGATCCCGCATCTTCCTTTATAAGGTCGAATGTCATGCCGGTATTGCCAGAAATGAATGCCATTCATTCATGCAGTGCAGATGCCCTTGCAAAATACCAAGCCTGCCATGGAAACAGCCTCCCAGCTGAAACAACCATCCGCACCGCAGGCCCTGATGGCAATCCCTTCTTTGATATTAGCTGGTAAGCTGTTGAAGAAGTTAATCAGCAAGAATCTGGCACTGAAGCTCCCCAACACGGCCCTAGATTGACTCACCTTCTGAATCTCCAAGCCGCACAAAAATCCCACATGCACTCGAACCATAAACTGGGTCATGCCAACTCAAAACCCCTGTTTTAGGGTACTACTCTTCACACCAGAGTCTGCTTTCACACGTTGCGCAGTGCGATTTGTACCTAGGTCTGAGGGTCGTGCTTTTGATGGGGTGCATGTTCTTTTGCCCCTTCTGACCCAGCTCTTCCTGCTGTCTTTTGAGAGTACCCGTGTTCCTGCTGATTGGTTTTGGTTGCAAAGATAACCCCTCCGTACAAGAAGAGCTCCATGCTTGACCCCAACAGCTATCGCATGCTGGCGTTCAGTGGCACCATGTACAGACTGCAGTACAGTCACAGTATGCGAATGAAATTTGCGCAGTGTGCAAATGAAATAAATGAATAATGTATTTGAAACCAGAAAAAAATGTTGAGGCATGCTGGATTGTTGAAAGAGTATACAATGTGATGAATGTCATTCCAACGCAGATTTTGTTTTGTGCAGTATTGCAGGTGACTTTTCTAAGTCAGCTTCTTTTGTGCATCAGGATAGCAGCCAGCAGCGCAGGCTGGATGGCTAGATGCTCAAGCCTTGCCAGCCCATCAGTGCGCAGCTTGCCCTGCCTCGGTGCGTGCTCTAGGCAAGCAACGCTTGCTGCTGCTGCTGCTGCTGCTGCTGCTGCTGCTGCTGCTTCTGTATTCTTGCAGCTGCCTCCAGCAGCTCTTGCACCTTGAGCCTGAAGGTCCCGATCTCTGCATTTTTGGCCTGCAATGACGCGCAGGGCAACCAAGGAAAAAAACTAGCAGGCAGTGAAAACTCCCTACATGAATCAAGGGAAAGGAGCCACCTATAGGGCCCAGGCACCGCATGACCCTTCCACCTAGAAAAGAAATGCAGAAGGAAAAAGTACGCAGGCAGTAAAACCACTCCCTACATCAATAAAGGAAAAGGAGCCACCTATAGGGCCAAGGCACCATGTAACCCCTCCACCATATGCTGTCAGCTTGTAAACCATGCCCGCACCAAAAAGGTAAGCTTGAGCTCATTGGATGCACACATTGGCGCTGCAGGCTCACACCCCGATCATGGACCAGCCCAAACTCTGCATACTCCGCGTCAAACCTGCATGCATGGTGGCTCATCCCCTGTGACCTCTGCCATCCTTGACGTGATGCTGCACGTCGAACCTCTGCACACCCTTCGCCCTTGCACACTACACCAGCCCCGGCTCTGTCATGCGTGCCGCCTCCACGCGCTCCTTTCCCACGCGCTCCTCTGCCACGCACATGTGGCGCACGGCAGCCCCCCACTCGTCCCGCGAGCGCTACCCACCTCCAGGGCCAGTTCCCACCGCCTCTGCACCGTGTCAGCCTGCATGCTGTACCTGCAAGCACGCACGCACGCGCACACAAAAACAGACGCCCATGCTTGGTGTTAGCCTATGTGCTGCGCCTGCTCACACGCGCACAGCACGCGTACTTGGTGTGCATGCCATGTGCACTGCCAAGGGGCATCGCCCCAAATGCCACAATGTGGCAGCCACCTACACCCACACCCACATCTACACCCACACCTACACCCATACCCACATCTACACC
>LFIK01005546.1_pt1 | contig 10117 bp, 12 predicted proteins | sample 643401 | NCBI WGS metagenome assembly LFIK01 (sample SAMN03777447, study PRJNA286221) | soda lake metagenome | biome: soda lake; feature: Kulunda steppe; material: water; isolation source: sample T5-Br brine of Lake Tanatar-5 | place: Russia: Kulunda steppe | collected 2010-07
CCCTCCCCCTTCTCTCTCTCTCTCTATTTTAAATATGTAAATGTATATAAATACACGTCTCCTGCTGTCAGCCGTTTTGCTTGACCTCATCCCCCAGAGCTCTCCTACACCTGTGCTGCTTGTGCAAGGTGCGTGCGGCGCCTCCAGTTCTGATACCCTGTGCATGTGCATGCACACACAGGCCACGCTTTTAGAACCAGTATCTTGCATGTGGACACGTGCCAGCATTATGTCCTGTCCGCTTTTCAGCACCCCTCCTTTTGGTGCCAGTGTTCACACTTGGGCATGCTCAAGGTGCCCTCTTTGCAGCCCTGTGCCTATGCGATGGGGGGCCTACTGCTGCAGACATATGCTGGCTTGAGCGGCCGCTTGCGTGCAGGCAGCGGGCACGCGCGACAACGCGGTGGGCTGTGTGGCGCGCATGCTGCTGGTGGGCTCAGGCAGCGCTGTGGTGCCCGTAGATGCTGTGCTGCCAAGCTACCTTGCAGCGCTGCCCCCCAAGGAGGACTGGGAGGAGTCGCATGTGGCGTACAAGGCGCTGTGCCACCTGCTGGCCCAAGGTGTGCAGGCGGGTGTGCAGGCAGGTGTGCAGGCGGACAAGGCGCTGTACCACCTGCTGGCCCAAGGTGTGCAGGCAGGTGTGCAGGCAGGTGTGCAGGCGTACAAGGCGCTGTGCCACCTGCTGGCCCAAGGTCTGCAGGCAGGCTTGGTGACGCACGGTGCGCGTACAGCATGCACTCAAGATGCTGTGCTGCCTTCCCAGGCTGCATGTGTAAGCTTGGTGAACACGCATGTGTGAAACAGCTCAAGATGTGCTGCGCACACATTTTGCTCAACTCAACCCCTGCATAAGCAAGCCCCAAGACTCGCTTTCAGGCTGTATTTCATTCATAAGGTGGCGGAAAATTGTAAAAACACTCCAATACACTGTATATGTTCTGGAAAAATGGCAAAGAATTCGGTACATAAACTGCATATACATTCTGTTTTCTGCATCCTTAGTCATATCCTACCCTGGTGTGCATATGACAGAGATGGCGCCGCTGGGGCCGCTTTTATCCCAAAGTGCAGTATCTAGTGCCATGCGCTCAGTGCTTGCAAGGCAAGCAGCGCTGCAGCCCACATTGTTGAGCCATCATCATGTAGGGCTGCTGGAAACAGCATACACACGCAATAAATTTGCCAATGTCTGTGCCGATTGCCAGAATATACGGGGTATTCATACAGATTCCAGCAACCCTGTACAAGTGTGCAGCATGCATGCATCAATGGCCTCGATTGTGGGTCCGCGATGGCTTTTTGCCTGGAGGTGGATGTTGATTGGTGATGCGCATCTCGTCAGGCGGACATGCAGTGACAACACCCAGACCTTGTGTGCAGTGCTGCACACGGCCCCTGCCCGGCACAACCTGCATGTGCACACCCCACCCCCTTGCCTGCCTCACATGCACGCGCACCCGTGCAGTGCTTGCACACTCATGGAGTGGCATCGTTGCACAAGAGCGATGCCACCCAACGTGCAGCCTGGCATCACAAGGTCTGGTCCTGCAGGCCGGACGCGGTGCCACACAACCATCCACAACCATCCACAACCACCATCCACCACCATCCACAACCATCCACAACCATCCACCATCCACAACCATCCACAACCATCCACCATCCACAACCATCCACCATCCACCATCCACCATCCACAACCATCCACAACCACCATCCACAACCATCCACAACCATCCACAACCATCCACATGTGTGTGCGCATCACAAGGTCTGGTCCTGCAGGCGGGACACGGTGCCACACAACCATCCACATGTGTGTGCGCATGCCAGCAGGTGCTCAAGGCCTGGGCAGCGTGGCGGCGCACGTGCCGGGGATCGTCCACGCGCTAGGCACAGCTGTCCTGCACCCCAAGCTGCCGCAAGCCTCGCGCGAGCTCATCATCAGCACCATCGCGCAGCTTCGGCAGCACTTCCCGGCCCAGGCTGACCAGCTCATCGCCGCGCTGCCTGCACCCCAGCAGAAGGCCTTGATGGGTGCACAGTAGGCGGAGCCATGCACCTGGCCCCTAGTCTTAGCTCCTACAGGCAAGCAGTGATGAGGGTCCTGCACTGCTGCAGCGATCAAGGCCCCGAGCCGGCGGCTGCATGGTTGCAGCAGTGCTGGTGGGAGTCAGAAACGAACAGTCCTTGGCTTCATGCTGCGTGTGTAGCCAGCGGGCAGCCAGGGCAGTGGCAGCATACGTGCTAGTGCGGGCATGAATGGATGCTTGCATCAAGTGCGCGTGTCTTGGTAAGCTTTCGTGTGCGAGCGCGCATTTTGATGGCTTGTGCATGCCTGCACACACGTGTGTGTGTGCAGGTGTTCAGGCAGAGATCGCACTTGGATGTGTGTGTGTGTGTGTGCGTGTGTGCGCGCGCGCGCATGCATGCGCTGAGGGTATTTTTGAGTACGTCCTTGGTGAGCTCTGTGGTGAGCTCCAGTAACTCAGCTTGGATTAAAGGCCCTCGAAGAACTAGAATTGTCATGCGTTTGATGTTGTACAGCATAATGTGCTTTGAAAACCGACTCGCGTTGCCTCCCATTTTTCCTTAGAAGCTAGTTAGCGATGATGGTGGAGGGGTCATACAGTGCCTAGGTGCGCCCTTTTTCTCAGTTGATCTTCACTGCCTACAGAGTTTTGCCTTCTCTTTTTTCTTTTTTGCAATGCTCATTCTTACATCTGTGTACATCCTCAATTTGATTTCGTGTATAGCCTGGTCTTCTGCTTAAACATTTGCACAAAGACAACACAAAAGTTTACAAGGCTTTAAACATAAAACCAGGTACAGAACATGCGAGAACTTATTCGGAACCTTGCTTACAGAAGTACGACACGCACGTTTAGCACGCATGCATAGCAGAGGATGGTCTCACGGGCCAAAGGTTAAAAAACGGTCAGACCGCCACGTCGTAGAATAATAGGAGTCGTACGAAAAATATAAACATGCAATTGATATTTGAATATCAACATTGATATTTCAAGTCCCTCCAGGGGTAAGGCTGGTGCTCATTGGTGACCACTTTTGACCATGCCCGCTGATCCAGACCTGACCATGGCCAACCCCTTTGGCCAACCCCTTTGGCCAACCCCTAATTTTCTGCTGTCCGCAGTCCTTTTCCGGAATCTCGGCACAAGCAGGTGAGGCAGTAGAGACCGATGTTCCTCGCTGAAAGGGCACTTTAGGTGTGGGTGAAGTTGGAGAGCCGCAGGCCGGGGCACCGAGGAACTCACGGTTCCGTTCATGTCTTACACCTACGCAGCAGTCTCTGTAGCGCTTGTCGTTCGGGGGGACTGCTCTGACTAAGTGCCCCTTCGATGGAATTCGCAAATACGTTTCTGACGGGCATCGGTTGCTTGCCATCATAGAAATATCATCGCAAATAAAATCATATAGATAATGCATCCCCGAAGTGATTGTGTCCCCACCTACTCGCAACAGCAGTGCGCTCCCGGGCTCATATGCATAAAGCTGCAGCTGTGTTGGTATACATGTAACCAAACCACCTCCATGGACTGCTTTTTCTCTGTGTCCACGCAACTCGCTTCAAGATCACAGCGATCATGTGATCACATCGACAACCCACCATTGCTTCCCTCGGATACCTCTACAAGTGCATACTGGAACATTCTAGAGCTGTAACAAAGCAGAGCTGCCAACCAGCTCTGGTCATACGGTGGAATGACAGCTGCCTGTGTGCAATTTACTGCTTCACATTCTGCTCTCAGGGGACGCGGCTTTTGGCGGCTTGCAATGAATATGGTTTTAATTTTTTTGTGTGCATGGGGTGAGTGGGTTGGGAAAGAGTGCAGGCCTTACAAGGAGAGCATATGCCTGCAGGCGTTGCGGATATGTTTGCTAGCGCTTGAATCAATGTTCTGCTTGCTCTGATCATGGTTTCTGCAAGAGTCTCGATTCAAGGCCCTTGAGATACCAGCACAATCTTCACATGAGGCTTGGGCTCTGTGAGGAAGACCCTGAGAGGACTGGACCGTCTCGTTGATTTGCAAGAAAATCATTGTGAGCATGCAGAGCAAAGAGAGAGTCAGGCTCCTTCCAACTTTATTTTCTATTTTGTGCACCTGACTTGTGCCTCCATAAGCGTCCTATCCTGCTCGTCATTCATGCAGCTCTCCTATTGAGCATGCCCGTGCCCAAGCTGATAGGCACCGCCAGAGCGCGTATGATGCCTGCGCTAGCTGTAGGCATTCCGCCTATTACTGGTGAGCTTGCCTCATGACTTTATCTACCAAAATCAGTAGTCACAAATTTTCTAGACCTTGAGCCGTGAATGCTCACCAATGATGTGTTCTCTGGCTGTGCATGCTCAAACGTACCACGCCACTGGCTCTTTTGGTGTCACTGCAGGGCAAGAGATGCACTAGGCACAAGGCAAGTCATTGCAGGGATTGTAACATCCAAACTCACCATCTCTCCTCCACGTTTCTGCTGTCACTGACAACTTTGCTTTGAGCCAACTCTGCTAAAAGGCCCCACACCTCCGGTGCTTTCTTGCCTATACAGGCTCAAGCACCTGCATGGAAATTGTCCCGCTGCTCCCATTCAGCAATCTGCCACTCAGCTCAAGCACCTTCACTGCCATGTTTGACCATCAAGCCGGATTGTCAAATGAGGTGCACCACGAGATTGAGGTGTTGTGATCGTGGATGCATGGACCATGGGCACTTGCACCATCCTGTGGACACCTCACCTTGCAAGTTACCAATAAGGTTTTCAGGAGGGTACTTGCTGCCACAGACATGTGTTGAGAAGCTGTGGCTTGTCCCCTGTGTCCATTATCTACAAGTACAATTGTATCTGAGAGCTAAGAGGAAAATCATTGTGCAAGGTGATCTCTTGCCTCTTAACAATTGTTCATTCAAGGGTCTAGATTGAGTCGATGCTTACTGTGCCGCCCAACAGATTATCAACTTCAGAGTGGATTGGGGGGCCAACTTTTCACCAGGTGAAGGCGGGGGCGGACCGCATGAATCTGCATGACTGCTCGCTTGAGTCTCACAATGCTTTTGACAGTGCCTATATTCCATGGGCCACCCTTTGATCCGCTTAGTGTGTGTGCTTTGACTGTACACAGCAAGGAAGGTCATGGAGTGCCTGCACTTCTACCAGCTCTTGCCTTGAACGGATGCCTGCAGATCACCCTGACGCCCCTCATAATTTGCTTGTAACCCTCGAGCTGAACAGCACCTCCCAGTCTGGGGCGGAGGACCTGGTGGGCATTGCTCTAGGAGGCATCATCGAAGACCGCATCCCGCCTGGTAGGTACTGTCTGCACTGGGAAGCGCCAATGAAGGGCGTGTCCTCAGGATGGCAGCCTGCAAGGCCACCTGGAAGGTGCTGCTGTAAGGACCAGTGCGAGCATTAGCCCATCTGTCTCCTGCCCACAAATGTGTGTGCCCTGCATGACCTCAGGTGGGGGAAATGGATAACAAGGAACACCCCAAGCATCAGCATGAAAGGAGTGTACTTGGCACTCACTTAAGGCCTACCCTGCATATCAGCTTGATCAAGCAGCTTGCCAACAAGCAAGCAGTTTTCAGACAGTTTGGACGTTTGAAAGCACCTCAGAATCTACTGATCGCCCATTTTTGCTCACTCGCAGGAGGATTCAACATTTTTCGCATACAGACTGGTGTCCTTCCTGATGCCACTGTCTATGCATCTCATACCAAGGCTGTGTCGTTTGTCAGCCCTGGGCAGGTGTGTTATCAGGGCTCTCAGGCACTTCAAGCTGTTCTACGCACTTCCATCTCCAGGCTGTGGCGCTGCTCTTTTTAACGCTCTAAAAGATATACACAGGCAGCTCAGCTTGCAGGCACTGCCTTGGGCAGAAATGCAGCCCCTGTGGAGGCATCAGCCTGCAAATGTTAACTTTTGCTGAGAAGACAATCTGGATGGGTTAATTTGTTGCTTGGATACTATCATCCAGCATTGGAGCAATCTGTTGTGCACATGCACGAATGCATACGTGCATAGATGCACACATGCACAGATGCACACACGCACTCATGCACACATGCAAAGATGCATACGTGCACAGAAGCAGCAAAGAGGCTTTACAGCTGTGCCTGTGCCTGGATGTGCAGATCCACAAGAGCCCCCTCGTTTCCCCCCCTCTCCCGATCGACATGCCCTTCTGGGCAACAGAGACCCCATTTGATGCCTTGATTGGGTTGAACAAAGGAGGTGCGTGCTTGCAATGTGTCCTAAATCCAGGATGGCATGACTTGGCATCCATCTGCATAGGTCTCACGCAATACTGCATAGTGAAAGGCACAACACTTGCATGGCCTTCTGTAGTGAGCCTGCTGACACCTTCTGGCCCTGGAGTCAAAGTGGATCAGGATAACATCTAGCTGCCTGTCATTTGCAGGCCTGGGAGATGGCATCGTGCAGAGGGTGTCCTTCCTGATCTCGGCACTGGAGCCCATTGATCAAACTCTTTTAGAAGGAACTCGATGGTGAGGTGGAGCCCTCAAGTAAAGCGTGTGTCTGGCCAGAGCATTGATTGCAAGCTTGCTTGGCCTATAGCTGAATTGCCCTTGCCATCTTGCTGTGTGCTTCCAGGTACGCCAGGCTGCAGAACACTGATGGAGGGCAGTCCACCGCCAAAACATTTGGTGCCCTTCCAGAGATGATAGCCTGCAATTGCCACTGTGAGTTCTGTCTGATGGTGGCCTGCCATGTCAGTGCCTGCACACACATATGTATACCATATGCACACATCCCTATGCCAAGAGCGGACTATTTTCAGCCCACCAGCTTTGGGTAAATTCACTACAGGCCCGCCTCCTGCCTTCCGTGCTGCTGCTTGTGAGACCACTCATACCACCCGGTTTGATGAACATGAGGGGTTAACCAAAGAGGTGAGTGAAGATTCACATCCCAGGGCTGTGAACCATGCACATGCCATCCAAATGTTGCAGGCAAACAGAGCAAACACATGCTTGGGCTAGCGTATTCCTCACTTGTCTTTGCAACTGCTTTGGTATTTGTGCGGTGCAGCACTACCCACCTCTGGCAAAGTAACCCTCTTTCGGTCTGCAAATTGATGCCCCTTATTCAACAGGTTATCAACTTTCACATGGACTGGGGTAGAAATTTCTTGATGGACCAGCCCGATGCTCCCCACAACCTACTTGTCTGTTTGGAGCTAGATGACAGTTCACTCAGTGGGTTTGAGGACATCATTGGCATTGCCATCGGACACCTGGCTCTCCCACTTCCACCAAACCTCCGCATAAAAAGCATAAAGACCGGCAAGCTCGCATCTTCCCAAGTGGACTCATCCGACACCTCACCCACAGCTTTTGTCGACCACGGTCAGGTGAGTATGAGGGTGCTACATTGAGAGCACCACTAGCCACACTGAGATGAGGCTTGATCAAAGTACACTGCATGCATGGGCCTGATCAGCACACCCAGCAGCGTGTTAGAAGCCTCCAGACATTTCTAGCATGCTTGGAGACTTTGCTGTAGTGTTTGTTGCCCAGCACTTTTTTTGTTCAACTTGATTGCAGATCACGTCTCCTTTCCATGGCTGCTCGGGAAGCATTCACCTTGGCGGGCAGACATATGATGTGTTCATCTGTGTCAACAAACCAGGTTAAGGGGTTCCTTTTGCTTGCATAACGAGCTGACCAAGTGCAAAGGCCGTGGAAGTTGCAGCTTTCCAGGCAAAACTGCCAGATGCATTGAGAGTGCGTGCTATTTTTTATCCCTTGGCAACATCACTGGTTGCAATTTCCTTTGCTCTGCAGGTTTGGGGGATGGACTTGTGCAGAAGACATGCTTTGTATTTGCAGCAGATGCCGCTGTTGACCAAACTCTCCTGCAGGGCTCCACATGGTGGGTTTCTTTAAAGCCTTGTTGACATAAGAAGATGCTTACCTCCATACAATTGCTTAGCTATGTTGAAACATACTGTCATGATCTACCATACATGTGGCAACATCTCCATACATTATCTCCTCTTGTTTGGAGTGTTTGCAGGTTTGTTCGAGTGCAGAATACGGGCGGCATGTTGGTGGCAGATCCATTTTATGAAGCTCCACCTAATTCAAGCTCCGCTATAACTCTTGGCAAGTTGGCCTCGCCCATTCCCACAGACTGTGAGTGCAAGGTGGAAGTGAAGCTCGTGTGAATAGTGAGAGCATGAAGTACCCTCTGCAGACTGAAAATACTCTCTGCCTTTGACTGCAAGTTTTGTACAGTGTGGGTGCTAAGCTCATGCTTTATATCTATTTGCCAGATATCACTCTCAATCAATTGAGCTCTGTGTTTAACAAAGGGGGCTGACAGTAAAGAGAGCAGTACTTCAATATGAGCAGGGTAATTTGATATACTGCTGCTGAGAGCCACTGCAACAATTGTTGGTACCTGACCAATCTCACCTCCACATGTCTTAAAGATGGCAGCAAGCTTGATATTGTCCTCCTAACTGCAGGCTAAAAAACTTGTGATGAACATTCCAGTACTACTCAAAAATATAGGTTCTCAACTCTGCATCTGATATTGCAGCCATTGGCAGTGCTGCGTGAGGAAGCTTTTCTTTCCAATTTCCTAGTGCCAATCCTTCAAAAGAGCTTTGCGGATTTGAATCATCAGCTCAATACTGCACACTTGAAAAACCAATCTTTCAGCCAAACTTACCCCAATGAAAGATTAGGGTGATCTCCCAATCTTGGGGGGTCGCTGGGGAGCAGCACAGCCAGGCAAGCTAGACACTGTGCTGTCAGACTTTGAGGCACTGGTAATCCTGGTTTGCTGGTCAGATCCTCGTTTGTTTAGCATATGTTGTCTTTGTTCATGACTGTTTGTTCAGGAAGTTTCTTGCAGGTATGTCCCACTGTTACCACAGTTTTAATTCTACCTCGCTTAAATCAATGAAAGCAGTTGGATGGTGTCAAAATTTTCTTTACACCATTTGAGAATTCTTCTTCTTTTTAAAACTGGTAACATTTGTCTGCTGCAAATTTGCTACGTGCCAGATTAATTTACTGCACAGTTTGATGGTTAATTTTTTCATATGATCACAGTATTTATCATCATTTGTTTGTTTTGTGGCAAACTGTTCTGGTAGCTTAAATGTTTGGTGGCAACTTAACTTGAACCATCTACCTCAACAATGCTATGACCTAACTTCCAAAAGTGTGGAACAATGGAAACTTGTCTGAGAAGTGCCTTCTTAAATATACCTCAGTGATACATGTGTACTGTGTTTAAGTATTTGAGGAAGCCAAGGTTTGCAACTGACGATTACTAGATAGTATCAACTTGGCAATTGTGAGTGTGCATTTGGAAGTAAGCTCAACATAAGGCAATCTGACTAGAAGGTTGCCTGGAGAAAGTCTCATTTTGGAGAAATGTCAACATAGTTTGTGAGTTGGGCCTCGAATTAGTGTTCGAACACTTCCCCGGGGGGCCTGTCCTACCCGCAGATGTTTCTGCAAGTGCGATTGCTTAATCTTGAACCCAATATTTGTGCTAAGAGAGCCAGAGATAAGTATCTCAGTATATTAAAACCATTCCGCAGGTCTGAGTAATTCTGATAACTTCATGATGAAGGGAAATCGAGACAAGTGGAAGATGGCATTAGTAAATGAAAGCGTTGTGATAGTGTGCCTTGAGCCCGACAATCAAGAGCACTGCAACAGTGGCACTGTTTGGTCAGTGCTCACTAAAATTTTGTCCTTAAGCTGTGAGATAAGCATGGGTGTCAGCAGTATCATGTACCACAGTGCAGTTCTTCTTCTTCTCCTTCTCCTTCTTCTTCTTCTTCTTCTTCTTCTTCTTCTTCTTCTTCTTCTTCTTCTTCTCAAACACAACCTTGTTTTTAAGTGCGTGACAATATAGTGTTGGAGTCCTCTCAGCTGCAGGATTACGGTATGATGTTGCCAAATGAAGCCAGCTACTTTTTAGGGTAGTTAGGTTAGTTACAAGACGCGAGCGGACACAGCAATGTCCTTAAGGCAGGCAAGGCAGAAGAGCTGAAAAACGCTAGGAAAAGGAGAACTGCCAGAAAAGCCAACTAGCTAAGATGACGCCCCCAAGG
>LFIK01005548.1_pt1 | contig 10116 bp, 9 predicted proteins | sample 643401 | NCBI WGS metagenome assembly LFIK01 (sample SAMN03777447, study PRJNA286221) | soda lake metagenome | biome: soda lake; feature: Kulunda steppe; material: water; isolation source: sample T5-Br brine of Lake Tanatar-5 | place: Russia: Kulunda steppe | collected 2010-07
CGCGATGATCGGCGTCGCCGCTACCTGTGTGCTGGCCGCCTTCGTCACCCTGGGGCTGGCCATCTCCCACGGCGCAGACGTCGAGGTGGCGGTTGCCGAGCGTGCGACCGAGCCCCCGCAGACGCCTGTTCCCGGCACCCTCCCGGATCCGGTACCGCAGGCCGCCGACGAACCGGCGCCGGATCGCGGGTCCGATCCCCAGCCCGAACCCGGTGCGGCAGCGGGGCCCACCGGCAACGGCGGTGCCCGGCCCGATCGGACCGTGGACCGCGAACCACCGACGGCTGCGGAGTCAGGGCCGCGGGGCGGACGCGAACGGTTGGTGGTCCACCACGTGGGTGACGTCAACCTCGACCCCGACGTGGTGACGAGCCTGCGGACGCTGGGCTACGACGCGGTGTGGGACGGGGCGCGTGACACCTTCGCCGAAGCCGACCTCGTGCTCGTCAACCTCGAGTGCGCACCCACCCGTGGCGGGGTCCCGCAACCCAAACAGTTCCTCTTCCGCTGCGAGCTCGACGCGCTCCCGGCCATGCGGGAGGCGGGTGTGGACGTGGTCACGCTCGCCAACAACCACAGCGGGGACTTCGGTGTCCCTGCCATGGTCGAGGGTGTCGCCAACGTCGAGGCCGCAGGCATGGTCGCCGTCGGGGTCGGCGCGAACGAGGCGGAGGCGTACGCGCCCCGTGTGGTCGAGGTGAACGGGTGGCGGATCGCGATCCTCGGGTTCGGTGGGGTCGTGCCGACCCCGGAGTGGACCGCACGGGGCGAGTTGCCGGGCCAGGCCACGGGCTACGACCCGGACCGCATGGCCGAGGCCGTGGCTGCAGCGCACGCGGACGCGGACCTGGTCATCGCGACCGTGCACTGGGGGACGGAGGGTGCCCTCGAGCCCCGCCCCGAGGACCGCCCCAAGGCGCGCGCCATGATCGCAGCGGGCGCCGACGTCGTGTTCGGCCACCACGCGCACCGGCTACAGCCACTGGAGGTGGTCGACGGTTCCCCGGTGTTCTGGAACCTGGGCAACTTCGTGTGGCCGCGCCTCTCGCAGGCGAGTGCCACGACCGCGGTGGCGGAGTGGATCGTCGAACCCGACGGCACCGTGACCTCCTGCCTGCTACCGGCGGAGATCGACGCCCGTGGCGTCCCCGTACCCACGGGCGAGCCACGCCGCTGCCAGTGAGGACGCGCGTGACTCAGCCGGGGAAGCGCACGCCGCTGCGCAGCAACACGTTCGCGAAGGGACGGAACTCGCCCGTGCGGACCACCGCTCGCGCCTCGTGGGTGGCTGCCTTCAGTGCCTCGTGCGTGCGCCACTCGACCTGCGCGTCGGGCAACCGCGCGGCGAGCGCCTCCACCAGCCACGGCGCCGCAGCAGCGCTCTCCTCAGCCAGCACGTAGGCCTCGACGACCAGTTCGCTGAGCACCGCGTCGAGCACGTCGAGCAGCGCCGGCTTGCCGGGGGAGAAGGCCAGATCGATCCGCGCCGTGAGCAACGGGATGGGCAGGCCCGCATCGGCCAGACCGATCAGATCCCCGTGCCCCGCCGCGGCCACGGTCCGCGCCAGTTCCGGGTGCAACAGACGTTGGTCCTTCACGATCGCGTTCCCTCCGGCTCCTGCCAGGTGTGCCCGACCTCCTCACGCCGTGGGAGCGAGGGCTGTGCCCCCTTCCGGGTGACGGTGACGGCCGCCACCCGGCTCGCCCAGCGTGCGGCGGCTTGGAGGCTGGCGCCCTCGGTCAGCGCGACGGTCAACGCCGCACAGAAGGAGTCCCCCGCGGCCGTGGCGTCGACCGCGTCGACCCGCTGCGCGGGGACGTGCACCACCTCGCCGTCATCGACGACCAGCGCACCCTCGCTGCCCAGGGTGACGACCACGCGCCCACGCCCTGCCAGGCCGCCCACGAGGTCGGCGACCTCCCCCGGATCCGTCGGTTCCCGCTCCACACCCGCGAGCACCGCCAGTTCGCCGCGGTTGGGAACCAGCACGTCGGCGCGCTCGAGGAGCGCCTGGGGCAGGGGCGTGGCAGGGGCGGGGTTGAGCACGACCAGACCGGTCGCGGCGGTGGCTGCGGCGGCGACGGTGGGTACCGGCACCTCGAGCTGCAGCAACACCGCAGAGGCGCCGCCGAGGAGTGCCGCGTCGAGGTGTGCGGGAGCGAGCCGCGTGTTCGCCCCGGGGCTGACGACGATCGTGTTCTCCCCGCTGTCGTCCACCACGATCATCGCCAGTCCGCTCGGTGCGTCAGCGATGGCCGTGAGCGCTGCCACGTCGACACGATCGTCGACCAGCGCCTGCCGCAGGCGCGCTCCGACGTCATCCTCACCGATGCAGCCGATGAAGGCGGTCGGTACCCCGAGCCGCGCGCACGCGACGGCCTGGTTGGCGCCCTTGCCGCCCGGCACGCGGTAGTGGTCGCCCCCGATGACCGTCTCCCCGAGCCGCGGGTGACGCAGGACGGGGACGACGACATCGAGGTTGGCGCTGCCGACGACCGCTACACGGGGCACCTCGGTGCGCGGTCCGGCGCTCATGACGACGCCGAGGTAGCTGCGTCCTGGCCGGCAGCCCAGCCGAGCAGACCCCGGAACAGCGGGCCGTAGCCCTCCCACTCCTCGCAGAAGGCAGGCGGTGCCCAGTGGGGTGCACAGTCGGAGGTGAACACCGCGGTCCGTCCCGCACCGACCTCGCGCACCGCGACGAGGGGGTCCCCGCCGACGGTGGCGAGCACCGTAGCGGCGTCGACCGCGAGCGTTCGGTTGTAGCCGAGCAGGTGCGGCCACGGCGTCTGCGCACCGCCGAGCGCCGGATGGTCACCGACCTCGATGGCCGGTGTCACGCCTTCGGGAGCCTCGACACGGTCGTCGTGGGCCAGGCAGGTGACCGGCAGCACCTGCTCGACCGGGGTGTTCTTGAACGCGGCCTTAGCCTCGAAGCCGGTGAAGGACAGGTAGCCACCCACCATCACCAGGCCACCGCCGTCGCGGACCCACTGCGCGAGGGATGCGAGACGGTTCGGGTGGGTGGCGGAGCGTTCGAGGACCTCCCGCGGCAACAACAGGGAGTTGGCACCGATGTCGCTGAGCACCACCACGTCGTAGGGGGCGAGGTCAGCGGGGGTCGAGGGGAAGCTGTCCGGCACCAGGTGTGCCGGCAGGTGCGTGACGGTGTGACCGCCCGACTCCAGGGCGTCACGCAGCGGGCCGATCCCCTCCACGTAGGAACTGACGGTGAAGTGGTCCACGCCCTTGATGTGGGTGGACTGCGTGATCCAGGACTCGCCGGCAACCAGGACGTGCATCGAGAACCTCCGGAGACGACTGACGATAGGTGCTGCGGTGGTGGGAGTGGCGGCGGGTGGGGCATGAGCCGCCGACGGGGGGCTCGGCCCGCGTTGCTGAGCCCTTGTTGATCAGCCCTCGTTGATCAGTTCGAAGAAGGTCACCTCGTAGGTGTCGATCCACTCCATCCAGCGGGCGGCGACGTCCTTGCCGGGGGCGACCTCGTGATCGGCTTCGAAGGCTTCCGGTGAGGTGATCTCGATGACCTCAAGCCCGTCCCAGCCGGCCGGCGCGCCGCCCATCTGACGGGTGGCGCGACCGTCGCGGAACCCACGGACCGACGGCAGCTCCAGCATCCTCGGTCCGATGAACTCCCGTGCGAAACGTTCGTAGTCGTCGAGCGTGCGCCCCTCGGCGAGGGTGAACAGCGTGATGGCGACGTACATCCCGAACTCCTGATCTGCTCGTTGCGTGGACACGACGATGGGTCGGGGCCGGCCGGCTGGGGGGAGAGGACCGGCCGGCCCCGAGACCGTCAGTCGAGGAAGGCCGCCACGTTGTCCGCGGTGACCAACTCGACGTCGACCGGCACCTCGGCGTCGAGGTCCTCGCCACCGGCGAGCGCGATCGCGCTCTCGATACCGATACGGCCGATCTCGAAGGGCTGCTGGGCGACGGTGCCGTCCATGCGGCCGCCCTCGATCGCCACGAGGGCGTCGCCGGTGGCGTCGAAACCGATGATCACGAGGTCGTCGAGGATGCCGAGCGCGTCAGCGGCCTCGACAGCGCCCAACGCCATCTCGTCGTTCTGCGCGAAGATGGCGTCCAGGTCCGGGTTGGCCTGCAGGATGTCCTGCGCGACGCTGAAGCCCTCGTCACGGCTGAAGTTCGCCGTGATGCTGGAGACCAGTTCGACACCGTCGGCGTCGGCCAGGACGTTCTCGAAGCCGGCGCCACGCTCGCGGGTGGCGTCGGTGCCGGGGATCCCCTCGAGCTGGGCGACGGTGCCCTCGCCACCGATCAACTCCAGCAACTCCTCGGTCGCCAGCTCCCCGCCCAGCACGTTGTCGCTGGAGACGTGGGTGGCGACCTCGGCACCGTCGACGGCCCGGTCCACGGTGATCACCGGGATACCGGCCGCCTCGGCCGACTCGACGACCGCGATCGCGGCCTCGGAGTCCACGGGGTTGAGGACGATCACGTCGACGCCCTGGGTGATGAAGTCATCGATGCCGTTGGCCTCGGTCTGGGCGTCATCCTGTGAGTCGTTGATGATGAGCTCGATGCCGGCCTCGTCGGCCGCGGCCTGGGCGCCCTCCTGCAGGGTGACGAAGAACGGGTTGGCCAGGGTGGAGATGGACAAGCCGACCGTGATGTCGCCGGCTTCGCCGTTCGCGTCGTCCGTCGCCTCCTCGCCGTTGCAGGCGGCGAGGACCAGCGCGAACACCGCGACCAGCGCGGACAGCTGGAACAACTTCCTCTTGCGTCCCATGGTGCTTCCTTCCTGTGGGTCTCAGCCCTCCGCGGGTTTGCGGAGGGTGTCGGTCATGACGGCGACGGCGATCACCGCGCCGATGACGATCTGCTGCCAGAACGACGACACGCCGAGCAGGTTGAGGCCGTTGCGGATGACGCCGATGATCAGCGCACCCACGAGCGTCCCCGACAACCTGCCGCTGCCCCCGTTGAGGCTGGCACCACCGATGACCACCGCAGCGATGACGTCCAACTCGAGCGTGGTCCCGGCGGTGGGCTGCGCCGAGTTCAGGCGCGCGGTCAGGAACAGGCCACCGACCGCCGCCAGCGCACCGGCAGCGGTGTAGACCTTGAGCTTGGCGCGACGGACGTTGATGCCCGACAGCCGCGCCACCTCCTCGTTGCCGCCGATGGCGTAGAGCGCGCGGCCCGTGGGCCGGTACCGCAGGTACATCGAACCGAGAACGAACAGCGCCGCGACGAACAGCACGCTGACCGGCACCACCCCGAACAGCCGGAAGGTCGCGACCCACCGGAACCAGTCGGGGTAGCCGGTGATGGGCTGCCCGCCGGTGATCACCAACGCGAGCCCGCGGGCCACCGACAGCATGGCCAGGGTGGCGACGAAGGGGGGCAGCCGGCCGTAGGTGATCAGCAGGCCGTTGATCAGACCGGCGAGGGCACCTACGGCGATGCCGGCGACGATCGCCACACCCATCGGGAGACCGGCCGTCGCGAAGGTCCAGCCCGCCACGGCGCCACCGAGCCCCAGCACCGAGCCGACGGACAGGTCGATGCCCTTGGTGATGATGACCGCGGTGCCCCCCAGTGCGAGCACGGCCAGGACCGTGATCTGCTGGAACACGTTGAACAGGTTGCCCACGGTGAGGAAGTTCGGTGCGAGGACCGCCAGGACCGCGCTGAGGACGATGAGCCCGAGCAGCGGCCCACTACCGCCGAGGAACCGCTCGGCCAGACCGCGCAGCTCGCGTCCCCTGGACGTCGAGGCCTCCTCGGCCGTCGACGGTGTGGTCCTCTCCTGCTCAGACATCCCTACCCCTCCACAGCCAGTTGCATGACGGCCTGCTCGGTGGCCTCGCTGCGTGGCAGCACGCCTGTGAGCCGGCCACGGCTCAGCACCGCCACGCGGTGGGCGAGGCCGAGGACCTCGGGCAGCTCCGAGGAGATGACGATCACGCCCTTGCCCTGTTCCACCAGCTCGTTGATGATCCGGTAGATCGCCTGCTTGGCACCCACATCGACACCGCGGGTGGGCTCGTCGAAGATCACCACGTCCGGCTCACGTGGCAGCCACTTGGCGATCACGACCTTCTGCTGGTTGCCGCCTGACAGCGTCGCCGCCGTCTGCAGCGGCGACCCGCGCAGCTCGACCCGGTCGGCGAGCCGACCCGTGAGCCGGTTGAGCGCCGACGGGCGAACCAGTCCCCCCTCCACGGCCCGCTCCAGCATGGGATAGGTCGCGTTGTCGCGGACCAGTTGATCGAGCGCGAGCCCGTGCTCCTTGCGGTCCTCGGGGATCATGGCGATGCCGGCCTGCGCGGCCTCCTCGGGGCTGCGTACCCGCACCACCTCGCCGTGGAGTCGAACGGTCCCGGCGTCGAGCGGGTCGGCACCGGCCAGTGCCCGGGCCAGCTCGGTGCGCCCGGCGCCGACCAACCCGGCGATGCCGAGGATCTCCCCGCGGTGTAGACGCAGATCGACGTCCGCGAAGACGCCGTGGCGGGTCAGACCCTCGGCCCGCAGGAGTTCCTCACCGACGGTGTCGGGGGGGTCCGGGAACTGCTCGTCGACCTCACGACCGACCATCGCCTGGATGATCTCATCGGTGGGGACGTCACCCCGCGACCATCCGGCGACCCGGGCGCCGTCCCGGAGCACGACGACCGCGTCGGCCACGCGGGGGATCTCGTAGAGGCGGTGGCTGATGTAGATGAAGCCGACGCCCTGACTGCGGAGGTCGTCGATCAACGCGAAGAGGATCTGGGCGTCCTCGCGGGACAGCGCGGCCGTGGGTTCGTCAAGGACGAGCAAGCGGGCTTCCAGCGCCAGCGCCTTGGCGATCTCCACCTTCTGCCGGGCACCAACCGACAGCCGTGCGACGGGGGTCGCGGGATCGAGATCACCCAGCCCCACCCGGTCGAGGTGGGTCCTGGCGTGGCTGCGGAGCGCCTCGTAGTCGATCAACCCACGCCGCAGGGGCAGGCGACCGATCGCGATGTTCTCCATCACCGACAGCCCGGGGAGCAGGTTGGTCTCCTGGTGCACCATCCCGATCCCGGCATCGAGCGCGACCGCAGCCGACCTCGGGGCGTACGGCTGGCCCTCGAAGGTCATCGCACCCTCGTCCGGCTGGTGGACCCCGGACAGGATCTTGACCAGGGTCGACTTGCCGGCCCCGTTCTCGCCCAGCAGCGCGACGACACGGCCGGCGTACACCTCCAGATCCACCCCGTCCAGGGCGACCACGCCCGGGAACGCCTTGCGCAGGCCACGGGCCGTGAACAGCGGCTGCTCGCTCATCGCTGCACCTCGCTGGGTGGCCCGGCCACCGACCCGCCGACGGGGGTGGAGTCGCGGACGATGAGCGAGGGCGCGAACCGCTGCAGCCTCGGTCCGTCACCCGCGGCACCGGCAGCACCTGCCGTCAGCAGACGATCCACGGCGGCGGTGGCCAACTCGTCGATGGGCTGGCGGACCGTGGTGAGCTTCGGACGAGTCAGCGTGGCGAAGCCGATGTCGTCGTAGCCGGTGACGGCGACACGGTCGGGCACATCCACCCCCGCCTCCACCAGGACGGCGAGTACACCCAGCGCGATGAGGTCGTTCCCGCACACGATGGCAGCCGGCAGCTGCCCGCTGTCCACCAACGCCGCGGCCGCTGCCCGGCCCCACTCCACCGTGTAGGCCCCGAAGCGCGCCGGCTGCGTCGTACAACCCGTCGCAGCGACCGCGTCGTCGAAGGCCCTGGCGCGCTCACGGGCGGTGGAGTCCCGGGGTTCAGCGCTGACGAAGACCAGCTCGCGGCGCTGCAGCCCCACCAGATGGTCCACCACCGCCCGGATCCCCGCCCGGTGGTCGACCGCCACCAGGTCAGCGGGCACGTCCTCGGCCGCGCGGTCGAGCTGGACGAGGTGGACGCTCCCGGCGGCCTCGGTCAGCGCCCTGGTGGACGCGTGTTCGTCCACCGGCACGGCGAGGAGCCCGTCGATGCTGCGGTCGAGCAGCCGGTGGATGCCCTCAGCCTCCGCTGCCGGGTCATCCTCGGCGTCGACCAGCAGGACCGTCCGGCCTACCCGCTGGAGGCGGCGACCGACCGCCTCCATCAACGCGGAGAAGTAGGGGTTGCTCACCTGCGGCACCACCATGCCGACGGTGTCGGTGCGTTGGCGGCGCAGCCCGCTCGCCAGCAGGTTGGTGCGGTAGCCGAGCTGCTCCTGCGCGGCCCGTACCCGCTCGGCGAGCTCTCCGTTGACCTGACGCGTGCCGGACAGGACCCGTGACACCGTGGCGACGGATACGCCAGCGGCCTCAGCCACGTCCCGCATGGTCACCACGCCACCGCCTCCCTACGACCGGAACCGACCTCACGCTCGGATCCGGGCGCTTTTCCGAGCCTGCGACCCGGCCCTGGCCCGGCTCTGCCACGTCCGTTGGAAATCGATTACCAAGCGTTGATTTTACACGTTCGTTACATGATGTCAAGAGCTACAGGAAGCAGACCGGCCCAGTCCCGGGCTGCGCCGGCTCATCCAGCGGAGCCCTCCGTGCGACCGACGCTGTCTCGCCCGCCGTGCTGCCCGATGCGGGGGAAGGGCCTGGCCTCCTCCAGCTCGAAGGCGAGCTCGAGCAGGGTGCGCTCATCACCGAACGCAGCCGACAGCAGGCTGGCGGTGGGCAGGCCCTCCCGGTCCAGCGGTCCCGGCACCGCGATCGAGGGCCAGCCGGTGACGTTGTGGAGCGGCGTGGTGCCGAGGTGGCGCACCAGCCGCCCGGTGAGCGTCTCGAACCCCACCGTTGGGCTCAACCAACCCAGCGGCGGGGTCCGCTGCGAGACCACCGGCGACAGGATCACCTCGTGCGCATCGAGGAGGCTGGCGCACCGCACCGCCGTGCGCCGCAGTCGGGACACCGCCCATGGGAGCTCGGGGGCGAACCGCAGCGCGTGACGACGCAGGCCGTGCGAGAAGGGATCCATCCGCGACGGGTCGAACCCACGGTCGAGCACCACCTTGCCCCCGACGGCGACCAGCAGCGCCAGCAGCGCCCAGTGGTGCAGGAAGTCCACGGCGAAGCGCTTGCCCACGGGCAGCGCGACGGGCTCTACACGATGCCCCAGGGACGCCAACAGCTGCGCCGTGCCCTCGAGCGCATCACGCGTGGTCGCGTCCAGACCGCTGTCTCCCAGCGTGGTGTCCAGCAGACCGATCCGCAGCCGCCGCGAGGACGGTCCGACGACCCGCCCCACCGGTGGGAGCCCCGGGTTCCGCCACCACTGCTCCATCGCGTGCACGAACGCCGCGGTGTCACGAACGGAGCGGGTGAGCACCCCGTCACAGACCAGCTTGATCGGCATCCGCGAGGACACCTCGTCGTCGAGGTAGCGCCCCCGGGTCGTCTTCAGCCCCACCAACCCGGCCGCAGCCGCCGGGATGCGGATCGACCCACCACCGTCGTTGCCGTGGGCGATCGGCACCACCCCCGCGGCGACGAGGGCGGCCGCCCCACCGGAGGAGCCACCCACCGACCGGTCGAGGTCCCAGGGGTTGCGGGCGGGCGGAGCGTCCACGAACTCCGTCGAGGCGTGGAACCCGAACTCCGGCATCCGGCTCTTGCCCAGCACGGCCATGCCGGTCCCCAGTACCTGGCGGGTGAGGCGCCCGTCCGCGCGTGCCGCTCGAGGGACGAGGGCGTTGGTGCCGTGCCCCGTCGGCATCCCGGCCACCTCGATGTTGTCCTTGAGGTAGGTCGGGACGGCGTCGAGCTCCGATCCCGGGCTCGGGACCCTGCGGGGTTCCACGGCCTGGAAGGCGACAGCACCGAGGTGGTCGGCGACCGCCGCGGCCCGGGCACGGGCCGCCGCCACGACCTCATCGGGGTGGACGTCACCGCGGGCGAGCGCCGCTGCAAGCGCGACCGCGTCGCGATCGCCGAGCGCATCGTCGGCGAAGGCGGAGAGCGCGCCCGCCGTCACCGGCCCGGTTCCCTGCACCGCTTCCATCGACCATCCACTTCCGACAGCTACACCCCGTCCCTGGGCGTGGTGGGTACCAGATGGACGCCCGTTCCCGGGGCTCCGGCGCTCCACCGCTCCGGCGTCCCGTCGTTCGGGTGCCCCG
>LFIK01005549.1_pt1 | contig 10115 bp, 12 predicted proteins | sample 643401 | NCBI WGS metagenome assembly LFIK01 (sample SAMN03777447, study PRJNA286221) | soda lake metagenome | biome: soda lake; feature: Kulunda steppe; material: water; isolation source: sample T5-Br brine of Lake Tanatar-5 | place: Russia: Kulunda steppe | collected 2010-07
CACATGCGCACCTCACGGTCTTGTCTTCAGAACTTGACACACAGGTGGAGCCGTCCGCACTGATGGCCACACTGTTTATCGTATCTGCAAAGACCAGAAGAGATCGAGAGCAAAGGGGCAGGTCGTTCCTCATGCCCCTCCTAGAGCAGCATCGCAGCACTGGAATCAGGCAGGCAGCTTGACCATGTTGGATACCCTGTTCCTTCAACAAGCTATCAAGCGCGTGACTTCAAGGCAATGGACCTTGCTGCTCATCATCCATAGCCTGCACACCTACCACTATGCCCTTTTAGGGTGCTTCTGCACTCGCCTGTGGCCAGGTCCCAGACCCTGCAAGTTCCATGCCAACATCAGCCAAGGCAATGCAACAGACGTGTTACAAAGCAAGACTATCACATGAGCACTGAGAGATGCCTCGTGCATAGCCCAGAATGGGCGTGATGGCTGCATGAAGCTATCCACCCTCCGGGCACTCCCCCAAGCTGAGCATAGAGACCTCCCGAAAACACTCGATTTATATTTGTATCCAACGAGATACTTATTTTTGTTTTACTATCTATATCAAACGATTATACAATGGATCTCCGTTAGAAACTGAAGAGGGGTCAGGGGTCAAAGTCCTGAGCAGCTATGATGAAGGAGACCAAGGCCACCAAGGAGGCAGGCAAAGGTGGAGGGGGCTGGAGCTTGGTAAGTGCACTCAGGCGCCACAGATGGGGCTGGTGTGTGCAATCAATCGCTTTGAGAGGGTCTTTGACTAGCAGCCCTTATCCACACCCCGTGCCCCATCTTTTTATTTCACAGTTTGGTAGGCGGAAGAAGGTGAAGGAGGCCAATCTGGATGATGCAGGCGAGATGTATTACAACCAAGAGGTGAGTCCAAGAAACAGGGGCAAAGTGGAGATTGGCTTCCTTCAAAAGGAAGGCGGAAGAAGAGCAATGGCCATGAGGCCTGAACATTTCATCTTTTCATATTCGCGTGTATCCCCCCCTGGTGTGCCCTGGTTTTGCAGCTCAAGCGCTGGGTAGAGCGTGGCAAGGAGGCCGAGGTGCTTGCCGAGGCAGCCCCCCCTCCACCTCCCAAGCTCCCCGCTGCCAACCTCCCTGCAGCCCCTGGATCAAGGTGATTCTTCACTAAGAGCATCTCTGCGCTGTGCTGCGGCTGTTCGGGACTGCTGTTCCCTGTATTTGATGCCTGGGGTTACTGACTGCTCACAGTGGGGCAACTGGGTGCATCTCAAGCTGTGCATGCGCCTGCGCTCCTCACAGGAAAGCCTTGCACCAACGCTATGCCCTTCAGCCCAACTTATCCGTGAGCTTGGGCAACCTGGCGGGCCAGGCAGGGGGAGGGGAGGGCAACAGTTGCCCTGGACAGGCCCCCTCCTCCCTCCTGCCCCCGACCCCCTCTGCCAGCCCGCTGCTCCCCGCCATGCCCTCGACAGCATCCGCCCCGAGCATCTTCCTTCCCGGCTTGTCGCCTGCCGGTAGTGGCGTGCCAACTGGGACCGTCTCTCCCATTACGACGCCCTCCCCCGCCACCCAGAATGGGGGAGCCCTGAGCACTCAGCCCAAGTTCTTTGTGCCTGGAGGAGTGCCTGCTACTGGAGGCTCCAGCAGTAGCAACGTGTATGCAGCCTCCTCCCACTGGGGTCAAGGGAGCAGCAAAAGGCGCAACCGTGGCAGTGGCCAGCAGCAGTCCGCAGCAGAGCAGGAACGAGCCGGGGAGGATGCGCATTGGCAAGGCCCATCCCTGGAGCCCGGGCCGCAGAGCTCGTCTGATGATTATCACCTGCAACAGCAGCAGCAGCAGCAGCAGCACTATGGCAATGGGAGTGCAGATCTTCAGGATGGTCAACAGATTGTCATGGTCCGTCAGTTGGGCTGGAGGCAACCAGCTGCTTGCCTGCATCTGCCTACCCCGCTTATGCACCCTCCTTCCCTGCTTACGCATCTGCCTTACCTGCTACTGTGGTCGGGAGAAAGGGGGGGTCTGGCTTTTCATGCAACCTTGCCTTGCGCTGTGGGTAAAGCAATGTCAGGCACAAGCGTGGCCATTTGCACGGACCACCTCTGCCACACACCCAAAGTGCCTTGAGCATGCCCACGTCTGCGTCGCGCCTAATCCCTTCCCATCCCTGGATGGTCAACCCCCGCGCGCGGCCACATGCTCCTGCGGGTGTCCATTCGTGCAGGGCGCCCCAGAGGAGCTCCCACCCCCAGAAATGCACCCCTCAGCTGCCCTCGCCGTCGGCACTTCTGCAGCCAGCCTTGATGGTATCGTGCCCCCACCTCCCATACCACCCCTGCCTGCTCCCACCCCCCAAGCTGCTGGGCGTGCAGCACGGCCGCGCGCACCCCCCGGCGCGAGCAGACACAAGCCAGACCCCTTCAATTTTGACAGCGTGATGCACCCTGGGGGCACCCAGGTGTGCATGTGTGTATGCAGTGCGCACATGCATGCTTCCGTATTTGTGCGCGCACAGGCACTTGTATGCATGCATCATCCGCCACGGAGCGTGATGCCTGCCTGGGATCTGCGTGGAGCAATCGAGCATAGAAAAGGTGCTCCGTGTGCTTCAAACCGCCTACCTGCAGGCACATGCAAGGCGAGCGCACTGTGCTCCCTGCTTGTGTGTGCACCACTGTGGCCAGTATGATACGATTCATAGTGTGCTGTGCATCTTTGAATTCACATCAAAATAGCAAACTTTTGGTCTGGCAATGAGCATAGAAAAGGTGCTCGGGTTGCATCACAACTCGCAGCACGTGTGTGCAGCATGGCATTAAAGTGGGTGCCCGCTGGAACACAGTCGACTCGACTCTGGTGCGTGCGCTTGGGCTGGGAGGTTTGAGTATGTGCTTGGAAGCACATCCAAGCACCTTGAGCTAAACTCTGGCTCACTCACACACACGTGATTAACCCCGCACCCCCCCTCACCAGTTCAGTATGGGTGATGCCCCGTGCCAACCCCCGCGCAGAAGCTGGATGGCCCCCTGCCCTGGGAGCTGCCGGACCACCTCAAGCACAGCGACCAGTTCATCTCCATCTGCAGCAACTGGCAGAAGCAGCACCCAGGCATGGAGTACAGCCCAGACATGCTGCTGTCTGCCCTGACCGGCCCACCGCCCCTGCCCTGCGACGCCATCACAGCAGCGCCCGCCCACACACCGCACGCCTCACAGACACAGGCCAACCTGCTGCAGCCGCCCTCCTCCGCCCATGCTAGTGTGCCGGACACAAGCGCCGCTGGCGCCTATGTCCCTGGGACGGCGCTGTTTGGGGAGCAGCCGCAGGTACCTCGGCACTCCCCCGGGGTGGGCGGGCCGGAAGTGGCGGCAGCGGCACCAAGCTGCGTGGCAGCGCAGGAGGGGGACGCAGCGCGGGGAGAGGGGCTGCTGGATGTGAAGGCAGGCCCAGGCCCGGAGCACCAAGCGACTGCGCCGTCCTTGGAGGGGCCCTCCCCGCAGCCCTGCCTGGTTGCCCCCCTTGCCACAGGGGCCGCCACTGCTGCGTCGGAGGCAGGCATGGAGGACGGTGGCATCGGGAGCGCGCCTGGCCACGCAGCAGCGCCTGACGAATTGAGACACGCCAAGCCAGCAGAGAGCAGCGTGGCCAGCGCCAGCGGCGCATGGGGCGCGCTGGACGCTGGGCGTGTGCATGCAAGCGGCAGTCTCAGCAATGGCTATGTGCACGCTGACAGCACAGGGGGTGTGTGCGAGGTGGGCGTGCACTCTCGGGACGGAAGGGGTGGGTTGGAGGCTGACGTGGAAGGCAGCAGCGTCGGTACGCAGGCGGGGCTGGGCGCGGGTTGGGGGAGCCTGGACGCGGCAGGCACTGGTGCGCAGGCGGTAGAGGATTCAGAGGCATGGGCTGGGCAGCAGACGCAGACGCACCCGACACCGCTAGAGCAGCAGCAGCAGCAGCAGCAGCAGCAGGCAGCAGAGGCGCAGGGCATGCATGGGGCGATGGACATGGGGGACGCTGCGCAGCCGAAGCTGCAGCAGGAGCTGGCACAGCAGCAGGAGTTGTTGCAGGTGCGGGACGGGATGGGCGAGGCCGCGGATGTGCACCAGGCCTATGCTGCACAGCAGCAGCAGCAGCAGCAGCAGCAGCAACCGACGCATTTGCAGCAGACCGAGCAACTGCAGCAGCAGCAATTGGAGCAGCAGCAGCAGATGGCGGCGGAGCAGTACCAAGCATACTGGCAAGCCTACTACGCGCAGCAGGCTGCTGCTGCTGGGCTGGACCCATCCCAGCAGCAGCAGTACGACGCGGACTACTACAACTCTGAGGAGTATCGGCAGTACTATGCTCAGTGGTATGCAGCGCAGCAGCAGGCAGCAGCAGCACCAAGCCAGTTGCAAGGAGTAACAGAAGTAGCAGGCACGAGTGGCATATCTGTTCCTGCAGGAGAGCCGGGCAGCCCCGCCATGCAGCAGCAGCCGCAGCAGCAGCAGGCTTGGGGGGCAGCGGTTGCGCAGTCTGGGGAGCAGGCGACATGGCAGTGGCAGCCGCAGCCGCAGCAGCCGGAGCAACAGCAGCCGCAGCAGCCTCTGGTGGCTGAGGCACAGCATGGGCAATTGCTCGTAGGGCTTACAGGGACGTCGCAGCCACAGTCACCACCTCAGCAGCCGCAGCCGCAGCAGCAGCAGCAGCTGGGTCAGCCCCAGCTTTCAACTCCTGTCAACTCCACTCTAGAGCAGCAGCAGCAGCTGCAGGCGCTGCAGCAGGAGCTGGGGCAGCCACGCCTCTCCTCGCCTGCTACATCGCACTACCAGCAGCACCCGCTGCACCAGCACCACCAACCATTGAACCAGCAGCACCAGCCGCAGCAGCTGGGGCAGCCCCAGTCCTCTGCGCCTGTGGAATCCTCATTCAGGCCGCAGCTGGGGCAGCCCCGCCCCTCCGCGCCCATCACCTCTCCCCACGCGCACCCGCCTGCGCCGCACCTGCAGCAACTGGTGGTGCCGGAGCCAGCACAGGCGGTGCAGTGGATGCACAGCATGCACTCGCCCCAGCAGCAGCAGCAGCAGCAGCAGCAGCAGCAGCAGCAGCAGCAGGCATGGGTGCCTGGAGCAGCACCCAGAGTGCCGCTGTCCTTGTTGCAGGAGCAGACGCTGCCTGTATGTGCATCGCACCCGCTGCCATCGCTGCAGGAGCAGCCATTCCTAGGGGAGGCCACGCTGGCATTGCAGCTGGAGCAGCAGCAGCAGCAGCAGCCTGAGCCCACAGCTGCCTCGAGTCCGCAGCAGCTGCAGCAGCTGTGGGAGCAGGCTGCTCAGGCGTGCAAGGCGCAGCCCCGGCCGCCGCACGCGTCAGTGCCGCTGCCACTGCAGGAGCAGCCGCTGCAGCACAGCTTCTCGCAGGTGGGCACAACATGTTGAGCCTGGCGTGCACACCAAGGCCTCAGGCCTGCCTGAGCTAGATACTCAATTGCCCACACGCATGTGCACATATACGCACACAGCCTCCAGCTTGCAAGGGGCCCAGCCTGGTTGTGCTCACGCCTTCGCTGCTAGTCCTGCGAGTCCACTCGCCGGCCTGCGTGCTTGCTCCACCATTGCCAGCCTGCGTGCTTGCCCCCACTCCACCACTGCCAGCCTGTGTGCTTACCCCCACTCCACCACTGCGAGCCTGCGTGCTTGCTCCCACTCAAGCACTATGCTTTGTCAGCAGGCACCACCAGCGCACACAGTGCATGTGAACGCCTGCTTGCGCATCGCACACGTGAGTGAGAGCGGCGCACATGCTCCTGATGGCTCCCAGCTCTGTGCGGCAGTGGCCAAGCATCTCCGCATGGTCGAACCCACCGGCCATGTGCATATGCTCTCAATGGTGCCACGAGCTCGTCCCCCGCCCCTGTTCCGCTCAGGTGCAAGCGGCGGACAACCTGGCTGCTGCCTTTGGTGGGCCTGCTGGCGAGGAGGAGGACGACGCTACTGCCTTTTTCAGCCTGGGCCTGGCCACACATGAGCAGCAAGGCAGCGGCGGCGGCGACGGCGGGCCGTCGGCCTTTGGCCAGCAGGGCGGGGTGGTGCTGGAGGAGGCTCCCAGCGCCTCCGGGGTGGGCTGGTTCCACCAGATGGAGCTGCAGCTGGACCAGCAGCAGCAGCAGCAAGCAGATGAACAGCACCACATGGACCAGCAGGAGATAGACAAGCAGCAGCAGCAGCAGCAGCAGCAGTGCACAGACCAGCCAAAGCTGTGGCAGCAGGAGCAGAAGCACGGCGATAGCACCTTCCTCGTCGGCGGGAGCTTGTCTGGAAAGCCGGCCAGTGCCCGCAGCCCTCCCGCAGCAGCCAACGGAGCAGGTGCTCTTCCGCCTGATCGCCCGTGTGACGGCCCCAGCGCTTCCCCCTCCCTGCTCCCCCACGGCACTCAGCCTGACAATGGCCCAGCAGGGGATGCGTGGCACAGCAGTAGGCGCACCAGCGGCAGCAGCAGCAGCAGCAGCGCGGGCCCCAGCCCACCTGCCTCCCCCGCACAGCCCATGCGCGCAGAGGCAGCAGCTTGCGCGGCCCCTGATGCAACTGACGGGCCCCTGCCATACACTGACGGGCCCCTGCCACACACTGATGGGCCCCTGCCACCCCTGCAGCTTGTCCCCAAACAACCCTTTTCCCAAGCCGAACCACAAGGAGGTGCAGCAGCAGGCGCCTGCTCCAAGCCCCCGTCCCCCTCCCACGCAGCCCCTGCCCACATGCCCTCCCAGCCCACCCCCTCCCACCCCTCCATCCCAGCCTCCGCCCCTGAGGATCCCGCCCTCACGCAGCCTCCCAGCACTAGTGCTGCTCCTGCAACAGCGGCACCAGCGCTGCGCCCCATCCGCGGCAGCAACGGCAGCGGCCCTTCGTCACCGGTTCAGCCCCGCGCGGCAGCAGCTGCGGCAGCGGCAGCGACGGCAGCGCGCGAAAATGGCGGCCCAGGGCTGCATGAGCACGCCCAGCAGGAGGCGCACGCCCTAGCCACGTTGGCCACCACCCATGACTTCATGCAGCAGGTGGGGGGAAGGGGGAGGGGGGTGGAGGAGGGCTGGTGGAAGGAGGGGACAGGGGAGGGGTGGAAGAAGGCGGGGGGAAAGGGTAATGTGGGAAGTGAAGTTTGTCTACCTGTCTTTTTTGTGTATGTGTGCTGTGTTGTAGTAAAACTAGTATTCTTAGGCGCCCACGCAACTTGGCAAGTTAGCGACAGCTGGACTTGCGCCGTGCTCCTCCTTATGGTAGACGTGCGTGTTCCCTCCTTGCGTGCACATCCGCCTCAAGCACCCACTTAGTGTTTGGATGTGCACGCGTGTGTGCGCAAGCAAATGCGCGTCTACCAAGGATTGTGAGTGCGTATGTGTATGTGCTTGTGTGGATGTGTACGTGCGTGCATCGCTTGCATGCGCATGCATGGACATGCGCAGGTATGTGATGTCACGGTGTGTGCCTTAGGCACGCGGATTACGATTGTGCGTGTGCGTGCCAGTGCTCCTCACCTGCCTGTGCCGCCTGCAGCTGCTAGACAACTTGGCAGAGGGGCGGCCTGTGCACCCTGCCACCCTCACGGCTGCGGCTGATCTCATGCGGCTCTTTCAGGACCCCAGGTTCACTGCAGTGACGGGGAATAGGTGCGCGCAGATGGCCGAGCTTTGCGCTGCAAGGGGCAGGTGTGCAGGAGGGAGGACAGGTGCGCAGCGATGGCCAGCTGGTGGAGGCAGGGAGGCAGGGGTATGCAGCAGGGGGCAGTATGCGTGATTGACGACGCACAGGGGTACTATTGGAGGCTCAATTGGTCCTGGTCCTCCATCAGGATGAGGTCCTCATCTCTCCTCGTCACTTGATTACCATCATGACAAGAAGGAACAAAGGCCGCAGGAAGAGTCACTGACGGGGTGTGTTGAGCAAGGCTCATGGGCGAGCAGCAGTGCGGACAGTAAGGTTGTGTGGCTGCTGGATGCTGGATGCGCCATGAGCAAGCAGCAGCGCAGGCAGGGAAGCTGTGTAGCTGCTGGATGCTCAATGAGCCTTTTTGGCTTGCCGGAGCCGCGCCGCGCCTGAGCCTTTTACCTGCCACACTTTTTTCCTTATCCAGGCTGTGTGCTGCATGCCTTGCGCGCTGCTGGTGCTTACTCCAAAAGTTCCTGCGCCACAGAACACACTGCGAGCAGCCCCTTGCGGCAGCGGCGGGAAGAGCATTGGTAGGCTTGGAATCGGCACACTGCTGCCTCCACGCTCGTCAATGGCCTACGCTGCAGCTCTTCCTCGGTGTGGGCACAGGCACGCCTGACCTGCTGCACACTACCCCAAAGGCGCCCGCACCTCAGACCGTGCCCCCTATGGAACGCCCGCCTCTGGCCCGCCTGCGTGTGCTGGACCCTGCTTGCTCCCTTTGTCTTCCACCCTCGCGCTGCCCCAGATGCCGCTGCCCCTGATGCCGCTGCCCCTCTGCGCAGGTCAGGCGCGAGGTCGGGTGCATCCACACCCCCCAAGTACCTGACCATGCACACCCCAGTGCGCATCAGCACCACCCGCGCAAGAGCGCCCTCTCCCACGACGGACATGTCCCCCTGCTCCCAGGTGTGTGGGGGTGTGGGTGGGGGTGGGTGTGGTTGAGTGTGTGTGTGTGGTTTGGTGGGTGGGTGTTTGTGTGGGTGGATGTGTGCGTGCTCGCGTGTGGGATTGTGGGGGAGTGTAATGGGGGAATTGTGCGCACGCTTGCGTGTTTCGCCGTTGCACAGTCTGCCAAATACCCCTTGCCACAAAACTGTTGAGGGCCTCATGTGTGTTGACCCTGGCACACCTGCACTCACAAACACATAGGCACGCATGCAGACACAGGCGCTCACACCTTAAACAGCTAGCGGGGCTGACGATGCATGCCAGGCCTTCACTCGCCCCGTGGTGCAACTCAGAAAAAAGCTCACCCTGCCTGGGCCCAGCACGTTGCATGCCCCCCGAAGATGGCCTCTCATTAATCATGGTGAGGCCTTGCTGCCTGCTGCCTCCAACTTTGCGCGCGCGCTCTCTCTCTCTCTCTCTCACACACACACACACACACACACACACACACACGCGCGCGCGCGCGCGCACACAAACCCACACACACACATACACACACACCTGTACGCTCATCCTCTTGCTCTACAGCGGACCATCACCGGCGTGGACAGCAGCTATGTCAGCGCCACCAAGCACGCGCAGCAGGTGTGCATGCGCCTTTGACGCACTCGCATGCATGTGTGAATGTGTGTGTACCAAAGGGGGAATGGGAGGAACGGGTGCTTGCAGCATCACACCTCATTGAAGCAGTGCTGGTGCCCCTGCAAGGAGGAGGCGCTGCATGTGTATGGCCTTGAAAATGTAGCCAGGGCCGCGCGAGCCGGGATGCAGCATGTATCATGCCTGTGCGCTTGCAGGCATTTCTGATCCAAAACACTGTCATGAGCGCCTGTTGTGCGTCATTTTGCCTGCGTGTGCGTATGCTTTTAACCACATATCTGCGCAGTGCACGCATGTGTCATAGGGAACCTGTGCTGGTGCCTGCGTCTTGTGTGTGCTGCCTTTGTGTGCCGCTCCAGGTGCAGCCCTTGTGCGCGCCCGTCCATTTGTGTAGTCCTCCTTCCTGCGCGGTCGACTCTTGCAGGGAGCGCATGCAGCCCCTAGCCACGCAGACCCCTCAGCCCCGCCGCTCTCTGCTGGTATTGATGGCCAATTCGACACCAGCCAGGACCTGTCGGTGCAGTTGGCCAGCATGCAGCTGGAGCTCCAGGTGCGTGCACTGCCAACCTAGAGCTCCTGTGACTGAACCTTGTCAGCCTTGTGAGTCAAGAGGCTTGGAGACTGAGCTGGCAGACAGCTCTAACTTGTGTGCCCGCTGTGCCTGCTCCTGCACGCACTCCTGATCCTGCAAGCATTCCTGCATATGGACATGCGGGTGCCAAGGTGCCTATATGGGGGTGCCAAGGTGCCTATATGCGGGTGCCAAGGTGCCTATATGCGGGTGCCAAGGTGCCTATATGGGGGTGCCATGGTGCCTATATGCGGGTGCCAAGGTGCCTATATGGGGGTGCCAAGGTGCCTATATGGGGGTGCCAAGGTGCCTATATGGGGGTGCCAAGGTGCCTATATGGGGG
>LFIK01005550.1_pt1 | contig 10113 bp, 5 predicted proteins | sample 643401 | NCBI WGS metagenome assembly LFIK01 (sample SAMN03777447, study PRJNA286221) | soda lake metagenome | biome: soda lake; feature: Kulunda steppe; material: water; isolation source: sample T5-Br brine of Lake Tanatar-5 | place: Russia: Kulunda steppe | collected 2010-07
CCTGAGAGAACAATCAAAGCTTTTTGTTCATTGGTCCATTTCCGTCTTTTCATCGTCTTTCTCCTTTCTTCTATTTTCTGAGAAAGACTCTCTTAACTCAACCCATTTCCAAACCTGGGGCAGTATAATTGACCATGCGAGAGATCCAAGAACATGTGCGTGAAATTGATGGAGCCTGACAGCCTAATAGATGTATCAGCGGTAACCGATCTTTTACCGAGTATAACCTCATTGATCCTCCTAGGAGAACCCCCATATCTTTAGCCGCCTGGGTCTGAGATAATCCATAAGGATTTAAAAATTCTTCCATTAAAACTTCTCCTGGATGAATATTTCGTAGCTGTTCCATTTCCTCTTCCTTTATGGAATTCAACCCAAAATTTCAGATATCTCTTGACATCTTTCCTTCGTTTTTGTCAACTTGTTGAAATTATGTTTGATGGTCAATTCCCATGGATAATTTCTTTCGGAAAGTTGTACAGTCTTTTGTCATATTTTCATATTGTTTATTAATTTTTCAGCCAACGTTGGCATGGGCTGCCGTTGATGATCTGACGATCTCCTACCAAAAAACGACCGAAGGTGTAGCTTTTACTTTTAAGACTCAAGCCCGTGAAGAAACCATTCTATGGGTCGAACAATTAGATACAACACAAAAAGCCCGGTTGGACACATTAACCAAAGACCTTTTAGGGAAATTTTCCAATCTTCGCATCGAAAGTGGTGAATTTTACCTCAGCAACCAGAAGAAAGACCAATTCCCCGCTCAACTAACCCTGGATATTCAGGAAAACCTTCGTCTAGAAGATTTTGTTGGAAATAACTTAACCGTCAGATCTTCTCAAAATATCTATTTAGAAAAATATATTGAATTATCCTATTTAGAGGCCCTATCCACAGTTAAGCTCCGACCCCAGGCTACACTTCAGGCCGCCAATGTTCACCTTCATAACGCCACTATGTTTAACCAAAGTTCGACGGTGGTTGCCAATAAAGTCGTGCTCACCGATAGTCACTTACAAAATGATGGTCATACGATGATCAAGGCTTTCGAAGGGACTGGAAGCTCTTCGATTCAAAATTCAGCGGCTCTTCATATTCAGTCTTTTTCCGGGGAATTTAAAAAGCTTGAAAACACCGGGTGTTTGCAAGTTCTTATCAGCGACACACATGTTCACGATCTATATAATGAACAAAACGCCTGGCTTTTCGCTAAAGGAAGACTAAAAGTTAAAAAAGCCCAGAATGACGGGCTTCTTGCTATTCCAAGCTTAGAGATGGAAGATGTTTTCCAAAATGCTGGCCATCTGAATGCCTCTCATTTAACGGGGTCAGGTCAGCTGACGAATACAGGGGAGATCTCAGGGCAAGAGATTTTCCAAAACACCCAAGATTTTCTGTCTCTGGCGGCGACTTCTACAGATTTCACCATTCAAGGTCCCCAGGTCACAAATACAGGCACAGTCGAAAATATTCAGACCCTGTCTATCGATCCTGATACCTTTAAAAGCACAGGAAATGTCAAAGCCCAAACTGTCCATTTCCAGCTTCCAGAATTCACCCTATGGGAAAAAGACATTGTGCTCACCGGGGAATGGGAAGTGGATCATCTGCATCTCCCCTGCACCTTGGTCAATCAAGGATATTTGACCTTACAAAATCTCAGCACCCCTGTCTTGAAAAACCAGAAAAACATTATGTTCAAAGGAACTGGACGCCATGATATAAGGTCTTACCTAAACACCGGCAGAATTATCTATAAAAGCGGAGGTCTTCCGGCCAGTGCTTCCTTTCATAACCATGGCCTGATTCACAGTCAAGTTCCTGTCGAGGTCACAGATGAGGTTCCCACTTTTGATAACCAGAACGGGATACTTTCCAGTGATGAAACTGTCACCTTGAAGATTCATGGCCTTAATAATCATCGAGGTAAAATTTATGGCAAAACCGGAACAGACATTCAGATTAAAAACCACTTGAATAACTATGAAGGCGTGTTAGGCACAACCTCTCCAACCGACCTCTCCGTCGAAAGGAACACAAAGGTCACCTCCCTTGGTACTGTCACCGGCACGACAACTCAGATTCACAGCTCAATCGAAAATCCTGAAAACAGCACATACTGGTCTTTTTTCAGGTCGATACCCACCTTGTCTGCCCCTGATGAAAAAGTTAAAGGCAGTGATTCGGTCTCCCTTACCGGATATTACCTGGATCTGCCCAAAGCTGAAATTGAGACTCCAGAACTGAATCTTCATGCCCATCGTTTTGCCCTTCCCCCTCAAAGGCACGTGCACCATACGGTGTTTCATCCATTAGATCATGAAAACTTTATCCGTATCCCAAGTTACCGCACCGGCGGCTCCTTTGAACTGAATATGAAAAACCGCAAACCCGTTAAATACTTTTGGGAAAATATTTGGGTTTATGAAACACTCCAAGCAGATCGAGGGGTTACCTTTGATGCTCCAGATTATAATCTGTATATTAATCTCGCTCATGACCAGTCCCTCACCTGCGAATTAGGGAAGTTTATTGCTAAAGTAAGAAACTTTGATCTCAAATCCGGGGTGTTAGCCGCCCAGGACGGGGAGATTATTACAGATAACGGGAAAATAAAGGTTGGACGCCTGGTGAAAGATCCCACGCGGGAAGTTTTTTCAACCTTATTCTGTCATAAATATAATCCTGATTCTTGTAACCTCGATAACTGTATTCGTAAACCAAGCTGTGAATTTTTAGGAGAGACATTAGAAAATGTTTATGATGGTCACCATCTTTTCATTCTTCCATTTGCAACTTCAAACCAAAGTGCACTTATCATCAAAAATAAAACAAAGCTTCAAGGATCATTGCAAAATCAGGCTCTAATTGAAACAAATAACTTGGATTTGATTTCCCCTACCAAATCACTCTGTCTCGCCGGAAAAATAAATATCAGAAATGATTTTTATCTCGATGGTATCTTGCACCTAGAGGCCTTAAAAAGCACCATTGATTTTACTTATTACAATTACAAAGGCTACCCCACAAAGTTTGATTTCATAACAAGTGACCCTGCAGAACTTATTGTGGGCGGAGATTTAACCTGTAGTGGAAATTCCCAGATTTATAATTTAGCAAGTTATATACATGTCCATAAACTACTGACTTCAGCTCTTCAGTATTCGGAAGAAACTCTCATAACAGGGAAATATCAAAAGGTTTTTGTGGGTACTCCCCAAGAAAGACAAGCTATAAAGTCTGCTCCTAAATCAAAATGGAGTAAAGGGATTAGCAAACCTAGTAACTTTCGATTTTACCACAGATCATCTCGTACTGTTTATGGCGCGTTTGGCTTTTTGAAAGCCACCAAAGACTTTGATGGTGCCCAGAATAAGTTTGAGCCGGTTTCCAGTTTTGGCACACCGGTGGTATTAAACACCGATCGTTTGGAAGGACTTGTGAGTACCCCTGGACTCCTGGTTCCCTTGGGATCCCGGGGATTACGCATTCAGGCCTCAACCCAATCGCGCGGGCCACAATCCGCTGTTGCCGATTTAGGCCTTCAGTCAATCGACCAATCCCGCATTCAGGTGAATATCGATCTTAAGCCTTCTTCCGGTATTCAATTCCGTGCCCATGAACGATTTTTCTATGATAAAGTTGCGGCCCAAGCCCGATACCAAAAATGGATGCAGGATATTCATGTCTTAAAATCTCGAGGCAGGATGAAAAAGATAACAACAGACGCTATCTTTGCGATGTCGCCAAAATTGTTATTGGACAACGTACGTGAAATTTGCCAGACCAAACTCAACCGCGGTTATATTTATGAGTACCAACCTCTGAATATGGAATTGCTCGATCAGCTCCATCGCAATACCACCGATTATCTGCAAAAACATCATCTAAACGGGGCTGAGATATCCACGGCCTTGGTGGCCCAAGATCCGAAAATCCCACTGCCTGATCAACCCTTGATCTTTTATAAGACCAAAATCATGACCGATGGGACGGAAGAATTTGAACCCACACTTTACTTCCCGCCCGAAATGCTGAATACCGCTGCCGGAAATTCCGGAAGCGGATTTAATTCAAGATTCTTAGCCATAACACCCAAATCTTATGCCCCCCAGAAGCTGATGCAGGCGTTTCAGGCAGCTCCCGCCATTCAACAGGGCATGCAAAAAGCATTTCCCAACAGCCTGACATATGATCACACAGAACATCAGATGGTCCCCAGGGAATTACCCACAGTTACCCTCGGAGGGAACATTGGAATCAATCAGATGTTTATCGTTAATTCCGGAGATATCACAACCCACGGCCATCTAACCGGTCAGAATATTTTATTGGCTTCTCTTCATGAAGACTTAACGGTGGCCTCCAAAATCACGCGCCAATATAAGAATGCGAAAAACTATACAGATGTGATTTCCGACCAAGCCGCTATTAATTCCCAGGAAACCCTTCATCTTTATGGGGGCCGAAATTTAATCTTTAATGCTGCCAACACCTATTCCGGCCAAAAATCCCTATTTCAGGCCAAACACAACATTCAAGATACCCCGCTTTATCTTACCAAACAACGCCATTGGTACCAGGGGGGTAAATACCATGGGGATATCATTACCCGCACGATTCGACCACAAGGATCCAACCATAGCACCAAGGGAAAACTTTTAAGCATGGCTGAAGGCACACAAGTGCATCAAGGGGTAAAATTCGAGGGAAAAACCGGAATATTTCAAGCCGGAGGTGATATCCAACAGCCCCAGGCTTATGTTCAGCATACCTATGAAGCCCACTTGAAAAAAGATGGTGGTACTTTTAGATCCAGTAAATCATATGACACCTACAGTGGCACCCAAAAAGCTGTGGGATCTCAATATACCTTTGCCGAACCTATACAGTTTCATTCCGGGCATGATATTTCCCTAACAATGCCCGAAATTCACGCGCCAATCACGTACCTAAATGCGCCGCAGGGTCAGATTGCTATTCACTTGGGCACCAATTCTAATCAGTATACACACACCGTAACGGGCAAAAGCACCTGGTGGAAAAGTTATAATGCCACAAGCATTCAAGCGACAAACTTTAGTAAACCGATATTAGACACTCAGTTGAAATTCAATGCCCAGCATTCCATCCTGGAAACCGTGGGACCGGCTATGACCTGGGAACAAGCCACCGCCGTCATCCCAAATGCCCAAAACATCGAAATCCTTGGTGGCACAAAACAAATCGTCCCCCGCCAACCCACATACCACTGCGAGAGAATAGCAAAATCGGCTCCTACGGCTGCGCTCAACGCCCTTGTTGGAGTAGCTATGAGCTTCGGGGCTTTTCACCTCGGCATTGGATCGAGTCTAGGCGGAGGCTGGGCCACCGCGTCAGCTCAAGCCGGGGCTGGGACGCTGGCCTCGCAAGCAACGATTTCGGTGATGCAACATCCCGATGACTTGGGTAAGGCTGCAGGAAGTTTAGCCTCTAGCCGTAACGTCCGCAATTTAATCAGTTCCATGGTGACGGCGGGCGTTCTTCAGGGCCTCAATATCAAATTAACAGATTCGTTTGCATCTCATTTGCAACATAACCTCGCAAGATCCGGGATTCAAACCACGGCATCCATGGTGATCGAAGGCCAAGACCCTGAAAGTGCTTTGGAAACGTTTGCCCGCAGTTCAGCATCAGGAGCTTTGGGAACGTTCATGGCCCATCATATTGGTAAAGGATATCATCCTACCGATGAACTCGCTCCCAAATTTGATGTCGTCACTCATAAACTTCTTCATGCTGCAAACGGCGCGGCATCGGGTGCGATTTTTCATAAAGATCCAGCCGAAGGCGCCGTAGCTGGGGCATTTGGTGCATTGGTAGCCGAAACCATTGTGGAGATTTTGCCAGCCACGTCGTTTGGGCCGACTCAAGAACTCTATGAAAAAGACAAAGCCGAAGGGAAAACGCGCACATTAGAAGATTTTCAACAACTGGCCAAAGAGGACGCGTACTTTAAAGCTCGCATTGGTGAAGTAGCCAGCATTCTTACTGCGGCTTATGGAAAACTCGATGTTCCCACCACTCAGAAAACCGCCAATACCGCCCTGGAACACAATTTTATCCCCGGGGTTCTCGCAGCAACCTACATGGCCTATACGGCTTATGATCTAATTGATACTTGGAAAACCCAGGGCGCCGATGCTGCTCTCAAACACCTAGGAATCGAAGTGGTGCTGGCTGCAACTGGCGCTACGCTCGTCAAAACGGTTACCAAAGGTGGAAAACTGCTGTTTGAACTCGGCAATAAAACGATCAAGGCCGAAGAGCTTCTCCTAAAATACATCGATACGCGCCCTACCCTGAAGAAAATTATCCAAACTTGTACCAACTTGGGCTCAAAAATCAAAGGATTTGATGCAAAAGCCGATGAGTTTGTTGGGAAAGCTTGGAAGGTCAGTGGAAAAGGTGCGAAGACGGGTAAAGCTGGGAAGAAAAATGTAGTTGACCAGAGCTCTTTTTCTAGAAACTCTAAAATCACCCCCCTTGATAAAAAAGGTAGAGTAGAGTTTGATGGAGTCGAGTTCAGAGCTGTAAGGGACTTGAGTCATCTAGATGAAAAACACTTAAGGGAAATGTATAGGAAGGGAAGTAACCCTAAAGATGTAGGAAACGTTAGATTAGATGGCCATCACCACCAGCAAAAGTATCATCGAGAAAAAGGGGCTTTTATCGTTGAGGTGCCTAAAAATAAGCATTCAATTAAAAATTTAATCCAGCATCCTCATGGTAATAAAATAGGGAAAGGATTAACAGCCGATCAGCGGAAAGACTGGAATAAAATCAGAATCCCTTTTAATAAAGAGCGTGCAAAAGAAGAGCTAATTAAGAGAAAGATATTAAATGATAAATAAAAACATTTGGGAAAAAATAGAGCATGATTTTTTACTTCACCCTGAAGATTTCGGGGGAAGAGTAGCAGAATCTAAAATAAAGAATGCTGAAGAACAACTAAATATCCAGTTTTCTAAACCATATAATAGGTTTATTTGTGAGTATGGCAGTGGGGTATTCCCTGGTCACATAGTGTATGGTTTAGTCCCTTTAGATGGTATGGGAACTTTCATTAAAAACGTAATTGAGAAAACAAGGTTTTATAAAAACGAACAAAAATGGCCAGGAATAGAAGATTGGTACATTATTTCTGATGATGGAAGCGGAAATCCTATTGGAATTGATTCTGAAGGACGTGTCTGGTTATCTGATCATGATTCTGGGTTTGAAAAAATAAAACTGGCAGAAGATTTCGAGGAGTTTCTTTCTAAGCTTTATACAGATACCCTGTGGGACTAAATATTCTCATTTCTTCGAAGATCAATTACTTATCAGTTCTTTGACATTGTAAAATTTTCTTCTACACATCTAGGCCGTCCTCTTCATTGTGAAGGACTGGAGCCAGGTTCTGGGTCAGACCAAGAATAATATTCATACCTTACGCAAGATCTTTACAGAAACGGCGAAGAATGGCCCGCCACGACAAGCCCAAGCTATCCATCAGGCTCTTGACCTTGATTCTGAACTTGAGAAAGAAGGGATTTCTGCTGAAACTCGTGGAGATCTAGTGACAGATTCTGAGGCGGTAGAAGCCGATCAACTCCTTTATAACCTTAAAAAAGAAACGATTCCTTGCCCCGAACACAAACCCAAAACTCCCCTGAAAAGAACTATCTGAATACTGCACGATCTGACCTGCGCCCTTAAATTTGATTCTAGTTCATCCTTAGCGAGGCAGTTTCAAACGAAGAGAAGAATTGGATTTCAATAAGGAAAAATCATTTTTTTGCAAGAAAAGAGCAAAAGATCGTACGAATAAGCTATTTTTTGAGTGAATTATGCGGTTTTTCAGGACAAAATCCTGATTTTAGATACACGTCTCCTAGGTAAGCGTCATCGGCGGGACTTTTAGAACCACAAGCTTTTTCAGATTAAAGCATATTGGGGTTGAATTCCATAAAGGAACGTCATTACCAATAGGATTTTTAATTTTCTGGGCGGAATTTTTGGATAATCTGTGGTGAGGAATGCCTTTCTCTGTTGAAGTTATTTGTATTTGTCACAACAACTAGAACAGAGGGAGACCCACGAACAAAAAGACCAACCCCTCTCAGCAATCTCATACCATTCTCCGATTCCATGAGCGTACACCAACCTTCTTGGTAAGTATGACACCTTGCAGATAGAAAACTCAAAGATGCTGCCGAAATCAGAACGCCAAAATGAGCCCCTTAATAAGATGAAAAAATGGGAGTAGAAAAAGTCACTGTAATAAACAGCTCAAAATGATCACATAAAACTTCTATTGGTAATGACGTTCCTTTATGGAATTCATCCCCATGTGTTAAAAGTTGTAAGGAGGTGCATAAATTTTAAAAGCTCAACAAAACTGCCTTATGCCAACTTTCGGAGATCGGGGGTTTTCTAAAGACTTTCCCTAAGCTAAAAGGTAATTTGATACCGAGTCCCGGCTCCTTGTCCATATTTTTGGATTAGCTGTGAGTCTAATAAAGCATTAATACTATAAACCGCAGTCCTGCGAGGTAACCCTGTCTGCTCTATAATCACTTTTGTTGTGAGTCTTGTTTCTGGATTTTCCCGGAAACATTTCAATACTTTTATTGCTGATTCGGACAACTCTTTTTCAGCTTTATACTTTTGACGACATATTTGAATCCCTTGAATCGCTTCTAAAAGAACCTTGACCATAAAACGGACGAAATATTCAGTTTTATAATTTTGTGGGTCGGACTGGAAAATACCATTGGAGCAGCGGTTTAAGACAAAATAATATTCTTCCTTATGCTTTTCAATATAACGATCAATAGCTAAAAAGTAAGCGACTTTAGATATCATTATTGAATTGGTTTGAAGTAAAGCAAGAAGAAATAATCCACGTCCCAAGCGCCCATTTCCGTCCTGAAAAGGATGAATAGCTAAAAAGCGATAAATAAATTCTGCTATTGCAGCAATGGGCCAGGGAGCTTGAGGAAGTGTTTCATTATACCATTTCATTAAATCTTTCATAGCAACACTCGTTATGGGACCAGCATCTGCTGTTTGAAAGACAACCCGGGACTCTCCAGTTATTTGGTTCCGTTCAATGACAGAGTTGGGCTGTGTTTTGTACTGCCCTGCATAATGAGATGCTTTTGAATAAGGTTTGAGAAGTTCGTAATGTAACGCTCGTATATCTCGTTCAGTAAGAGGAAGAAGATTTCTGGCCTCATTATAAACAAGAAGAAGCATTGCACGACACCCAGCCACTTCTTCAATACTTCTTTCCCGATCTTTTGAAAGTTTATTCTCTATAAGGGATTTATTCTCTTGAAATGAGGTTGTCTTCCCATTAATAGTCAGGATTGTATCTAACCAGTTGACCTCAACATCTGTAAGCTGGGCATTTTCAATACGTGTAGAAGAGCCAATGATACTAATTTTAGCATATTGATGAATAACTTCTTTCTCTTCAATAGATACTCCCTTTAGCTCTGCATAAGCATTGGCAAAGGCATCATTTAGTTTCTGTAGCTCTTTAATAAGACAAGGCATATCAATTTAGGAAGTTTGTATAAACACATTATAAGAAAATGTGCATCTTTGTGCAATTAAAATAATATAATTTTGCACACTTTGGCATAATTAATAAAGCCCCGCAAGATTATCCGGGTTTGTAGTGCTTAGGGGTTTGTTTTCCAGAATTCATCAAGTACATCAAGGGAACTCATGACCTGAGCCTTCGTTAATTGAAACTTTCTTCCCCCTTTTCGACACCTGGCACGAGCAGCAAGCAATCCCGCATGCTTTGTTCTTCCACGAATAAGGGGTAGTGCAGGAATTAGGGTATTAGATTATATTTACGAACTTTTGAGATAGTTGATCTGGAACACCCTAATAGCTCAACGATGGAGCTATAGCTTTTTCCTGCTTTTAGAAAAGCAGCTATACTTGGGGTACATTTAGATACGGTGTGAAATCCAACGATCTTTTTTATATTTATTGAAGACCCTGCATTTTGGCGCCCAATTTATGCAATTGTAGAAGCAGGTATCCAACGATAAAGTGTGGGGATTGAGA
>LFIK01005552.1_pt1 | contig 10112 bp, 11 predicted proteins | sample 643401 | NCBI WGS metagenome assembly LFIK01 (sample SAMN03777447, study PRJNA286221) | soda lake metagenome | biome: soda lake; feature: Kulunda steppe; material: water; isolation source: sample T5-Br brine of Lake Tanatar-5 | place: Russia: Kulunda steppe | collected 2010-07
CAGCATCATGCCCTCGGCGATCTCGTATTCGGCCTCGTCGAGCGCGGTGATCCGCTCGCCGCCCTCGGCCGGATGGATGCGCAGATCGCCGCGCACCTTCGCCGCATCAAACACGTGCAGCGGGCGGTTGAGGTCGAAGGTGAAGAAATTGGTGATGTCCACCAGCGCCGAGATCGGCCGCAGCCCGATCGCGCGCAGCCGGCGCTGCAGCCAGTCCGGCGAGGGCCCGTTGCGCACGCCGCGGATCACCCGCCCCGTGAACAGTGGGCAGCCCTGCGCGAGCACCGGGTCGATGCGCACGCCGATTGGGCTCACGAAGCCGCCCGCGACGGTGGGCACATCGCGCGGCTTGAGCCGGCCGAGCCCGCGCGCGGCGAGATCACGCGCGACGCCGCGCACGCCGAGCGCATCGGGGCGGTTCGGGGTAATGGCGATCTCGATGACGGGATCGTTGAGCCCGGCCCAGTCGATGAAGCGCGCGCCGAGCGGCGCATCCTCCGGCAGGTCGATTATGCCCTCGTGATCGTCCGAGATCATCATTTCGCGCTCCGAGCACAGCATGCCGCGGCTCTCCTCGCCGCGGATCACGCCGGGCTGCAGATCGACGCCGGTGCCGGGGATATGCGTGCCGACCGGGGCGAAGACACCGACCATGCCGGTGCGCGCATTGGGCGCGCCGCACACGACCTGGACCTGCTCGCGGGGGCCGTCGGGGCCGTCGGGCCAGGCCTCGACCCGGCACAGGCGCAAGCGGTCGGCGTTGGGGTGCTGGCGCGCCTCGATGACGCGGGCAATGCGGAAGGCGCCGAGCGTGGCGGCCGGGTCCTCGACCCCTTCGACCTCGAGGCCGAGATCGGTAAGCGCCTCGGTGATCTCCGCGACGCTCGCCTCGGTCTCGAGGTGTTCCTGCAGCCAGGAGAGGGTGAACTTCATCGCGCGCGTCCTCGCTTTGCCGTCGCGCGCGGCTTAGCGCATGGCACCGGGCAAGAAAAGCCCGCTCGGGCCAACGCGAACGGGCGGGGCCGATGCCCCGCCCGCGGATGTCGCACGGCCCGGTTGCTCAGCCCCGGCGCTTGCGGCGCAACGCGCTCCAGCCGCCGGCCACGACCAGCGCGGCGATCGCCGACTTGACCACCCCGCCGAGCTGGAACGGCCAGACCGCGCCGAAGAACGCGGCCTCGAGATCGAGCGGCGTGATCGCCCACAGCCACAGCATGCCCGGCACGAACAGCAGGAGCGCCGGGATGAAGGCGGCGATGAAAAGCCGGACCAGGCCGCGGTCGAGCCCGCGCTCCACGAGCCAGCCGGTCAGCCACGCCATCGCGACGAAGCCCACGAGGAAACCGCCCGTCGGCCCGAACATGTAGGGCAGCCCGGCCGCCCCACCCGCAAAGACCGGCAGCCCCGCCGCGCCCTTGGCGAGATACAGCATCAGCGTCGCCCCGGCGAGCCGCGCGCCCAGCGTGAGCCCCAGGATCGAGATCGCGAGCGTCTGCAGAGTCATCGGCACGGGATACATCGGCACGCTGATCTGCGCCGACATCGCCACCAGAAGCGAGCCGGCGAAGGCGAGCGCCGCCCCGCGCGCGAGCGAGATGTCGCCCCACAGGGCGTGCGACAGGGTGGCATCACGGCGCATGGGATCGGTCCTTCTTACTCGGCAGCTGCCATGTGTTTTCCGCATCGCGGCGCGCAAGTCAAGCCGCGCGGGGCTTGCGCGCGCTGCACCGCCGCGCGTAAAGGGCGGGCATGAAGGATCCGGACCGCATCGCCCTCGTCACCGGCGCCTCGCGCGGGCTCGGCGCGGCGCTCGCCGAAGCGCTCGCGGCGGCGGGCTGGCACGTGCTGGCCGTGGCGCGCACCACCGGCGCGCTCGAGGAGCTCGACGACCGCATCAAGGCCGCCGGCGGCAGCGCCACGCTCGCGCCCATGGACATCACCAACGCCGACGCGATGCGGCACATGTGCCGCTCGGTGCATGACCGCTGGGGGCGGGTCGATCTGTGGGCCCACACGGCGATCCACGCGCCGCCGCTGGCGCCGGCCGGGCACATCGCGGGCAAGGACTGGGACCGCACGGTCGCCACGAACATCCACGCCACCGGCCAGCTCATCCCGATGGTGGAGCCGCTCATGAAGGCGGCGCCTGCGGGCCGGGCACTGTTTTTCGACGATGCGCGCGCGGGGCAGAAATTCTTCGGCGCCTACGGGGCGAGCAAGGCCGCGCAGATCGCACTGGCGCGAAGCTGGCAGGCGGAGAACGCCCGGCTCGGCCCCCGCATCTGCATCGACAGCCCCGCACCGATGCCCACCACGCTGCGCGCGCGCTTCTACCCCGGCGAAACCCCGGAGCGGCTGACCCCGTGCCGCGAGGAGGCCGCACGCATTCTCGCCGCGCATCTGCCGGCGGCGGGAAGCTGACGCCGGCGGCGCTTTACCAACCCCCGGTGGTGCAATAATGAGGGCGCGACGCAGCTGCGAAAGGCCCATCCATGCGCATCCTCGTGACCAATGATGACGGCATCAACGCGCCGGGGCTGAAGGTCGTCGAGGATATCGCCGCCGCGATCGCCGGGCCGTCGGGCGAGGTCTGGACGGTGGCGCCGGCCTTCGAGCAGTCGGGCGTCGCGCACAAGATTTCCTACACGCATCCGATGATGATCGCCAAGCTCGGCCCGCGCCGCTATGCCGCCGAGGGCTCGCCGGCCGATTGCGTGCTCGCCGGGCTCTACGACGTGCTGCACGGGGGCCTGCCCGATCTCGTGCTCTCCGGGGTCAATCGCGGCAACAACGCCGCCGAGAACGTGATGTATTCGGGCACCGTGGGCGGCGCGCTCGAAGCGGCGTTGCAGGGGCTGCCGGCGATCGCGCTGTCGCAGTATTTCGGGCCCCAGACCGAGGATCTGCCCGACCCGTTCGACGCCGCGATCGGCCACGGCACCGATGTGGTGCGCCGGCTGCTCGAGCAGGGGCTTTGGGACAAGGGCGATTACCGGCTGTTCTACAATGTGAACTTCCCGCCCATCGGTGCGGGCGACGTCAAGGGTCTGAAGGTCACCAACCAGGGCTACCGCAAGGATACCTTCTTCGGCGTCGAGCCGCATGTCTCGCCCTCGGGGCGCAAGTTCCTGTGGATCAAGGGCGGCCCGCAGCACCTGCCCACGGCGCCGGGCTCGGACGCGGCCGCGAATCTGGACGGGCATATCTCCGTCACGCCGATGCGCGCCGACCTGACCGCCCATGACGCGCTGGAGGCGCTGCGCGCGCGGCTCGAGCAATGAGCGACGACGCCGAGGCCCGGATGCGCTTCATCTACACCATCCGCTCGCGGGGGGTGACCGACAGGCGGGTGCTCGCGGCGATGGAACGCATCGACCGCACCGCCTTCGTGCGCGGCGTCTTCGAGGAGCGCGCGCTCGACGACACGCCGCTGCCGATAGCCTGCGGGCAGACCATCAGCCAGCCCTCGGTGGTGGGGCTGATGACCGAGGCGCTGGAGCCGGGCGAGCGCGACAAGGTGCTCGAGGTGGGCACCGGCTCGGGCTACCAGGCGGCGATCCTGTCGCTGCTGGCGCGGCGGGTCTACACGCTGGAGCGGCACCGCCGGCTCGTGCACGGTGCGCGCCGCGCCTTCGACGCGCTCGGCCTTGCCAACATCACCGCGATCACCACCGACGGCTCGCACGGGCTGCCCGAACAGGCCCCCTTCGACCGCATCCTCGTGACCGCCGCCGCCGAGGACCCGCCCGGCCCCCTATTGGCGCAGCTGCGCGAGGGCGGTATCATGGTGGTGCCGGTCGGACAGTCGGATACGGTTCAAAGCCTTATCCGGGTCCGCCGCACCGCGTCGGGCTTCGATTACGAGGAGCTGCGAACGGTACGCTTCGTCCCTCTCGTCGAGGGGCTCGGGGAGGAATGAGAGGCCGCAAGCGAGAGGCAGACAGCATGACACATCGCCGCCACCGCCCGCTCCGCGCGCTCGTCCTCGGCACCAGCGTGCTCGCGCTTGCCGCCTGTGGCGACCGTTTCGACATCGATATGCGCAGTTCCGATCGCGGCTTCTCCACGAGCGAGGCCGCCAGCGAGCCGACGGGGCCGCGCCCCGAGCCCGATGATCGCGGCGTGATCTCCTACCCGAATTACCAGATCGTCGTGGCCCGCAGCGGCGACACGGTCGATGACGTCGCCAACCGGCTCGGCATAGACGGCGCCCGCCTTGCCAGCCGCAACGCCCTCGAACGCAACACCGCCCTGCGCAGCGGCGAAGTGATGGTGCTGCCCGATCGTGTCGCCGAACCCTCCCGCGAGACCGGTGCCGATTTCGACGGGCCGATCCGGCCGGCCGAGGATGACGATATCGGCACCATCGCCACCACCGCGCTCGACCGCGCCGACACCGAGGCGGACGCGCCGAGCGGGCGCGAACCCGTCCAGCACCGCGTTAGCAGCGGCGAGACGGCACAGTCCATCGCCGCGCGCTACGGCGTCTCGACCCGGGCCATCGCCGACTGGAACGGCCTCGATGACGACCTGACCCTGCGCGAAGGGCAGTCACTGATAATCCCGGTGAGCGGCGACGGCGCCGATATCGAGCCCCCGAGCGCGCCCGGCGCCGGCTCGCCGACGCCCGAGCCGCCCGACACCAGTGCCGAGGCGCGCGCCGAGGCGCAGCCCGAGCCGGCCGCCGAGCCGCCGAGCGACCCCGAGCCCGAGCCGGCGCCCGAACCGGCACCCGAGCCGGCGCCCGAACCCGAGCCGCAGGAGGAGACCGTCGAGACCCCCGAATCGCCCGATCTCGGTGCCGAGCGCAGCGCCGGGGCGGGCGGCTTCTTGATGCCGGTTTCGGGGACGATCATCCGCGACTACGCCGCCGGGCGCAATGACGGCATCGATATCGGCGCCGATGCCGGGACCACGGTGCGCGCCGCCGCCGACGGCACCGTCGCCGCCGTGACCGAGGATACCGACGACATGCCGATCCTCGTGCTCGAACACACCGACGACTACCTCACCGTCTATGCCAACATCTCGAACATCGCCGTGGCACGGGGCGACTCGGTGGCGCAGGGCGACCCGATCGCCTCGGTGCGCGACAGCGAGCCACCCTTCGTTCATTTCGAGATCCGCCGCGGCTTCGACAGCGTGGATCCGGGCCCCTATCTCGAGTGAGGCGGCTCAGCCGGGGGCGATGCCGTGGCGCCCGGCGAGCTCGGTGAAGAACTGCCAGGCGACGCGCCCCGAGCGCGCCCCGCGCGTCGTCGCCCATTCGAGCGCCTCGGCGCGCAGCGTCTCGGGCGCGATCTCGAGGCCATGGGCGGCGCAGTAGCCCTCGACCATGGCGAGATACTCGTCCTGGCCGCAGGGATGAAAGCCGAGCCAGAGCCCGAACCGGTCCGACAGCGAAACCTTCTCCTCCACGGCCTCGGAGGGGTTCACGCCGCTCTGGCGCTCGTTGTCGATCATGTCGCGCGGCATCAGATGGCGCCGATTCGAGGTCGCGTAGAGGACGACATTGGCGGGCCGCCCTGCCACGCCGCCATCGAGCACCGCCTTGAGCGACTTGTAATGCGCATCATCGCGCTCGAAGGACAGATCGTCGCAAAACAGCACGAAGCGATGCGGCGCCCCGCGCAGCAGATCGAGCAGCCGGCCCACCGAGGGCAGGTCCTCGCGCTGCAGCTCCACGAGCTTGAGCCCCGCGGTCTCGGCCAGGACCGCGGCGTGCACCGCCTTGACGAGGCTCGACTTGCCCATTCCCCGCGCGCCCCACAGAAGCGCGTTGTTGGCCGCCAGCCCGCGCGCGAAGCGGCGCGTGTTCTCCAGCAGCGTGTCGCGCGCGCGCTCGACCGCGACGAGCTGATCGAGCGGCACGCGGTTGACCTCGGCGACGGGCTCGATCCGGTCGGGCTCGGTGTGCCAGACGAAGGCATCGGCGGCGGCGAAGTCGGGCGCCGGGCGCGGCGCCGGTGTCAGCCGCTCCAACGCCGCGGCGATACGGTGCAGCGCCTCGGTCGTGGTGGCGGCACGATCAGTCGTCATCCCAAAGCCCCTGTGCGCGCAGCTCGGCCTCGCGCTTGCGCTCGACCCGGCGCACCAGCGCGATGGAGAGCTCGTAAAGCCCGTAGACGACCACGAAGAGAATGATCTGGGTAATCACATCCGGCGGCGTCACCAGCGCCGCGAGCGAGAGGATCCCCACCACCGCGTATTTGCGCCCCCCGGCGAGTCCCTCGGAGGAGACGAGCTCGGCCTTGCCCATGAGCGTGAGCAGGACCGGAAGCTGGAAGCACATCCCGAACGCGATGATGAAGCGCGTCGTCAGCGAGAGATACTCCTCGATCGAGCCCGAGAAGGTCACCCCTGCGGCGGCGAGCGCGCTCGGATCGGTGTCGGGCAGATCGGCGCCGAGCTCGCTGTCGATACCCGGCTGCTGGAAGCCGAGGAAGAAATCGAAGGCCAGCGGCGTGACGATGTAGAACGCGAACGACGCACCGAGAAGGAACATTATCGGCGAGGCGATGATGAAGGGCAGAAAGGCGCGCTTCTCCTGCCGGTAGAGCCCCGGCGCCACGAAGCGCCACAGCTGCGCGGCGATGTAGGGAAAGGCGAGCACGAAGCCGCCCATCAGCGAGATCCGGATCGCGACGAAGAAGCCCTCCTGAAGCCGGATCAGGATCAGGTTGCAGCTCTGCCCGCGCGACTCGAGCGCCGCGCAGAGCGGCTGGGTGAGAAAGTTGAAGATCGGGCTCCAGACCGTGAAGCAGATCACCATCCCGATCAGGAAGGCGATCACCGACTTGATGATCCGCGAGCGCAGCTCGGTGAGATGCTCGATCAGAGGGGCGGGCTTGTCGTCGAGGTCGTCGTCGCGGGTGCTCATGCATCACCCTGCTTCGGGCCGCCCGGTTCGTCCTTCGGCGCCGACTGCGGCGCGTCATCCTGCGGCGCGTCATCCTGCGGCCCGGTTGCGCGGCGCGCGCCCGCCGCCTCGGCCGCGGTCTTGCGCGCCCTGACCGCGTCGCGCCGCGCCGCGGCCTGCTCGCGGCGCGCGGCGCTCTCGGCGGCGCGCGATCGGGCGAGCTTCTCGGTCTCGGGGCCGCGGGATGCGGGGTCGCCGGGGGCGGTATCGCGGCCGGCCTCGCCCGCCGTCGTTCCGAGCTCCGCCGGGCCGGCGGGCGCTTCGGGGGCGGCGGCCTCGGCGGCCTCGGCGGTCTCCTCCGCGGTGGGCGCGTCGGGCTTGAGGCCGGACTTCATTCGGGATTTCCAGTGTTTCGGCCCCTTGGCGACCTCGGAGAGCTCATCGACCCCGAGATCCTTCGAGGAGGCCGCGTCCTTGAATTCGCGCGCGACATCCTTGACCCCGGACTCGTCGGCGGCGTTCTCCATCGCGCGCTGGAAGTCGCGCCCCATGCTCCGGATGCGCGCCATGAACCTTCCGAGATTGCGGAACAGTCCCGGCAGATCCTTCGGACCCACCACGATCAGCGCCACGATCCCGATGATCAGCAGCTCGGTCCAGCCGATATCAAGCATGCCGCCCTACTCCGCCGCCCGGTGCCGCGTATCTCAGGCCTTGTCCTGCTCCCGCTCGGAGGCGGTGTCGCGGGTGCTGCCGAGCTCGGTCTCGGCCTCGGTCTGGTTCTCGATCTCCTCGGACCCCTCCTTGATGCCCTTCTTGAAGGAGGTGATCCCCTTGCCGACCTCGCCCATCAGCGAGCTGATCTTGCCGCGCCCGAAGAGCACGAGCACCACGATCGCGATGAGGAGCAGGCCGGGAAGTCCGATATTGTTGAACATGACTCTCTCCCTTCGATGCCAAGGGGCATCTATGCTTTGCGCGCCCCCCCTATTTATGGCCTCGGCAGCGCCATTCAAAGCCCCAATCCGGGCGGTTCGCGTTTTTTGACCGCGCTCAGATCGTCGCGTTCACCCCGCCGCCGTCATGCAGCACGTTCTGGCCCACGATGAAGCCCGCCTGCGCCGAGCACAGAAAGGCGCAGACCGCGCCGAATTCGGCGGCGGTGCCATAGCGCCGCACCGGGATCGTCGCCTCGCGGCGGCGGCGGGCCGCCTCGGCGCTGATGCCCTCGCGCTCGGCAACGCCTTCATCGAGCGCGGTGGCGCGGTCGGTATCATGGATGCCGGGCAGCAGATTGTTGATCGTCACCCCCTTCTCGGCGACCTGGCGCGAGGTTCCGGCAACAAAGCCCGTCAGCCCCGCGCGCGCCGAGTTCGACAGCCCCAGCACCGGGATGGGCGCCTTGACCGATTGCGAGGTGATGTTGACCACCCGGCCCCAGCCGCGCTCCATCATCCCCGGCACGAGCGCCTGCATCAGCGCGATCGGGGTGAGCATGTTGGCGTCGAGGGCGGCGACGAAATCCGCGCGCTCCCAGTCCGTCCACATCCCCGGCGGCGGCCCGCCGGCATTGGTCACGAGGATATCCACCGCCCCCGCGGCCCCGAGCACCTCGGCACGGCCGGCTTCACTGGTGATGTCGGCGGCCACGGCCGTGACCGGCACATCATGCGCATCGCGCAGCGCCTGCGCCGTCGCCTCGAGCACCTCGGCGCCGCGCGCGTTTATGACGAGTTCGACGCCCGCCTCGGCAAGCGCCTCGGCGCAGCCGCGCCCCAGCCCTCTGGATGCCGCGCAGACCAGCGCACGCTTGCCGCGAATCCCGAGATCCATGCCGTTCTCCCTGCTGCCGGTGCGCAGCTTGGGCCGGGCGGGCGCGACATGCAACCACCCGCGCCATATTGCCGGCCCGGCGCCAGAAAACGGGTGCCCCGGCTCAAGTGCTGCGTTATACCCGGACGCGGCAGGACGGGCGCAACCCGGGGGAGGATGCGATGACGACCATAGTGGCGGCCAGCGACCTGACCGAGCGGTCGCAGCATGTGCTCGCGCGCGCCATCGCCCTTGCCGAGACGCTGAAGGCGGAGGTGATCTTCGTCCATACCGCGCCGCGCGGGATGCCCGAGCTGCGCGTCGAGGCGGCGCGGGCGCGGCTGCAGGAGGAATGTGACCTCACGCGCGGCGCCGGCGGCGTCAGCGTGGAGGTGCTGCGCGGACGCCCGGAAATCGCGATCCCGGAGCGGGCTGCACAGGCAGGTGCTGCGCTCGTCGTTCTGGGGCTGCACCGGCCGCGCGCGGTGTTCGACCTGTTGCGCCTGACGACCCTGGAGCGCATCGTGCTGCGCGCGCCGGCGCCGGCGATCGTCGCCCACACGCCGCCGGACCGCCCCTATCGCAACGTGCTCGCCGCGGTGGATTTCAATGCCGCCGATCGCGAGGCGCTCCGGCTGGCGCAGGAGATCGCCCCCGGGGCCGCGCTGCACGCGATCCACGCCCTCACCCTGCCGCTGCGCGAGAAACTGCCCACGCCCGCGAACGAGCCGCTTTCGGCGCCGAGCGTTCAGGAGGCGCGCGCGCGCTGCGAGGCGTGGCTGCGCGAGCCCGGGCTTCCGGCCGGGCTGAACCCGCCCGAGATCGTGCCCGGCGGGCTGCACGAGGTGCTCAGCTTCCGGATCGAGGAGCTGCAGCCCGAACTGCTCGCCATCGGTGCGGGGATGCGCGCCAATGAGGACCGGCTCGGCAATTACGCCCGCGACCTGATGCGCGAGCCGCCGACCGACCTGCTCGTGGCCAAGCCGCCGCTGCAGCCCGATCAGGAAAAGAGCTCATGACACAGCTCCAGCGCCTCGACGAGCGTGTCTACCTCGGCGCGGGTGTTGTAGAGTCCGAATGACGCACGGCAGGTCGCCGTCACGCCGAGATGCGTCATCAGCGGCTGGGCGCAGTGATGCCCGGCGCGCACCGCGACGCCCTTCTTGTCGAGCACCGTCGAGATGTCGTGCGGGTGGCCCGCCCCGTCGAGGGTGAAGGAGAAGATCGCACCCTTCTGCGGGGAATTTCCCTGCACGGTCAGCCAGTTGAGCCCGGAGAGCCGCGATCGGGCATAGTCGCGCAGCGTGGCTTCATGGGCGGCGACATTCTCCATGCCGAGCTCCATGAGATACTCGAGCGCCGCGCCGAGGCCGATCTGCTGGACGATGCCGGGGGTGCCGGCCTCGAACTTCATCGGCGGGTCGTTATAGGTGACGTGGTC
>LFIK01005554.1_pt1 | contig 10112 bp, 10 predicted proteins | sample 643401 | NCBI WGS metagenome assembly LFIK01 (sample SAMN03777447, study PRJNA286221) | soda lake metagenome | biome: soda lake; feature: Kulunda steppe; material: water; isolation source: sample T5-Br brine of Lake Tanatar-5 | place: Russia: Kulunda steppe | collected 2010-07
GGGGGGGGGGGGGGGGGGGGGGGGGGGGTGGCCAGCTGGTTTCCAAGTCTTGGACATGACATGGAGCAATTGGCTTATCATTCATAGAAGGATGAGTTGTGCAACAAGCAATGTCTTGAATTTACCAGACTTGTGCGCCAAACCTTGGTACCTACGCCCTAGAAGGCGCCGCGCTGCGTTCAGCACACTTCATTTCAACACCCTACCTTTTTCATATTCTTCGATGTACTCATGCAAACACCCCCTCCCCTTCATGCACCCATTCTGCATCCTTGAACAGGCAAGCAGAACGCTATTTGTGATGCAACCACATTGCTGCTTTGATGCCTCACAGCTTAGGCACACTTGTCTGTTATGCTGCAGGCCCTCTTTGTAGAAACAGCCTGGGGGCAAGCCTGGGAGGAAGCCTGAAAAACGAAATTCTGGAAGTCTGATATCTTCCATCTCATTCCTGGTCACATGAATGCTAAAAAGGCAATTAAAACTGGCAGGCACCTGTATTTACCTGGCAATCATAAATGGGGAGCAAGTTCGGGTGATCAGGGAGGTCCAGAAGGATCTGCCCCTCCATCCCTGACTGTAAGTTTAACTGCAACTCTGGGGACAGATGGATCATCTTGATAGCCGCGTGATGCCCATGCCAAGCCCCTGTGCAGCATGTCAGCATCGAGGACATTGTGGGCGGACTGCAGGTGTGGCAGAATTCAAGAAGAGCTTTTCACAAAACCACTAGCTGGATGGTGTGCAGGGACTGGCTGAGAAGCACAGAATCATGGCAAGGGGCAAGAGGAATGGTTGAGAAGCATGGCTGAGAAGCACAGAATCATGGCAAGGGGCAAGAGGGAGTCATCTTGGACACCATCTAAACAGGGGTAAGAGAACATGTATTCAAGGGGGAAAGTCATGGCAGCATCCTGGCTTAAGCTTGCAGGCAAGCAGCAGGAGCAGCAGTCAGTTGAAACATGGCATGAAGCTACACAGGGACATCAATATTTTGAGATTTAATGTGTTAAGAAACAAGTTCTATATCCTGAATGGACCACCAAGGTCACCCTTCACTGAGCCCCGCTCTACGAAGGGTAACGTTACCACAATGACACGTGGGTTAACCACAATGACACGTGGGTTAACCACAATGACACGTGGGTTAATCACAATGACACGAGGGTTAACCACAATGACACGTGGGTTGTCACTTGTCATTGGATGAAACGCGACGGCCCACGTGTCATCCAATTGTCACATGGATTCCACTCGTGACAAATCCACGAGCGGAAATGCCAGTGCATGATCAGATGCTTCTTGACAAAGCATGTCAGTTCCTAATTACATTCAGGCAAAATGAAATAAGCCTTTGCACCAGCATGCAGGTCTTGAGTAAAGCTGATTTGGCAGGCCAGAAACCAAAAAGGGGATTTTCCATTTGCTTGCACGCGCAAGGAGGGAAAGGAGATACTCTTAAGCTCTGCTTGCCAGAGCTCTGGCAGTGCATGTGCCTCAACAAATGTGGCCACCCTTCACAGAGCGCGCCCACCTGCACAGAGCGTGCCCATCTTCACAGAGAATGCGTGTGCACTTTACGTGTGCACCTTAAGAGCTTGCGCGCTCAGGGCACGCACGCCCTTGAAAAGCATGCACACCCTCACAGAGCATGCGCACCTTCACAGAGCATGCACACCTTCACAAAGCATGCGCGCCTTCACGGGGCATGCGTACCTTCACAGAGCACGCGCGCCTCCACAGGGCATGCACGTCTCCACGGAGCATGCGCACCTCTACAGAGCATGCGCACCTTCACAGAGCACGCACGCCTCCACAGAGCATGCGCACCTTCGCAGAGCGTGCTGCGTGCGCCCTCATGCACAATGCGCCAACACTCCATGTTCTGCAAGCCATGGGCCGGACCAGGTGGCTGCGCCGGGGCCCACCGCAGGGGCGGGCTGTGGGCCCCACCCTCCGCCCAATGGTGGCGGCAGCTCTGGGCCGACGCCTGCCCGCCTCCAGCGGCAGCTGTGGCCCGGGCATGCGCCGCAGGCCCCACCCCGCCACCGCCCTGCTCAGGGGCAGCAGCACGCCCGCCAGGGCTCCCGCCTTCCTCAATGTCACCCCTGCCCCAAGCCACCTCCGCCACATCTGCATCCCAGCCCTGGGCAGGGGTGCTGCAGGGGGGTTTGCACTGCGGCTCAAGTGTGGTGGCCAGGTGCACACCAGGGGCACTTTGTGCCACAGACGCCCCTGCCCCCCAGTGCCCGCCGACCGCCCCCCCACCTCCAACCTCTCCCGCGCACTCTCCGCACCCCACCACACCCTGGTGCATGCCAGCAGGTGTGGGAAGCTTATCTGCGCACATTTCACCGTGCAGATGGGGGGCGTGCTGCGACGGCTGCTGATGTGAATGCGGAGGGAGCCATGGGAGGTTGGCGCAGGCCTTGCTTGGGTGCAGGCCTGCAGGCAGGCTCCGGGCAGCCTTTCCTGGCCCGGCTGTGCAGCCCTCTGCGGCCGCAGGGTGCGAGCAGGTGCAAGTATGTGCGGCTGGGGTGCTGATCTGATATGGGGCAGGTATTGTGCGGGCGTGTGCAGCTGGGGTACAGAGAGGTGACATGTCTCTTTGCCAGGGCGCAAGGAGGAAGCCTGTCGGGGAGCCAGATCAGCCGGTGCAGCTGAACCAGCAACCTGGGAGCACACTGTTGGGCTCAAAGTTTGATGTCACTGTTGGGCTGTCACTGTTGGGCTGTCACTGTTGGGCTCAAAGTTTGATGTCAATGCACCATCTTAGTTCAGGTCTTGCCTCAGCTCCGCAGGCGTGCCTCTCATGAAGATGCTCTGGGACGCCTCGTGCCTTTTCTGGGAGAGAGAAAGGCCTCGTGCATTGGTCTTGTACTTTGCCTCTAATAGGGTGCAGACTAGGTACCCCCAACAAACTTGTAGGCATCTTAAAAACAACCTTGAAACCTTGAAGGCATCAGTACAAGACATTTGCTTGGCACTTGCATGCTTCTTATCATGCACTCGCTGGGTGGGCTGCCTGGCCTACCTTGGGCTTGTACTGGGCGGTGGACCAGGACATGGACTTTGTCGGAATGTTCCCTTGTGCTGCCCTGCAGGCCCTAGGAATGGATGGATTGCACAGTTTGCTGGTGAGGCACTCGGCCACTCGTTGCGCAAATGGAATGCTTTCCATCTTCATGTGCAGCCGTGTGTGCACAATTTTTAGTGACCATGAGCACTCAGCGTATCTTGCACGCAGCATGTGTGCAGGACATCCCATGCACTCAATTGCATTGCAGCCGAGTATGCACGATTGTTGGTGTCCATGAGCATAGTGCCCCAGAAACAAATGCTGTCAGCAAGCATACCGTGTGAGCCGAGGTGTAAGATGCCTGGGTGTGGCTGTCTTTCCAGTGCGTGCTCGAGTGTGACTGTCCTTTCATTGCATGCTCTGGATTTGCCGCCTCCAAAAGCTCGTTCTGGAGAAGCTGAACTTGATTACACACATGCACCACGCACCGCACCTGCATGCCCAATCTTCCACTCAACACAGCAGTTGTAGCTGTGTGGGGTTGCTCCTTGCTACTGCCACCACTGCCGCTGCTGCCACTGCCGCTGCCGCCAACGGCCAAGGGAGGGGCTGTTGTGGCAAGCAGAGGCACAGGGAGCTTCTCAAGCACGCTGCTCGGCTGCTTGCTTGCCCCTTCATCCAGCAGTGGCTTCTGATGCAGCCCCAAAGCCAGCTTCTGCTGCTGCTGCTGCTGCTGATCCTGCTCTTGAAGTGAGCTCTGCTGACCAGCTGAGGTCAGGGGAGGCGGTGATGTCCAGGAAGGGCTCTGTGCAATAAGCGCCAGTGGCCCGCTGCCCGGAGTCAACGGAATCGATGGATGGGGCTGCGTGGGTGGCCGAGGAGCATGCACAAGGCGAGCAAGGGATATGGCTGCCAGAGTGGTCGATGTGCAAGCATGTTGTGCATGGCGTGTGATGTGTCAACAGGCGGTGCAGCTGGTGTTATGTGGCCAGAAGTTGTGGGGGGTGTCGGCAGCTTTGGGGCACGTGTGGGCATGCCAGCAGTTGTGGGGGGTGTCTGCAGCTTTGGGGCACATGTGGGCATATGCCAGCAGTTGTGGAGGGTGCCTACAGCTGTGGGCCATGCCAGCAGCTGTGGATCTTGCCAGGAGCTGTGGCTGGTGCCAGCAGCTGTGGATGGTGCCAGGAGCTGTGGATGGTGCCAGGAGCTGTGGGTGGTGCCAGGAGCTGTGGGTCAAGCTAGCAGCTGTGGAAAAAGCCAGCAGGCGTGGCGCATGCCTGCAGATCTGGGGGATAGCAAGTCACAACAGTCACAGGCTGCGCCAACCAGGTATCTGGCAGCGTGTGCATTCAGATAAGGTCTGTAGTTCTGGAGGATGCACAGGATGTGTCCTGCACCGAGGCAATCGTGGGGTGTGCCAGCAGCTGTGGGGCATGTGGGGTGTGCCAGCAGCTGTGGGGCATGTGGGCTGTGCCAGCAGCTGTGGGGCATGTGGGGTGTGCCAGCAGCTGTGGGGCATGTGGGGTGTGCTAGCAGCTGTGGGGCATGTGGGGTGTGCCAGCAGCTGTGGGGCATGTGGGGGGTGCTAGAAGCTGCAAGGCACGCCAGCAGCTGTGGGGCGCAGGCCGCAGCTCTAGAAGATGCAGATTCAGAGTCTCAAGCAAGCTCAAGCAGCATGCATTCAGGAAAGATCTGCAGCCCTGGGGCAAATTTGCACGGGGGCTGGTATCCCGCACCAAGGCGATAGCGCGGCAGATTTGCACGGGGGTTGTTATCCCACACCAAGGCGCTAGTGCGGCAGGGGTTGTTATCCCGCACTGAGGCGATAGTGCAGCAGATTTGCACGGGGGTTGTTATCCCACACCAAGGCGATAGTGCAGCAGATTTGCACGGGGGCTATTATCCCGCACCGAGGCAATAGTGCGGCAGCGACGCCGGCCGTGGCGCGTACTGGGAGGTGTTGGTCTTGGATAGCCCACGCTGGGGCCACGCTCTGCTGGGCGGGCCTGGGACAACCAGCTTGGCAAGCTGTCGGCACGGCTTAGACCTGCGGTGGTGCGGCAGTGGTGTGGAGTGGCAGGCCTGTGATGGTGCGGCTGGGGTGTGGAGTGGCAGGCCTGTGGTGGTGCGGCAGTGTACTTGGACAGAGCCCTGGGAACTGCTGCACAGCCCTGTACTTCCCCGGACTGCAAAAACAATAGCCAGCCTGGCGTGCTTCCAGCCTGGCAGGAGAGGTTGTTTGGTGATGAGGCGGCGCGTGAACATCAGGAACATTGCCCGTTGCTGACTGTAATGAGACAAAGAAGGATCAGCAGCTATGGATACACACACCCGGAAGCCCCTACATCAGCTGGTGGTCTGACTGCAGAGATGCAAAAGGAGGCAGACACACTTGGGGATTCCTTCCTCATATTAAGTGGCGCACATGGGCCAAAGCGCTTGCTAATCATCACGCGTGTTTTGTACCAAGACTTGGCAACCTTTGGGCATGTGCTTGCTGAGCATGATGCGTGTTTTTTACCGATGCCGCTTGTGGGCATGTGCTTGCTGAGCATGATGTGTGTTTTTTAGCGATGCCACCTGTGGGCATGTGCTTGTGCCAGGGCCAGCGTGCACCAGCCATTACCTGGATTGGTGCTGCATGCGGTGGGAGCGTTATCTGTTGTCTGCCTGGACAGGTGCTGCTGCTTACCTGGATCAGTGCTGTATGGGGCAAGAGCGTAATCTGTTGCCTGCCTGGACGGGTGCTGCTGCTTACCTGGATCAGTGCTGCACGGGGCAAGAGCGTAATCTATTGCCTGCCTGGACGGGTGCTGCTGCTTACCTGGATTGGTGATGCACGGGGCAGGAGCGTGATCTGTTGCCTGCCTGGACGGGTGCTGCTGCTTACCTGGATTGGTGATGCACGGGGCAGGAGCGTAATCTGTTGCCTGCCTGGACGGGTGCTGCTGCTTACCTGGATCAGTGTTGCACGGAGCAGGAGCGTGATCTGCTGCTTGTTCCCCTTCAGGGCGTGCTGCTGAGGAATGTCTGGGGGAGGCTGTGGAAGAGGGGAGCCCAAGCAGCAGCGTGGCGGCACAAGGCGCGCTGGCAGACTTGTGCATTGGGCTCGGAGAGTGGGGCGAGTCACAGTCCCTGCAACCATACGGCACACCACGCCAATTGGCACCAGAGGCTGATGCTGGGCTGATTGAAAGCGCTGTGAACTGATAAAGATGGGGGCTTCTGTGTTGGGCTCTGTTGCATGTGTGCAAGCAAGACATAAGGTATCAGATGTCCGAAGGAAGCCTGTGGTACTTGTGTGGCGATCATCATCAGAGGTGCCAGATGAGAACATGTGATAATCACCTGGAGGTGCATCCTTCTAGCCAACAGATTGAACCCCGCACAGGCAGCATGGAGCACTTACAGCCTGCCCGTGTCCAAACGCTATACTCACAGGATTCACAGCCTGCCTGTGTCCACGCGCTATACTCACAGCACTCACAGCCTGCCTGTGTCCACGCGCTTTACTCACAGCACTCACAGCTTACCTGTGTCCACACGCTCTACTCACAGCACTCACAGCCTACCTGTGTCCACACGCTATACTCACAGCACTCGAGCATGCGCAGCACTTGCTGCATTGGGATCCCTCGCGGCACTCACAGCGTGCTCTCGTCCACCTCGGGTATCGTGGGAGGCAGCCAGGGCCCTGGCTCCTTTGTCTGGGGCCACAAGCCATTGACTGCGCCATCTGCACCACTGTCCAGGTGCCCCTGTAGCAGTCCCGATGCACCAGCCCCACCCTCTGCACCTCTGCATCTGTACCGTTGAGTCGGTAGGGTGAAGGGCGGGAAGAAGCTGCTGCGGCAGGCCCCTTGCTCTGCACACAGAGCCACATTGGCAGAGCAGCTCTGTCCACAGTGGTGAGCACCAGCTTCCGTGTGACGCCCGCATTTGTCTGAAGGGGCTGGGGCACAGAGACAGCCGGCCATTCACGCAGGGTGCAATGTGCAGCAAGCCATACAACATGCATGCAGTGCGCCCTCTTCTCCTGAACTGGTATAAGGAGCGCACTGCCAACACAGTCTTCTTTCTTTTATCCTTTTCTTGCTTTGTGTAAACAGCCATCTTATCTGGGCTCAATGCGCAGCTAGGCGTTGACAGTGTATGCAGCGCTTGTGCCGACCCCTTTTCAGTCAACAAGTGGCAACCCTTTTCAGACAACAAGTCAACCATCATCCTTGACGTTTCCATAAAACAATGCTCCCAGTGTCTTCTGTCACAAGCCATGATACATGGGGATTTACAAGATTCACCCTGCCTTCCCTGGATGGTACACGTCAGCGTTTTTTGCCTCCCCCATGTCCTCCTGTGTCAGCGTTTCTTGCCTCCCCCATGTCCCCCTGTGTCAGCGTTTTTTGCCTCCCCCATGTCCCCCTGTGTCCGCTCCTGGAGGAGACTGCCAAGAGCATGCCCGACATCTTTGCCTCTTCTTTTTACTTAAGATTGCACACATGCTTTGAGAAAACATAGTCTTCTGTTTGCCTCCCATCACCATCAGCTCTGATCCGCAACAACTCAATGCTGTTCTTGCTGCTGCATGATACAGCACATGCATTTACACTGTATGCCAATGCTTGTTTGCTCAAGAGGTCAGAAGGCTTGCAGGAAGACTTATCCATCTAAAGTTAATGAATGCAAAAGTTGACAAGCAGCACTTTGCAACACCCTGACCTTGAATCACCCCTGCTCATAAACCGCCAAGGAAGGAGCTGACAAACACGCCCTGTCTAGTGCATGCATCACCTCAAATCACATTGTAAGGTGCGCAATGTAAATTCAGCAAAGCCCCTTTAAAATCCAAACCCTCCCAAGATGCCACATTTGAACATGAAAATGCATATGCACACCCTCACATACCTCCCCAGAGCTTTGTGCTCCTTGATGAGGCAAATGCCACCAGCAGCAGGGCCAGCACCCCGACCACGACTGCAACTGGCACAACCTGTCGTGGCAAGCAAAGACCAGCAACTGGCACAACCTGTCATGGCAAGCAAAGACCGGAAATTGACAACTGCAGAGGGATACCGTCTGTGGATCCCTCAACTATGTATGTGCAGAAGAATGCCGTTTGCGTGCATTTGCGCGCATACGCCCATAAGTCCACAAAAACGATGGCAGAGTCTCAAAATACTCCCAGTCCATGATCAAGCCGGCTAGCCACACTTGGACTGAGAAATGCAAACATGAAGATGCAACAATATGCTTGATGACCAGCAGCAAAAGCCTGGCAGCTTACCACATTTGAGATCATCTGGTTCCTTTTCCTTTGGCCCCCTTCTGGATTCGCTGAAGAGGCCCCAAAGCCATCATGGGGTTGCCTCTGTAGGCGCATGGTCATCAGGACACACAGGCAACCTCAGCAGCGTAACAGTGTAAAAACCTTATGAGGCGTCTGCTCAGCCTGCTGCACTTGAAACCCTAGAGAGTAATTCTAAATAGTAAGATCAGAAAACGTACAATACAACACAGAAAAAAACCTTACCATTCTATTGCACTTGTAAACCTTGAATCAACATCTTGGCTGTGCAAATATCGTATTTGTGTTAGTTAATGAAACCTACCTGGCTTTGATCTGGGGCTTTATCCAGTGGCTTATTAAATCCTGGGGTAGACGCCTAAATAAATACAGTGGCAAATGGATGGACAATCTCAGCTCGCGCACCCGCAGCTGCTGCTATGTGATTCACATGCAAAGCTTTGTATTGAGTGGAAGAAGGCTTTTCCCTGCAGGTCCTCCTGTTGCTTTGCTAGATTTGTACAATATGGCCAGGGCAAGTTGCGCAATAAGGGCAATTCATACAATATGGCATGATTGCCATGGTCAGGGCGTGGGATGAGGCTGTGACAACCTAAACCAATGACAGCTGTGTTACAGGTTGCTTATCCGTGCATGCTTATGCACAATCAGGCCTGAAACTTCTTCTGGCCTAGATCACAATCAATCTGCTTAAGTCAAATAAAAACGGATGGCGTTGGTGAAAGAGCAAAGCTGGTGTAGTGCATCATGCATTGTATCGTGCAAAGGAGATGGAAGCTTTTTGACTGAGTGAAGAAGAAAAGGAGATGCTACATTTTAAAGACGTTAGATCATATGAGCTGCAATGTATCAAACACAGCATGATCAGAGAGGATTCACTGCAGATATGCAAGCTGGGATTTTGGAAGGACAAGACAAAGTATTAACTTCTTATCATCAAGGCTGCATTTTAAGTTCCTAACAGGGCTTGTGCATACAGCAACCATATAGGTTGCATGAGTATGACAAACCCAGTAAGGAAGTACGTGCGTGGGTGGAAGAGCCTTTTATCCTAAATGCCAGTGTAGGACTTAACAGATGCTCTGTTCCGATTCAATGGGTTAGTTTCTACTGCAACTGCCAGTTTTATGACCCTTCATCCTTACCTCTTGGAAAGCTCACGTCCACAAGTTTTGAATGAGTGCATGCACATGCTTTAATGTGCTTACATAGAGTGGATGCATGACCTTTGGTGAATTTTCCAGGGCTCTGGCTCCTGCATTCTTATAAAGTAGCCCTCTCTGAGTTTCTGAGGGCTAGAGCTCACTGATTCTAACCTCAAGACAGACTGTCTTTAGCCTGTCAACCAACCATGTACAGCTGCACACTACCTATGTAATTCGTCATTGGTTACACCTCAGCACTGGAATCTTACTCAATGATAATCTTGCGCAGCTATGCCCACTCACTTGATCATGCGGTGGTGGAATGCAGAAGGGGATCTGACCATTGCTGCTCCCAAGAACTGCAGCTTGGGCACACGCTGGTGCGCAGCCAGTGCGGAGGCGCGTTTTGCGCAACACCAAAGGCCAGGTTGGCCACTGTAGGGTGCAGGCAGCAAAAGGTGTACTGTGTTTTCATGGGGCGTGCGTCAGTCCGTTTAAGTGTGTGTGTGCATGCATGTGAGTACGCGCGTGTGTGCGCGTATCTATGTGTGCGTACACGATTGTGTTTATGGTTTTACCAGTTTTGCGACCATGCGTAGAGAATGAGAGTGTATCAATGCTATGTACGGGGAGAGTGTGTGTA
>LFIK01005555.1_pt1 | contig 10112 bp, 13 predicted proteins | sample 643401 | NCBI WGS metagenome assembly LFIK01 (sample SAMN03777447, study PRJNA286221) | soda lake metagenome | biome: soda lake; feature: Kulunda steppe; material: water; isolation source: sample T5-Br brine of Lake Tanatar-5 | place: Russia: Kulunda steppe | collected 2010-07
CAGGAGGTAGGGAGGTGAGGTAGGGAGTCAGGGAGGTGCACCAGTCAGGGGCTGGTGCATGGAGACAGGGAGGTAGGGCGTGAAAGAGTGAGGGGGTGAGAGAGTGAGGGGGGAAGGGGGAGTGAGGGAGCCAGAGAGGTGCAACAGCCCAGGGCTGCAACATTCCCGGTGGCACGCGGACAAGCAGGGCTGATGCATCGCGATGGCGCCACAGGTAGGGCTGATGCGCTCCCGGAGGTGCCACAAGCAGGGCTGATGCATCGCGGGGGCACGCGGACAAGCAGGGTTGATGCGCTCCCTCTGGTGCCACAGGCCACAGCACATTGGGGCGCCCCTGTTGAGATGCTCATCGCCACTCAGGCGAGTGAATAGGTGTGTGCATGCGTGTGCGTGCATGCATGTGCGCGTTCCTGTGTGTGTATGTGTGTGTGGGTGCATGGGTCTGAATGTGCATGCACTGTGTGCATGCGTGTGTGCACATGTGTGTGTACGCGCTTTGCGCACCTGCCCTCTGGGGCCGCGGAGCACGGGGGGGCATGCCGGCTGACCACACGCGCTGTGGCTGGGCCTGCTGCGCCCTGGGTGAGCGCACGGGAGATGTGGGCCGTCCCCTATCCACACCCCCCGGCCCCACGAGCGGTCCTCGCTCAATGAGCGGGGGCAGGGAGCGCGAGGAGAAGGGCCGAGCTGCACCAGCGCCCGTAGAGCTGCCTGCGTGTGGAAGTGTGTGGGGTGTGCGTGCGTGTGCGTGCATGTGTATGATCATGCGTGTGAGCATGTGTGTGTGTGCGCGTGTGTTTGTGTGCGTATTTGTGCATGTGAGCATGCATGTGCACGCGCGTGCGTTTGTGCGCGTAATAGTGCATGTGAGCATGCATGTGCGCGCACGTGTGTATGTGTGTGTGCAAAATTCCTTCTTGTGTACAGGTGTGGGGCATGCTTGAACATGCCAAAGCAAGTGCTGTGATTTGTTTGGAAGCAGTGCGTGGCCAAGCGGGTCAATGCTCACGCACTAACCCTGGAAGCGGCATAGGTTGCTTGCGGAAGTGCGCCAGCCTTGCCAGGAGGAGGTGACGCACAGAGCAAATATTTGCATGCTGCCGTATGTCCAAGGCCGCAGCAGGCCCAGCAGATTGCCTGCTATCCATGCGCGTGGGTTTGGTCCCCTTTGGGCTGCCCACGAGCTAACTTGCACATGTAGGCCATGGACAGTCCATCAATCACATGTGTGTGCCTAACAGGGCCCTCCCAGGCGCGTAACTGTTTTCCCATGCAGGCTGCCGAGAAGGGAACTTGCACAGAGCAGCCATGCTTTGGTCAGTACATGCGCGCAACAAAGTGCCCTCCAAAGCACACAATCCCCTGCATACACACATGCATGCATGCTCACACACACGCGCACACATGCACAGGCCTACCTTCCTTGCTCGGCGGGGGATCAAGATTGGGCGCCCCCTCGTCCTGGACCTCTTGCAGGTTCTGGGTCAACCCACTGCGGGGCACCGGCGAGCTCGGGGGGCTGGAGTCGGTGTCGCCCTCGAGCTGCAGGAACTCATCGCGCACGAGGCCCGCGCCTGTGCGCATGGGATGAGGCGTGACGCCAAGGCGTGTGCGTGTGCATTTACGTACCAACGCGAGCCTGCTCGTCTGTGCAAGACGCGCAAGTATGCACATACATGCACATACGTACCAGTCAGGTGGGTTAGAGAGGCAGAGCATGAGGGCGGCTTTTGTCAGCCACCAGGAAACGTGCCATACCATCTGCTGCTTGCATCAACGTACCAACTCCGCTGTATCTGGGGGATATCTCCGAGTGACCACAGAACCTGTGCATCCCCTCATGCTTGTGGTGCTGCCAGATGCGGTATGAGGAGCCAGAGCAAGCAGCAGCCCCGAGAGCAACCTTTCAGCTTTCCTCATTATGAGCTGCCCATCCCCTAAGCTGTGCTTTGCAGCAACATGCCATGAACAAGACTCCAGGCTCCCTATTACAGCCCCCAAAGATCAGCGTGTGTGCAAGCCAAATACTGCGCACGCCTTTCCACAAGAACCTAGCAGTGCCTGTTTGCCCTTTCATCAAAGTATGATGCCTGCCGTGCTCCCCTCACCGTCCAAGATCTCTTGCACGACCTCAGGCAGGGCAGAACTGTTCCCCTAATTGGCCATGATCTCTTGCACGATCTCAGGCAGGGCAGTACTATTTCCCTCACCGGCCATGATCTCTTGCACGATCTCAGGCAGGGCAGTACTGTTGCGCAGTGCTGCGTCCAGAGCTTGTTCGCTGGCGTACTGGTGGAAGGGATGCTGTGGCCGTGGGGGGATCTGCAACCACACACAGGCGTGCATGCGGGCATGACCGTGTGGGGGCAGCGTGTAAGCACACGCTGGGTCTCGGACAAATAGCAAGCTCAAGCAAGGCATGGCTTTGCCACAGAGAGTGTGCATCGCAAACAACAAGATGGCCTGATAGCACCGCACCCGCAGCAACACTCCCAGCTGCACACATATACTTGCATTTTAAGCCCCACCACGTACATGTTCCCCCTCCCCTCGCCACCCTGCCCACTCACCGGAGGTGTTGTGCCTCCAGGTGCAGCCGCCTGCTGCTTCTCTAGGCTCTGCACCGCCACCAGCGCCATTGACGCGTGGTGCTTGGCGTCCACCATGCCGGCAATCGCGGAGGCTGCTGCAGCTGAGGCCCGCCTACCTTCACCCAGGGCCTCTGCGACTTGCAGCTCAAGCCTGCACCAGGGCACATCCGTGTGGGCAGCGCTCGTGACAGGTGCACAGGTAGCGCTTGAGAAGCTGCCCCCCTATTCAGGCCCCTGCAACCTTCAGGTCAGCCCTGACAAGGACGTGCTTTGGCGGTGAGCAGTGCATTGGCTGTGCAAAAAGTGCGGGGGCACCCATCCAATGCAGGTCCAAGGAAGGTAAGACCTGTGAAGGAAGAAGGGTATGACCTGCAAGGGGAGAAAGCGCGCCCACCCTTCCCGCCTGCCAAAGCGGCCTCCTTACTCTTGAGCACAGCCAAGTCGCACCACTTCCCACCACCCTTTTCAGGCGATCCATAGGTTTGCGTGAGGGACGGCCAGTGTTCCAGCCTCAATAGTGCGTGCTGCATCATGTGCAATGCATATGGGTCTTGCAACTCGGGTGTACCCTCACTCACACACACATACACACATGCGCGCACGTTATGCGTGCGCTCACATTGTGTGCTTCAGGGGTGCACGCACCTCACACGGAAGCCCAGGGTGCGCGTGCACACAAACACACACACGCGCACACACACACACACACACACACACACACACACACACACAGAAACACCCTCTGCAATGACAGCAGGCTAATGTTGCGCTTGCGTTGTGCGTGCACGCACTGGTGATTCTAAGGGGTGCGTGCGCCTCACACGCAAGCACAGGGCACACCCACCAGCCCACACCCACACACCCACGCACAGAAACCTTGGACCCCCAAAACAGGCTGACCACTGTGTCTGCGTCAGCACCTTGGGAGCGCCTGCTCCAGGGATGCCGCGGCAGAGGCCGCGCGCTTGCTGGCGGCTGCGCACAGCTCCTCCAGCGCATGCGCCCGCTCGTCGTTCACGCCCATGGCGGCCTCCAGCCTGCGTACGGGTGAGGAGCACGGCCAGGGAAAAGGTTGCAAAGGCACACATTGTAATGAGAAAGGGTGTGGAGGCACACTGCAAAGGGAGAAAGTGTGAAGGCATGCTTGTCAAAAAGGAAAAGGATGCGAAGGCACTCGCAGTGCAGTGGAAGGAATTTTGAGGCACAGGTTGTGAGCAAGCAAGAGTGCAAACGCACACTGCAATCGGGAAGGAAGGGCGCAAAGGCATGTTGGAAACACAATGCCTAAACGTCTCTGGGACCTCCAGGCCGGGAGTGAATTTCGGGACATGGTGCGGATTTCACAACCGAGGTGTACATGCATCAGCACTGATGTTAACTCAGTGGAAGGGCGCACGCCAGGCGGGGAGCACATAAGCAGGGGTGTGGGAAAAGGAATGTGGAGATTTTTTTTCAGGTGCTGTATGCGTTTCTTGTGTGTATGTGTGCATGTAATTCACTGGCCTTGAGACAAGCGCCTGCCATAGGTGCACCCGCACGGCTGCTTGTAGGTAGCAGAGATGAAAGACACGCCTGCCATACGTGCACCCGTGCTGCCAATCAAGTGGGCAGTGGCTGTTCTCCTGGCACACAACCCTGGCACAGTGTTCTCCTGGCACAGTGTTCTCCTGGCACAGTGTTCTCCTGGCACACAACCGTTGCTCAGTGTTCTCCTGGCACACAACCGTGGCTCTCAAACACCTGCATAGCGGTGCTGCACCTGCTCAGCCGCAACAGCGCCTGCGCCGACTGTGCCATCTGCGCCGTCTTCAGCCCCTGCAGCGTCTCCAGCACCATCTCCACATCATCCCCGCTCATGGACAGCACCGACACCATGCTCGGCGCCAGCGGCTGCTGCTGCTGCCCTTGCTGCCCTCCTGCCAGCACCTGCCCTTCGCCCTCCAGCGGCTGCTCCGGCACGTCACCGCTTGGCGCCCCCCGCGCCACCGCCGCCGCCTCGCCCCCTCCACTGACTGCTGCTGCTGCTGCTGCTGCTGCTGCATCCTCTGTTTTCACACCCTCGCCTCCTGCACCTAGCGCTGCTGCAGCGTCACTTACACAGGGGGGCCCAGGCGGGTGTGCAGAGCCTGCATGGCCAGAGGCTGCCTCAGGCACGACCTCTGGGTTTATGGACGCCACGCTCTGGCTGGAGTGCCCAGGCTGCGCTGCAGGCCCGTCACCTCCTGCTCCGGCGCTGCCCTGGCCTTGCGGCAGCTCTGACACCTCACCACCCTCACCCTCCTCCCCTTGCGGCTCTGGTGGCTGCTGCTGCTGTGTGACGGAGGGCTGCGGCTGCTGCAGCAGGGTGATGGTGAGGTTCAGCGGCCCCGCCGGCGCCGCCGGCGCCATCCCCGCGCGTGCCGCCAGCGCGTCTTTTGTGTCCAACACCACGCGGCGTAGGCCCTCCACTTCATACGCACGCGCCAGCAGTGGCAGCTGCGCTCGCACGTCCTGCAGTCCCACACGCAGTTCCTGCAGCTCCAACTGCTGCGCCTGCTGCTGCTGCTGCTCCAGCTCCTGGCTGCTTGCGCGCACGTTTGGCCGTGTCTCTTGCTGTGGTTGCTGTGCAGTAGGCGGGCCCTGCTGCCGCGCTGCCAGCCGATGCACCTCCCCTTCCAGCCCGCCCAGCCGCACCTCCAGCACTTGCAGCAGCAGCGCGTGGTGTGCAAGCGAGGGGGCCGCGTCCAAGGGCGGATCCAAGCCCTCCACTGCAGCAGCCAGCGCTGCAGCGCTGTCGCTGGCACTTGCCACCTCTGCATTGAGGGCAAGCCCACCACTCCCTTTGCCTGCAGCAGCGCTTGCAGCACTGCAGCCGCTGGCGTGCTCCAGCGTGCAGATATCTGCGCCGCCTGCCGCCCTAGAGCTGCTACCTTCCTCTGCTGCACCTCCAGCGGCCGCAGCGGCCACTCCCTCTTTGCCGGCAGAGTCCTCCGCTGGCGAACCCTCCGGCGCCTCGCCTGCGCCTTGGGCCCCCTCTCCCGCCGCCCTTCCACGGATGCTGCCGGACGGCACGGGCCCATGTGCTGCGCAATCGCGCTCCCCGCCACCACCTCCGCTGCCTTCCTCAACCCCCCGGCCAGACCCTGCAGGGACCTCCTCCTGTGGTGCGCCAGCCTGCGTAGGCCCCTCTGCGGCTGCGGCATGCGTAGGCCCTTCTGCAGCTGCAGCTGCAGCCTGCCCTGCCTCATGCTGCGCTAGGGCCCTTTGATCCCTCCCCTCCTCCATCCCTGCAGCCGTGGCACAACCCACCTCACTCTCTACCTTGCCGTCGTCTGCATCACCCCGCCCATCCCCAACCCCACTTCCCCCACTTGCTGTCCCGTCCTTGGCACCCCCACCTCCGCCCCGCCTGCTGCTGGCGCGCTCGGAGGCCGCTGCCGTTGCCTCAGCTCTCAGCTGCTCCACCGCACGCGAGAGCGCCTCCAGGTCTTGCGTGCGAACGGTGCCCACCAAGCAGCTCTCCACAAAGCGCACCAGACGCCGTGCCTCCAACGCCTGCGCGCACAGCACAGCACGGCACAGCACAGCACTCGCACGCGCATGCCGGTCCTTGCTGCTCGCGTGTCGGCACACAGATGGTTCACACACATGCACAAGCCTGTGCCTCAGCTGATGGATGCTTTGGAGGGAAACGGGAGGGTTACGGGGGCGCGCAAGCTCTCGGCTGCCCTGGCAGCACCCAATGAGGTGCGCGGATGCAAGCTCATTTTGGAGGCACACGGCACCGTGTGCGGCATTGCTGCGCACACTCAACAGAGACATTGCTGCGCACGCTCACCAGAGGCGTTGCTGCGCACACTCATCAGAGGCATATATATGTGCAAGGCAGCAGAGACCGAACTTGACTGGCGCTTGGACAGCTCAATCTAGCAGCTCAGCACAAAGCAGCAAGCACTCGCCTGGCGCTCAACCAGCTCAGGCAGCAGCGTGCAGTTCAGCACGCTGCGCACAGCCGGCTCCAGCTGTGTGGCTCCTGCGCCTTGGTTGAGGCCGGCAGCGGCGGTGGGGGCAGCGCCAGGAGCTGCACTGAGTGCAGCCCCAGGGCCTGGGCTGGGCACGCTAGCCCCCAGCAGCTGCAGCACGGCCGCCACTTGCTCTTTCACGGCAGGCAGCTCCGCAGACACCTGTGGCGTGGGTCACAACGCACACAAGCGTGAGCACACACGCACACACAAAGGGGAGCACACACATACACACATGCACACATGGGTGAGCACACACATACACACACGCGGGTGAGCGCGCGCCGCGGTCTGCATTACAGACTGCACCAAATGTTAGGTGCAGCGGCGGGCCAGACGTGGTAGGAGCCATGCTTGCTGGGTTGTGGTGGGCAGCGGCCGAGCAAGAGCGTGCGTTCTCTTAAGTGTGCCGCTGCCCTTGCTTGTGGCCATTTCTTCCCTTGTTTGCCTTGAGCCGCGCCTGAGCTGCCCACAATCCTTTGTGCTTGTCATCTATTCTTTGTGTGCAGGGCCGTACCTGAGCTGTTGCTGGCCTGATACCAAGCCGCAGTGGATGTTGATGCATGATCGTCTGCACATTTGGTCCGTGCCATGCACACCCTCACCTCATCCGCTTGAGCTCATGTTGGACGTATGCTGCAAAATTCTCTGCTGATCTGTTGAAGGCCGTTATGCGCCTGGCATGCCCACTTCTGCTCATCTGATCTAACATATGGTCTGCACACCGTGCTCAGTGGAAGCGTGCACGCGCTTTGGCTTGTCTGAGCACATGCGCACTTTCACACAGCCTCTCTTCAACCTTCCTCACCCGCTGCAATTAAAGCGGTGGCAGCCTTTGCATGCAAGGAGGGTATGCACGCTTGCACATGGACACACAAGCACACACAAACAACTCCACACGTTTTTTCGTCACGCCGTACGAACCTGCACGCCCATGGCCTGCAGCTGCTGCTCGTTTGCCTGCAGCCGCTCGCTCAGCGCCGTGCCCAGCGCCCTACTTTGTGCCAGCGCCTCCTCCACATTTGCCAGCTTGCTGTAAACCGCCAGGAGGGCGCCCGCCTCTCCGCCCCCTACCGGCTGGCCTGCGCACACACCCACCAGTATGTGCACGCTCGCCAACTGCGGCACGCGCAGCCCGCATCATCACCCGCACTTGCGCACGACAGGTCAATTGTGAGGGCGTGTGGTGCAGCTCTGGCATCCAGGCAACATACGTAGACGCGCTGCCGGCCTCTACACAGCTGCGGGCCAGCCTCAGCGAGCCCTGCCAGCACGCAAACTCCACAGCCCCCAGTCCGCCAAACTCTGCAGCGCCTGCCCACCAAACTCCACAGCCCCTGCGCACCAAACCCCTCAGTGCCCACGCACCAAACTCCAGGGCGCCGGGTGCGGGGCGCGTGCCGGTGTCGGCGGCCTTTGCCAGCTGCGAGGTGTGGTGCACTGGGAGAGGTCCTGCGCCGGCGTGGCCACCCACGACATGGCCAGGCGTGATGGGTGCTGGGTTGGCATGGGTGGCGAGGCCGCCGACGGCGTGCGGGTGATGCACCTGCAGGCGACCATGGGAGCGGTGGGGGTGGGGGCATACGTGATGGGCCATCCTGGCGCTGGCCAGCATGGCGGCCATGGCGTGCATGTGAAGGGAGGAAAGGGGTGGTGTGTACACGTGTGTGTGTGTGTGTGTGTGTGCACGCGCGCATGTGCCTGTGTGCGTTTCACACACACGTTTTGACGGCAGGGCTGCTGCACAAATGCGGGGGGGGTGTGAGCCTGCAGGAATATGCGTTTGCTGTTGCTGTCGTCCCCACTGCCATGCTATGGGTTAAGGGGCGCCCAAGACACCCATGACTCCATGCTGCTCCCTAGTCCAGCAGCCGCGTACCCACCCACACCCCTGCGGCAACGTGCACCACCATTGGCATCTCACGCGCTACACCCCTGCTTGCGTCCCCTACTCAGCATGCTTGCAAACATTGGCAACGGCTCCACAGTGCACAGTGCACACTGCATGTCAAAAGCACACAGTGCACAGTGCACATCAAAAGCAGGGACACCTCATCCTTGCCAGGCCGAGAGCTGGCCATGCACACTGCACACAGCATGCGAGCCAAGATAACACTCGCCGCGCACTGGCCAGTCACGGCACAGCGCGCCAGGCATAGCAAGTACAGCCGGCTGGCCAGGGGCAGCACAGCATGCAGGCCAGAAATGGCACAGTGCACTGGGCAGGCATGGCACAGCGTGCCGCCCAGGAAGGACACAATGCACTGGGCAGGCATGGCAAAGCACGCAGGCCAAGAGAAGCATGGACGCAAGCCAGGAGCAGCACAGCACGCTGGCCAGGGCCAGGCACGGCAAGGTGCACCGGCTGGGCACAGCAAAGCGTGCTAAGCCAGGAGCAGCAGAGACGCAAGCCTCAGGAGCGCACTGGCCTGGCACTGCACAATGTGCCTCCCAGGACAGCACAGCCCACGTCCTCCAGAGTGCGCCTGCACGATAGCTGCACTCCTCCAGAGCACGCATCACCAACGCGAGCCCCCCCCCCACCTGCAGGCGGATGAGCTCCTGCTGCGCGTCCAGCACCATGCGCTTGAGCGCGTCCACCTCGTGCTTGGGCGCCAGGTGCGACAGCTCCTGCTTCAGCATCTGCAGGGACACCCCGTGCGCGCACACACAAACGTGTGTCAGCACCATGCGCTTGAGCGCATGCACGCACACACACACACACTCACACACGTGTGCCAGTGTGTCAGCACCATGCGCTTGAGCGCTTGCCCAGGTCTGAAAGCAGGGCAGTGCTGCAGCAGGCTCGGGGCTCACAGATGTTTTGTGGGGGAGGTGCTTGGAGCAAGTGGACGGGGTTCCGCTTGGAACAGGTGGAGCAGATGCTTGGAGCTCGTGGAGCAGGTGGGGTTGGTGCTTGAAACGAGAGGTGAAACTTGTGGAGCCGGAGGCACCCAACCTCATGGCCTGACGGCCTCTACCCCGCAGATTGTGTAGGTTGTGTATTATTAAGCGAGTATCATGTACCAAGCTCCATGGATATTTTTACCAAGCGTTTATCTCATGGCCTGATGGCCTCTGCTCCATGGCAAGTGTACCAGGCATGCCAGGCTGGCGGTCTGTTGTGGCTGCTACCTCAGCACGGCCGCAGCATGGCAGCCTTGCCATCCTGCCCAGCCAGTGTCATGGAAAGCCTCACAGGGCCCATCATTGTCATCATCATCATCTTTACCACCATTACCATCACCATCATTTGCATCACCATCAGCATCACCATTACCATCACTATCTTCTGTAAGGCTCTGCCCACAGGCCGCACAACAGCCAGCCCAACACTGCAGCAGCTGGGCCTCTCCCTGCTATTGGCACCCTCCAAAGGCCATTACTTTGCCGCACGATGTCTGTTGGGCGGAAGCTTTGTGCTGCACGGAACCTCTCCTCCTCAGGCCCTTACTACAAGCCACAAGACATCTTTCAGGCAGGAGCTTTGTATTGCACGACCCCCCAACCCCCCCCCCCC
>LFIK01005558.1_pt1 | contig 10110 bp, 10 predicted proteins | sample 643401 | NCBI WGS metagenome assembly LFIK01 (sample SAMN03777447, study PRJNA286221) | soda lake metagenome | biome: soda lake; feature: Kulunda steppe; material: water; isolation source: sample T5-Br brine of Lake Tanatar-5 | place: Russia: Kulunda steppe | collected 2010-07
ACCGGACTTAGCCCGGCCTGCTGCTCAAGAAGGGGCGCGCGGCCACCGTGACCCACGACTACAAACGCCACGGCACGACCACGCTCTTTGCCGCGCTCGACTTAAAATCGGGCAAGGTGATCGGCGATTGCATGCCGCGGCATCGTGCGGAGGAGTTCTTGAAATTCCTGCGCCAGATCGTCAAGGCCCGTGCCCGCGCGGCGCGATATCCATCTGATCCTGGACAACTATGCGACCCACAAGACGCCCAAGGTAAAGGCATGGCTGGACAAGCACCCGCGCTTCAAGCTGCATTTCACGCCCACCAGCGCCTCATGGCTGAACCCCGTCGAGCGCTTCCTTGCCGAGATCACCACACGGCGTATCCGCCGTGGCAGCTATTCCACCGTCGATGACCTCGAGGCCGCGATCTACGGCTATATGGCCCAACACAATGAGAATTCAAAGCCGTTCAGGTGGACCAAGAGCGCAGAGGACATCCTCGCCCGTGAACGCCGCGCCCTCGACGCGCTGGATGAAATCAGGGGAAACAGGTAGCAAGTGTGAGACTCGGAACACTAGATTGCCTAGCGGTTCAATCGCTCGATCAGCACCATCGCGCGAGAGCTCAAGCGCAATACCCATGACGGTTCCTTCGCCAGCTAGGCGGCCACCATCTGTACCCGCCACAGACGCAGGCATGGTAGGCCAGCCAAGAAACTGAATAATGTTGGTACTTTGTTTCGTGTGGTAAATCAATTTTATAAAAGCGCTGGCCTCTGAACGAATTTACCTCACAATGGCTAGGATTTTCCCCAAATACCATGAGTTCCTCGTGTAAACCGACACTGCATTAACGCCCAACCCTTTATGCTACTCAAAAAGAATTTGATATAAGCCCGAACAGCCTGTGGAAAAGACGACCCAATGAAAATATGAATGGGCTACGTCAGTACCAGCCCATGGGAAAAAGCCCATATTTTCATAGACAAAAGCAGCACGATGCCATCGCTGATCAAATCAATAACCGGCCTTGCTTAGGTTTGGAGATAACATCCCCACTGGCAATGTACACAGGGCAACCTCAGAGCTAAACGCGATTACCTTGGGAATATACACGGAACAGTTGCACAATCAACAAAATTCAACGCTTCTCCCCATCAATTTGTGTACCGTTGAACTTTACTTTGGAGTTTTTTTTGATTAAAAATAAAAAATATCCACTTACGATTTTTACACCTACGCATAATCGTAAGAAGCTTCTTGAAAGACTCTTTCATAGCTTACAAAATCAAACCAATCAAAATTTTGAATGGCTTATTGTCGACGATGGCTCATCCGATAAACTTGTGATTTAATTGGTGATTTGGCAAAAATTGCCAAGTTTCCAGTTAAATACATATATCAAGAAAATAATGGAAAGCATTCCGCTATTAACAAAGGTGTGGTCGCAGCAACAGGCGAAATTTTTGTTATTCTAGACTCAGATGATTGGTTGCATCATGATGCGACACATCATATTTATGAGGAGTGGTCGCTGCTTGGGGAAGAGTTTGAATGCTATTCAATGATCACTTTTTTATACGCATCATCTTTTGGAAATGTTATTGGTGATAAATTTCCAGATGATCGATTCGACTCGAATTCAGTTGAAATAAGAACCAAGTATGGCGTTAAAGGAGATAAATTTGGAAGCATTAGAAAGTCTGCGCTTCTGAGGCACAAATTCCCAGAAGATCTTGGAAAGTTCGTCCCTCAATCCTTAATTTGGGTCAGACTCTCTAGGTGTCACAAAGTAAGATATGTGAATAGAATTATTGCATATACAGAATATCAGCCCGATGGGCTTACTGCAAATAAAAACAAGTTATTATATGGCTCTCCATTATCCTCAGCGCTTCGGTATGAGGAATTAATTTCAAATTCTGACTATTTCAATTTGCCTTACAAAAAGATATTTTCTGCTTATGTAAAGTTTCAAAAATTCACTTTTCATTCAGGATCATTTAGACCGTACAAGAGGAAAATGCCTCATAAGGTAATTGGATTAATAGCTTGGCCATTGGCATTAATTATCTGGAAAATTGAAGTTTATAAATTATGAGAAAAAGCTTATGCCTTTGATGCCGGCTGCTCTTTATCTGGTAACGCGCCGCAGCCGGGTAGGGCCGTAAATTGATCGGGGGGGCATGCGAGTTGATGGCGGCAGACCTGTGATCTGCGTTCGGCGAGCTGCGTCAAGCGGGATCAGGCACGCTGATCAACGAAATCGCGATAGGTGGCGGGCCCGAGCCCCATGCCGAGCCCGAGAAGACGGTCGAAGGCGACGCGGGTGTGACGTCGTCGGTTCCAGCGGAAGACGAATTCGTCGAGATAGCGTTGGACATGGGCTTTTCGCAGTCCGTGGAAGACGCCCTTGGCCCATCGCTTGAGGTCCGATCAGACCCGGTGAACCCATTTCAAGACTTCATGGGCCTTCAGCCCTTCACATGGTTTTTGTAGCCATAATGGCTCCGACCATACTTTTTGGTCCAACGTGCGTTCGTATCTTTCTGCGCACGCATGTTGGGTTTGTTCATCCAGTCTTCGGGCACTTTTCCCCATTTAATGGTCTTGTTTTTTTCGCGTGTGTTGTGGTTACGCGGTACTGGCACAATCGAGGCATCAAGGATCTGACCGCCCCGGGCGATATAACCTTGGCGCGCAAGATGCCCGTCAAACAGGCCGAAAAGCTCCTCAAACTTATTGGCTTTTACTAGTTCTTCTCGGTAAGCCAAGACCGTCTTTGCATCTGGCACGCGATCTTCCAGTTCAAGGTCGAGAAACCGCATGAAGGAAAGCCGGTCGCGGACCTGAAACTAGATCTGATCGTCGGAGAGGTTGTAGAGCGCGCTCAAAACCAACGTCTTGAACATGATGATTTCATCCCAAGGCTTGCGACCGGCCCGCGACTTGCCGTATTTCAGCGGCTTGCGCTATACCTTCTTCAACACAGGCCGGAAGTCGTCCCAAGGTACTATCCTGCCGATCTCCAGAAGGGGGTCTTTCTTCGCATCCAGACTGGCATATCGGTCGGAAAGATCAAAGAAACCCACCTGCGCCATGTACACTTCCCAGGGCTGCGATTACTACCACATCTTTATACCAGCTCGGATTCAGGCAAGCAATTTATAGAGAAGCCCACAAGAACATCACGTGCGCCGCAACCCCCGGCTGCTACATCTTGTGTGTCCGAACTCAAGGGGATAAGCCTTTTATGAGAATTTTGTTTATTATAACATCACTTGCATCGGGTGGGGCTGAGCGTATTTTATCTTTTATATCTTCATCTTTATCTGAGAGAGGCCATTCTGTATCTGTACTTACTCTTAAAAATACAGACTTTGACTTTTATTCTCTAGGTCCTGGTGTTGTGAGGTTACCTTGCGTTGACTTTTCTAAAGGTGGCAATCTAAGAAATAAATTTATTAGGCACTTGAAAAATGTAAAAGCAATTTCAGTCGCTTCTGATTCTTATGAGCCAGACCTTATCGTTTCATTTATGGATTTCCCAAGCTTCTACGCACTTGTAGCTACAAATTTTTTCTCGCGTAAAAAGGTACCTGTTTGTGTTGCATTAAGAAATGATATGCGCGCGCAGGTAGTACATCCGCTTTGGAAGATATTTAGAAGACTGTTGTTCCCACTTGCAGATGTATTTGTTGTGCAGACAAACTCATTATCTGATTATATCAAAAGGAGGTTTAAAAAACCGGTTTTCACTATTAGTAATCCCCTTACAGATAATTTCCGGGCTGGATCATCTTATAAGTCAGAGAGTAAGGTAATATTGTGTGTTGCTAGGCTAGTGCCTCAAAAAGGACTCGAGATTTTACTGAAGGCTTTCGCTTTATCGGCAGCCAAGGAGTCTGGCTGGCGGGTTGCGATAGTGGGCGAGGGGGAGCAGCGTAAAGCGCTAGAATACTTGTCTCGGTCGCTCCAGATCGATGATCGGCTCTCTATGCCGGGGCGACAGAAAGATGTCGCGATCCACTATTCCAGAGCAGCTATCTTTGTGCTTCCTTCTTTTCATGAGGGATTTCCTAATGTACTGATCGAAGCCATGTCGCATGGGCTGCCCGTGATTGCTTCAGACTGCATGAGCGGTCCTGCGGAGATTATTGAAGATGGTGTTAGTGGTTTTTTGTTTGGGGTGTGCGACTATAAAGAGTTGGCATCACATATAGATAGGCTTGTGGCATATCCTAGTTTGCGCAAGTTGGTCGGTGCCAATGCAAGACAATCTGTGGCCAAGTATCATCCAGATAAAATTATAAAACAATGGGAAGAGGCTTTAGTGGATGTTGCCAAAAAATAAAAATACCTATTCGCTATGCATAGCTGACCCTTTTTATATAAAAAAACGCATAGGTGGTGCAGAGGTTCAGATGTTTATGATTGCACGCGAGCTGGTTAAGATGGGCTCGCGCGTGATATATGTGTCTGGTTCGATAGATTGCGAGGCTATAGATGAGGGTATAGAACTAATCCCGTTTCGCCCCAAGCGTGGCAATGAATCAAAAGAGCTAGCTGAAATCCTACTGCACAAAAGTGCTGATTTATGCTACCAAAGGGGGCGCAAGGCTTACTCCTGTTTTGCCGCCGAGGCGTGCAAAACGGCAAACATACCCTATGTCAATGCGTTTTCGATGGATCTGGACTATCTGAGTCATAAGTTCCTCTTTAGGGATATGTCTTCGTTGCGTCAGGTGGCCAAACATCTCTTGCTGGCCCCAAAACACTGGCTTCTCGATCGCTGCTCAAAGCAAGCAATCATGGGTGCGGATAAAGTTTTTTTTCAGTCTGAGAGACAAATGCAAATGGCCAGATCAAGTCTGGGAATCGGTGGTGTTATCGTAAAAAATCTACATGATGCCCAGATAAGCGCAACAGAGATGCTTAAGCCGCAAAAAATCAGAGTACTCTGGCTTGCCACTATTAAAGACTGGAAGCAGCCAGAGCTTTTCCTTCGGCTTGCCAAAAAGTTGGCAGGTCATGATGTCGAGTTTGTGATGGCTGGAAACATAGGCCATAAAAAATATCAGCACACGATCTATAGCCTCCAGGAAGAGCAGCCAAACTTTTTTTATGAGCCGTGCAGCTCGCTAGAGAGAAGCAATGAGCTCATCGGTTCTGCACACATTTTTATCAATACGAGCCGCGGAGAGGAAGGGTTTCCAAACACCTTCATCCAGTCGTGGTTGCGACGAACGGTGGTCATCTCAGCATCGTTTGATCCCGACGGGCTTCTGGCTGGCGGTCTGGGCAGATGTTCTGGTTCGCTTGAGAAACTTAAAGAGGACCTGATGGAGCTAGCGGGCGATCAGGTTGAGCGGGAGCGGATCGCGGACAGGGCCTATGTTTATGCGGTAGAAAACTTCAGCATTCAGAAAAACATACAGCAGATAGCAGAGATTTTTACATCCCTGATCGAGGAGCGCCGGAAATGATTGTTCGCATATCGAGCGATCCGCTATTTAATCGCTCCTTGGTTCTCTTTTTTGGCTTGGCGCTTATTCTTTTGCAGTCGGTGCGCGGACTGCCGATTTCGATAAATTTTACTCTCTCTTTTGCGCTAATAACTTTCTTTCTTTTAGCCGTACTGTATCGACCCGTGGTCAATCGTATTTCGGTGATCGTATTTTTCGTACTGTCTGCTTGGCTCGTTTTTCCTATTTTGCAGACACCTTTGGTTACATACGATATAAGTTTACATTTTCGGGGCATATTGATACCTCTTTTTTATACGATTGCTGCCATTGTCTTTGGGCAGCTTCTGTTCTCAAGCCGTACGACGCTTGTGCGCACTGCTTTTTATGTGATGGGCATCAGCGTGTTGGTGACATTTGTGCTTTTTTTGCTCTATCTGGCGACAGGCTTTAATCTGGGGCAGGGCGAAGAGTTTAGTGGGCTCTTTGGCAACAGGAACTACATGGCCTTCGCTTTGGCCATGTCGCTCATCATCCCATTATGCTATATACGGGACTATTCTTGGCTAATGCGTTTGGTGGTGTTTTTTTGTGTGTTGTCCACGCTCGTAATAACAGTAGCTTCTGCCTCGGTGGCGGGTACGCTGGGCTTTTTGCTACTTTTGGGGGCGGTGAGCTTTTTTGCATTCCCCTCTCGCTACAAGATGCTAACATTTGTGCTGATCGTGGTGGCAGTCGCTTCGATTGTGGTCGTTGAAAACAAGTTTAAAGACAGGCTTCTGGAGTTTACTTACCTGCTAACCAGCCCGGAGGATGTGCGGGACTTTGGTAGTCAAGCGCGGCGATCATGGATGATAGTGAGTGGTGTTCAGCATGTACTCGAGAACCCATTTGGTGCAGTCGGGCTGGACAATGAGCGATTCCATTTTATCGATCCGGGAATCCAGAGGCAAATAGCGCGTGGCCAAGCTGAAGAGGGCATAGGCACCCACCTGCATAACAACTACCTAGGACTCGCCTTAGGTGGCGGTGTGCAAACCTTGCTGTTTTACTATATCCCTCTCTTCTATATCTTTCTTCGTAGCGCTCTTCTTGCCAGTCGTAGCGAGGCTTATGCTGTTATAGCAACAATCCTGCTCTATCGCTTTTGGGTTGATGTAGCCAACACCACCTATCGGGACATACCGACAATCGTAATGACAACTTTGGCTGTTTATCTTTATGTAAATGGACACTTCAAACGAAAAAGGGCTCATGTTGCGCAAAAAAACTGATATAGTGATGCTGTCAAATTGTGACTGGGACTCTTTTTGGTTTCAGAAGCAAGAGTTTGCTAAGCGTTATTGTGAGGCTGGCTATCGTGTGGTTTTTGTTAATAGGTCTCCGCAGCGCTGGCCCAAGCTTTTCCATATACTCAGGCGTTTGAAACCCAGCAAAAAAGGCGGACACCTCAAAAACCCCAGACCCCAAAATTTGGAGGTTATCACACCCCTGTGGCTCCCGCCAGCTAGTTTGCTGCGGTGGGTCTCTCGTTATTTCGTGCAGCGCACCGTGAAGCGCACCAATCTCGCGCCGGGCTATCTGCTGATCACCTTTCTGCCCACCTATAACGCCTTGGACTTCATTCGCTATAGCCAGCCTGGCAGGGTGGCCTATGTCAATGTGCACAACTATGACGCAGATGAGCGGACGATGCCCGATCTGCTAAGAGCGGAAGTAGAGCTGGCAAAAAGAGCAGACTTTATCTTCGGCGACTCCGTGTTTAATCAGCAAAGGGTTAATCGCATCTCGGGCCGATCCGATGCCATGCTTTCCCCGCCCGGTGTAGCCACGGAAGCATTCGCTTCGGCCTGGCGCGGTGATGAGGCTGAGCGTAGAAAAAGTATTGGTTATTTTGGCGGTGTGGGTTCTCATATGGATATCGAACTATATAACCAGCTGGCCGAGCAGTATCGAGTCGTTTTCGTGGGGGTGGTGAGCCCGGAACTCTCTGGTGAGCTGTCCGAAAAAATCGAGCTTCGCGATCCGGTAGAGCCATCAAGGCTGCCGAATGTATTGAGAGAGTTTGACATGCTGGCCATTTTCTACACAGAGACGGCTTATATCGATGGTGTGATTCCCGCAAAGTTTTTTGAATGTCTCGCCACCAGAAAGCCTCTTTTGGTTTCGGGCCTCAAGGAGGCTCGTCAGTTTGGTGAGGTGGTTTACGATATTTCCGGTTCCGCCGATCGGGCCTTCGAGGTCATAGTCCAGCTAGGCAGAAGCGAGTCCGTAGATCGCATAAGCATTCGCTTCGAGGTTGCTCGCGAGGCTGATTGGACTAAGCGCTTTGGGGTGTTTTGTAGAAATATTCAGTTTGGAGATGAGCCCGATGCCCCTTGATCGTAAACTCGCACAGTATCTTAATCGCTTTCCTGTTTTTAAATCTGCTATTAAGCAGGTCTACTTTAGGTTTTGGTATCTCTTTAAGCGCAAAGGCTATAAGTATCTATGTGACCACAGGCTGGAAACTTTTAGGGGGTTCTTTGGTTATTACGACAAAAAGCCTCAAAACGGCAGAGGTTTAGTGCTGGCCCACATGGCAGAGTTCGAGACAAATGCGCCACCTAGTGCGGAGGTGCCAATCAAGATAGCCGTATTCGCACCCGGCGAGAAACAAGAGCCGATATTTACGGTTGAAAGCTCAGCTTACAACTGGCAGCAGGGAGCCAGAGCACACTGGCTGGATGACGATCTATTTATTTTCAATGATTTCGACACAGTTCGGCACCAGTATTGCGCACGGGTTTTTTCAGTATCTTCTCAGGATGAGGAGCGTCGCTTCGATATGCCGGTTCAGGCTTCCTGCGCTCAGGGCTACTACTTATCGCTAAACTACCAAAGACTCATGTCGCTACGCCCCGACTATGGCTACCGGAACCTATCAGCACTCAGTCGTGCAGCGCTGCAGCGAACTGACGGTGATGGGATTTGGCGCGTAGATTACGAGACCGGTGAAAGCAGGCTGCTTATATCCTTCTCACAAATGTGTGAGGTAGGCTCTCGCCTTGAGTTTGATAGCGCTATCCATAAAGCCAACCATGTGATGATCTCTCCATTGGGAAATCAGTTTATCTTTCTGCATCGCTATTACATAGGCCAAAGGCGACTAGATCGGCTAATACTAGCTGATTCACAGACGGGTGAGATGCGTTTGTTGGCAGATTATAGGATGGTCAGCCACTGTTTCTGGGTAGATTCCAATACTGTGCTGGGCTATATGCGTGGGCCTGGTAACAAAGATGGTTACTGGCTGCTTGATGTTGAAACAGGTGAATTCAAGCCCTGCCTTCAAGATAAGTTAGCGGGTTATGGTGATGGTCATCCCCATGTATATGGAGACTGGTTTGTGACAGATACCTACCCTGATAAAGCACGAATGCAGCATTTGCTTCTCTGCAACTGGAAAACAGGTGAAGTCAAAGAGCTGGGTGAGTTTTTCCATGGGTTTGACTATGTGGGTGAAACCCGATGTGATTTGCATCCCCGGTTCTCACCCGATGGTAAAGCCGTTTTCTTTGATTCTGTGTTTACAGGGCAACGTCAGCTTTACCGCATGGAATTGCCTGAATGAGTTTTTCGGTACTTCTATCGGTTTATGCAAAAGAGCAGCCTGATTATTTCAAACAGGCTTTTTTAAGCATCTGGGATCAGCAAACTCTCAAGCCCGATCAAATTGTTTTGGTCAAAGATGGCCCTTTAACAGCAGAGCTGGATGCTGAAATCCAGTGCTGGCAAGAAAAGCTCGGTAAATTTTTAACTGTTGTTGAACTACCAGAAAATGTCGGTTTGGGAGCAGCCTTGAATGAGGGTTTGAAAGCCTGTAAGCATGAGCTGGTTGCTCGTATGGATACAGATGATATCTCCTTGCCTGACCGGTTTGAAAAGCAAGACGCTTTTATGCAGGCTTATCATGATGTGGCTGCTTCCAGTGCTTTTTTGGAAGAATTTGATCCTACATTAATTGTTTCACAAGGTAGCAGGCAGTTGCCACTTACACATGATGAGATTGTTAGCTTTGGTAAAAGGCGTAGTCCACTGAACCACCCTCTAGCAATTTTTAAAAAGTCGGTTGTTCAAGGTGTGGGTGGTTACCCACCCCTACGTAATGCGCAGGACTATGGTTTATGGTCATTGCTGATTGTTAAAGGTTATCTGCTTGCAAATTTGCCTGAAACTTTGGCGCACGTACGCGCTGGCGAAGGGCTGATAGAGAGGCGTGGCCTTTCTTTTTTGAGACGTGAAATACAGTTACTTTTATTTCAGAAAAGAATTGGTTATCTGAATAGTTTTGATTTTTCTTTCAATTTTTTAGCAAGATCTGCTGTTCGATTGTCGCCAGTATTTATAAAGCGATTTGCGTATAGACTCGTAAGGAATAGGAAATAATTTATGACTGTAAACTCACTCAAAGTGGCTATCATTGGCCTGGGCTATGTCGGCCTACCTCTGGCAGTTGAGTTTGGCAAAAAACGCCCAGTAGTGGGCTTTGATATCTGTCGGGTCCCGCATGATTGCGCACCTGCCGAATGAATAGCTGCGGGTGAGTGGTTTGCCAGTCTTTCATGGCCTGGATCGGTGTTCGGTGATTCAGCGCTCTTTGCGGTATGTGGTGATTGTACAG
>LFIK01005560.1_pt1 | contig 10109 bp, 10 predicted proteins | sample 643401 | NCBI WGS metagenome assembly LFIK01 (sample SAMN03777447, study PRJNA286221) | soda lake metagenome | biome: soda lake; feature: Kulunda steppe; material: water; isolation source: sample T5-Br brine of Lake Tanatar-5 | place: Russia: Kulunda steppe | collected 2010-07
AAGCAGGCCCTCGCGGGCGAGCGGCTCGAGATTTTCGGTGATGGCTCGCAGACGCGGGATTTTATCCATATCGCGGATCTCGTTCGAGCGATCCGCCGGTCGGCCGAGCAGGCGGATATCGGCGGCGAGACCTTCCAGATCGCGACGGCGCAAGAGACCACTGTTACCGAGATGACCGACGCACTCATTGCAGTGATGCAGGCGGAAGGCCTCAATCCGCCGCAGGTGTTCAATGGCGCGTCACGGACTGGCGATGTGGCACGAAATTACTCGGATACGACCAAGGCGGCGGAGCGGCTTGGCTGGCGAGCGGAAGTGGGCCTTCAAGATGGCCTCCGTCGGACGGTGCGTTATTTTCTTAATCAAAAAGATCAGTAAAGGGCTCGTTTCATGCGCGTTTTAATACTCGGCGGTGATGGCTATCTGGGATGGCCGACCGCCATGAATTTTGCGGCCGCGGGTCACGAGGTGACGGTTGCCGATAATTACCTCCGTCGGCGCATTGCCGAAGCAACCGATAGCGATGCGCTCCTGCCGGCTCCAAGCCTCAGCGAGCGAGCGAGGATCTATGCCGCGGTCAGCGGGCAGGAGATCGCCATGCGCATTGGCGATCTTAGCGATCCAGATTTCATGTTCAAACTCTTTAAGGAAACGGCTCCCGAGACCGTGATCCACTATGCCGAACAGCCATCTGCGCCCTATTCCATGCGCGGATTCCGTGAGGCGCGGGAGACTTTTCAGAATAACCTGGATGTCACATTCAACTGCATTTGGGCGGTCAAGGACATTGCCCCAGACGCCCACATTATCAAGCTCGGCACGATGGGCGAGTACGGCACACCGAATATCGATATTGAGGAGGGCTGGCTGGAGGTCGAGCACAAGGGGCGTAAGGATACCTTTCTTTATCCCCGTGCGGCCGGATCGCTCTACCACACGACCAAGGTGCTGGACACGGACCTTCTCTGGTTCTATGTCCGCACGCATGGACTGCGCGTGACGGACCTGATGCAGGGCCCGGTCTATGGGATCTCGACGGACGAGGCCGACCTAGATCCGCGTCTGTGCCCGAACTTTCACTATGACGACATCTTCGGGACCGTGGTGAACCGTTTCCTCGTGCAGGCGGTGGCGGGTGTGCCGCTGACTGTCTACGGCGGAGGTGGCCAGACACGCGGCTATCTTAACCTGCGCGATACGCTGCAATGTGTTCGGTTGGCCGCCGAGCAGCCGGCCCAACCCGGCGAGCTAAGGATTTTCAATCAGCTCACCGAGACGTTCACCGTTAATGAGCTTGCTGAGCGCGTCCAAAAGGCCGGTCAACAGATGGGGATTGATGTTGCGATCAAGTCAATCGCGAACCCTCGAAAAGAGAAAGAAGAGCACTACTACAACCCAGTACACAGCGGTCTGGCTGAGTTGGGTCTTGAACCGCATTACCTGTCTGAAACCGTGCTCGGCGGGATGCTGGAGCGGATTATCGAGAACCGTCATCGGATCGATATCAATCGCATCATGCCCCGTGTGAGTTGGAGCTGACGCGTATGGAGCAGTTCAAGGATAAAACGGTTCTCGTGACGGGGGCGTGTGGCACGGTGGGTGCTGAGTTGGTACGCCAGCTTGTGGAAAGTCCTGCCGCGCATGTTGTTTGTATCGACAATAATGAGACTGAGCTCTTCTTTCAGGTCGAGCATTACCGGCCGACCAAGGAGGTCTCTGGGCATCTTGCCGATGTCCGGGACCGCGAAGCGCTCAGTCTGCGGATGCGGGGCGTCGATATCGTGCTGCATGCCGCCGCGCTCAAGCATGTTGGGCTTTGCGAGGACAGCCCGGCTCAGGCGATCGCCACCAACATCCAGGGGACACAGAACGTGATCGATGCCGCGCAGCAGAATGGCGTTGAACGGGTCATCTTCACCTCATCGGACAAGGCCGTGAATCCAACCAATGTTATGGGCACGTCCAAGCTCATGGGTGAGCGACTGATAACCGCCGCGGCCGAGACGACCGCCAACGGGCTTGACACCGAAGCCCGCCAGGACGGAACGATTTTTGCTTCGACGCGTTTCGGTAACGTGCTCGGCTCCCGTGGGTCGGTGGTGCCCCTGTTTCGCCGACAGATCGAATCAGGCGGGCCGATTACTCTCACTGATCGGAGAATGACGCGGTTTATTATGACACTCGAGGAGGCGGTTCGACTGGTGCTGGAGTCAGTGTGGATCGCTCAGGGAGGTGAGGTGATGATCACTAAAATGCCGGTCGCCCGGATCGAGGACATCGCTCATGTCATGCGTGACGCGCTAGCTACCAATCGCGAGATCGAAATAACGGAGATCGGGGCCAAGCCCGGCGAGAAGATGTACGAGGAGTTGATGAACGAAGAGGAGGTGCGCCGCACCTTCGAACATGCCCGATTTTTCATTGTGACTTCGGCGTTCGCGGATTTGGACTCGACTCAATATGCCCATCTCAATGATGCCTTGCTTGTGGACCGAGCCTATAACTCGCAGGTTGAGCCGGCAATGTCCTACGGTGGGCTGATCGATTATCTCTTTGCTCGGGATGTGATCTAGGGGTTGTCGGAAAGCAGCAATGATCACACGTAAAATCAAAAAAGCCGCCGCGCTTGGGCCGACGCTGACCCTCGCGAAGATCTTCCAAAAACTTGCAAACTCGCTGGAATCGCATGCGCTGACCCGCAAAATAGTCCCGGAACCGGGCAAGATCTACAAGGTTGCGGTTGATGACGTGGAGTTTGAGATGGGCTTTGCCAACTATCAGATTGGGCGGACGATCCTCGAACGGATCGAGGGCGTTCGTGAGCCGGGAACCACCTCAATCATCAAATCCGTCCTGCGTCCCGGTGATCGCGTGCTCGAGCTTGGCGGCTGCTATGGCTATTTCACCATGCTGATGGTCGATAGCGTCGGCGCGACAGGCAAAGTGATTAGTATCGAGGGCCTGCCCAACAACTTTGCCATCCTCAAGAGCAACATAGAGCGCAACGCCCAGGGCAATGTGGACTGCCACAATTGCTTTATAGGGGCCAACGGTGACACGGTCGCATTCAATGTTTCCGATACCTCGCCCTATCGAGCGATCTCGGAATGGAAGAGGCAGTTGGAAGTGCCGTCGGCATCCGATAATAAGGTGCAGGTTCCCTGCGTTCACCTAGGCGCCTTCCTGGCCGAGCAGGGGTTCGAGGCAACGCATATCTTCATGGATATCGAGGGCTTCGACGTCACCGCAATCGAACAGCTAAGCGAGAGGTATCTAGAGGTCCACTCTCCGATCTTGGTTTTCGAGCATCACGAGCACTTCTACGCAGCGGGCCGGGGGCTTGCCTACTTGCGTGGCCTTTTGAAGGCAAAGGGCTACACAACGCGGCGCATTTACGACAACATTATGGATTTTAAGGATGGATGATGCCGGGGCGCAGGACAAGACCCGATTCCGAGCATACTCACGAGAGGGAATCGTCCGCAAAGTTGTTCAGAACACAGTCATATGCCCCTTTGCCCGATCCGCGACCTCGCAACTTATAAGAGGCGGATCGACGAGGTAGCTCCGATATCGGTTTGGGCGCGACAAATTCGAAGCCAACCAGAGACGAAAATATAGCTGTTGGTTTTTCGTACACCATTGTGCTCTGCCCAACTGCAGACTTACGACTTACGCATGAAATATTTTCTAAAAAAAAGTTTAATCGCCGTTTACATCTTGTCAGGCGGGTTGCTCTGGGGGCGATACTTTCTTCGCCGCCATGCCCTGATCATTCTGTACCATGATGCCAGCCCGAACCGGATGCGCGAACACGTTCGCTTCCTTTCAAAGCTATATAGACCTACACCGCTCCGAGCGCTCGACGATTATTACCAAGGCCGAGGAGCGTTCCCGGACAAATCCTTGATCATCACAATTGATGATGGCTGGAAAGGTAATTTTGCTCTCATGCAAGTTGCTCGTGATGACAAAATTCCATTGACGATATTCCTTTTGGCTGGCCTTATCGGAACTAACAGACAGATCTGGAACTATCCTCTACGAAAAATTCGGCCAGACTTGAACACCGATTTAAAAACGATATCGCACAAAAAAAGGCTTGCGCTATTACAAGAAATTGCAGATTTTTATAATGAAAAAGAATATGGCACCCGCTCGATGCTATCGCTCGACGAAATCAATCAAATGCGCGAATATATTGACTTTCAGTCGCACGGAAGTTTTCACCCTGTATTGTCAACGTGCACTAGCGACGAGTTGATTTCAGATCTCAATCCAGCGAAGTCTAAGATCGAGACACTGACAGGCTCTGAATGTTATGCGATAGCATATCCGTACGGCAAAAACCGGATGGGCAAACGCGAGGCCGAATTTGCAGAGCGTGCCGGTTACCGGATAGGCCGGGTTGCCAACGATCCGCGCGTCGTAACAACTGGGGAAGACCGAATGTTGGTTCCTTCGCTGAACATTCCAGATGACTGCGATGTTGAGACAGTCCGCGGCCTTGTAGCGTGGACACAAATACGTTCTATCCTGAATACTTGACCGCATATGCAGACCGTTTCCATCAATAGCTATATGCGCTCGGGGTCAACTTTGTTAGGGATGCTCATGTCGAAGACATTTGCCGTTCCGTTTCTCGGCGAAATGCTGAACAGGTTTTCTCCGCAGATAAGATATGTCCCTGCGGCAACGCGCTGCGCCATTGCAGGTTCTGGCAACCTGTGTTGGGTGGACACGGGCCTTTCGCCGGAACCAAGCAAGGTTCGCGCTTGGGAACTTGGCCTGTCCTGGCGTTGGGATTGGTAAATGGAAAGCTCGGCTCTGCGGGTCAGTCGATCGCCAAGGGTTTTTCCACACACGAGAAAGAAATGGCAGCGGCGTCAGAAATTCTGAAAATTCTCAGCAGTATTGAAGCGGTTCATTCTCCTGAAATCGTGATAGATTCGTCCCACAGGGCAGCGCAAATGATCCTGATGCGAGAAATCCTTGGGAAAGAGATGAAGGTCATCTGGCTGGTCAGAGATCGTAGAGCGGTCGCTGCTTCTTTGCAGCGAAGACAAGGATTTTCGATCGAAAAAGGCGCCCGCGTCTGGAAGCGATTTAACCAACTCTCTCAGTTGCTGCACAAGAAATGTTTCTCGGACCGAGACGTGCTTCTGGTGCAGTATGAAGACTTGCTCGAAAGCACTGCAGATACACTGCTCCATCTGGGGGCGTTCCTTGGGTTTGATCGGCAGCACTTCGATAGCAACATGTTGTCCATATCGCCAGAAGAACTTCACTTTTTCGGTGGAAGCCCCAGTGTGGACCGACAATCTAGCCAAGATATCAAGCTTGATGATCGTTGGCGTACGCAGGTTTCGCAAGACGATCTGGTTCGTTTCGAGCGGATAGCAGGTGACTACAATCGGCCGCTCAGATACGCGGTAAAAGCCTGATAGAAAGCGGTACCGGAAAGATGAGTACTGAGTTTACTATTATTGGCGGCCAACGCTGCGCCACTGGTTGGCTGGCCCGCTGCCTTGGCGAACATCCCGAAATTTTCATGGTTAATGATGAAGCGCGTTTTTTCGAGCGCAATTATACTGCCGATAAGAATTGGCGTGACTGCGTGATGGAGATGCCATCGTATCGCGGCCAACCCGTTATTGGCGAAAAGACGGCGAACTACCTGTCCCACCCTTTGGTTGCGGAACGCATTTTCGAGAACGTTCCAAACATGAAATTAATCGCGGTATTGCGCAATCCGGTGGATCGAATACTGTCTCAATATCGATACAAATCTTCCCTTCCCCCGACGCTTAAAAACCTCAAGGCGGATACGGAGCTATGGACCGATATGATCCAGCGCAGCCGCTACGCGTATCACTTGCGTAGGTTCTACAATCTATTCCCGCCGGAGAACATTAAAATCGTGTACTATGAAAGCGTATGCAACACCCAGGATTCTGGAGAACCTGCTCGCCTGGTCCAGCGGTTGTACCGCTTTCTTGATGTTAACGCTGATGTTCTGCCTCCCTCCCTTTACGTTCGGACCAAACCTTCGTCAAGGGACAAACAACATGCACTGCGCTTGTTAGTTACGAGGGCTCTCCTTTGGGGCAAGTCCCCGTTCAGAAAGATGTATTCCAGATGGACGGCGGTACGGCCAAGCGAATGCGATCCCGATATCGTCAAGGCTGTTGCGCGTGAGTTGTACTTCGACCTCGAAGAGTTGGAGCGTATGCTTGGGCATCCACCTAACCACTGGCGAACCTATGGTGCAATCTGACAACGTCAGGGTAGGTTCGCAACTGCAAGCGGATAGTTCCCGACGATTTCTCAGGAGCCTCTTTGCCAATGCGTCCGTGAGTTTGTGTCACGGTTCGACCGCGACCCGACGTTCCTCGTATGGATACATTGACCACCTCCATAGTCCACAATTTCCGCCATACCCCCTCTCTGGCTTTCCGACCTGTCGCAACCCAACTGATCACATCGGGTGATACGAACGAGTTCATCAGCGGTACAGAAAAATTGTACAGGTCAGCCTGCTGATTATTTGCCTGTTCGCGATCTTTTTGGCCTTTACGCGGTAATGATTGTCGCGGACATGTTCGGAGATCGCTATTATAAGGTGGAGGCTCTTTTAGCTATCATGATCCTCTGCATCCTGCCGCGCATATTCATGGGGCCGACCAATCCGTTGTTGCCGGCAACGGGCAAGGCCAGAATTGTGCGCCAAATCGACTGGTAAATGAGGATGGTAATCTTGGCTTTCTTATGCGGTTTGGCATAGTGCCAGGGGTGACGGGCACGACTATCGCAATAGCGGTCTATGGTCTGAGCCAGCATGGGCTGAAAAAATGCTGCGTCCGTCGTTACCTCCACATTCCGTGGGTCCCCGGGCCCAATTCATTAATCTCCCTTGCTCTTGTCGGATTGCTAGGCCTGTTTTTACGGTGGTTCGGCGAGGCCGCGTCGTTCTCAGGAAGCTATGCATGGGTGATCATTGCCTTTCCCTTCAGCGCGAGGTCCTTCGCAGCGGCCATGGCAATCGGAATCCTGACCCGAAAAGCACTAGAGAATGGACTAAACGAGACGCTCTCCGTCGTATGCGGCGATAAGAAGAGATGAGCGAAAACGAACGGTTGCGCGTGGCGATACTGACGCCCCATCATGACACGAAGCCAACGCCTCATTGCGCTCGCATAAATGATGCCCTCAATGTGATTGCGAAGACTAACCCCGAGGTCAAGATGGAAATACTTGCCGTCTCGTCCTTGGGTGGAAGCGGTTTCATTAAGTTGAAGAGACTTCTGCGTCGATCAGCGGACATGATCGACCGATCTGATCTGGTGCATATCGTCGGCTTCATGCCGGCTTTTCCTTTGCTAAGCCTGATGGCCAGAAAGCGGCCTACCATTGTAGGTCCGAACATCACTGGCGCTTCGTTTCCAAAAAACTTCCTGAACAAGCAAGCGATTCACGCACTCGAACTAGAGATCCCTGGTCACTGGAAGAGGTGGTATTTTGGAGGCGGCGCGCTGCGCGAGGCAGTCAACGTGCGTTTCCTGGCAGGCGCGGAAAGGGTCCTTACTTTAAGCGACTATGCCTCAGATATCGTGGCGGCCAGAGGCTACCCCCGGCCCAACCTGCACGTACTACCCTTCGCGGCGCCGCTTTTCAAAAGTGGAACGGCAGAAGCCTTGGGAATCAGCCAATCGGTTCACCCGCGTATTGTTTATGTTGGTCGACTTGATAAGCGAAAGGGGTTTGACATCTTTCTCGAACTGGTCAAAACACTTCGCCAGTCGGCCAGCTTTCACGTCTTCGGCGACGGACCGCTGAAGATCGATGCGAAGGAACTGGCAGGTGATGAGAAACGCCTTGTTCTCCATGGCAAAAAAAGCCGTGAAGAATTGTTGAAACACCTGCCTCACATGGATCTTTACGTTCAACCCAGCACATACGAAGCCATTGCCACCACAGTGTTCGAGGCACTGAGAGCAGGGGTTCCGGTTCTGTCATCTGACATCGCGGCACATCAAGAGGCTGCGAAGACGCTACCGGGTATCCGGCTTTACGACGGCTCGGATCTAGAAGATGCCAAAGCACAACTATCAGACATAGTTGAAACACTGGAAGTTGCAAAAGGGGACGCCCAAAAAGCAGGTGAGATGCTGGATCCCTCAGTTACGGCGAAGTGGCTGGTGCGCCTGTACAAGGAAGTGGCAGGTTATTGAAGCCGGGAAGAACTATGAATAACTACTCGGAATCCGATCTGGCCTTGGTCGCCTCACCGGCAGGTTGCTTCGATGCGTTTAGCCGGCTGTTCGATACCGGGCATCCCCAGAGCTTGGCCAACCTCGACGCCTACCTTACATCCTGGCGCACACCAGATGGACTTGGTGGAATAATCGCCACTTGGTGGTCATCTGCAGTGGATACCGTCAAGGCACATCCCATGAACCAAGCTCCAGTCATGCTTGGCGCTGCCAGACTTATCTCTGCGGGCGTCAGAGGCGACTGGAGCTCGATTCTCAAGCACGAGGCGCGGGGATTGGCAGGACAGGTTGATGAGAACGGCCTGCTGCGGAACGGGTGGGGTGATCTGCCCGGTCGGCCTTTGGCCCCGGTGATCGGCTTTTCTGCAGCCGGGGGACTGTACGCTGCGGCAGGTGCGACCGGGATAGACAGCTTCCGTACTACTGCGGATAGTATATTAGGTGGTTATGAGCGTGCGTTTTCGGACGGGTCAAGTCTATACCACGGGGTAGCCAATCAAGCGGCTCGTTGGGCAATTACCCTTCTGCAAAGATATTACTTACTCCGGGAAGCACCTGACCTGGAAAGGGCTGTCCAGATAGGAGACACGATCCTAAAGGAACAAGTCTGTTCAGGTCCGCACGTTGGAGCTATCTACCAGGGAACCAACAGCGATATCCTGATTACAGTTTATATCGGCAAGTGTCTCTATGCGCTGCTCGCGATCTACAGGGCTACAGGAGAGGTGCGTTTCCTCGATGCCGCAAAAGCCCTGGGGCGCTATTTGCTGTCACAGCATGTGGGCAAGGACGGCCTGTTCTTAAATGCTTTCGAGCCAAAAGGCGCCATGTATGGGATCGCTCGTCGCATGGGGCCGGTTCTTCGTCGCTTGGGAGTTTCGCCGTCTTATTGCGCCCGTCTCCGACGTGCTACTTTGCGGGACTGGGCCGAGAACCCCTATCCTGTCATGATCGCACGGGCCAGCGACAGCATTCGGGGTCTAGGCGCATTGACTGAGTATGCCCAGGACATGCGCCAACAGGTACAGCAGTTGTTAGAAGCGCTTGTCCGCCAGCAGAGTCCTAACGGGGGAATCCCAAATTCGATTGGATATTCTGGAGCGCCTCAAGAGCCACCGCCGTGGCAGGATAAAATCGTATCGACTCGTTGGAATGCATATGTTTTTCAACTTCTCGCGGAACTCGTGGCTGCGGGTGCGTCCAGGGCCGAACTACCTGCGTCTCGGATAAGCTGGTCCAACACCAATACCGTGTGCAATCCGCGTTCTTCGGTCGCGCCGGCCCATCTCCAGTTCTACGAAGACGAGCGCACAGTGCGGCTGGAACCAGAACACGGTTTGGCTGTGTGGTGCATCGACAAGTCGACTGGGAAGGTGAAAGCCAATGACGCGTGGCGTGGCGAGCTTACCGGGGCACGCTCTATCCGCCAAATGGCGCTTGAGGCAAGGCATGATCGACAGGATTGAACGGCTTCGCTGCGACCCGAACTCCGGCATCATCACCGGTTTGGACACTGCGTCAGATAACGTCCCAATCACGTCGGGCGGGATCGAAATCGGAAATTGGTTCGGTTTTTGCAGCCAACAACGCCTCAGTGGTGTTGAATGCCAGGTCGATGATCTATTAGTGCAAGCGGTGTCGGATCGGGTCGAGACTCAATTTCGTCTTTCCCTGCCAGAATCCCTCTTTGCTATCTCAATTCTGGAGCAAGTTAGCGATGGAGTTTGGCTCAGAGAAGCGTCGGCAACCGCGCTAAAGTCCTCCTGGTTAGGTGATTTCGTACTGCGCGTCGGGGTTGATTCAGATCATTTTCCGATGGCCGGGTCTGGAACTCTC
>LFIK01005561.1_pt1 | contig 10108 bp, 8 predicted proteins | sample 643401 | NCBI WGS metagenome assembly LFIK01 (sample SAMN03777447, study PRJNA286221) | soda lake metagenome | biome: soda lake; feature: Kulunda steppe; material: water; isolation source: sample T5-Br brine of Lake Tanatar-5 | place: Russia: Kulunda steppe | collected 2010-07
ATTTTCAAATAATAAATAGTAGAGTAGGTCAAAATTATCAAATGTTTTTGCCATTGTTTTATTTTTATAAGTGCAAATATATTGATAAAAAACTGTATAACATGGTTGTTAGAAAAGGGTCGCATTCTAGAAAAAAGCTAAATTTTAAAAAGAAAAAACATATTTTACTGGAAAAAGAGAACCTGATAAAAGAAGTATTAGAAAATATAGAGATGCCTGAAAATGAAAGGGAAAAATATATTAATAATATTAAGTGTAGATATATTGAAAAAATAAGTAATCTCGAAAGGAAAGATAAAAAATTATTAAATTTAAAATTTATGAAAATAAAGCATCTAAAGTTTTGGAAATGATTAAAAGAATATTCATAAAAATTAAAAATATAACAGAAAAAATATACCTTAAATGTATATATAAAAAAATATATAAAGGGGCTGAGATTTACTACCTGATATTTTCTAAATCATTTGTTAGAGAGCAAAGAAGTGTTTTGGATGGTAAGCTAAACCATAAGCAACAAATAAAAGAAAAAAAACCTAATTTCTATTTGTTAATTAGAAATATTCATAGAATAGAAAAAGGGTTGTCTATGAAGGATAGAAAAAAAGTATTTGCTAAAAGTTATATTGAAGATACAGTTACTTCCTTTGAGAATTTTATGGAAATGGATGATCCTCAGATTAGTTGGGCTGAAAATATTTTAAGTGAATATTTTAACATTGTTGAAGACGATGAAATCATAAATAATGAAAAAATTAGATTCGAAAAATTTAAAGTCAAAAGAAATAGAAAATTAAAATCCAAGCAAATAAAACTACCATATAAAAGTGCAAACAGAGATATATCAGGCATTGATTATAATTCATTTTATAAATTATGCAAGCAAAGGCGTTCCGTGAGATGGTTTTTAGATAAAAAAGTACCTAGGGAATTGATAGACAAAGCAATCTACGCTGCTATACAATCGCCTAGTGCTTGTAACCGTCAGCCATTTGAATATTTTGTTATTGACCGAAAAGAAATGTTGGATATAGCTGTAAATTTACCGATGGGTACCAAAGGCTATTCAGAAAATATTCAAACATTTATTGTAGTTGTCGGAAATCTTAATGCATACTTTGATGAGCGAGATAGGCATTTAGTTTATATTGATTCTTCCTTAGCAAATATGAGTTTTATGTTTGCCTTAGAAACACTTGGATTGAGCTCTTGTCCAATTAACTGGCCAGATATTGAGGAAAGAGAAGAAAAGATGAAAGAATTACTAAATTTAAATGTATATCAACGGCCAATAATGTGTATGGGAGTTGGTTATCCGGATCCTAATGGATTAATTCCTGTTTCAGAAAAGAAAAATTTAAATTCTATAAGAAAATATGTATAAGAATTACATTATTGAGTTAAAAGGTATAGGGATTGTGAATAAAGGGGCATATTTAATGCTTCTGTCATTACTTGATAAATTTAAAGATTTAAATCCAAATATTGAATTTTGTGCAAGACCTAATGAAGATCTTACCTATTATGATTTATGTAAATTAAATATAAAACCTAAAATAAGTTTCCGTGATAAACGATTGCCCTGGGATTTAATATTTAAAATTATTAGTAAGGCAAACCGAAGAAAATATGGACTTATTCATAATGATGAAATTGATTTAATAGTAGATGCAAGCGGGTTTGCCTATGGTGATTTTTGGGGGACTAAGTATACTAAGAAAAGAATGAGTAATGTTGTGAATAGCAAAGTGAAAAATGAGACAAAGTTAATTCTTATGCCTCAAGCATATGGGCCTTTTAAAAACAATAAGTTAAAAAAATCTTTCGAAAAGATTATTGATAAAGCAGAACTGATCTTTGTAAGAGATAATAAATCTTATGACTTTCTTATCAATTCATTTAATGAAAATGATAAATTTATTTTATCGCCTGACTTTACAAATCTTTTGGAATCTGGAGCTATAAAAAATTATCGCGAGGGAAACATATGCATAATTCCAAATAATAAAATGTTATATAATGAAAGATATAAAGATAATTATTTTAGTTTCATGTCACTGTTAATTAATCATTTGATCGATAAAGAGGAATCACCTTATTTCTTAATACATGAAGGAGACAATGATTTTGAATTGGCAAATGATATAAATAAAAAAATAAAGGGAAAACTTCCTATAGTATATCCAGATGATCCAATAGTCATAAAGAACAGAATTAAATCTTCAAATCTTGTAATAGTATCTCGTTATCATGGATTAGTTAGTGCTTTGTCGCAAGGTGTACCAATTATTGCAACTTCATGGAGCCATAAATATAAAGAAGTGCTGAAAGATTACAATAAGTCAGAAAATCTAGTAGATATTTTTAATTACAATAAAGATGATTTGTTAAGTAAGGTAGACTCTTTGATTTCATTAAATTTAAAAGCATATAAAAATGAACAATCTGAATTTGTAGATAAGGAGAAGGAGAAGGTTAAAAGAATGTGGAAGTTAATTGGTGGTGCTATTTCTAATGGGAAAAATTGATTTGTATAATAATTTTTCAATAGTAATTCCGGTATATAATCAAAAAGAAAGAATTAAAAAGATTTTGAATGAGCTACAAAAACAATGCAGCTCATTTAAAAATCATGAAATTATTGTAGTTGATAATGGGTCAACAGATGATACTATTGAAGTTTTAAAAAGCTTTTCACACATAAGGGTTTTATATGAACATACTCTTAATAACAGTCCATATTCTGCTCGCAATAAAGGAATTAGATACTCTAAGTATGATACAATAATTTTATTAGATGCTACGTGTATTCCCGCGAATAATTGGTTAATTAATGGGCTCGAACTGATTGAAAACAGTAATGCCAGCATTATTGCAGGAAATGTAAAATTTGAGATAAATAATAATAGCACCTACTCCGAAATATATGACTCATTAATACATGTGAATATAAAAAAAATGGTTAACCGTGGGACTGCACCAACGGGTAATTTATTCGTCAGAAGATCAGTATTTGATAATATCGGATTGTTCCCTGATGGTATTCGCTCCAGTGGGGATGTTTATTGGTCAAAAAAAGCGAGTGATAATGGCTATAAAATCATTTACGGTAAAAATGTAAATGTATATTATCCACCTAAAAAATTTATAGGTGTAACCAAGAAACGATTTAGAATTGGTGTAGGGCATGCTGTTGTAAAAAAACCAATTCGGAAATATTCTTTAATATTAAAACTAACTATAAAGCTTTTAAAACCTATTAGTATTAAATCAATAAGAGGAAAAATCGAAGAAAGGGGAGAAGATTGGATGTTTAATAAAGTAATTGGTATGTGGTTCGTATCACAAGTTATTAATAGAGCTTTTACAGTGGGGAAAATATATGGTGGAACAAAGAATATCTTAAAAAGATTTTTTAAATAAATTTATAGAAATATTTCCGATTTTAAATAAACATTCTACGTTTGAGTTGTGTTGGGGATTTGAATACTTACCTCATCAAAGGCTTTTTATAAATATGAGTAATGCAAATAATGATCCTGATAATATACAATGGTTATTAAATTGGTTGAGTAAATTAAAAACTAGTTTCAATATGAACTATTAGTTAATAATCAGACTGATCATTTCATCTACTTTTTCATCAAGTTGATTCAGAGATTTCATATATACATTAAATGCATTTTTGGTAATTGCCCTCCTTTTAACATCATCACTTAGAAGCATTTGAACCTTTTCATTCAGATCTTGTGCGTCCCACCTAAATGGTACATAGGTTTCGTTCGGGTGATATACATCTGGCCATGTTTCAAGATGATCCATGGAGGGTTTAAGTAACAATGCTCCATTTAATATAGCCTCAAAATCCCTGAAACAAACTTCACCCCAACCAAATGGACTTATCACAATTTTAGAATTTTCAATCTCTTTGTTAAACTTTGCTTGACTTGTTTTTCCAGTTAAAACTGATTCATTATCCTGTATTTTCTCCAAAACATTTTCTCTCTGTTTTGCAATTGTGGGTGCATTTTGAATGCTAAACCTAGCTTGGACATCATAGATCTCTTTATTATCCGGTGGTTTTGAGTTGGACGGATCAGTATAAAATAATGATGCTACAGGTGGTTTTGTTATCCCTGCTGCGAGCAACCCTGCTCTCCGCAACCAGTCACTTCGTGGGTAACATCCTGCACCAATATTCCAAGCGATTTTTACTTTTTTCAATTCATTATTTTCAACCGGAACAGAGAAATAATCATTCTTGTTTTGAATCCCCTTTTTAAAAAAATAATCACTGTAAAGCTGCCCTCGGTGAAGCGGTCGGGTATATAGTGTTTTATCTTTATAAACTTGGCTATGAAAATAAACATCAACCAGTGGAAGAGCTTGGGGAAAGTCTATAGATGCACGTGCTCCATCATCAAATAAAGCTATTCTATCATATTTTTCCCTTAGTAATTCGAGATATTCTGTTGTATTGATATCATCAAATTTATAATTGTTTTCTAAAATTCTTAGAATTAAAATGTATTTGTTTCTGTCTTTATTCAAACAATATTTTACTGAATCAGTGAACTCGAAATTTGCAGTTTTATTTTTATTTTTAAGTAGTGGAAAAAGGGAGTAAAATAAAAGTAAACCACCTTGTTTTATTTTGCTTGGACAGAGTACAGTGATACGGGGTTCATTATTTTTATTCACGATTTTCTTTTTTAATTATTTGTTTTCTATGGATAAATTTAAAGTGAAATTCATGTCTCTTTGTTCATTACTACCTCAGATAAAAAAGAGTAATTGTATTAGATCTGTTCATATCTAAAATCTGAAATATACAAAAATGTGGGTGATGGTTATAATAGGACATCATCATAAGTCAACGGAGACAAAGAGAGTATTTAATACTAATATAGCTCTGTTTCAACATATGTATCTGTAAACGCAGAGTTTTGTGAATAGCGGGCAATTCCTCTTAAAAACTGGTTTTTGACTGTTCAGTGGTTGGCGGTTAGTATTGAATTCCACTACCTTTATGTTTCAAACACCTCTGATTTGAGGAGTGCTTTTACGGGAAGTGTAAGCAAAATAAATAGAGCCTTAGAGTACACACTCTTTATATATATGAACCACATAGAATGCTCAGTAATTATACCTACTTACAAAGATGATGGCCAGTTAAATAGATGCTTGAAAGCCTTAGATGATCAATCAATACAAAAAGAAAATTTTGAAGTAATTGTTGTTAACAATTTTCCTGAAAAGGAATTATGTCTTGATTCATTCCCTGGTTTGAAGTTGATGATATTAGCGGAGGAAAAACCGGGTTCTTATGCTGCTCGCAATAAAGGAATTGAGTACACAAGTGGAGATATCATAAGTTTTACAGATTCGGACTGTATACCTGATAAGAATTGGATAAAAAATGCACTTGAGATTTTCAATGATGATGATATTCAACTTATAGCCGGAGAAGTTGATATATATGATGCTACAGGAAATGAAGGTATATCTTATACATATGAAAGGCATGTAGCATTCAATCAGAAAAAAAATGCTGAAAAAGGTATTTCAGTAACTGCAAACTTATTTATTCGAAAATCTATTCTGAAAGATTTATCAGGCTTTAATGATACATTAATGTCAGGAGGAGACGCCGAGTTTACACGAAGTGCAACTCAAAAAGGATACAATTTAATTTATGGTGAAAATGTCAGAGTTTCACATCCATCAAGAAAAAATATTCGAGAGATTTTAAAGAAAGAAATTCGTGTTTCCGCAGGATTATTTGTGAGGAATAAATCGCCACTAAAGCTTAAGTTGCTTTTTAAAAGCTTTGCGTTGATTGGATACAGTCCTTTTATTTCTGCAAAAATAGTAAAAGCGAATTACAAAGATTGTTTAGTTGTTGTTTTTATCACGTTCTTAAGACATATAATTAGATTTATAGTACAATTTGGTTTGACCATTCAAATTTTAAATCCTGATAGATTTAGATGAAAATTTTAAAAATTTTGGATAGTCATGACACTGGAGGAATATACACCTGTGAGTGTCAATTTATTGAAGATATGGTATCGAGGGGGCACCAAGTAGATGGGGTTATTATTGGGCGTGGGAAAAATGTAGAGGTTTATAAAGAACTTCTATCGAATTATATCCATTTGGAAAAAGAGTTTATTTACAGAGAGTTCAGAGATTTCGGGTCATTTTATAAAATGAATCAATGCTCGAAAGAGTTGGCCAAAAAAATAGATGCAAATTTGTATGAGAAATATTCATCTATTATTTACAGGCGTACTGCATTTCTGTTTATTGCCGGGCATCTTTCACGACTCTGGAGCATTAATACTTACTGGTTTATGCCAAAATCTATGCAGTCACAAATCCAGAGGTATTTTTATCTGTTTTTCCTTAAAATATTTGACATTTCTCCGATTGCTAACAGCAAATACACTCAAAAAACATTAGGAAAATACTGTAGAGATTTTGTATACCCTGGATTTGATGAGTCAAAGGTTATTGAAACTGAAGATAACTTCAGGTCTGAATTGAAGATTTCGGAAGAGGTACCTGTTTATGGTATAGCGGCTCGATTAGATTATGAAAAAGCACATGATATTGTTTTATCTGCTTTCATAAATTCAGGCATACCGCAAAATGGAGGCCATCTTATTATAGCGGGAAAACCACTAGGGGGTGAGTATTTCGAAAAGCTTAAAGAGATAAGTGGAAGCTTCCTGAATAATAAAATTCATTTTTTAGGATATATTGAAAATATGGCGAAGTTTTACGCTTCTGTAAATATTATGGTTAACGGTAGAAGAGATGCAGAACCATTTGGAATCACAGTAGCAGAAGCACTTGCATTTGGGAAACCAGTTATAGCTTATGATTTAGGTGGCCCATCAGAAATGATAGAGGATAACAAAAATGGTTGGTTAGTGAAAAAACCGACATATAACAGTTACAAAGAAGCATTTAAGCGATCTATTGCTGCAAAAGATCAATGGAAGTCATTTTCTATTTACGCACAAGAAAATGCAAGTAAATACAGCTCAAAAAATAGCGTTACCAAAATTTTAAGGATTTTGGCCGAGGATGAATAAAGTTTTAGATCTAAAATTTGCACATTTAGAGAGTCTAATTATCAGTGCAGTAATAAAGCCGTTAATCGCTATTTTTCTTTATTTTGCACTGTTTTTTAGATATGAAATTGAGGCATTAGGGATTTCCGGTGGAATGCTTGCGGTATTATTAGGGGGAGGGCTTTTTTTTATTGCGATTGGATTTATTTTGTTTGAAAAGAAGCTTCACTTGTCAGAGAACTTGATTATTGCATTCTTGTTTTTCGGATGTGCAAGTATACTTCCACTTTTTTCATCCCTTTTTCTAAGTATTGGACCAGTTTTTGGAATCCGTTTTACGTTAGAAATTGTAATTGGGTTCTTTATGTTTTTTTCGTTTTATCACTTTATTCAATCAGGTAAAATAACCATTAATTTTATAGTGAGAGCAGTGGCTATTGTTGGGTTATTTGCGATGATCGTACTTCTAATAAGTTTCTTTGATCCTGTTGGAGCAATAAGAAGATTGGGAGCATTCGGTGGTCTGAATTATGTCTCGAATTCATTTGCGCTTTCAATAATCGCATGGTTTGCAATTTTGTACAAAGAAATTAAATTAAGGCATTTGTTTAAAACCTTATGGACGGTTTTAATTGTTTTACTAATGCTTTTAGTATTATTATTACTTGGAAGTAGACAAGCCCTTCTTGCATTTTTTATAAGTGCGGCAATATTTAATTTTGTTATTTTAAATAAAACTTACTCTTTTTTAAATGCTTCTCTATTTATTGGTTTGTCGATTCTTGTCCTTGTTTCAATTGCATCAGTATTAGATTTAAGTGCACTTTTTTCTAGATTCCGTATTTCAACTATAACAGATGCAGCAGCTTTGAGATTTCAAATGTATGAAGCCTCATTTCAGAACTTTAGTAGTATAGACCTGCTCTTTGGCCGGCCCGATTATTATGAACTTTGGGCTACAGAAAATCCAATTCATCCTCATAATTTCTTCTTAAGTTTACTTCGATACTTAGGTGTATCTGTTTTAGTTACATATTTACTTTTAATTATGACTATTATTTTGGGTTATTTAAATTTGAAAAGACTCTTTCTTTTTTCAAAAAAAATCAAAGCAGAAGTACTTACTGTTTTTCTATTTTTTTTAATACCATTTATTTACAGCATGTTTAGTGGAAACGTTACAAGGATCTACTCACTCTTTGTTTTCATGGGATGTCTGTTAGCTACAATTGATATAGGAAATAAAAAGGTAAAAAATTACTACTATCGTATTAAACAAGTTGTAAATGAAAAATGATAAATTGCACGTAGTTTATTCAGTTGGATTCAACACAGAGGGTAATTCAGGTAAACGAAAAGCAACACGGGAAAAGAAAAAAGCACTTCAAAGAGTAAGTGACAAATTTGCCTTTTATTCTGTCACAAGTCGCACTAATAATGCATTTTTAAGTTACATAATACCCATTGCACTGGAACTACGGGTGTGTGTTATCTTGTTTTTCTTAAATGATAAACCAAATGTTGTTTTTACACGTACTTTTTTTGGGCACTTTTACAACATCTTGGGGCGAATATTCGGTATTAAAATAATTCGTGAAGTACACTCATCTCTTAAAGATGAAGCTAAAATTTTATATAAAGAAAATAGGGTAAAACGATTATTTGCGAAGTGGGTACATAATATTGAAATAGCTAGTTTACGCAGATGTGATGGAATTATTTTTAATAATCCTGATCTTGAGGATCATTTTAAAAAAGTAATCGGAATAGACGGTGTTAACTCAATAAGCATTTATAATGGAAGTAATACTGAAATATTCAGACCAGAACTTCAAAGTAATGCACGTAAAAAGCTAGGAATTGATAGTAATAAAAAAGTTTTTGTTTTTACGGGTTCAGTGAGTGAGTGGCACGGAGTAGAGTATCTTTTGAATACCTTTGAAAAAGCTGTTGAAAGAGCTGTAGCTGATTATTTACTATTGGTTGTGGGTGGGGGGCAATCAGAATATCACCTACACTTAAAATCAGAGTTTGAACATCTTCCTTTCATAAATTTTATTGACCAAGTACCCGTTGAAATCGCTAAAGATTATATAAATGCAGCTGATATATGTATGCTTCCGGTTGCGAAAATAAGAGTGAGTCAAGGGAGCCCGCTCAAGCTATTTGATTACATTGCTTGTGGAAAACCAGTAATTACTCAATCCAATGTACGTGGATATAGTGATGTTGTCGAGGATAATAATTTGGGCATCGCAGTTAATTTTTATGATGCAAGCTCTGCGGCTGATGAGATCATAAAATTTGTAGATAATTGTGACCCTGAAATCTACAGAACAAATAACAGACATTTAGCTGAAAATGAATTGAACTGGAATTCAGTCATTAAGAAATGGTTAGATTTTTCTACTCAAGCTTAAATTTTGAATCAGAGATGTAATTGTACCTGTGTTTCGCTGCTAACCGTTTACAACTAATTCATTAGATTCCATAAATAGAGAAAATGTCCACTAAACTAAAACTACTAATCGTCGTCAACGTCGACTGGTTTTTCTTGTCCCACCGTCTTCCCATCGCTCTTAAGGCTCAAAAACGAGGATATGATGTTACAATAGTCACTGCAGATACGGGTAAAGTAGATGAGATTAGATCGCACGGGCTCACTGTAGAAACATTTCCATTTCAGCGATCCGGCACCAACGCTATTCAGGAGCTAGCAGGGATATTTAAGTTGGCACGTCTGTACAAAAAACATTCACCTGATGTCATTCACCATGTAACTCTAAAGACATCCATATTTGGGAGTATTGCGGCAAGAGTGGCTCGTGTTCCCGGCGTAATAAATGCAATCAGTGGGTTGGGGTTTGCATTTTCATCAGGCAAAAAAAACCTGCTAAACCGTATCATCCAGGGAATGATGAAAGTAGCGTTCACCGGTGAGCGCAATCACTTTATATTTCAAAATCCGGATGATTTCAACATATTCAGAGAGGCAGGGTACGGCACGGAAGATAACTCCATGATCA
>LFIK01005562.1_pt1 | contig 10108 bp, 17 predicted proteins | sample 643401 | NCBI WGS metagenome assembly LFIK01 (sample SAMN03777447, study PRJNA286221) | soda lake metagenome | biome: soda lake; feature: Kulunda steppe; material: water; isolation source: sample T5-Br brine of Lake Tanatar-5 | place: Russia: Kulunda steppe | collected 2010-07
AATGATTCCTATCGTTTTATTTCAAAGCTTATGGATGTTTATATGATGGCTGGTGTTCACCAGCAACCTGATCAGTCAAACTACCTGGCTGAAGGTCAAACTTAAACTTGTAAACTTGTAAACTTTTTCTCTCTGAGACTATGGATATTTTTTGTTGGGCTGGCAGTGTTCAGCAAGCCCAGCAGTCAACCCATCTGGCTGAAGGTCTAAACCCATTGTAACTTGTAACTTGAGTTCGTCTTGTTTGCCTCTTTCTGGAGGGTTAATTGTTGCTGGTGATTAATCAAGATATCATTTGCAGTTTGGGTGTTTTTCTAATGTAGGACTAGATGAACTTGGCTCGTGCATTCTCCTGCCAGTTATAGGGTGGACGAATCGTTTTGGCGCATAATTTTGGTTGTGTAGTAATTTTGTGGCTGTATCACAGTTGCCAGGTCTCAGGTTGGCTGTGTTTTTCGTCTCGTAACATGACAAGGCCGGGAATAGATGAGGGTCTCCTAATCACTTGTGTAGGATAATGGTTTGTTACAAGAGTTGATTAGGTTAGAATTCTGTTTGACTTGAAGTCAGCCTGGACTCCTCACTTTACAGCCAACCATGCACCTTATCATAATGACATGATGTCATCGATAAGTGCCGATCCACCCCTACTAGGGGTCTAGTAGATGACTCCTTTTCCTTGATTTAGGAAGTGTTTCATGTGACTTCGTAGTTTTCTTTGTTACCGCGTCCTCCAAGATAACCCAAGATAACCCTGGTGGCACGAATGATGAAAAAGGCAAGCGCCAGACAAAGCAAGCATCAGACATTCCCCCCCAAAACAGGAATAATCGAATGAAATGATTTGCTGTCTGATACTCACACCTCTCTATGCATGAAGCTGGTACTGTACTTATACCTTCTGCTTTACTAAAGGAATACGTTTGTAAAAAGCAGACTCAAGCGAATACTGCCGATCACCACACTCGTCAATAAAGGAACCAGATAACAAGGAAAAATCAATTTCAACTTGAAAATAAGGCTGCCTCCCTCATCAAGTCCAGACTTTTGGTGAGAGTCGTGAAGGCCACAGTGTATTCAGAGTCTCATGTGTGAGTGCTCAACCGGCATTGCTGTTAGCCTTTCATTAAGGTGCCCATTTAATGGTACCTTCATCAACACAGCTCACAAATAGCAATTCTCATGGGTACAGCATCCAGCTGGGAGCCCTTAACCCAGTCAGCACCCTGCTAGAGGCAGAAGCAAGGTAAGTGCACACACCCTGAATCACGACAAAAGTGTTTTAAACTCCTCGAAGTTAATTATCCCAGTCCCGTCTTGGTCAGCCTCCTGGATGAACTTGTCTGTGTCGAGAGTCAATTCGAACTCCTGTGCATGTTGTATGAGAAATGAACCTGGTCAGGCCTGGAAGTGCAACAGCGATATAAATGCTGTTACAAGTATCTGCAAGAATTGCTTTGGAGCCAGCTGCATGAGCCCAACGGGTAAGAGCTGCACCCTGCTCATAAGGATGGACAAGATGGTTTTGACAGATGATTGCTGCCTGTTAACTTTTGAAGCCCCTGACCTTGATGACATTAATCAGGGTGTCTGCAGAAATGCCTCCAGTCTTGTCCGCCTGAAATGCAGAAGGGAGGGAATGGGATGTGAGGGAACAGCTTTGCTTGGCAGGGAGGCCTTGAATCAGCCTGCACACCCAACCCCGTGTAAACAGCAAGATTGAGACAACAGAGAGGGTTGCGCTAGGATGCTTTTTCAGCTCTCCGAGCTAGAATGTAAGCATCAAGCAATAAGCCAGTCAGACAATGGAAAAAAGGCCTTCACTGAAGAGGGAAAGGCTGTAGAACTTAAAACGTCCATAATACCTGCATGCATGTGAGGCCTACCACGTTCCAATGGGCAGCTTTTTTGCACAAAGTTAGCAACATCAGCGAAGTTCTGCTCAGGTGCCACTTCATAACAGACAAATTCAAAAGAATTGAGACGAAATGACTGAATCTTGGCCCATTTGGGCGTGTAGGTGAAACACTCATGAGTCTGAAAAATGATTGGCATCTCTCCAAGCACTGCTTCCCCCCTCTAAATTCTTTGTGCAATGACAGTGTGCACTGAAAGGACACTTAGAACTGTATACAAATTCTGGAATGCGGTTTTTCTAGCTTGTTCCTATGAAGGCATCTCAAAACAAAGGTTCTGCACGCTGACTCGACTTCATGCATGGAAGTATGTGCTTCAGAAGGAACAGTACAGTGCAGGAAAGTGCTAAGTCTCAAGACTTGTGAGCTCACAGCCCTGTTGCATGCAAGAAATGGCTGCGCATCCATGCAATATTATAAAGTGCCAATATTAATGCTACGCATTAATTGCTTTGTGCCTGTGGCTCATTGCCACAGCTGCTCGTGCCAACACCAGCGAACAAGATAATCTTACTTACATTGCCGCCTAGCGCAATGAAGGCATCCAGCGTCTCTGATTCGTCGCTGGTTTTCTCTGACATGGCCTTGTTGATTTGAATGGCATGCACAAACTCCTGGAAATCAATCTCGTTACTCCCATCCTCATCGACCTGTAGTAGCATTATTGAGAATTACAGACTGCGTTTTGATGAAAAATGGCTTTTCAATTCTTGCGCTTGCCGCATGCGCTAAACTTCCTTTGGCCTCTTATCCTCCGCTGGAAACAACCGCCACCTTTGCTTGTGCATGTGTGCCTGGGATTGCTTGTTTGTCAAAATCTTATGCTATGTAAGCTTGATACGGCAGCTTGATACGGCAGTAAGGTTGGGCGCAGGCTCTTTCCATGGTCCACAGGCTAGCTAGACATGGGCAACAGATTTCATATGGTCACTGTTGAGCTCGCAATGCTGCAGAGGTCCCTGCATGCTCATGCACACAAAACTCACTTGGCTGATCATGACAAACACCTCCTCATCAGTCGGGTTTTGGTTGAGAGCTAGCAGAACTGCCTTGAGCTCCTTCACGTCAATGGTCCCATTGCCTGCAGTTCAGCACAGACAGGGTAAGTATTTGAGGCAAGGATTTTACATTTGTGCGCACTGCCTGCACGGCTCACCATGACAACTTCCTGAAGGCGAACAAACTTCTTGCCCCCCACGCATCACTTGCCTCACTGCATGCCAAGCATTACACGCACCATCCTTATCAAACAGAACGAAAGCTTGACGGCATTCCTCCAGGTCTTCTTCACTTAGCCGTGGTAGCTCGCTCCAATGGACCATGGTTGAACTCCTGCCGTGAGGGCAAGGTCAAGGCTACAAGGTGGAATATCTTATTAGCTGCACTGGAATATGGCCCCCTTACGGAGGACAACTACAGCTCATTCACACCAAGTCAGCAGGACCTGCAAATCCATGGGCTTCAAACAACACATGCAGCACCATTTGGTCTTCAACTCATATAAGGCAAACATCGGCAACATCCCAAATCAAAGCCACGCACTAAGAAGACGTTACTCTTCACCAAACCTACAGCGTATGAGCAGGTAACAGCTTCCCTCGCTCTCTAATTGCACAAATGGTTGCCCTCCTCCATCACATCCCCTTTTGTGTGCGTTAAGATATTGCTAATTCATATAATTGATTGGTTTCAGTCTCTACTCTAGTACTGGTCATTGTCGCCGACCGGTTCTTTGCCGTGTTGCGCTTCAATTGCATTCTGTTACAGTTTATAAATTATTTGGAGCGCACTCACATCAGTACACAACCCTAAACTTCTTCGCCCTTCTGGAAGTTCTTCAGGGATTAAGGCAGTAAAGGGGTACTAGGGCAGGTGGCGCCATGTCTGTGGAGGCAGCGGCCCAAGCGAGTAATGAAGAAAAGATCCAACACTGGGCTCCTGTTCAAGTCCTCTTTACGCTCACGTCCACGGAGGAGGTAGGCACATCCCCCCTAACTTGTAGCCTTACAGAGGCTGAAAGTTATTTTCATGGACGGTTGAATGCTCATTTGGAAGCTGGCTGCACAGAATTTCCACTGGGTGATAGGACCGGACAGATCAGAATTCATCATATCACAAGCACTTCAGCTAAGGGAATCACTCATGCCTGGCTTGCTGGGCAATCCAAACTGAAATTACGTGCTGTTTAGTGAATGTGTGCGTTTGTGTAATTTGTGTACATGTAGGCGCGTGCGCCTGCGCGCCTGTCCTTGAACGCTTGAGCGTATGCGCCTTCATGTGGACCTGCGCTTTGGTGTTGTTTGCAGAAGTTGGAAAGCGCGAGCATTTCCTTGTGCATACGCTTGCAGGCTCTTGCAATTTGGATGTTTTTGGCCTGACTGGGCCAAAAATGTGGCGTTCAAGTGGCAAGTTTGGATCTGCCCCTCCTTGCAGATGCAGGCCAAGATAGACGCCGCCGATCTCGCTGCGCGACAAGCCACTTATGAGAGGAATCTACTCGCACATCAGCTAGAAGCTGATTCAAAGGAGCGCATGAGGCTGCAGGTATGTGTGACTGTACTGCATAAGTGTGGTGACCTGGCGAGGGTCCGCACGCAGTGAAACGTGAAACACGCACTCACACTTTTGTCATGACATCCCTGGGCATGCTCACCCTCACACTTGTCATGACATCCCTGGGCATGCTCACCCTCACACTTTTGTCATGACATCCCTGGGCATGCTCACCCTTACAGCTGCCACCACTGCAGTCAGAACGCAGATGTCACTCACGCACACGCAAAATACACTGAAGTCATAGCTCTTTGAGACCCTCAGCGTTCCTTGTGACGGATATGGCAGGGTATATGCCAGCAGCTAGGTGACCTAACCAGGATCTTCTCATACATATGACTCATATGTATGAGTTATATATACCTTGCATTTATATTATGCGTCTCAAATAAACTTGCAGGCGGGTCTGAAGGAGCTGGCGCTCCAGCACAAACGCGTTGTGCGAGCTGCAATGGCTGCAGAAATGGAGGCAACCACGCTTCGCCAGCAGGTGTGTGTGTATGCAAAGCTGTGAATGCCATTCTTTTAAGAGCAGGCATCCATTTGCTTACCTTGTGCCCTTGATCACAGTATACCTATCTGTCCATTACTAAACACACCGATGACTGCCCATGCACCATGACCGTGACACACTGAGGGTCTCTGGCAACGTATCACATTTTGGTTCTTTGCCAGCCAAAAAGGCAGCTGCAAGTGCAGCCATAACAGCATGACGCATCTGCCACCCCAAGGGCTGGCTAGGTACTCGCGGCGCGTCATGTGCTGCATTGAATGGCTGCTCCAGATCTGCAGTCAATGTGTTTTGCTGGCCTTGCGTGTGTGTCGTTGGTACAGCTCAGCCACGCAGGAGCACATGTTTTGTACTGTGGCCTGTTGAAGCCATATGTCAGAAGCAATGCGTCCATAGGCCACGCAGCACCGAAGGCGAACTCCTCGTAATGTGGTGGTATGCCTGTTCTTGAGATGATGCCCATGGAGTATTTGGGGGGCTGCATCCTGCGAGCATTTGCTCACTGCTGAGAATAGCAGCAACCCTATCAGCAGTAGCAATGTCAGCAGCATGTGGGCGTGTGCCTGCCTTTTCTAGTATATCGAGGAAGTAGATTCTTTATGACACGAGTCACGAATATCGGGCATCACACGAGGGGACTCTTCCTTTGCTTCCCCTTCACACTCCCCAGCGAAAGACCTGTGAAGCCACTGCCAGTGACCTCTGAAATGAGAAGACTGACCTGAAGAAAGGCTCTTGTCCAGATGTGCAGGAGAGATGTGCCTGCCGTGTAGGGAAAGAAAGCCAGAGGAATAAGGGCCTCAAGGTCCAAAAGTCTGCAAGAACGGTGCATGATGAGGAGCCCTCCGCCGCACCTCTGGTGCCAAGCCTCTGTTGCGCATGCCGTGTGCAGGCAGCAGATGCCGCAGCCGCCGCGTCCACAGCTCAGGCACAAGCCGTGCAGGCTGTCCAGGCAGCCCAGCAGCAGCTGGCCATGCTGCAAGCCCAGCAGCAGCAGGTGTGATGGTTTGCTTTGCCATGCTGCAGGCTCTTGTTAAGTTACAAGAAAGGCCTCCAGTCAAATCAACTGACTGCTAGCCTGTTCATAAAACATAAGAAGTTCATGCAAGAAAAAACAGAGTTTTATATTTGCTTTGATTTGAAACATCGCATGCCATGAGGGTGGACAAAATGAGAGGCAGACAAAAAAGGTGACCCTTGAGCCGCTAGAGTTGAAAGAAAAAGAACCTTCCTTGAAAACAATGATGCATTTTTCCTTCGAAGATAGCAAACATGAGGATGAGTATACAACTCATAACAGATGTTGCTTGTCTTGGACATCATCTTGCAGGCCCCTGTGTAACTGCGCTTCTTGTGTTTCATGGCCTGCCACTTGTGTTGATGCACTTGTCGCTTTTCTGCAAGAGTGGCCCATGGTACAAGAACAAATGCGCCGTGTTTGCAGCGTGTGTGCACATGCACGTACATACATGTGCGCACACAGGCGGTCTCTCCCAACGACGGGCGCACTGTATGCAGATATGCATAAATATGCATACATGCTTGAACACGCGTGCGCATGCATACACATGCATTTATGCACACCCTTGCACTCATGTACACAGCACACATGAACATTCAAATTTGCACATGTATGCAAACACGCGCGCGCACATTTAAGCACATGCACATGCACGCACATACTTGCATCAGCGCCTGTAAACATGCTTGCAATCTCTGGCTTGCTTCCTGAGCAGCACAGCCAAGGAGTGCTTTCTCACACTTGCATGCTCGCAGATGCTTCAGTCTCAGCAGTCCATGCTGGGGACCCAAGGGCTCCTGCACCGGGGCAGCATAGCTGGGTTGGCCGCGCCGAACGCCGGTGCAGACTACAGATTTGGGGTGCCGCAGGTGAGAGCACGCAAGCGCTGTGTCTGGAAAATGCGCCGGGCGTGCCTGTTGCGCGCGCGCGCACACACACACACACACACACACACATCACACACACATGCGCGCAAACGCGCACACATGAAACATGCACATGTCAGCGCTCGCGGCCACATGCACGCATGACATCATGCTCATCGGGTTCTGCGTGTGCGCCAGCAGATGCCGTTCTCCAAGGCGTCTTTCAGCTCCGACCTGGGCTCGTCCCCTTATGGGAGGGAGGGAGGCCTGCCGCAGGCCAAGCCCCGATCTGAGTCACACGCAGATCTAACGGAGGGCCTGTTTGATGATCTGGACCTGTTCTCGCCGGAGATCATGTCGTACCCCTATGGCCCAAGCTACAACAGCAAGAAGCGGCAATCCACCAGTTCTGCGCCAATGCCCACGGGGCCGCAGCCGCACAAGCGCGACCAGCAGCCCATACCCGCTGCCCCGTCAGGTACCAGTGGTGCAGGTGTGCTGCAACACGCTGGGCAGCATGCCAGCCAGTGCACCGGATAATTGAGTTGCAGCCGGGGGCACCTGTCCCTCTGCCTGCACCCATTAGCTTTTTTGTGCAACCTGTCCTCATGCTTCTGGCCAACATTGCCCCATGGCGGATCTGGTGTGATCCTGCTGGCCTTGGTTTGTGTGTGTGTGTGTGTGTGTGCGCGCGCGTGTGTGTGCGTGCGTGTGCGTGCGCGTGCGTGCGCGCGTGCGTACGTGCGTGTGTGTATGCGTGTGTGCGTGCGCGCCTTGCAACTGTGTTTACAAAATAATCCCTGATAAGGCCCGCCGGACGCTTGAGCATGAGCAAGGCCCCTGCTGGAAGCCGTGCGTCCACCCTATAGTGATGCACACTGACCCTATAGTGATGCACACTGACCCTATAGTGACACACACTGACCCTATAGTGACGCACACTGACCTCGTCAGCACATGCTCCCCCATCTTCACGATGACGCGCCCCAGCCCCAGTAAATGCTTGCAAGCCTCGGGAACTTATCCATGAGTCTCTGGAAATGGCCCCTCCCGTTCGCTGGATGGTGCACGTTTGAGCATGAGCCAACCGCATGTGCACTTGCGCTGCCCCTGCGCGTGGTGCTCACAGCACTGGCCAGGCTAAGCATGCACACCACGTGCTGCACATGTGGATTGTCCCCCACCCCCCACCTGGCTCGCTGCAGGCACGCGTCCTGTGGTGGACCTGGCACAGGTCAAGGACAAGGATTCCCCGCTGAGCGCCCGGGGCACAGCAGCTGCAGCGGCAGAGGCTGGCGGTGCCGCCACGCAAGCTGCGGCGGCGGCAAAGGGCGCGGCGGCTGCGGCGACGGGGGCAACCGCAGAGGAACCCCGGAGTATGCGCTTGGAGCCAGGCACCGCTGCGCGCGTGGCCTCACAGGCGGCGCAGGTGCTTGCTTGCATGTGATTGAGTGGTTGAGCTCTGTGGGGGCGTAGTGTGTGCATGTGCACACAAGTGCGCTGAAGTGTGAAAAGGCAATGCAAATGTGCGGGTGTGCCCTTGCATCCTGCGCATTGCTGCAGAGGATGTATGCTGCGTGCGTCCCGCGCAATGCTGCAGAGGGTGTACGTCTAGTGCCTACCTGACCTTGACAACGACTTGGAACAATCATGATGGGAAGAAGTAGCAGAGCCTGCAAAGGACATCCATTCCTATGAGTGCGCAAATCACTGCACTCAAAATCACGCTGATCGCACCTGCCCTTCTTTTGTATCACACCTGTCCTCCTTCCTTGCCGGCACAAGCCAGCATGTGGCTGCCTCTTGGGTGCCAGAGACGTGCCTCAATGATGCGAAACAGTCAGGGTAATGTGGGCCCAAACCTGGCTCCCTCCCTATTGTAAGGCTCATGCCCAAAGGCTTCAGCCCCAGTGCGGTGCCTTTTCCTCCTTGCCTCATTGATCACGAGTCTTGTGATTTTTGCAGTCTGCCCGCAACATTGCAGCCCTGAGGCCTATAGTTTTTGTGTACAGCTGGTCCACTGTGTATGCCTGCCTGCCTGGTGGGCAAGCCTCTCTACCTGCTGGGTGTACCTGGTACACTGGGTTTGGGGGCTGCTTACCTACTTGGTATGCCTGCCTACCTGCTTGGTATGCCTGCCCTCCTGCTGGGTATGCCTGGTCTACTGGGTTTGAGGGCTGCCCATCTGCTGGGTGCTGGAAGTTTTGGGGTCCCCTACTAACCTTGTTGTCTGGGCTTGGTTGAATCTGACTGTGTCCCTGCTGCTCGTCTCCTTCCTCCCTTCACATCGCCCAGGGGGAGATACTCCCAATACCTTGCTGAAACCTTGCTGCTGGTGCGTTGCCTGTGCCGTGACGCTCGTGCCACTGTGCTGCAACCGCGCTGTGAGGGCCTCCCCTGTGGTTTGCTACCTTAGCTGTGATCCCAAGGAAGATGCTGCCCCCCACACCCCTTTGTACTACCTTGCCCACAGCCCCTGTTGCTCCAGCGCTGCCGCCCCACTTACAGGCAGAATGCCACAGCCCCGCTTGCCAACCTCGCCCCTGCCAGTGCTACTTGCAACCCTCCACAATCGAGAGTTCATTGGCAGGCGCTGCTGAAAGCACTTGACCCTGCTAGCATGCTCTTCAGCTTGCAACTCTTGACCCTGCCATCCCTCCTGCGCCATGCACCCCTCCAGGGCACAATGCTCCAAGCCTCCGACCGGCTGGCTGCTGGCGCGGTGCACGCCGCAGACCAAGCAGCGCACACACCCAGTGGCACAGAGACAACCATGGATCATGCAGAGGTGTCCACGGCGCAGCTTGCCGACCATGCACCCAGTGTGGTTGCATCGACAGAGGTGCGCGGCGGCGGTTGTGTCTGGGGGCAGGGGGGCAGAGGGTGGGAAGCGGGTGTGGTTGGATGGGGACCTTGCCTCAGAATAAGTGTTTCGCTCTGCCGAATCGCAAGCAGCCCTTGCTCTGGCATGGATGCTGCCCCCAGCAAATGTATTGTACTCTGCCCTACGGAATTGGAATTAGTACAGGTATCTCCCCCATTTCTGAGACAGCCAAATTAATGTGAAAACACGGCAGCGTGCCCTAAGGCAATTTTGGCTGGGGAGAGCAGTTCGCGGGGACTCCGCCGGCGGTTGCGGCTTGGTGAACGGTTTGGTGAACCAGTGACTCGCAGGTGCCGCGCTGCGCCTCTTCCCGCCCCCCAACGCACGAGGTTTGTTGCCTGGTTTGTTTGTGGTGGC
>LFIK01005563.1_pt1 | contig 10106 bp, 3 predicted proteins | sample 643401 | NCBI WGS metagenome assembly LFIK01 (sample SAMN03777447, study PRJNA286221) | soda lake metagenome | biome: soda lake; feature: Kulunda steppe; material: water; isolation source: sample T5-Br brine of Lake Tanatar-5 | place: Russia: Kulunda steppe | collected 2010-07
GGAATATGTTAGATCTTTCCCTTCGGGATGAATTCAAAGGAAAGCGCCTAAAAGGTACGGCGATCGAGCTGACGAATAAAAACAGTACTGGTGCCACACAGGTATCGGCAACTGAGTTTCTGCGCATCACCTACCCATCCCGCGATTTGCTGAAGGCCATTGAGGCCGCTGGCCCTGACCACGGTCGGCCCGTCACGCTCAAGGGAGAGAGGGGGCAGGGGAAATCGCATTTGATGGGGGTTCTCTACCATGCGTTTACCGATCCTTCGGCGACGAAGGATTGGCTGAATAACTGGTCCCACACCTTGGGTGACGACAAGATCGGTGAAATCCCTTTGCGCGGTGAGATGCACGTTATCAGTGAAAGTCTGCACCGGCAGCGTTACAAGTTTTTATGGGACCTTGTCTTCGATAACCATCCGAACGGTAATTACTGTCGCGGAAAATGGGAGGCGCTCGGTGACCGGAAACCCGATGTGCCAAGCGACGAAATACTGCTAGAGCTTTTCGAGCATACGCCAACGGCGCTGATCCTAGATGAATTCCAGACATGGTACGACGGCCTGACCGACACGAAGCAGTATCCATGGCGCACCTGGGCGTTTAACTTCATTCAGGTACTTTCCGAGATTGCGATGGATCACCCGGAGCATCTAGTGCTGGTGGTTTCGGTAAGGAATGGCAATACAAATGCGTTCCAGCAGATCCAAAGGGTGCACCCGACCCTCGTCGATTTCAAAGGTCCATCTGCCAAGTCCGACCGTTTACGGCTTCTGCTCCACCGTTTGTTTGAAAATCGTATTCAGGTGGATCCCGCTGCGATTCAGGGGTTGGTCGAAACCCACGTCAAAGAATACTTCCGCCTTAAGAATATTGCCCCTGCGGAGCAGGAGAGGATTCGCGCGGAATTCATTGAGGCATGGCCATATGCGCCTCACCTCATGGACCTGCTGGAAGATCAGGTGTTGATCGCCACCAGTGCTCAAGGCACGCGTGATTTAATCAGAGTCCTTGCGGACTTGTTCAAGCGGAGCGGGGATAAGCAGACGATCTTGACGGCTGCGGACTTCCGCCTTGATGACGAACACAGCGGCATCACGGCACTGCTTGACTCGGTGGCGAATCAGCATCACGCCAAGCTGCGTGAAAAGGCGCTACGCAATCTAGAAGCGGTCAGCGACGCCGTCGCAGGAAGCGGCCACAAGCTTCCCCACCTTGAAGAGATTATTGGGGCCTTGTGGCTGCGCTCCCTGGCCGAGGTCAATCAGGCGGGCGCTGACAGAGACACACTTCATGTCGATGTGACCCGCGACCAGCCGGTGGATGACAATGCTTTCCAGGTGGAGCTGACGACTATCTTGGAAAACAGCTTCAACATCCACGAGGACGGTAACCGTTTCATCTTCAGGGAAGAAGAGAACCCCCAGGCCAAGCTCATTGCCAGCGCGCGAAATGACAAGCTATTTCAGGATAACGAAGACGGCTGGCACCTCGCGAAAGAGGTCCGCTATGTTCTGGAAGGGGGCGGGGATGTGGAGTTACCCCATCGGGTGATCGTCCTGCCCCAGGCCTGGAAGAACAATCCATGGGAAAAGGTGGACGAAGGCCAGGCGCCAGCGAACTGGGGCAACCGTATCCCCATCGTCGTGCTGCCTGAATCACCAGCCAATACAGAGGCGGCACTGGGGGAATGGCTGCGGGATAACCTGCAAAACAACCGCAATGTGGTGCGCTTTCTCCTGCCCAGAGACGGGTCCAGCAATCTTTTCCTGGACCGTGACCTGCTCGTGTTGGCTCGTTGTGTCTACCTGGCTGAGCGCTGGAGGAAGGAAAATCCGGAGTATGGACGGCTGCAGACCAAATACCAGAAGGAGCTGCGTGACATCCTCAAGTCCCGCTTCGATCGCTTCGCCATCATTTCGAACTGGAATTTCCAGAAGCCCCATAACTGTCGCTTTGCCATCGAGAGCCACAAGGCCGAAGGCTCCCGTATTCCTGATGCCATTGACAAAAGCATCCGCGAAAACCTCTTCATACCTGAAGACTTTGATGCGTTCATCCTGGCGGCAGCACCGAATAACGAACCCATCAGCAAACTGCTGCGGGAGCTTTGGGAGCCCCGCCCGGGCGGCGAAGACTGCATTCCCTGGCTTGGCGAAACGCTCGGTAAGGAACGCATTGTGCGCCTGTGCGCCCGTGGTGAGATCGCGATCAATCTGCGCGGCATGGAGTATCTCCAGGCCCACGACGGTGAGGATGAGGAAGCCGAATTCAAACGGATGCGCGGTAAGCTCGGCGCGGGCAAACACCTGGAAGAAACGCATGTCCTGCTCCCGCAGAACGTGCCGGCCACCGGTGGGGTTACCCAACCAGGCGCCGGCCAGCCGGTGCCACCCGGTGGAACGGTGCCACCCGGTCAGCCAACTGGTGGCCCTGGCGGTGTCGCCGAGCCACCGCAGCCGAGCACACCCAGTGAGCCAGGCGCACCCGGTCAGCCAAGCCCTGGCACTATCTTTGGCGGCGGTGGGGCCTTTACGCCGCACTGTGCACCGGCAACGTCGTCGTTGAATCTGCTGGGCAAGGTTGAGCAGTGGGGTATCGGCACCGGAACGCAGCTTCGTGGGCTGACCTTGCGGGTGGATCAGTTGACCGGGGCACAACTTCAGGAATTGATCCGCAAACTGCCCGACGGCATGACCTACGCGCTGGATCTGGAGAAGGAGGACCTGCAATGACCTTGCCGCTCCAACTGGTGCAGACGCTGCAGAATGCCAAGCCGAAGGATGCATGGGCGGCCGTTTTCGAATATGCCTGGCAACTGTGCTCGCAAAGCCTTGCTCCGGGGCAAGGTGTCGCGGAGGTGCTGAAACGTGACCGCAGCCTGGCGGATGTGGATCTCTATCTGGCGACAGCAGGCTGGGATCTGTGGTCACACTTTGAGGAAGTCGTCCCACGCACATCACAGGAGTTGGCTGGCTGGTGGAGCAAGCATTCGCCCGGTAGAGCGATCCTCGTTCTGGATGCCCTCTCTGTGCGCGAGGCGCCCTGGATTCTGCACCAGGCGGAAGAGCGAGGGTTTGTCGTGCATCAGGCCCGCCCCACCGGAGCCGAGCTGCCCGCGGATACCACGCCTTTCGCCAAGACCCTGGGTTTTAGTCAGCGCTCTGCCCTCGGCAATAACGGGGCGGGGGGCAGCCATGCCTTCCCCGGTGCGCGCACGGAGTCGGTGGACACTGCCTGGGCAGACTGCGCGGCGCTGATTGGCTCCGAACCGGACTGGGTATTCTGGCACCACTGGCCGGATCATCGCCTGCACGATCACGACGACCCGGGCAAGGGACTGCAAACACTGACCGAGGAAGTAGAGGAACACCTCAGCGGTGACGCCTTCTGGTCATTGGTCGAGCGGCTGGCCACCGGGCGCCGTCTCATAATTACGGCTGACCATGGCTATGCCGCCAGTGGGCAGTTCATCGACAGCAATGCCGAGCAGTCGGACTACCTCAAGGGGCGCTACAAAAGCGGCCGGGCCATTCCCGGCAACGATCCGGCCGGCGCCTGGGTGCCGCCGATTGACCTCCCCGTCGAGAGCTCGCATGGGCGGCATCTCTATGTCAACGGCCGGCGCAAATGGAAGAGTCAGGGCGGCTATCCCACGCTCACCCACGGCGGCCTGAGTGTGCTGGAGGTCGCCGTGCCGTTTATCGAACTCAGCAGGAAGAAATAGCATGGCGGACGACAAGTCCTGTAAAGCCAGAGGCATGAACAAGGCGGATTGGCTGGCCGAGGAAGTGGCCAAAGCGGTCGGCGCAGGCAAGACCTGGGAGTGTGAGACCGTCGATTTCTCTGATCCCGACCGGCCGCCGACCTGCATCGAGGTCGATTTCCCCATCATTCCGATCAATCAGATCGCTGCCATTGAGGGGAATGCTGGCAAGCCTATCTACCAGATGTCCAAGTGGTGGGCACGCCGCCGTAGCAGCGTGTTTCGCTCCATGTTGCTGGCCTCCGCCATCAAGGCGCCTGATGACCCGGCCGAAGCCGCCAAGCTGGTCTGGGACTGCTATTACGGTAACCACCAGAGAAAAGGCGCTTTTAAACAATTGAAGGTGGCCGACATCTTCATGGGCGGTGGCACCACCGTTGTGGAAGGCTCCCGCCTTGGCATGCGGATGGTGGGCAACGAACTCAACCCGGTGGCGTGGTTCGTGGTCAAGAACGAGCTGGCCCAGGTGGGCAAGGGCGAGGTTGAAACGCTGCTGGCGGAAATCGAGGCCGAAGTCAAACCGCAGATCATGCCCTTCTACGCCTGCGAGTGCCCGCGTGGCCATAAGGGACAGTGGACCCGCATCAGTACCGGCGAGGTCATGGGCGAGGACTTCGATCCCCTGACATTGTCGACGCAGGAGCGCAAAGACTACCGCTACCACGGCCCGGAAATCATCTACAGCTTCTGGGCCAAGCACGGCCCCTGCCAGGTGACGGGGTGCGGTCACCGCACGCCGATCATGACCAACCCCGTCATGGCGGTGAAAACCCTGTCTGTGAAGGCCTGGCCCCGCATCTGCTCCAATTGCGGTGAACAGTACGATCTGGAAGAACGGGATGCGCGCATGGCGCCCGCCGTTTCGCTCGTGGTGGCGGATACGGAACCTCCCTTCACCGTCGCCAGGCTCAATCAGTACAGCGTTGAGCCGGAAAGCGCCGATTGCCCATGCTGTGGCAAGACCGAGCACTTCGGCAAGCTGGGCAAGGGCAAGCGCAAGAAGGTGGAGCTGTCACTGCTGGTGCATCCCCAGTGGCTCGAGGGCGAGGCCTCCCGGGACGAGCAGGGGCGGCTGTACGGTGGCAGCGCGGATGATTCAGTGGAAGCGACCCTGTGCTGGAACCGGGCTCGGGCGCAAAATTGCAGGCTGATCGAGGTTCGCGGGAAGCTGCCCAATTCAATCACCTGCCCGGATACCGGTGCAGTCATACTGACCGGCAGCGACGGGGGCACGGTTCCAAAGAAGAGCAGCTACGCCTGTGGGGCATGCGGTACGGTCCAGGATGTGCTTAAAACTGTGAAGGCGTCAGCTAAGACAGGACCTGTTTCTGTTTTCGGCTACCAAGGGTATTGCCCGCACTGCGACGCCCAAGGACAAGCTTATGGTGGACGCTTTTTTGCTGATGGTCGTGACACGTCAGCGATTAATGCTGCAACCATCGAATGGGATAAGCAGAAAGAAGAGGGCCTGAGACAATATTGGCCAAAGTGCGAGCTCTCCCGTGGCTGGAAGACCCATGGGTGGGGCATCCCGGATCATGGATACACGCACTACTGGAAGATGTTTAATGAGCGACAGTTAGTGGTGCACGGGAACTTGCTTAAAGCGATCTGTGAGGTTGGCGACTCACGATGGGCTACGAGGGAGTATGTATTAGGCTCGTTTCAACAATATCTCCGTAACCAGAACGTCTTTTGCTTTTGGAATTCCGCCGCAGACAAGTTGGAGCCGCATTTTTCTAGGAATAGTATCCAGCCTAAGGCGATTGGAATAGAAAACTCCGTGTTCGGCGCATTAGGTCGCGGTAATTGGGTTTCCTGCGCCCAAGGAGCTATTGATGCTCTGGAATGGCGTCTGGATCCATGGGAGTTGGTGGCGCACAGCAACCTTCACGACGCTTCGTCCGTAATTACCTCACATTTGAATGGAAAAAGTTCAAAATCATTCATTGGCGACGCTGCATATGAGGCGGATGTTTATCAAGGGTCTTCCACAGATCTGAATTTCCTTGAAAGTGAATCATTTGACTGTGTCATAACTGACCCTCCTTTCGGAAATCTTGTTCAATATTCTGAGCTTTCGGACTTTTTCTACGTGTGGTTGCGTATTGCTTTGCGTCAACATCATCCGGAGCAGTTTAGTGCACCTTATACCCCGCGAGCTACAGAAGCAGTCTCAAATCCGTTTCGCCAGCCAGACGACCCCGACGCATTCTATCAGCGGATCTTAACTTCTTGTTGGGCAGAATCGAACCGAGTTCTTAAGGCCGGTGGTTTGTTGGCATTTACGTTCCATCATAGTGAGGATGCACCCTGGGTCCAAGTGTTGGAATCTTTGTTTGAAGCTGGGTTTTATCTTCAGGCAACGTATCCAATACGGTCAGATGAAACAAAGGGCGATGGAAAATTTGGGTCGCAGAAAGTTGAGTACGACATCATCCATGTCTGCCGCAAGCGGATCGAGGACCCCAAGCCGATTTCCTGGGCCAAGCTGCGGCGGCAGGTACTGCGCGATGTGCGTGATCTGCAAGACCTGCTGGAGCACCACCAGGAAGAAGGGCTGCCGGAAGCCGATGTCCAGGTGATTCGGCGCGGCAAGGCGCTGGAGTATTTCTCCCGCCACTACGGCCAGGTCTACAAGGACCAGGACACGCCGATGACGGTGCTGGAAGCCTTGCTGGGCATCAACCAGTTGCTGGACGAGGAAGCCGGCGGGATCAAGGAGCCGCCGCCCCATAACGCCGAGCCTTTCACGCGCATGTTGCTGCGTCTGTTCGATCGCATCAATCAACTGCCGCGAGACCAGTTGCAGAAATTCCTGCGTGGAACGGGCATTGGGCCGTCGGATTTTGCGAGCCGGGGCTGGGTTTATGAGGAGAAAAAGATCTTTCATCTGACCCCTCCGCTGGAGTTGGCCCAGAGCTGGGTTGGCCGGCATCGACGGGGGATGCAGAGCGATTACGAGCAGGCCATGTTCCTGATCGGCGCCTGTTTCGAGGGCAGCGGCATCAACGCCAGCGAGACCCTGAGCAACGACAATTTCAAGCCCCACCCGGCTCTGGGTGCGATCCTGACCTGGTTCAAGACCCGCGGCGCTGACTCGCCTAGCCGCAACGCGGCCACCACCGCCGCATCCCTCTACCAGGCCTGGGCGTCGCGCAATCAGGACAAGGTGAAGCAGCTCAGCCTGTTTGAACGCATGGGCGACGAGGAGGACTGATGGTCAGGACACGCTTCAATCAAGGCTGGCCGCGTCGCGGAATCGCGCTGCTGTGGGACGCCGACATTCTTGCCGGTCTGAACGCCCCTGACGAGGTGGTGTCGGTGCGTCAGTTCTTCGCCATGACCGATGACTGGCCGGATGATCTACCTGCCGCGGACGGCGACGCCCTGGTGGTGGCGGGACTGGAAGGCTGCCTGGATGTTCTTGCTGGCGAGGATGCCAGGGGCTGGCTGGAAACCGACCTGAAAGAGGCCTTGCTGTCGTTCCAGGACTTTTATCAGGGGCAGGCCGGTTTGATTTTCTGGATGCCGAGCGGTCGCAATCGTATCAGCATGAAAGGGGCCAGCGAGGCCTACTACTGGCGCCACCGACATTCCGGAATGGAAGGACTGCCCATCGGCCGTCTGCTGTTCTCCGGCGCCGAAAACGAAGTCGAGCGTCTTCTCAATACGAACGACCCGCATGCCGATTACGACGGCAAGCACTGGGCGGGCTTGCACCACCCGCGGATCAGTTAGGGAGGTGCGATCCATGACCGAGCCCAGCTTCCAACCGGGCCAGCGGGTACTGCACGCCGAGTTTGGCGAAGGCGTGGTAGTGCAGCTCACCGCCAACGGCTATGTGCGGGCGTTCTTTCCGAGCGGCGAGCGACAGGTCTTCGGTGAATCTTTGCGCCCCGTTACGAGTCGGGCCGAGCAGATCATTGCCCATGTGGATGGCGGAGCGCAGCGCCTGCGCGATGCCTGGCTGCATGTGGAGGCGCACGCATTGCCGCTGATGGAGAACGCAGCGGCGCTGACATCTGCCCGCATCGACCTGCTACCGCACCAGGTGGTGTTGACGCACCAGGTGGCAACGGCTGCGCCCCGGCGTTTTTTGGTCGCCGATGAGGTGGGCCTAGGCAAGACCATCGAGACCGCTCTGATTCTTCGCGAGCTGGCTAGCCGCGGTGAGCTGGAACGGGCCTTGATGGTGGTGCCGGCAGGGCTGGTCAACAACTGGCACCGGGAGCTGAACGAAGTCTTCAACCTGGATTTCGAGGTGTTCGGCGCGGAAGGCGATGTGACCGACCGACGCAGCAACGCCTTCGCCAAACACAATCGCCTGATCGCCAGTGTGGACACCTTGAAGCGCCGGGCTCGGATCAACCGATTGAAGGAGGCGCCACCCTGGGACCTGGTGGTGTTCGATGAGGCTCACCACCTTTCCGCCTACCGGAATGGCCGCAAGGTGCGCAAGACCGAGAACTACAAGCTGGCTGAAGCACTGCGCGACCACGCCCGAGACCTGATTTTGCTCTCGGCCACGCCCCACCAGGGGGATCATTTCCGCTTCTGGATGCTGATCCAGTTGCTTAACCCAACGCTGTTCAGAGGCCCCGAGGAGATGGTGGCCGAGCGCCATCGCCTCAACGAGGTGGTCTACCGTCGCACCAAGGCTGATGCCTGTACGGCGGATGGTTCGCCGCTATTCGCCCGACGCTGGGTCCACACCGAATCCTTCACCATGAGTGCCGCGGAGAAGGCCTTTTACGCCAAGCTGAGGGTGTACCTGATCGACGGGTTCGATCTCGCCAAGCATCAGGGCAACCAGGGCCGAGCCCTCGGCTTTGTGATGACCATCTTCCAGAAGATTGCGGCTTCCAGCTTCGCGGCGGTGCGCAGCACCTTGCTACGCCGCCAATTGGCGCTGACCATCCACGAGGCCATCCTGAAGGATGAGGCGCTCGACATCGACGGCCATCAGGCGCTGATGGAGGAAGCCCGCCAGTTGATCCATCAGAATACCGGGCTGGCTGATGATGCCGTAGGCCGTGGTGAGGTGGATCATGTTCTCGCTGACCTCAAGCTCCGCTTGATTCGCAAGCTCGATGAGGACCGCTTGGCGGCGGTGGCCTCGTCCGAGTCTGCAGAAGCGGTGACCGCGGAAGGCGAGGAGGCCGCGACGACGGCGGTGGAGCTGTCGTTGCCGGAGGAAAGGCTGCGCATCGCGGATTTGCTCAAGGTATTCCCGCAGGAGCGGGAGACCAAGGTCGACAAGCTGCTGCGCGGGCTTGGCGCCTTGTGGGAACAGAGCCCGGGCGAGAAGGTGGTGATATTCGCGACCTACCTGGCTACGGTCGACCTGTTGGGGAGGGAGATCGACGCCGCTTATCCAGGGCAAGGCGTGGTGGTGCTGCGTGGTGGCGACCACGGCACGAAACTGGCCGCGGAAAGACGTTTCCGAAAGCCCGATGGTCCGCGTGTGCTTATCTGTACCGCGGCGGGCCGTGAGGGCATCAACCTGCAATTCAGCCGGGTGTTGTTCAATTTTGACCTGCCCTGGAATCCGATGGATGTCGAACAACGGATTGGTCGCATCCACCGCTACGGCCAAAACAACACTGCGCAGGTCTATAACCTGGTGCTTTCTGACACCATCGAGGGGCATATTTTTCTGATGCTGACCGATAAGCTACAAGAGATAGCACGCACCCTGGGAAAGGTGGATGAACAAGGCAATGTTGCCGAGGATTTGCGCGGTCAGATTCTTGGGCAGCTTACCGATCGCCTGAGCTATGACCAGCTTTACCGGGAGGCGCTGTCCGATCCCGAACTGAAGCGCACGCGTCAGGAACTGGAGGCGGCGATGAGCAATGCTAGGGAGGCGCGCAAGGTGGTCTTCGAGCTGTTTCAGGATCTGGATCGATTCAGTCTCGAAGACTACAAGCCGCTTTCGAACATTGATGAGAGCAAAACGCGGATCATGGAATTCCTGCGATCGGCCGTGGAATACAGTGGGGGAAGCTTTAGAAGAATCGACGAGCTTCGCTTCGAAATCACCGAGGATGCGAATTCGGCGCCGATGGTTTGCACTCTGGACCGTGATCTCGCGCAGCAGCAAGAGCAGTTGGAGCTCATCGGCATTGACCACCCGCTGATTGATCGGCTTCTGAGTCGTTGGCGCTCAGCAAAACCACTGTCGCTGGGCGCCGCTGCTGCGGTTGGTGCCGAGCAGCCGATTGCGCTCAGCCTCTGGTTGGTTAATTCCTTTGGAGATCGGAAGAATGCCGGCTCCCACTTGGTTCCCATCGCGGTCGATCGAACAGGTAAGCGCGTTCCGAGCGTTGAAAAGCAA
>LFIK01005564.1_pt1 | contig 10106 bp, 5 predicted proteins | sample 643401 | NCBI WGS metagenome assembly LFIK01 (sample SAMN03777447, study PRJNA286221) | soda lake metagenome | biome: soda lake; feature: Kulunda steppe; material: water; isolation source: sample T5-Br brine of Lake Tanatar-5 | place: Russia: Kulunda steppe | collected 2010-07
AGAACCGCGTCCACCCTGCGCACAACTTGGAGCGCCGACACGGGCATGGACAAGCAAGGGCCAGCGTCGCCCTAACGTATGTACCCGTAGCCCTCCTGCTGTTGCAGGCGGATGATTTCGGCATCGGCCATCGGGACGACACTCGCGAAGCCGTGGAAGTCCTCCGGGGCGTACGTAGCCGCGACGAGCGGCTCCAGCCTGGCAGATACGATATTCGATCACACCATTCAGGGTCAGCCCGCGGGCACGCGTCATCAGCTGCTCGTGCGCGGCGAAATGCTCGCGTGCGAACAGGTCCAGCGCTCCGCCATGGACCACCAGGACGATGTGGCTGTCGAAGGGGTCGTCCTCGACCATCCGGCTCAGGTAGGCCGCGTGGTCGAGCACGTTCTGCAGGGCCTCCGGTGTCCCGGCGGTCACGTCGTACACGGCCTGCAGACCCTGGTAATCCTGTTCCACCGGCGCAGCCGCGCGCCCCAGGGGGCTGGAGTCTCCCCTGCCTGAGCCATGACGACGGGCCCGGTCGCGGCCCCCATCATCCATCCGGCGAGCAGGAGTGCCCGCCACCCGCGCTGGGTGCTTTCTGTCATTCCGTCGGTCCTCTCGGTTCGCGGTCCGCCTGGTTCGCTCGCCCGGGCCCATCGGCCACCAGGGCCTCGAAATCGGCGACCGGCATGGCGTGGTGATACAGGTAGCCCTGAAAGCGCTGGCAGCCATGGCGCACGAGGAAATCACGCTGGGCCTCGTTCTCCACACCTTCGGCAATCAGGCTCAGGCCCATGTTGTGGGCGATGGCCGCGATCGTCGCGACGATGTTGGCGTCGTCCGCGTCGTGCTCGATGTCCTGGACGAAGGAACGGTCGATCTTGAGCACATCCAGCGGGAGACGCTTGAGATAGCCAAGCGAGGAATACCCGGTCCCGAAGTCGTCCAGCGCCAGTGCCACCCCGCGCGCCCGCAGGGCCTCCAGATTGGCAATCAGCTGCGGCGAGGCATCCGCCATCACACTCTCGGTCACCTCGATGTGCAGCCGCTGGGCAGCGGCCCCGGTCTCCTCCAGGATGCCCGTTACCTCGTCCATCAGGCGCGCCTGGCGCAAGTGATGCGGCGACAGGTTGACCGAGATCGGCAGATCCTCCAGCCCTGGCCGGCCCTGCCAGGCACGCAATGTCTGGCAGGCCTGGAGCAGCGCCAGGCGGCCGATCTCGAGGATCTGCCCGGTGTGCTCCGCCACCGGGATGAACTCGCCCGGGGAGATCCAGGTTCCGTCCGGCTGCGGCCAGCGCATCAATGCCTCGGCACCCAGGATCCGTCCCTCCGGGTCCACCTGGGGTTGCAGGTGGATCACCAGTTCCTCGCGCCCCAGCGCCTGGCGCAGGTTGCGCTCCAGCTCCGCCTCGCGCAGCAGGGTCCGCTGCATCGCCGGGTCGTAAAAGCGCACCGCGTTACGGCCCTGGTGCTTGGCCTGGTACATGGCGAAATCGGCCTGCTTGAGCAACTCCTCCGGCGTATCGTAGCCACGCGGGAACAGGGTGATCCCGATGCTGCCGGACATCACATGCTCGATGTCATCAATCCGGACCGGTTCGCGCATCGCCTTCAGCAGCTCGCCGGCGATGCGCTGGGCGTCGACCCCCGCCTGTGAACGATCGGGGCTCAGCTCCTCCAGCAGGGCCACGAACTCGTCGCCGCCCAGGCGTGCCACGATGTCCTGGTCGCGCAGTCGCGCGGTGAAGCGCTGGGCCAGGGCCTGCAGCAGGCGATCTCCGGCGGAATGGCCGCAGGTGTCGTTCAGGGTCTTGAAGTTGTCCAGGTCGATCAGCAGCAATGCGGCATGCCGACGGGTCCGGTTGACCGTATGGATGGCGTGTTCCAGGTGTTCCAGCAACAGTCGCCGGTTGGGCAGGTCGGTCAGCGCATCGCGAAACGCCAGGCGGGCGTTCTCCTCTTCGACCTCCAGGATGCGGCCGAGGCGCTGCGCCATGGTCTGCGTCACCTGCTGCAAGCGGGCGATCTCGGTCACCCGGGAGTCAACGCGCAGATCCGTGTGGAATTCTCCATGGCCGATCCGGTCGAGGGTCTTCATGGCCTGCTGCATCGGCCGCAGGGTGCGACCCAGCCACAGGTACAACCCGCCCGCGATCAGCACGAGCACCAGGAAGGCAGCCGCATAGGTCAGCGCATTGATGAGGTTCTGGGTGGCGACCGATTCGGTCAGGTCACGCGACAGGACCACGTTGGCGGTCGGACGCTCGGCCGCGTATGGCGTTAGGGGCAAATAGACCACCTGCGAATGCCGACCATCCAGTTCCACGCGCCCGGCGGCTGCCTGCTCCTGCAGTCGCCCACTCAGCGAAAGGGACATCGAGAATGGCGCGGTGAGGGCCAGTGGCCCGCGACCATCCAGCAGCGCGGCACGACCACCGATCGCCTCCGCCATGGACTCGAGCGCCGAGGTCGACAGATCGCGCAGTTGCACGACACTGCCGATGGGATTCCCGCCACGATAGACCGGGATGGCCAGACCGGCATAGATTCGCTCGCCGGGCACATGATGCAGCCCCTCGTGGAAGCGCCCGTCCGCCAGCGCCGCCTCCGCCAGCGGCACGCGCTCGCCACGGTTGCCGTCGGAGTCATAACGCACCGTGCCCTGCGCATCGAGGACCACGATCCGGTCCGCGATCCCGCCGGAGCGCAGGCGGTTGTACAGCGGGTCCGCGTAGGTGCTGATGCCCGCGTCGGCACGCATGGCGCCAATCAGCGCCTCGTTGCGTGTCACCGCGGTCGCCTCGGCGCGCATGCGCTGCCACTCGTTCGCCAGGGTCTGGCGCCAGGCGGCCGACTGGCCCTCCACGCCCAGCCGGTCGAGGCGCTGCTCCGCCTGATTGACCGCAAGGTGCGTGCCCATCGCAAGGGTCCCGGCAAGCACGAGGAGCCCGGCGAACATGACTGCGGTCAGGACCGTCTGGAGCCGTATACCCTTGCCGGAATGTGCGTCTGCGGCGCCCACGCGGCTATTCGAAGGGATAGCCGGAGCGGATCCACTCGGGAAAGCCGCCGGGAAAGTAGTAGAGATTGGTGAAGCCCCATCCGAGGGCGCGGCGCGTGGCCGCCTCGGTCCGCCAGCAGTCCCGTTCGTTGCAGTACATCACCACCGGGGCGTCCAGCTCGCCAATGAACTCCAGCAGGTTCTCCCGGGTAAAACGATTCCGCTCGTCATCGGGGTCGCGCATGATGGTCAGGTTGCGGGCCTCTGGCACTCGCCCCGCCTCGAAATCCGCGCGCAGCCGCGTGTCCACGAAGGGCACGCCCGCGCGGAACAGCGCCCAGGCCTCGGAGGCCTCGATGGTCTGGGTACCCGGGATCGCTGCAGGCGCGCGATAGGGGCCCTGGGCCGCAGCCACATTCCCCACGACCAGCGCCAGCAGCACCCCGAACACCGCGATCCAGCGAGGCCATGCGCGGCCGGCGCGGCGCATCCGGACGCGGGTTTGACGATATCCAGCGATCATGCGGGAACCGTAGCACGTTGCCCGGTCTGCGCCACACAAAAAAGGTCTTCCCTGTACACGTTCTATCGTGGTTCTGCCTCGCCAAGTCCATGCGACGACGCCCGTCCCGACTTGCAGCCAGAATCGCGCACAAAAAAAGCCCCGCACTAGGCGGGGCTCTCTCAACCTGGCGCTTGCGCGCCGGGGTTGTCTTACTGAGCTTCGACGTTCGCGGCGGCCGGGCCCTTCTGGCCCTGCTCGACGTCAAACGAGACGCTCTGGCCTTCTGCCAGCGACTTGAAGCCGCTACCCTGGATGGCGCTGTGATGGACGAAAACGTCCTTGGAGCCATCAGACGGGGTAATAAAGCCAAAGCCTTTTTCGTCGCTAAACCACTTCACTGTACCTGTAGCCATTTCGGTTACCTCTGCTTGTTCATAATAGATTGGGTTTTCGAGGGGAGGAGAGACTGGAGGGCAACCGAACGACGATGGAACTTGATCGTGATTCTACGCGGCCCCAAACCAACCGGGACCGGAACTGCGAATCTTAACGCCCCTTTCGGGGTGTCGCCTGGTGCTGCATGGAGCCTGTTACCGTTACCTCGCGGCCATTGTCCTCCCAAACCACTCTCGATTGAAAGTGTTTTTTCGGATTTTCTTGATGTGCGCCCGGAAAATCGTTTGTTATCCGCCGCTTGAGTCGGATTTTAATTTGGATTCAGGTGCTTATTTCCCACGTGGAAGCGGTTTCAAGGCATTTTCGGCCAGAACCAACGCGCCTCGAGGGACACCGGCCGCACCCTCATGCCCAGGCCGCCCGCTACGCCAAACCATCAAACACCCCCTCCGTTGCCAGCGGCAGCGGGACGTGCAGCGACGCCGCCATCACTCGCAGCAGCTCGAGCTCGGCCGGCACCACCTGACCGCCATGGCTGACGGTGGTCACCATCGCCCGTATCAGCGAGTCCTTGTCGCGCATGCGCAGGGTATCCAGCTGTTCCAGCACGCGGTCCAGCACATTCGCCCATGCGCGCGCACCGGCCGCCCCGGTCAGGGCCTCGGGGATCTCCACCGCCAGCGGCAGCGCCCCGTCCAGGCTGCCAATCCCGGCGGTCAGCGCGGCCCGCGCCGCCGCCGGGGCGTCCGGATGGCCATGGTGGGCCAGCACCGCCAGCAGGTAATGCGCGCTCTCCTTGTGGGCATCCAGCGTGGCAGTCCTGGGGCGGGCCGCCGCGGCAGGATCCTGCACATCCCGCAGCTGGCGGCTAAGCATGCGCCCAAGGGCATACTCGAATACCGCCACCCGGCCATCGGCATGAATCAGCCGCTCGACCAGCCCCTGCAGGCGCGCGCGCTCCTCGGCTGAAAGCCGCCGCAGCATCGGGAAGCCCAGCTCCAGAAGCGGCAGGCGCAGGTCCTCGCGCAGCGCAGGTTCCGCTGTCTGCAAACGACGAACGGCCTCTCCGCGCGCCTCCCCCAACGCCTCGGCAATCATCATCAGCTGCCGCTCGCGCACATCCAGGTCCGCATGCAACAGGAGATACAAGACCACCTCGATCGCCCGCGCATCCGAGCGCGCGGCCCAGGCCAGCGGCCCCGGAATCGCAGCAAGCAACATGCCGGCACCGAGAATATGGGTCAGTGCCGGGTGGCCGCCGAGGGCATCCCCCACGGCCTCGGCGCCCGGCAGGCGCCCCTCGCGTTCGCGCTGCATGCCGTCCACGGCGCGCTCGTGCGCCCGCTGCCGCACCCGGGCATTGAGCTGGTCGCGCAGGCGCTGCAGATCCCGGGGCTCGAAATGCGGCTGCAAGGTGCGGATGCGATCCAGCAGGGGTGGATGGGTCTCGAAGATCTGGCCGATCGCGTCGCTGGCAAACAGCATGTGAGTGATCTCCTCGGTATTGCCATTCAGCCCGGCATAGCGGGCCGCGACCTTCTTCAGCGCACCGGCCAGGCCGTCCGGCTCGCGGGTGAACTGCACGGCATGGGCATCCGCGAGGTATTCGCGCTGGCGCGAGATGCCGGCCCGGATCCAGCGCGCCAGGGCCAGCCCGGCATAGCCCACCACGATCAGGGTGACGCTGAGCACACCCACCCCGGTATCGGCAATGTCGCCCTTGTGTCGACGCCGGCGCCGCGCCAGCCCGCCCTGCCCCAGCAGCGCCAGGATCTCGATCCCGTATAGGATTCCGATCAGGCGCATGTTGAGGCGCATGTCCCCATTGAGGATATGCCCGAACTCGTGCGCGACCACACCCTTCAGCTCGGGGCGCTCCAGGCTGTCCAGCGCACCGCGGGTCACGGCGATCACCGCATCGTTCGACGCAAAGCCGGCGGCGAAGGCGTTGATGCCCAGATCCTGCTCCAGCACGTAGATCTCGGGTACCGGCACCCCGGAAGCAATGGCCATCTCCTCGACCACGTTGCGCAGCTGCCGCTGTTGCGGGTCCGCGGGATGGCCTTCAACCCGGACGCCCCCCATTTCCAGCGCGATCAGGCGGCCACCGCCATCACGCAGCCGCCAGGCGCGGTAGAGGCTCGCAAGAACGATTAGCCCCGCGGTGATCCCCATGACCCAGGCCATGGCCGCGGTGCCGCCCCCCATGGCCCAGACGATCAAGCCCAGAGCCCCGACGATCACCAGCACGGCCAGGGCAAACAGCGCCAGCAACCAGCGGGTCCTGCGCTGCGTCTGCTCCTGCTGCGCGAAGAAGTTCACCGCTGTACTCCCACAGGGCTACGCTCCGCGCAGCCCGACGCTTGCGGCTCACCATTCCAGCAAGCGCCGCGCGACCCTCGCTCCGCCCCCCTGGATGCGCCTGAATGATCCATCCCCCTCCTGCCTGCCACGCTCTTGCTCCCTCACTGTAAGCCCGCCATTGGCCGCCGGGCGAGCCGCTCCGTGGTCGACCTTTTCTTCCGGCCAGCCCGCCGCCAGCACCCAGCACCCAGCACCCAGCACCCAGCACGCAGGGCTACGATGTACGCGCCGAACCCAGGTGCCCCGAGAGCGTATCCAGCAAACCATCACGCTGCGCATGCAGCTCGTCCAACCGAACAAGCGCGCGTTCCCCTTGACCCCGTTCGCGGAGTCGCACCAGCTCCCCGACCAGTTCGTGGATCTCCTGATGCCGCTGGAGCAGGGTCGCGAGCTCGGCCGGGGAAAGCAGCCCTGAATGCTCCAGGCTGTGTACCAATCCCTCCCGGTCCTCGGCGAGCGGCGGTGGTTGCGGGCTCTGGCCGCGAAGGTAGGCCTCCACCCGCATCACCCAGGCGCGGTGGGCAACAGAGGCATACATCAGCGGCATGTCCTCGCGACCAATGCGGGAGAGCCCTGCCCAGTGCGTCGCCGGCCGCCAGTCGCTCACCCAGCCCGGGATCCGATCCGCCGGCATGGGACGAGCAATACCGTAGCCCTGGGCCAGGTCACAGCCGAGGTACAGCAGCATGTCGCCATGCTCAAGGGTCTCGACACCCTCGGCGATAACCCGGCGTCCGAAGGCCTCGGCCAGACTCATCACCCCGTTCAGGATGGCCAGATCCTCCGGGTCCTCCAGGATATCGCGCACGAAGCTCTGATCGACCTTCACGGTCCCCGCAGGCAGACGCTTGAGGTAGGTCAGCGAGGCGTAGCCGGTACCGAAGTCGTCCAGCGACACGGCGACACCCAATGCACGGCAGCCCTCGAGACGCCGGGTCACCTCGACCATGTCGCCCAGTGCACTGGTCTCCAGGACCTCCAGCTCGAGACGCCGGGGCGCGATTTCCGGATGCGCCTCCAGGAGCAGCTGCAGGCGTTCGACAAAGTCACTCTGGCGCAGCTGGAAGGCCGCCACGTTGACACTGACCTCCAGGGCCGGGCCGTCCTCGGCCCCCCACTCTTCCATCTGTTTCAGGGCCCGCTCGATGACCCACTCCCCCAGCTCGACGGACAGGGGATGATTCTCGATTTCGGGCAGGAAGCGGGCAGGCGGCAACAGGCCATGCTCGGGGTGCTGCCAGCGGATCAGGGCCTCGACCCCGATCACCTCGCCCGTGCGCATGTTCACCTTGGGCTGATAGTGCAGCACGAACTCCTCGTCCCCCAGGGCGCGACGGATGTCCTCGATGGTCTCGTGATGGCTGCGGGCCGTCCGGTCGCGCTCGGCATCGAACACGTGAAAACGCCCCTTGCCGGCCAGCTTGGCCTGATACATTGCCTGATCGGCCTGGCGCAACAACTGGTCGGCCTCCAGGTCCTGGCCGGCCTCGGGGTAGAAGGTCACCCCCAGACTGGCGGACACCTGAAGCCGGTCGTCGTCGATGCGTACCGGCTCCGAGGCAGCCCCGAGCAGACGTTTCAGCAAGGGCCCGCAGGCGTAGACACTGTCCACACCCACCAGGACCGCGACGAACTCGTCACCCCCCAGGCGTGAAAGCGTGTCCTCGGCGCGCATCACGCCCTTCATGCGCGCCGCAAGCTCCACCAGCATGCGGTCCCCGGCGGCGTGCCCATGGGTGTCGTTGATGGCCTTGAATCCGTCCAGGTCCAGGTAGACCACCGCCAGGCGCTCGCCATGGCGTTGCGAATGTGCCATGGCCTGATGCAGACGATCCGCCAGGAGTACGCGATTGGGCAGGCCGGTCAACGGATCGTAATGCGCGATCCGTTCCAGCTGTCGCTCGTGATCCTTGAGGGTGGTGATATCGGTCGAGATGCCCAGCAGCCCGACGATCCGTTCCGGATCGATCTCGTCCCGAATCGGGGCCTTGATCTCCAGGTAAACCCGGCGTTGACCGGCAGGATCGACGACTTCGACCTCCTCGGTCGTCTGCTCACCGGAGAGCACCCGGCGGTCGATCTTGTGCAACCGGCGCACGGTTTCCGGGGGAAAGAACCGGTTGTCGTCACTGCCGGGAAGATCCTCCGGGGTCACACCGAACAGCTCCAGGCCGGCGTGATTGGCAAAGGTGTAGCGGCCCTCTGTGTCCTTCATGTAGATGTAGGAGGACACGTAATCCAGTGCGGCGCGGAAACGCTGCGATTCGTCGTGCGCGGCTCGCAGCGCCAGTTCGTCATTCTTGCGCTCGGTGATGTCGGTATCGGTACCGATCATGCGCAACGGACGCCCATCCTCGGCACGGCTGACGACGATTCCACGGTCCTGAATCCAGATCCAGCGGCCATCCTCGTGCTGCATCCGGTACTCGTTCACGTAACGCGCCCGGCGACCCTCGAGATAGTCCCGCAATGCAGACGTCGCCGCCACACGATCATCCGGATGGACGCGTCTTTCCCACTCGTCCAGGGAGGTCCCGAGGGCGGACTCGTCCACCCCCATGATCTCCGCCCAACGGGGGGAGAAGTACATCGTGTCCTGTGCGATGTCCCAGTCCCAGAGGCCACCGCCGGAGCCCGCGATGGCAAAGCGCCAGCGGTATTCGCTCTGGCGCAGCTGCTCTCCCTGCTCCCTGAGTTCTTCCGTCAGGCGGGCAGCAATCTGCTCCGCCCGCACCCGGGTGCCGGAGATGGACAGGATCAATCCGAACAGCAGGCCGCTCAGCAACAGCCCCGCGCCCAGCGTCGCCCAGGCGGTGGTATAGGCCACCGCTTCCTGCGGACTCTGATGATCGAACTGCAGGGACCAGATGCGCCCGTTGAAATTGACCTCCCGGGACTGGGCAAACCGGCTGGGCGCCCCGGAGTCGATCTCGCTGTTGCTGAATAGCAACCCCTCCGAATCCACCTCGGGGCCGTCATAGATGCGCAACCCCACGGCCTCGCCTTCCATCAACTCCCAGTCGCCGAGGATGCCGGTCATCAGATCCGTCATGCGGTAGGGACTGTAGGTCCAGCCTTTCAGGGCCTCCGCACGCTGCGCCCGCGTGCTGGTCGGCATCTCCACGCGATAGACCGGTACATACATCAGGGTTCCGGCCTGCACATCGTCCCCGGTCTCCTGCAACAACTGCACCCGACCGGACAACGCGGCGCGACCGGTGTCGCGGGCCTGAATCATCGCCTCGCGGCGCACCGACTCGTAGAACATGTCATAGCCGAAGGCCCGCTGATTACGGGCATCAAACGGTTCGAGAAACACGATGGAGGTGTAGATATCGCGCGGACCCGGGGGATGCACGGTGTAATCCGGATACCCTTCGGCGCGAATCTCTGCGATATGGGACTCGAGCTCGTCGGGCCGCAGGAGGCGTGTAAAGCCGATCCCCAGCACCCTTTCAAGGGTGTCGGAGACGCGCAACTTGCGCACGTAATCGCGCCATTCCGTCCGCGTGACCGCGTCGGAGGCATCGAACAGCCCGGCCGCCCCGCGCAGAACCAGGGCATAGGCATCCAGGCGTTCCTCGATGCGGATCGTGACCTGATCGGCGGCGAAGGCAAACCGATCGGCCGCCTCGCCATCCAGCAACTTCTTGACCTGCACCGCCGCCAGCAGCGACAGCAGCACGCCCAGCATGAGCACCAGGGCGGCGAACGAATACCGGCCGCTTGCATGGGCACGTGGATGAAATAGCGAAAGAAGCTTCAACAAGGCGCCCAGACGCGTAAGGATGCCTAGTTAATCACAAAAAAAGCGCCGATATACAGGGCCCGGTGCCAGGCCAGGGGATCCCC
>LFIK01005567.1_pt1 | contig 10099 bp, 7 predicted proteins | sample 643401 | NCBI WGS metagenome assembly LFIK01 (sample SAMN03777447, study PRJNA286221) | soda lake metagenome | biome: soda lake; feature: Kulunda steppe; material: water; isolation source: sample T5-Br brine of Lake Tanatar-5 | place: Russia: Kulunda steppe | collected 2010-07
ATCCTCGCCGCCTTCGTTCCTGCCGCCGTCGCGGTCAACCTGCTGTTGGGGTTGATCTATTGCGCGCTGATGGTGATCTATCTCGGCCTCTCCTATCTGGCGGGCGGCGAAGAGCAGTGAAGCCGGTCGGAATCTGCATGAAATCAAAAGTCGTTTTTGTTTAATTTCTGCAACCGGTATTGCCACGGGGTTATTTGGCGTGTATCAATGCTGTATGTGAACATTTCGGGAATATCATGCAGGTCGAAGTCACATTGCGGGCGCCCCCGGGGAGCGATTACAGCGCGCGCGATCTCGGGCATTTGCTGCACAAGCATCCCGATCGCGTGCATGTGCGCGATGTCGGCACGGGCGCGCTGACGGTCTTTTTCGCGCAGAGGAGCGACGCGGAAACGCGTGCGGTCGCGCATCTTTGCGTCGATCCGGTCGCATTGGTGCGTGGAAAGGCGGGCCGCGCCGGCCGCGCGGGCGGTGCCGGCGAAGGGCTGCTGGCGCAATATGTCAACGACCGGCCCTATGCCGCGAATTCGCTGCTGAGCGTGGCGCTGGGGCGGGGGCTCGGCCAGACACTGGCCGGGCGCTCGCGGGAGCGGCCCGAACTCGCCCAGCGCGCGCTGCCCTTCGAGATCCGGGTCGTGCCGCTTGCGGTGCACGGCGATGCCGATCTGATCGCGCGCGTCTTAGCGCCGCTCGGTTACGCGGTGGAGGCGCTTGCGCTGGGCGAGACGGGATTGCGCGCGGTGTTCGATCTGCGCCTCGGCATCACGGCGCGGCTTTGCGATATTCTCGGCCATCTCGCCGTGCTGGTTCCGGTCCTTGATGACGCCAAGCATTACTGGGTGGACGATACCGAGATCGACAAGCTGATGGCGCGTGCCGGTCCGTGGCTGGCCGCGCATCCGGAGCGCGATCTGATCATGCGCCGCGCGCTCAAGCATCGCCGTGATCTGGTGGATACGGCGCGGGCACGGATCGATGCCGAGGCGGCTCTGCCGGCGGATTCCGCGCAGGGCGAAACGGAGCCGGCAGGGGTGCCCCCGGGAGGAAGGCGCCTTCATGAGGCGCGTCTCGACATGGTCGCCGGCATTATCGCGCAGGCGGGCGCGCGCAGCGTGCTTGATCTCGGCTGTGGCGAGGGACGGCTGATCCGGCGCCTGCTGGCCGCGCCGGGGATCACGCGGATTCTCGGGGTCGATCCGGCTGTGCGCCTGCTGGAAACCGCGCATGCGCGGCTCAATCTTGACGAGGCGGGCAAGGCCATGCGGCAGCGGGTGCAGTTGCAGCCCGGCAGCCTCACCTATGGTGACCGGCGCTGGCGCGGCTTCGATGCCGCTGCTCTGGTGGAGGTGATCGAGCATATCGAACCCGCGCGGCTGCCCGCGCTCGAAGCCGCCCTGTTCGGTGATGCGCGTCCCGGCCTCGTCGTGGTGACGACGCCGAACCGCGCCTACAACGCGGCTTTCGCCGGGCTCGGCCCCGGCGAACTGCGCCATCACGACCATCGCTTCGAATGGGACGCGGCGGAATTCGCCGCCTGGGCCGGGCGCGTCGCGGGTGCTCATGGTTACGGTTTCGAGATCCGGTCCGTCGGTGAGGCCGATCCGGTCCATGGCGCACCCTCGCAATGCGCTCTCTTCACCCGGGAGGCGGGCGCATGAAGGTCACCATTCCCGATTTTGCCCTCGTCCTGCTGATCGGCCCGACGGGCGCGGGCAAGACGCAGTTCGCGCGCAGGCATTTTGGCGAGACGGAGGTGATCTCGTCTGACCGCTGCCGCGCCCTCGTCGCCGATGACGAGACGGATCAATCCGCCACGCGGGACGCTTTCGCGGTGCTCGAAGCGATCGCCGAGCGGCGGCTCGCGCGCCGGCGTTTCACGGTGATCGACGCCACCTCCGTGCAGCATGCCGACCGGGCGCGGCTCGTCGCGCTGGCGCGGCGCCATCATGCCCTGCCGGTGCCCTTCGTCTTCGACATCGATCCGCGCATCTGCGCCGCGCGCAACGAAGTGCGGGCGGGGCGCGATTTCGGCGCGCATGTGCCGCATAACCATGCCAAGGCGCTGCGGCGGGATCTGCGCCATCTCGGCAAGGAGGGGTTTCGTCATATCACCGTGATGCGCACGCCGGAGGAGGTGGATGCGGTCGAGATCACGCGCGTGCCGCTCTGGACCGACCAGCGTCACGATCACGGCCCGTTCGACATCATCGGCGATGTGCATGGCTGCTACGACGAACTCACCGCCTTGCTCGATGCGCTCGGCTATGAGCGTGCGCCCTATGTGCCCGGCGAGGGGCTCCTGCATGCGCGCCATCCGCATGGGCGCCGCGCATTCTTCGTCGGCGATCTCACCGATCGCGGCCCTGCCAATCGCGATTGCCTGCGGCTGGTGATGGGGATGTGCGCCGAGGGGCAGGCGCGCTGCGTCATCGGCAACCACGATTTCAAGCTGTCGAAATGGCTGCGCGGACGCAAGGTCAAGCTTGATCACGGGCTCGATCGCACGGTGGCGGAGCTCGAAGCCTGCTCCCCGGAATTTCGTTCGCGCGTGGCCGATTTCATCGAGGGGCTGCTGTCGCATGCCTGGCTCGCCGATGGCAGCCTGGTGGTCGCGCATGCGGGTTTGAAGGAGGAGATGCATGGCCGCGGCTCGGCGGCGCTACGCAGCTTCGCCATGTTCGGCGAGACCACCGGCGCGCTCGATGAGGCCGGCCTGCCGGTGCGTCTCGACTGGGTGCGCGATTATCGCGGCGCGGCGGAGGTCGTCTACGGCCACACGCCCGTCGCCGAGGCGCAATGGCGCAACAATGCGCTCTGCATCGATACGGGTTGCGTTTTCGGCGGCGCGCTGACGGCGTTGCGCTGGCCCGAGCGTGCGATCGTATCGGTCCCCGCCGCGCGTGAATATGCGCCGCCGTTGCGCCCGTTCCGCGAGGGCGAAGCGGGGGAGGGTGAGGCTGGTGACGGCGCAGCGGGCGAGGGTGCCGCAGGTGAGGGCGCAGCAGCGGGGCCAGCGCTGCCCGAGCACGACGATATCCTCTATTTCGACGACTTCGCCCGCAAATTGCGGATTGTCACGCGGCTCGGCGGCAGCATCACCATCCCGCAGGAAAACGCCCTCGCGGCGCTGGAGATCATGAGCCGTTTCGGCATTGATCCGCATTGGCTGATTCATCTGCCACCCACCATGGCCGCCCCGCCCACCGCCTCTGACGGGCCGTATCTGGAACATCCCGATCAGGCGCTCGCCTGGTATGCGCGCCATGGCGGCGGGTCGGTGATCGTCGAGGAAAAGCATATGGGTTCGCGCGCGCTGATCGTGGTGGCGCGCGATGCGGCCTGCGCAGCGAAGCGCTTCGGCGTGCGCGACGGCAAGGCGGGGACCATCCATACGCGGACCGGGCGCGCCTTCTTCGCCGATGCGGCGCTGGAGGCGAAGGTCATCGCGCGGATCGGGGCGGCCGTCACCGGGGCGCGGCTGTGGGACGAACTCGCGACGGACTGGCTGCTCCTCGATGCGGAGATCATGCCCTGGTCGGGCAAGGCGCAGGATCTGCTGCGCCGGCAATATCGCCCCACCGCCATCGCCGCGCAGGCCTCGGCGCAGGCGCTGATCGCGGCGATTACCGATGCGGGTGACCCGGAGGACCTGCGCGCATTGCGGGCGCGCGCCGGCATCCAGCGCGACAATGCACAGGCCATGGCGCGCACGCTCGAAGGATATTGCTGGCAGGCCGATTCGATCGATGCCTGGCAGATCGCCCCGTTCCACCTGCTCGCGGTGGAGGGGCGCGTGCTCACCACGCAACCGCATCACTGGCATATGGAGTTGCTGGCGCGGCTATGTGCGCAGGATCCGATCCTGCGCGCGACCGGCTGGCAGGTGATCGATCCCGCCTCCGCCGCTGACCGGGAGGCGGTGACCGGCTGGTGGGAGCGGCATACGGCGGAGGGCGGGGAGGGTTTCGTGATCAAGCCCGATGCTTTCGTCGTGCATGACGGCAAGGGGCTCCTGCAGCCGGCGATGAAGGTGCGCGGGCGCGATTACCTGCGCCTCGTCTACGGGCCGGATTACGATCTGCCGGACAATCTCACCCGCCTGCGTGAACGCGCGCTCGGGCGCAAGAACGCGCTGGCGGAGCGCGAATTCCGGCTCGGGCTCGAAGGGCTGGAGCGTTTCGTGGCGCGCCGCCCCCTGCGCGAGGTCCATGCCTGCGTGCTCGGCGTGCTCGCGTTCGAGAGCGAGCCGGTGGATCCGCGGCTATGAAGGCGCGCTTGCCCGCAAGCGTGGTCATCGGCGCGCTCGTCCGCATCCGACCGGGCGCCATGGTGCAGGCGTTGCGGGTCCGCGCAAATCCGGCTTGGGTGCGTTTCCTGATTGCCGTTGCGGCAAGTGCGGTTAGCCTGATCTTGCGGGCCGGTGTCCTGCCCGCGAGGGAGGAGCCTGACCATGGCGCAAGAACAATCGACAATCCGCGTTTCCACTTTCGATGGCCCCGGCGCGAAGGCGCAGATCCGGGAAGTGCCCTGGCCGAAGGTCGGCCGCAAGGGGGCGCTGATCAAGGTCGCCGCCTGCGGCGTCTGCGGCACGGATCTGCATATTCTGAAAGGCCATTGGCCGAAACCCCTGCCCTGGCCGTTCACTCTCGGCCACGAGATTTCCGGCGTGGTGGTGGAGATCGGTCCCGATCTGAAGACGGACTGGATGGATCAGCCGATCGGCGAGGGCTCGAAGATCATGATCCCGCCCTTCATGCCGTGCGGGGACTGCTATTACTGCAAGCACTATCCCGAGCATTCCAATCGCTGCCAGACACCGGTCTATTACGGGCGCTATCTCGGATTCGACAAGGCGCCGCATCTGTGGGGCGGCTGGGCGGAATATGTCTATGTGGATCTCGGGATGCTGCCGGGCACCAAGATCTACAAGCTGCCCGACGACATGTCGCTGCGGCTTGGAGCCCTGTCGGAACCGATCACCTCGACCATTCGCGGCTTTGCCCGCGCCCAGCGCATGGGCGGCTTCAAATGGGGCGATACGGTCGTGATCCAGGGCTCGGGGCCGATCGGTATTCTGGCCATCGCCGCGGCGCAGGAGATGGGAGCCGGCAAGGTGATCTGCGTCGGCGCGCCGGAACAGCCCCGTCTCGAACTCGCCCGCCGCTTCGGCGCGGTTGCCACGGTGGATATCACGCAGATGACCGACCAGCAGGAGCGCATCGCGCATGTGCGCGAACTTTGCGGCGGCTATGGCGCGGATCTGGTGATGGATTGCACGGGCCACCCGACGGCGGGGCCGGAAGGCATCGAGTTCCTGCGCGATTCCGGCTTCTTCATCGAGATGGGGCAGTTCACCGATGCCGGCTCGATCATGACGAACTGGCACCGCTTCGTGGCGAAGGACATCACCATCATGGGCTCTTGGGCCTTTACCGAGAACGATCTCGCGCTGGGCGTGAAGATGCTCCACCACGCCGCCGATCGCTATCCCTGGCTCGACATGCAGACGCTGTATCCTTTCGACGATGCCGGGCTCGACCGGGCGGTGAGCGATGCGATGGCGATGCGCACCGTCAAGTCGACGATCATCCCGTTCCCGGAGATGGTGGAAAGCGAAGCGTGAACCCGGATGAAGGGGCGGCGTGCGTGATGCGCCGCGCCGCCCTTTCGCTTGTCAGCCGCGCGGACCCTGCGCGATCAGCGGGGTGATGCGGCGGATCGTGACGCGGCGGTTGCGGCGCTCGGCCGCCTGCGTGTCGATCTTGAGGAATTCCTCTCCGTAACCCTGCGTGACCAGATTCTCCGGCGGGACGTCGTAGAACTGGCTGAGGATGAACGCGACGCTCTCGGCACGACGGTCGGAGAGCGACAGGTTGTCGATGGCACGGCCGATGGCATCGGTATGGCCCTCGATCAGGAAGATCTCATCGGGGTTGCGATCGATGACGTCGTTCATCGCATCCGCAACGCGTTCGAGCTGATCGATCTGTGCGCGGCTCAACCGCCAGGAACCCGTATCGAAGGTCACCGTGTCGAGATCTACGCGGGCCATGTAGTCGCGCAGGTTCGGGTTATACCGCACCTCGTCCAGCGTATAGCGCTCCCGGATCTCGGAGACGGGAGGCGCGCGGAAGATTTCCGCGAGATCATCTTCGAAGACGTCGCCGTAATCGACGATATAGCGGTCTTGCGGGATGCGCACAACGGGCGGGGGAATCTCGACGCGGAAGGAGAAGCTACTGCCGTCATAGCCGAAGCGGGCGCCTTCACGACGCTCGTCACGCCGGTCGTCACGCCAGTCATCCCGGCGATCACCGCGACGGTCTCTCCAGCGATCGCCGCCCCGCTCGCGATCCGTGCGGACCTGACGGGTATTGTCGATCAGCACCGTTTGCGTGCCATCGGCCTCGCGGCGGATGCGGCGCAGGAGATTTCCGTCGGTGTCGAGGATGGTGATGATTTCGACATTGCCTTCGCGCGGGGCAATCAGAATATCCTGGTCGCCCCGGCGTTCGCGGCGGACATTGGAATAGGTGCGGCGAACGCGCTCATCCTCGGCCTGCCGGATGATGATCTCGGTACCCTGCTGGATGATGGTCCGCGCGCCCGCTTCCTCGGTGATGGTCACACCGTCTTCGGTCCGCTCGCGGCGGCCTTCGCGAACATCGCCGAAATCCTGCGGTTCGGCTGTCCTCTCTTCTGATGTCGCGGGGGCCGTAGCGGGTTCGCGTGTCGTCTCCACGGCATCGCGTTCACGAAGGCGTTCGCCGCGCTCGCGATCGCGCTCCGCTTCGGTCACCGGTTCGGCTTCCCGCCGCGTTTCGGCTTCGGCTTCGACCTCGGCTTCACGCTCAACTTCGATTTCGGCTTCGGCTTCACGCTCGGCCTGCGCTTCACGTTCTGCTTCAGCTTCGCGCTTTGCCTTACGCTCAGCTTCAGCCTCTGATTCTGCCTCGGTCACACGCTCCGCTTCCGCCGCCGCCTCGGCTTCCGCTTCGGCTTCCGCCGCCGCCGCCGCCTCGGCCTCAGCCGCCGCCTCGGCTTCAGCCGCGCGCTCAGCCTCAGCCTCGCGCTCCGCTTCCGCCGCTGCTTCCGCCTCACGTTCGGCGGCCTCTGCTGCCGCGCGCTCGGCCTCGGCTTCGGCTTCGGCTTCGGCCTCCGCTGCCCGGTCACGGATGTCCTGCACCTCGCGTTGGGCCGTCTCGAGGCGTTCGCGGATCGCGCGAACTTCGGCTTCGGCGGCATCGGCGGCTTCGCGGGCCTGTGAGGCGACTTGCGCGTCCTCGCGGGCCTCGTCTGCGGCGTCATCCGCGTCTGCCTGTGCGGCTTCGATTGCGTCCGGATCGGCATCCGGATCGTCTGCGAGCGCTTCAAAGTCATCGCGCGCATCATCGGCCTGCGCCGCGCTTGTTGCCGCGCGATCAGCGAGCTCCTCGGCGCGTTCGCGCAAGGCGCGCGCCTCGTGCTGCGCCTCGGCGAGGGCGCGTTCGAGGCGTTCCAGCGCCTGCGCGTCGAGGCCGGCCTCCTCGAGCATCACCTCGATCGATGGCGGCGATGTCTGTGCGGCGGCCCGGCTGGTGAAATCCGGTGCGGCGAAGAGTGCGAGCGGCATGGCCGTGCCCGCGAGAAGAAGGGCGAGGCGTTTCATCCTGATATGTCCCTGTTTGGTGTCATGAGCTGCATGCTTCATGCGCGTTAGACGATGAACGGGGGCTGAAGGGATCGGTTCCCTCCGATCTCCGGGCGTAACCCGCTGCGTCGCTGCGCGATCACGCAAACGCATTCGCGCGATTGCCCCCGCAGAGGCCGCTTGCCCGCAATGACGGGCGCGACGTAACCTGCGGCCATGAAGCCATTTCGACAGATTCCCGGCGAGGGCGAGGTCTTCTTCGACCATCTCGCGCATTTCGTGCCGGATATGGATGCGGCAAGCATAGCGCTCGACGCGCTCGGCTTCGTCCTCACCCCCTTCACCGAGCAGCGCAACCGCACGCCGGAGGGCTTCGTGCCGGCCGGGACGGGCAATCGCTGCGCCATGCTGGAATGCGGTTATCTCGAATTTCTGACCGGCTGCGCCGACACCCCGCTCGCGCGCCGGCTCGAAGCCGCGATCGCGCGTTATACCGGGGTGCATCTGCTCGCGATGAGCGTCGCCGATGCGCAGGCGGCGCGCGCGCATCTCACGGGAGCGGGATTTGCGCCCGATGAAGCCGTGCGGCTCACCCGCGCCATCGCGCTGCCCGATGGCGGCGAGGCCGAGGGACGGTTTTCCGTGGTGCGGGTGCCGCCCGATGCGATGCCCGAGGGGCGCATCCAGGTGCTCACTCATCACACGCCCGATATCGTCTGGCAGGCGCGCTGGACAGCCCATCCCAACCGGATCGTTTCGCTGGAGGCCGCGCTCGTTCTCGTGGATGACCCGTCGGAGGCGGCAGAGCGCTTCGGGCGGTTTCTCGGGCGCGAGCCCATCCGGCGCGACCGCTCCCGGCTGGTTCTGCCGCTCGATCGCGGCGCGCTCGTCTTCAGCGATGACGCGACGCGCTTCGGCATATCCGCCACGACGCGCCCCTGTATCGCAGCCTATGCGCTGGGCAGTGCGGAGCCGCGCGCGAGCGTGCAGCATTTCGAGGCGGGCGGCGCGGCGCGGGTCGCGACCGGCGATACCGATGCGGGGGAGGGGGAGGGCGCACTCTTCGCCCTGCCGCCGGCATTGGGCGGCCATGTCGTGATCGGTGCGCCGGGGCGCGCGCCGGACTGGGCGCGATAATATGATTCTGATGCAGAAATCGAGGAGCCGATGAGCGAGAGCCGTGGGGAAGACTGGCGCGAAGCCATTTACGAGGAACTCGTCGCCGCGCGGGTCAGCCAGGTCGCGTATGTGCCCGATGCGGGCCACAGCCATGTGATCACGCGCTGTCACGAGGATCCCGCGATCAGGCCGATCGTGCTCACCACCGAGGAGGAGGGGATCGGCGTGCTCGCCGGTGCCGATCTCGCCGGTGCGCGGGGCGTGCTCCTGATGCAGTCGAGCGGTGTCGGCAATTGCCTCAACACCTTCTCGCTGGTGCGCAATTGCGGGTTCCCCATCGTCACGATCGTGACCATGCGGGGCGAATGGGGCGAGTTCAATCCCTGGCAAGTGCCGATGGGGCAGGCGACGCCGGCCACGCTGGAAGCGGGCGGGCTGGTGGTGCAGCGCGTCGATGATCCCGCAGATGTGCGCGAGGTCGTCAGATACGCCCTGCACATGGCGTTCGAGGGTGGTACGGCGATGGCGGTGCTTTTGTCGCAACGGCTCATTGGTGCGAAGATTTTCTGATCGGAATGAATTCCGGAAACGACGGGAGAAATGGGATGTCGGCGGTGGATACGGGGCGCGAGCCCTTCGAGCGGCGCGAGCTCGTTACGCAATTGCTGCGCGCGCGGCCCGATGAGCTGCTCGTCGTCACCGGGCTCGGCTCGCCGACCTATGACGTCGCGGCGGCGGGGGATGATCCGCGCAATTTCTACCTGTGGGGTGCGATGGGTTCGGCGGCGACGATCGGGCTCGGCCTCGCTCTGGCGCGCCCGCAGGCGCGGGTCCTCGTCGTGACCGGGGATGGCGAGATGCTGATGGCGCTCGGCGCGTTCGCGACGATCGGCGTCGCGCGCCCCGACAATCTGGCCATTGCCGTCCTCGACAACCGTGCTTACGGCGAGACCGGCGGTCAGGCGAGCCATACGGCACACGGGGTCGATCTCGTCGCCATGGCCCGCGCCGCCGGTTTCAACGAGGCCGCGCATTGCGATGCCAGCGGCGGCTTCGACGCGCCACGCCGCCTGCTGCACGAGGCGCCCGGCCCGGTCCTCGCCGTCTGTGCGATACGCTCGGGCGAGAACCCCCGTGTCATGCCCACGCGTGACGGGCATCATCTGCGCGCGCGTTTCCGCGAGGCGATCGGGGTGGCGTAAGCTCACCCGGGGGGCAATTACGATCAGGCCACCTGATCGTAATTGACGAAGCTCAGATCCGAGCGGTTCACACCGGTCATGCCGATGAACCAGAATTCGGTGCCGTCTGCGGCCACCAGTGCCGAGCCGCTGCCGTAATCGTTGAGCG
>LFIK01005568.1_pt1 | contig 10098 bp, 8 predicted proteins | sample 643401 | NCBI WGS metagenome assembly LFIK01 (sample SAMN03777447, study PRJNA286221) | soda lake metagenome | biome: soda lake; feature: Kulunda steppe; material: water; isolation source: sample T5-Br brine of Lake Tanatar-5 | place: Russia: Kulunda steppe | collected 2010-07
CCTCCAAGCCTGCCTCCCCTTCAAGCACTGCCTCTGATGTGCGTCTAGCTGCTGCCTCAGCTGCCACTTCTTGAATGCTGAGCAGCTCTTCATCCCTCTCAGGGGGCTCTGGTGGTACAACAGGCTCCTCGCCCTCAACAACAGGCAGCTTTCTCGGCCTGCCAACAGGCCTGGGAGGTGGGGGAGGGGGCTGGGCTGCTATGGCCGCTGCCTGCTGCTTCTCATGCTCCTCCACCCAACGAGCAATGTCGGGATCCAAGCGGATGCGGAGCTCCCTGGGTTGCTCATCACTGAAGCGCTTCCATTTTGTGCAACCTACATCAAATAGTGTCCTTTGACCCTCTGGAGCATGTGGCTCCATGGTCGGCCCCTGGAGGACCTCGGCTTAAAACCTGGATGCTACGCGTGGTCTTGATAAAAGTAATTTTCAAACGGATTTCAGATAGCGAGGGCCCCCAATAATTATCTAATTATTCGCGGTAACCCTAGGAGCGATACGGTATCTCTTTCAAGCAAGAAGCATGTGCCAATTTGCTAGCAACAATAGTCAACACATGCTTTAAAAAAATGTTTTACAAATAGTTGTGAGGTAGGGACAAGACCAAACGTGAGGTTCTCCCTTGGCACATTAAAAGCTGCGACCAAATCCAGACAAGTTTGATCCAAGAAAGACAAGAAGCTACTCACATGTGCCAAGGTTGAGGCGACCATTCGTGATGGGGATGTTCAAAGAGCAGCCTGCCATGCAAGCGAGCACAAGCTTGCACATGTAAGCCCAAACCAGGGCATGCAGCTGAGCTCGAGCTAAAAAATTATCTGGTCATGCAACAATGCAAATACATGACTCGAAAAGGTGTGTTTTGCTATCCTACTGCAATTGACCCGTTTAACTACTGTAGCATCCTCTTGAGATGTGGGCGTGCAAGGCCTGCTCATATTGTGGGCCTGTGGGGGAACTGCTTGCCGGCCGATGTGCAGCATTTGTTTGAACCCAATGCCCGTGGGAGGATGCCAATGGCTTGGCTTACTTGTCCTGTGGCACATTTCGGATGGCTCAGATGACCTTGCCTGCACAATTTGATGCAATGTACACCCGAGCCATGCATGGGAAAACGCCGCTGCGCAGAAACTCACCAAACAAGGAGCTCTTCACGTGAGCAGGCATATCATCAGGACCTTCAGCTGTGTGGATCCAGCGGATGGAACCCGACTGTGAATGCAGGGTCAGGACAGATGTAGCATCTTCTGAAAGGTGCCTGTTGTCTCTATCTAACCATTAATCGCAGTACAGCCATACAGAAGCGCAGTGGCAGACTATCTAACATGCTCACCTCAGGAACAGCCTTGTTCAAAAAGGTCTCCATATCTTCCCTGCGGGTAATCTCGTTCAAAAACCAGTGGTGTGCTTGAGCTAAACAACCTCAAAGCCCACTGTATCTTCGTAAGGTTATACAATGCGCACCTGACATCTGGATCACAATTTTCGTTGATAGTTATGCTGGCACTGCGCAGAGAAAAAGGTAGTTAGGGGCATGATGTGTGCAGTGAGTGTAGGCGAGGATCTGATGAGGTTTGGGGGGAGGGCGTTGAGGAAGATGGGCATGAGTGTGGGTACAGGTGGTCAGGCACAGATGTGCGCGGTAGAAGGGGACCCACGCTGCCAAGAACAAGGCCTGCACATCTCTCACCTAGAGTGTTGACAGAAAACGTTGCAAATGCCAATTTTATAATGTGAAAGGTCGTTGCTAATGGCCGCAAGCACCTACGGGCACGCTGCGCTAATCAGTGAGCCGCACATGCTAGCTAATCAGTGATCTGCATATCAGGTGGCAGGCCTGCTGCACTGATGCACCTTGTCATGCACTAAGTGGCAACCTCGGGGATACGCTGGGAGCTTGATGGTCTGCTGGGAGTATGGCATACTTTCAAGTTGTTGAGGTAGTTATTCTAACTTATATTCATCAAAAGCAATCTAAAACAATTTTGAAGTCGGCATCCTTTTTTTGAGCTCTTGTTTTAGGGTTTAATCCAGCGGTGCTCAAGATCAAATTTAATGTCAAAAACTTGAACCAAGATGATAACCAGGTTATAGGCTGCCTGTGCGTGTGTGCCATCTGCGGCTTCGTCCCAGACTATGGAGGCCCAGGCTATGGAAGCCGGGATTCCTGGTGAGTTTTATACCTGAAACTCACGTCTGGCCACTTCCGCCCTTGCCCTTTGGAGGGTTGTTGTGCAAGGCCAGTTGATTTCATGTGCTCATTTACAGGGTCATTGCAGGATGACATAGCATCTTCTGTAATGCACAGATCTTTCTATTTGAAAACGTACGACGCAGGAAATGGGCAGAGGACCTTTCATGTCACCGTTGCGTCTGCAGAAGGTCCAGGGTGGGTCCCCTCATGCCTGCACTGCTTGGTTTGATCCTTATGTTGTGTTGTGTATAAATGGTATCCATGGCAGTCTTGTACTACCCTCTTATTCCTCACAGCTTAAACTTCAGTTACGAAGGCGATGAGGTGACAACTGTTGGAACCGTGCTCCAGCGGGCTCGTCTGGAGGCAGGCCTACCACCCAGCGCCATCCTTTCTGCATATCCAATGGACTCAAGAACGAGACTCAAGCCAGAACAGGTGCAGGCCCCCCTCCTTCCCTTCTTGCAAGTGTGTCCATTTGCAAGGGGCCTGAGCTGGAGACATGGGACCTTTTCGTGTGGAATGGTACGGGCTTCAGTGCAGCAGAGCTTTAGATGGGGCTTTTGTCCGCAACCTTCAAAATGAGCTAAACTTAACCTGGGGACCCTCTTCCCCTGCAAAATGTGGAACAAATGTGGACTAGCCAGACAGGTAAGGTATGGAAATTGTTTGTCCTTCAGGGTTGCGCCCTGTGTTTGTGATGGTTCCAATCCATTGATTGGTATTTAAGGCAGAGTTGTCGTCAGGTGCGAGATGTAAGGGGAAAGCGACCTTGTAGAAAAAATCCCTACATCAATGAAAAGAAAGGGGCCACCCAGAAAAAAATGGAGACGAGAAGAAGTCAATGGGGATCAGGAGGGTGCCTAGCAGTGCTCCGCTCCTGTCATTGATGGTGAGAAGTGTCTCAAGAGCACGTTTGGTACTGGCAAGTTTACGAGCATACTGGAGCGAATGAGCATGAAGCTTCACAGCAAGCTCTGTAGCTTTCTGAGGAGCAGGACCAAAATTTTTTAAGAAGCCTCATGCTGTAGGGGCTGTAAATGTAAACAATTCCTCCCACTCCTTGAAGAAGGGAAAGAAGAAGAAAGTGGTGGGGGCTAACTTTGGCTGCAGCTCGTTGAAGGTGCTGGCAAAGCATGCTGTGCTGTTGCTTGGCAGCTTTGAGCTGGCTCCTAGGCCTGGTGTCTTTGCACTTTTTGACTTCCATATTGGGGACGTGCAGCTGATTGGTTGTGAGCTGACTTGAGGTGCTGTTCCGGATCCTTGACAAGGTTTACAAGTTTAAGATGGATGAGGATAAAGGAAGGACCCTTGCAAAGGCTGGTCGACCGGTGCTGTTACTGAGAGCCCCTCGTCCCCTCAGCAGAGACTCTGAGAGACACTGTAGAATGTGGGAGAGTTAGGAAAGTTTTCTGATGATCCCCCTCAAGTTTAAGTTAGGTTACATAGCTGTACCTGCCGAACGACAGCAGCTTTAGTTCTGAGGACCTCTCTTTAAAATTCCAGAAAACCAGAAGAAACATAAATTGGAGCATAACAGTGCCTTAGGGCTCACAGTATAACTCTCTGAGTTGATACAGCGGGGGAATCCTGGAAGTGCTAAAAGGGAGCAACTTTGCTTGCCATAACCTTATGCATTGTTACATAATAGATACATTGTTATGCCTGTTCAGACGAACTTGCAGCATGTAGCTGATAACATACTTGTTATCACACATATAGAAAACTTTGCAATGTATGTGTAGAGTCATGTCTAGAGACACAGAAACATAAAAGAAGATGAAGAGCAGACTTACGATGCATATTTTTTTACATGGCTTGCTTGTCCCATCTTCCTAAGAACTCATGATTTGCGGAACACTTCCTCATGCTCTAGATCTGGTGAATTTCTTTGGGATGCAGCATTCTTAATACTAAAGAGCCCCGTGAGGACCACACTACTGAACTGTGACGCATGACTCACAGCATGCTTTTGAGAAGCCTTGCTTCCTCGTGGTTACAACTCATCTGGGATGCTTGGGGCACAAAGACTCCATCAAACACACACGTGCAAGTGTGTACGTATGCAATGTGTACTTGCACAAGCCCCCTCAAGCTGCATCTGCGCTGTCATGGCCCTGCTTGTGCGCATAGGGCATTCCGGCTGACTTGAGGCTCTTTGTTGTGCCCGGTGGGCTTGAGAAACGCGGCCCCCTTTTCGATGCTGAGTCTCTGCCAAAGGTCCTGGTCACTCCCGCGCCTGTGTTCATCCGGCAAGAGGTGCGCGTGCTTCCCCATGAGTATTGCAGGGAGCACTTTGCCAGGCACACAGCACATTGTTATAGACAGCTGTTTGCATCAAGCCTGCTCTGTATGAGTGCGGCACTCAGAGTGCCTCAACTGTGCCTTGGTGTGCTCAAGCACTTATATTCATCTACTTGTGTCAATGTTACTAACTGTGCTGTGCATTCCATTCTGATGATATTGTGCAGGCAGACAATTTCAGCATTTTGGAGAACCTGCTGGGTGAGTGGCCGAGAGTAGAGCTGGTGGTGGAGTGGGTCAGAGAAAGCAGACACACCTTCAAGGCAGCCTTCAAGTCATCCTTTTCCCGGCCATCTTCAAGCCATCGTATTTCCAGGCCATGATTAAGAGATGGTATCCGGCAGTCTTGCTGGGCCCATAAGCCTTTGCGCAGCAAGGTGGCCTCTTAAAGCTCCATGTAGGCTTGCGCAGTGCATGCTCAGCTAAGGCAGCTCTTCCTAGGCTGCATGGCCACTGCCTCACTGCCGTCAGACCTCTTCCAGTGTGTCATGTCACCTTTTACATGTGGAAATCCAATTCCAGTCGTCTCTCTGTTGTGCAGTGGTACCCAACTTCTGAATCTGCCTAAGAAACCATGCTTCCCCTTCATTGGGAAGATGGACCTTCTGCACAAAAGCACTGCTGGCTTGCTGCAACTTCAAGCTGGGCTTATGCACACTGACACCCTTGCACGCATGCTGCTCCAACACACGGCAGAGCTGATTGACAACGCTGTGGCGGCGACGTGGCAGAAGGAGCGCTCCAAGCGGCATTATCCAACAGTGACAATTACGCTGGAGAATGATCTTCCCCATTGTCCTGATGAGGGCGTCACGCTGCTGGTTGAGGACAACGGTGTGTGTGCTGGGCGGTGCTGGATTGCATGATTGACGGGGGGCAGGCTGGTGCATATGCCAGTCTGGCCCCTGAGGGCGATGTCGAGCGCATGCTGTGCAATATTCCGCACTGGGCTCACTTGTTTGGTCTGTAGTGCACACCAGCACCCCTGCCACCCCTCTTTACTTGGTACAGCGGCCTGATGCCGTCCCGTGGGTGCTTGTGCTGTTCCTGTAATGCTTGACCAATAAGTGTTGCTGACGCATCAAGAGTTTTGAGAGGGCTGTGCAGGCTGGGCATAATGAGTGAAGGCTATTGGCTCCCTCCCTCCTCCACTCTCCCTCTCTGTCCTTCTCTTTCTCTCTTCCTCGCTCCCACATTCCCTCACACCAGAAACTCACAAGGCTTGCACACGCCAACCCAATTGCAAGTGCAGGTGTTCACCTAATTCGTGGCGTGGGCCTAATAGTGGGTGTGGTGCTGCCCAGGAGCCGCGCCTGGCAGAGATCTGCAGGGCCTGCACGCATCACGATATGCACGCTTACCGTCTGTGCTTCCTGCAGGCTGCCCTCTTGCTGCAGCACATCCAGCACCACGCTGCTTTTGCTCCGCACCTGGCTGCTTTTGCTGCACACCTCGCTGCTTTTGCTACACACCACGCTGCTTTTGCTACACACCTGCGCAGGCCACGGCATGAGCAGGGAGGTGCTGGAACGTTGCCTTGTGTCCTCCTACTCTTTCTCAGCCGGCGTGCCCGCGCTGGGACGCACTGGCCTGCCTCTGCCGCTGGACCGCTACATCAACCGCCACTTCAACCGCTATGGCCGTGGGCTGCATGCTCTTTTTTTCTTTGGGGACCGCATCAACATCATGTCGCGCGTCCCTGGTACCTCCGTGGTGAGGCAGGCCCGTTCCAGCTGGCAGCGAGAGCCTTTTCCAGACGTTACGCCAGCATTTGACTGTGTTTGATACATGACGTGCCCTCCGCACCAAAATCCGCTTGCCCGCAGGGCCACCAAATAGAGGCAGACTATCAAGAGTGGGTGAAAGCTTACAAAGAGCAGCAAGCCGGGGAAAACGCAAAGCCCTATGAATGCCAACCACGTCGCTACCATGATCTAAGCCAGTAAGTGGAGTGATCCGTGCCATTCAAACACATCCAGACCACCAATGAGGTTACTGTCTTAGAGCGAAGCAAGTGTGTGCACCAGTGCGTGCGCGCGCTTCAAGCGCATACCTGTATCCACAGCAGCATGCATATACTCTGGTGTTCATGCATGTCAGCCATTTTTGTGGGTGAGCCTGCACTGCTCACTGTATCATGGGCCATCTTCTCGCTCGTGCCATATTCATACATTGACATATACCCACATGCTATGTGACTTGCAGAAGCTCTTGGTGTGCTTCTGGACGTCTGTGTGGCCCGAGATTGGCACCCTCACATTTAAGTTTTACTGCTTTGACTGCTTGTCTTCGTGCTTTGAATGCAAGCAACTGACTGTTCCAGGTGCATGCACTGGTCGAAATGATTTGCAGGCCTGCAAGCACAAGCGGATCGACAAGCCTGAGGGTTTCAAAGCTGCGACCTGACATACTGAAGATGCTGCGGAGTAAAGATGTGCAGAAGTATCTGCAGGAGCAGGTGCTGCATCCCTCTGCACTCAGCAAACATTTCTCACGATCGTGGGCAGCGTGCTGACTCGCTGTGCTGCTTATAGTTATCAAACGACCAGCATAAAGCTGGATGATAGCTGCCACTTTGAGATTTTTTGGTGTTTTTGCAGCATGTCCTGTTGCTGTTGTTGTTGCTGCTGCTGCTGCTGCTGTTGTTGTTGTTGTTGTTGTTGTTGTTGTTGTTGTTGTTATTCTTGTTGTTGTTGTTGTTGTTGTTGTTGTTGTTGTTGTTGTTGTTGTTGTTGTTGTTGTTGTTGTTGTTGTTGGTCGTTGGTTGTACATTGTTGTATTGTTTCCGCTTCTGTTAAAAAACACCAGCATGATGATCTCTTGTGTGTCTCCTGAATTAAGCATCTCAATGAGCCTGCCACGGAATCGCAGAACCTCAGCAATTTGCATGTTTGCTTGCAGGTGGCAGCAATTTACTATTTTCACCTGCACGGATTTGAGCTGTCACAGTTTAAGCGCTTGCCCTCATGCCTGAAGCAGAGCACCGTCTGCCCCGGACCCACTGTCAAAATTGATATGCTAGGCCTCCGGATGGGGGCCGAGGAACGCAGAAAGGAAGCCTATAAAGTGAGTGCACTTTCATCGCCTGATACTACAGACATGCTCCTCCTGTGATTGGCTTTCAGAGTACAAGCAAATAGTGCCACATGCTACAAGTCAGAAGCTGTCCTGTTCAAAACATCGATAACGCTGAGTCCTGCTACCCGCTCCTGAAAGGCTCAACTCAAACAGGGTCGGGCATTATCTTGTTTTTATACGTGCAGAATTTGATTGAGACATCGCAGGCATCCATCTTAAAACTGATGCCAACTACTGCAGCCCTTTATGAGAAGCATGAGCAGATGAAACCATTTGTGCTGTGTGCAAGGTAGTGTTCTTTCAACTTAAGACATCAATTTTCCTGCATGGTACTGCGGCAACTTGCTATGTTTCCTTATCTTAAACTCCAGCTTGCATTTAGGTGCCCGATTGCTTGTGCATCCTGCCAGAGCATTTAAAAGGCCGCGCTTGCTCCACTTTGTCTGTGGTGTCCTTGCTATCAGAATTGGCCCTAATGTTGGTTTTGCAAAGCGAGGTTACGTGATGCAGAACCCGTCATCATTTGGTTTTGCGTGGGGCAGGCAAGTTGCTGTGTGCTAATGTTTTTGTGGACGTGGCCATGTCAAGCGAGTGCGCTCCTGGTGAGCATATGGAATACATCCTCTGAGCATCTGATCTAGAGTTTGACCGTTGAGTTATGGGGCAAGACTAAGACATTGGGTTTTTCCATTGGGGTTTCTTTTCTTTTTCCTTTTTCTGACACATCAGGATTTTCAATCTTTGTCACATAGGTACGAACCAGTTGCGTTGAAGGGAAAGGCAGTAACAGGCCAAGGCTTGGACTTGGATCGTGAGGAGCAAGAGCGTACGCAGCAGCGTGCTGCAAGAGGAAACCCAGACAACATTGTAGATGTGGATGGCGGGTGGGCTGCAGAACAACGGCTGCAGCAGGTGATGCCTAGATAGTACCCCTTGGGAATTAAATCTCTTGTGTATGCGATAGAGCGTCAATGTGTGTCTTTTACTGTATAAGCGTGTGGTTGTGCCTGTGTGCTTGGGCATGCGTGAGCCCGCCCAGCACTAGGAATGCATCTGGGATACGTTGGACGTGTCGCGATTGCCATTGCACTTCAATTTCTCTCAGATTGTTGGAACAAGTCAAACATGAGCAAAGCAAGCTTTGATCAAAGGCAGAAGTGCGCTGCGTTACCTTCAAGGCACTCAACAAGACACTCAATAATTCCCCAAGCAAGCACTACGCGCTGGCCCTGCACGACTGAGGATGGAAGCCTCAGTACAGAACCCTATTTACTGTCACCGTACACACTACTGCAGCAAAATCAAGTGTTACAAGTGCATGGTAGTCACTGCCGCCATCTACCTCAAATTCAAAGCAACGTTTAAGACAACAGTAGATAACACAATTGCGTATGATGCACGGTAATGTGTGAGTATCCTGCCTTTCCTGTGATCCGTGATCAGGATGTTGACAGCCATTGGCTGGCAGTGGCTCGAGCTGCAAGCGAGGGCGAGCGTCCACCCCTTTCAATCCGTAATGCTACTGCCACCACCCCACACAGTGGCCGAGGTGGCCGGGGCGGCCGGGGCTCGCGCTCTGCTGCTGCCACCCCAAGGGCCCTACATGTAAGTAACTGACGCCTGTTGTCATTGGCGTTTTAATTAGCCCGCTGCTATTGCTCTGTATTTGCTGCTGCTGGCACTCTATAAGTGTCCTGCTTGGTGGCTGTTTGACTTACTCTGCTGCCCCTGCTGCCCTGCCTGCCCTTTGTCGCATACTCTGTGCTTCTGCCGTGCACCTTCTCTCCGTGTATTGGCACAAACCCTGTAACAAAGAATTTGCACCACTTCAATCTTTAACATGAAATCCGCCTTACGATGTGTTATCTTGTTGTGTGCATCCGTCTCCTTGACTTTGCCTCGTAGGCCACGCCAGGTGGCCCAGATGCTGGTGGTGGCAGCAGCAGCACTGGGGCGAGGCGCCGGGGTGGGCATGGAGGAATGGATAGGCGGCAGCAGCTGCAGCACGAGGACGAGCACCAGGATGAGCAGCAGGTGAGCAGTGATGAGCAGCAGGTGAGCACCAGGATGAGCACCACAGGATGAGCACCAGGATGAGCAGCAGGTGAGCAGTGATGAGCACCAGGATGAGCACCAGGATGAGCAGCAGGTGTGCTGCCACCCCTACTGGAGTGATGCCACACATGTGTTCCTTATTAAAATTCAAGCCCAGAAAGAACCCCTTGTAGCTTGCTTTCTATCCTTGCTACTCGTCACATACTTTGCTGCTTATCACATTCACATCTGGGCCCTTGCTTGCAATGTATTGCATGTTTTTTTCCGATGGTACGTACATCTACATCTTTTAAAGTGAGCTAGAGTTTTCTAAGGAATGCAACTGTTCTTGTGGAAGACAATTCTGTAGGGGTCGGCGTTGGCCTATAGCGCTATATAGCGTATAGCGCTACATAGCGCTATATAGCGCTATACATTTTGTGAAATATAACATGCCAAAATGGTGCCCTGCTGATTCGCTCGTTTCAGG
>LFIK01005570.1_pt1 | contig 10097 bp, 11 predicted proteins | sample 643401 | NCBI WGS metagenome assembly LFIK01 (sample SAMN03777447, study PRJNA286221) | soda lake metagenome | biome: soda lake; feature: Kulunda steppe; material: water; isolation source: sample T5-Br brine of Lake Tanatar-5 | place: Russia: Kulunda steppe | collected 2010-07
CGATCAGGTTCAGGAATTTTTTAGACGGCTGATGGAGGAGTGATGGCCACGGTTATTCTTTTCATGAGGAAGAACTGCAAAAAAGAAGTAGCCGATTAAAACTAAAAAAGCCTTGCACCCGTCTATTGACTGATACAAGGCTTCAAGTGCCCCGGAATGTATTAGGGATATAGTATTATAAACACTATATAAACCTGTATACTACTGATTATTATAAGTTTATAATTTTTTCAGTTTTCTCTTTATAAACTCTGATCGCGTAATACTTAATAATGTTTACACCGAGGTTTACACTCGGGAAATCTTTAAATAAAACATTATTAATAATGAACTTAACAATTACGCATACAATTAGAAAAGACAAAAAAAGAAAAGACAATACTTATACTATATACCTCCGAATTACTCATAATCGCTCTTCCAAATATATTGGAACTGACATCACAATTGAAGAGAGATATTGGAACCAAAATAAATCAATTGTCAGGGGTACACACGACTTTTCTGATCAGCTTAATCAAAAATTAGAAAACCAACTCCTTGAGGCTAATCATCAAAAATTAAGGTTGAACGAGGATGGTAACCTAACACTCGCCAACATGTATCGAGTGTTACGTGGTGAAGAAATTAAACCCGAATCAAAAAAAATTACGCAGCTTGCTGAGCAGTATCATCAGCAACTTCAAAATGATCTTAGATATTCAGAGTGGAAAAGATTTGGCGTTATCAAAAATCAATTCTCAGAATTTGACGGTAATAGTAACTACAAAGCGAAAGAATTGGATAGTGGGCTTGTAGAGAATTTCAAAAAGTATTTACTCCAAGAAGTCAAGAATCAAAACAATACCGTTAGACGAAAGCTTCGGACCTTTAAAGCATTTACTCGCCATCTAAAAAATAATAAGATCATTGATCAAATACCTTACGATGGTGTAACACAGCCAAAGGAGCTCCCTACTGACAAACCCAAATTGTCAATTGAACAGATCGAAACCCTTAAGGATTTAGATCTAACACCAAATTCATTACTGTGGCACACTCGAAACTATTTTCTCTATTCATTTTATAATGCTGGAATACGCTTTGGAGATATATGCCTATTAAAATGGGGAAATGTTCAAGATGGCAAGCTGCGTTATAAAATGCAGAAATCGAAGAAATATAAGTCAATAAAACAATTTCCTGAAGCCATTGAGATACTCAAACTATATGGCTATCCCGACGTTAAAAAGGAAGATTATATTTTTCCACTATTACAAGATAGCAGCTACACAAATGATTTCGAGCTTAAAAGAATAATTTCGTCAAGAAATGCACAAACCAATACACTTCTAAAAAAGTTGGCGAAATTAGCGAACATAGAGCTCAACATTACTACACATATAGCTCGGCACTCCTTCGCTCAATATGCCCTTGGAAAAGGCTTGAGTATTTACGTAATCAGCAAACTACTTGGACATTCAAGCATACAGGTTACTGCCAGGTATCTTAAATCTTTTGATGAGGAACTGGTTGATCAAGAAATGGAAAAATTATTTTGAGTTTTTTTCCTAAAAACTACAAATCGAGCATACTTACTACTATTAAACGAATAATAAATAAAACAAAAAGGTATAAATATGAAAAATCAAATTCATTCCGATGATTTCTTTAATAACTTTATCGACGCAATTGCCGATCGAGTACAGGAGGAAATCTCAAAAACAGTCAAAAAAGAAATTGAAAATTATGCAGTTGAGAAGAAAATTCCGCCATACCTAAATACCACGGATTTTCATGAGCTCACTGGTATTTCCTATAAAAAACAGAGCTATCTAAGAGAAAAGAAGAAAATAGCTTACTCAAAGCATAAGAGGAGCATTACTTACAAAAGAGAAGATGTAGAAAGGTTTTTGGAGGACCATAGAGTTCCTGCAAAAAAACAATTCACTTAACACATAAGAGGATATTGATCTAATTGGTGAAATCCCGTGATATATTGTTATTCCTCTTTATTAAATACTGTATCCAATATGCTAGGTACTGCACATTTTTCAGATAGAAATACCAACCAAAGTTGATCAATCTCTGTATCTGATAACTCCCCATTAATGTATTGGTCTATACTCTACTCTATCTCCGCTTTAGTCATACAGGTGTGGGTTAGTGATCGTTCACTTGTATGAACCTTAAATCCTTAATTCCTTACAGTTATTATTTCAATGGGATCAATCATTGGGTTCTGATAATATGCTATAAGTTTGCCTTGTAACGCTCTATATTTTCCTTAGAGTCTATTCACTTATTTGAATTGTTTCAACCTCTCCATTGCGAACATATACGTAATCAGCATTAAAATTTCCTTTCCTATATATCCATTGTTCTGATCTCCCCTGTCTCGTTTCAGTAATATTCTTTGAATTTGGTCTTCCTTTGCTTCTTACTAATATCGTTTCAGTCATACCAACCCAAATCTCACCTTTATTAATTCTTAATGCAGTCCGTTCTCCAAACTGTTTCACCATTTAAAGCAGGTTTCTATCATCCCTTTAAGTCGGATTATTGTTGTTCTTGTTTTGTCATTGTCATTTTATTTTAATTCTCTGCTTTGATCGTTAACGGTTTTAAAAATCTTTCTTTTGCTGCTTGCTCCATAATTTGTTGAACTTTAGGCTGATGTGATTTCCCAACATAAATTGCATCATAAGTTGTATACATTGCTATGTCTCCAACCTCCTTATGAATTCGATTAGCACATTCCAATATGTAATCCGTCTCCCACTTTGCATACATAAGTGAAATAGCTCTATTTGGTTTGTATACTTGTTTCTTGACCCATTTTTTTTCTGTCTTTTTAACCCCATCTATTTTTTCTGATTTCCATACTCTTTTTCTCACATCTTCCACATATATAGTTTTCCATGCTAACATCGTTCCTAATTGATAACCGTAATGTTTTATAAGACCCTTCTCTGTATTCAATTGACGTATAAAGTCATAGAATTCAGGATACCGTTCCTGTAAATACTTTTCGATTTTAAACGCCCAACTACCTTTTTTCAGTTCATGATTTTGATTCTTGTTGATCACTTGCATCATTGGTTGTTTGACAACGTCTTTCACCACTCCCAAAGATGAAGCTATATCCTGATAGAATCTCCCTTGGGATATACAATCATGTAGGTTTACATACTTGAAATAATTATCTACATCGTTGTATACAGGATTATCTTTTAGAAATTTTTCAATTAGAAAGAACGGAATAGCATTACTTATATCAGATCCAACCATCTTTTCACCTGAATCAGTTACCAACTTATCCGCTCGAAATTTGGATGGTGCAAACAGAAGCGTATTCATAATTCTTGTATTATAGTCTCCCTTCTGCCATGCTTTTCTCTCTCCATTTATATTCTTCATCATCCAATACTTCTGAGATTCAGCATCCATTTTATCTCCGTTCTCATCTTCTACATCTTCGGATACGTAATCATTAATTTCATCTTCTGTAGCTGTGCATTTCACTTGTTGAATGGATTCTCTTATTGAATCTAAAACGTTATTATCTTCATAATTTGCTTCATACGCTTTAGCAATTCTTTTTACTACGGTTTCTGAAAGTGTATAATCTTCATCTGCTGATGTGAGATTGTAGAACCTACCTTGGAATCCTAATCTGTAACTTTTAGGAGTGCCATGTTTACCATCTTTATGTTCTGAAATAGGTTGATAGAATTCTGTTTGAACGGAATAATCTCCGATATAATCAATCCGTTCTGAAATAGTCAGTTGATCCATGAATTCATTAATTAACTTTCTTTTCTTTCGGTATGGTACATCTTCATCATCTAAACCTAATGCCTCTCTAATATACTTAGGATGATCTATTCTGATGCTTTTTTTGATTTCAATTAATCCGAAATCAACCATGGTTTCAATTAGCGGTCTGTACTTGTCTGGGAGCATCTTATGAAGCTTTTTCGATGATAGCATCTTCCAATGTTCGGAATCCAATAAGGACAGAATGTATACAGCAAATGGTTCTGCCGATTTATTGACTTGGTTTACTCTTGGGATGGATGTGACGGGCTTTCCTGTGTATCTTTCGTAGAAAGAATTATTGAATTTTTGAGATCGAAGAATCTCTAAATATTTACTCTTGGTTTGTTTCGTATCAGTCATTCCTTTTTTTAATTTTAAATTTTGATTAAGTCATCTTTGGCGATAAAGAGAAGGAATAGGAATGACTACCCCCCTTCTTTCTTTTTTTCGCTTACAATAATCTCTAAATGTTATAGGCAACTATAAGCGATCAGAGTTTTGTTTAAAAGAAAAGCACTTTAAATACGACAGGCACAACTGCCACTCTAATAAACGTCTCTTTCTTTTTGAGTGTCAACTATATATTATAGGAATTAACATGTTGATTATCAAGTTATTTTTTACTATATTTGTCATGTTTACTTTTTATTTTAAAAGTAATAGTTATAAAATAAAAACTAATTAATCGCCTTTATGTATATGTAACTTGATATTATCAAATAATATAATATTCATTTATGCATATTTATAACTTTTACTGCCCTTTTTTTAAATAAAAGGTAATCTTTATTAGTATTTAATATATATATTATTAAGTATTAATATATCAATGTATATCTATTTACTCTCCTCATTAGGTAATGTTACTACCCTTTTTTATCCCCAATAAAAAAGCCTATCCACTTTCATCAAAATGTAGCTAAATCACTCAAGAAAGGGCTGCCAAAATTTCGTTTCGAAATATGTAATTGGCTAATAATTAGTAGTATAAAACAACAATCTGTACTAATAAAAATTAGCAAATATGATTACAGTAAAAATTTAAGAGTCTTTAATTAAAGACGTATTTGATAGTAGCCGACGAGCAATTTTAACACCCGCTAATCTTTGAATTTTTCAGAGTGGTACCAAAGAAAATATTATAGAGGTGTTGGAAAAAGTTGATGTAAACTAACTTGTCAACCTCAACTCAAGAGATGAATATGATGAGTGGTTTGATGAGGTAGTAATATCTATTCATCACGGTTTATATCCTTTGTATAGAGAGAACTTAGTTGTGTCGAAGGGCAACCCTTATTCATATAGTGCACGCCTCCTAACTCAATATCTGAAATATCTATCGAAACAAGGACAATAGTCTACTGCACTGATCCAGAGGGGCTACTCCTTATGATTCATCCTATTATTTCAAATCAGTATTTAAAGTACTATCCCGATTTAGAGATTGAGATGGTAAATCAGATAAAGAATGGGCTGAAATATTACGAGATTGTAGAGCATTACAGGACATTGTTAGATATGGACCTGTGTGAACTAAATGAAGCTATATTGGAAATGGAATTTGGGATTGAAGTATAACTTCAAACTTAATTAGTTGATGAAAAAATTAGAGTGCATATCATGATCGTCAAGTTGAAAGGCTTCAAAGTAAAAGACCTAATTATTAAGTGAGGGTCTGGGCAAACTATATACATATACCCTAAATAATTTAACACGTAAGTCATTATTTCCTGGGAAGATATGGATGACTGACAAGGTTTAATTACGTATCATATCGGGCGTAAATATTTCACAATCCAAATATAATTGATCGCCTATGCAAACTTTGCCTTCAACCACTTCCAAAACGAACAATACCAGTACATCCCTATCTCATCTCCTCAAACAAGCCAAAAAAGATTTCCCCACTTACAAACTAGAAGAAGTGAATAATTTCACGATCGATTTAGGAGCAGCTTTTGCTTTCCCTGAGAATCGAATTAAAACAGATCTACCTGCTGGAGTGTATTATCCATCTTATTCCCGTAATCATGATTTTCTGCTATCAAAAGCGTCTGTAAAACATAATGAGTCAGTTGCCAATTACGATTCGATGTTTGACGAATTAGAGACAATACTTGGAGAAGGAGTTTCTGATCCTGAAAATCAGTATAAGATTGAACAGGCAATTCAGAAGCGAAAGCATCAGTATCTTGGAGATGGTTATTTCCCACTGCATCTATACAATGAAGCCCTTGAGGAAGTTCATGAAGGCATTATACGTTTTTTAAATAATAAAGAGTTCTATAAGAAATCAGATCTGGGGTTCAAAAGGAGTGTATTATTATACGGACCAACAGGTAGCGGAAAATCGCGATATTTGGACTATTTATCACAGGAGCTAATCAGTGAACTATCGGCAATCGTGGTTAGAATCAACTCTGTAGGTGAATTGGGACGGCTTAATGAATTCGGATTGTTAACCATAAATCGTATGCTCAATAATAGGTTGATAATAATACTTATCGAAGAACTGTCTGCTTTAGTAAGTAGTAGAAACGGACACTTATCACTACTCTCAACACTTGATTCACCACTGCTTCGAGAAAACGTATTGTTTCTTGCCACTACGAACAACCCTGAGAATATACCAACCAATATTATTGCCCGTCATCAAAGGTTAGATGAATTGGCTGAAATTTCCCCCGAGAGTAACAGTAGTGAATTTACTGAGGCGTTCTATCACTTTGTATTTCAAGAGCCTATGGATCAAAAATACAAAGCTTCTGAGTGGTTTAGTCGGCAGTTAACACCTGCATCTCTGAAGGAACTATTTGTCTATTCAAAATTGAATAATGTCGACTTGGATGTATCCTATAATCGGATAAAAGAGAGGGAACAGAAAATTCGTGACAACTTCCGCGTCACAGAACCATTAGGATTTTTGGGGTAAGCGGTATGAATAAAAAGAAAACAGAAGACGTACTAATTATAGAAGACATTATAAAAAGGACTCGATTAATTCAGACCTTTCTATCTAAGTCGGATGTGAGAAAAGTGAAGAACTCTTATAAAACGCATGATTACAAGCTAACAGATAAAATTAAAGACTTCGATGGAATTATAAATGATGCACCATCAGCAGAGGGTTATGTTTGGATTGATAACCCCAATGGGAAGAATATCATTCTTTGCGTAAGGGACATGAAAACCTTGATCAATAACCATAAGTTTGTTTTCAAGAATGGACTATGTAAAAATTGATCATTATGAAATTATATTGGTCCATCCACCGAATCCAGAAAGGGGATCATTCAAGTGATCCTCTTTTTCAATTACACACCCATCCAACGACCATTACAATTCCTGGTGAGGCTCTCATATTACACCCTGCAGCTACCAGCTCGCAAAGTGGGTCAATGTCATGAGCGAATTCACTAACGTCTATAAACGTAAATTCTTAAATGAGATCATGGAAAAGAATAGAGCTTATACAATTGAAGAAGTCAAGGATATGATCGTAAGAATCCAAGTGCTTTATTCTTTTCCCACAATGTATAAGGACTGCTCATATTTACTTACAAATGAGCTGTGTTGTAACTAATAAATATCATTGTATCCACACATTGAAAGAATTGTGATCATAATCTCTTCTTCCAGAAACTACATATTTAAAATAGTCTTCTATTGATTGAATATTTTGATATTTATAAAAATTCAAATTCCGTAAACTCATATTGTCCTTATCAATCAATCTTTTTTGAGGGTTAATCCAATTATTTAAATTTGGTAAATTTACTTCCTCCTCACCCCCTTCCATCGATATTGTCCAAGAATGATAATAATTTGAATTTGAATTTAAATGTAAATAAGTTGCAAAGTTAAGCCTGTTAATATTATGCTCTCCTTCATTCTCAACTTTAAAATTGCTCAGGAATCTATTAGATAATTCATAATTAACCTCTATGTATTCACCCCTTAATATATCCCCATCAAACTTGACTGAAAATTGGGTATGCTCATCATTTGAGAGTTTCACACTACTTCTAACCACCTCCAATTCATCTGGCTTTAAATAGTAAAATTCGCTTTTATCCCCTAAGTGATTTCCACGCAATATGAATTCAAACCCATTATCGTATTTGTAAATTGCATCATGCCCAATACTTGTATAATTGTTAAATGCTGGATCGATATCGACTTCAACCACACTGAACCTATCCATATCCTGATAATCTATATTAATAGTATCTTCAAATTCATTTGGGTCAATGAAATAGTATCGTGATTCATTAAAAAGCTCTAAGTTTTGTGAATAGATTGTAAGCAGGTGCAGCCTATCAGGATCTAATTCTCTACCGTTAAATGAGAAATCAAAAACATCACCTACTACTCTTTCTTCTGTATTCCAGGTACTGCTAGAACCACCAGTATCGCGATAATTAGTTAACCTAATTTCATCCTCTCCTGTGGATACAATGTTTTCGATTTTCACATCATAACAACAGGTTGTATTATAAGCCATACTATTCTGGTGATCATTTCTTTTTTGCTCTATTGAAGACAGAAATTCAGATTGTTTGGACTTGATTGATGAACCCATTTTAATTTGAGTGGATTCTATATTTATCCACGGTTCTAAATTTGCAACCGTTTCCATGAAAAGTAATTCAATTTCAGAGAAGAACTGATCAGCTGGTCTAATTGACTGTGAATATAATGTCAGGGTTATTGTACTTGGTAAGTTATCCAACTCTTCTGGGGCACCCGCTTTGACTATGCCATCGACTTGTGTCGGTAGGTGAATATCCGACAATACATTTCCATCACTGTCTGATATGAATAATTTTAAATCTAATAATAAATCATTATCCAACCTACTATCTATATATTCATTTGCATTCCACTGCATTAAATAATTTTCAAATTCAACACTATAAGTAGCTTCTACACTTTCCCCCGAAGCAGACGTTCCCACAACCTTAATTTCACCTTCCCCATTATCAAATTCCCATGTTGTAAGATTAAATGAGTTTGCAGAAGTACTTATATCATCTACCTTTTCTCCCCTAATGAACAATTCAATTTTACTGAAACTACCTGTCGATGTGACTGTTAAATTTAAATCCACTTCGCCACTTAACACATCTCCATTCGATATATTCGTGATGGAAATAACTCCTAACTCTTCAAGCTCACTACTCGAAGGGGAATCACTGCATGAGCTTATTAAAAAGAACGTTATAAGTACAATCACTGCACGGACTGTATATTTAAAGTATTTCATAATTCCATAATTTTATAATTGTTATGGTAAGCAATAAATCCAATGGATGCTAATAAAGTTGTTTTGAATAACTTGTGAGGAACTTTGCTATCAAAAAATTTAAACAGTAGAACAACTCCTACATAAATTGACCAAAGGATTAGAATCTTTAAATAAGCTGATTCCCATAGTCCTAATACAATCATTAAATATGGGAGTAATGCCATATAGCAAAGAAAAACAATTATAACCCCTGTAAATAAAAACAAAGGTTTTAAGGTCTTTTTGATTAGATGTGAAATCGTAACAGTAAAAACAATAGAAAATGTACTGATAGAGAATAATCCTAATAGAATTATTACAGTCCAAAGAATGAATACCTGTTCCCTGTTATTCAGATTTTGAATTATTTCCAATAGCTCTGCCATGTCGATTAAAATAAAATTTTTAATCAACTGATCAGGATCTAAATTTATACTGTAAGGCTCTATCTATTCCAAGCTGTATAATGTGCCGCCAATACTGCTTACTTGGATTTAATGATGTGCTGTGTAGCTGTATTAATTGATTGTATCAGCCTTACTATCTATCCACTCTTGAATCTCTCTTACTGAAAATAATACTGTACCTGCTGTGATCTTTTTTCCATTGGGAAAGAGAATGGATCGTTTGAAGTATATTATGACAATGGACAATTGAAAGAGAAAGCAACGCTCAAAGATGGGAAAATAAGATAAGGTGGTAAAATAAGTGAAATCCCTTTCCCCAGTCAGATCAGAATATTACCTTCAGAAATGACACTTATTAGGAATTACAACTTTAGGAGTATTGAAGAGTCCACAGTAACCATGAAAAAACGAGATTGTTTACACTCATGTTTACACCGAAAAAATAAAGCCTTGCAAGTCAATGACTTACAAGGCTTTCAGTGCCCTGGAATGGAGTCGAACCATCACGACCGTTAGGTCACACGCCCCTCAAGCGTGCGCGTCTACCAATTCCGCCACCGGGGCAAAATGCGATAAGAAGGGCATTCTCATCAGAGCTCAAA
>LFIK01005571.1_pt1 | contig 10096 bp, 7 predicted proteins | sample 643401 | NCBI WGS metagenome assembly LFIK01 (sample SAMN03777447, study PRJNA286221) | soda lake metagenome | biome: soda lake; feature: Kulunda steppe; material: water; isolation source: sample T5-Br brine of Lake Tanatar-5 | place: Russia: Kulunda steppe | collected 2010-07
CAGGCCAGACCCGGTTCGATCCACGAGGAAGAGACCCTCGGAAAGGCGTATGACGCACGCCTGGCCCGCAGGCTCCTGCGCTACCTCGCCCCCTACCGGTGGCGGGTCGTCCTGGCCGTGGTCCTCCTGGTCTCTGCCGCCCTCCTGCAGATCATCGGGCCCTGGCTCGTGCAGATGGCCCTGGACGATGCGATCCCGGAGAGTGACGGGCGCCTCCTTTCCATCCTGGCCATCGCCTACCTGGTGGCCACCATCGCCACCTTCGGGCTCCAGTATGCCCAGGCCCTGGTCACGACCTGGCTGGGCCAGTCCGTGATGCTCGACCTCCGCACGGAGATCTTCGAGAAGCTCCAGGTGCTGGACCTTACCTACTACGACCAGAACCCGGTGGGCCGGCTCATGACCCGGATCACCTCCGACGTGGAGACGCTGAACGAGCTGTTCAGCTCCGGCGTCGTGGCGATCTTCGGGGACCTCTTCACCCTGATCTTCATCATTTCCGCCATGCTGCTCCTGGACTGGCAGCTGGCCCTGGTCACCTTCTCGGTCCTCCCCCTGGTGGCGGTCGCCGCCTTCGTCTTCCGGGCCAAGATCCGCCAGGCGTATCGGGACATCCGGGTCCGCCTGGCCCGGATCAACTCCTTCCTCCACGAGCGGATCACCGGGATCCGAATCGTCCAGCTCTTCAACCGGGAGGAGGCCGACGCAGCGCGGCTCGACGAGGTGAATGACGACTACCTGCAGGCCCATCTGCGCTCCATCACCTACTACGCCCTCTTCTTCCCGGTCATCGAGCTGTTCACGGCCATCGCCCTGGCCCTGATCCTCTGGTACGGGGGCTTCGCCATCCTGGAGGAGGCCACGACGGTGGGGGTCGTCACCGCCTTCCTCCTCTACGCCCGCCGGTTCTTCCGGCCGATCCAGGACCTGTCGGAGAAGTACAATGTCCTGCAGGGTGCCATGGCGAGCTCCGAGAGGGTCTTCCGCCTCCTGGACCGGGAGCCCGCCGTGCAGGACCCGGCCCAGCCGCGCCAGCTGCCCCCGGAGGTCCGCGGCGAGATCGAGTTCCGGGACGTCTGGTTCGCCTATGGCGACCGGGAGGCGAAGGAGGGGGGCGAGCCCGAGCCCGACTGGGTCCTGAAGGGCCTGTCCTTCCGGGCAGCCCCCGGCGAGAAGATTGCCATCGTGGGCCACACGGGCGCAGGGAAGAGCACGATCATCAACCTCCTCATGCGGTTCTACGACCCGCAGCGGGGAGTCATCCTCGTGGATGGCGTGCCGGTGCACGAGGTGGAGCAGAAGGCCCTCCGGCAACGCATCGGCCTCGTCCTGCAGGACGTCTTCCTCTTCAGCGAGGACGTCCGGTACAACATTCGCCTCGGCGAGTCGGGGATTTCCGACGAGGCGGTGAGGAAGGCCGCCCGGGAGGTGGGTGCCGAAGGCCTGGTGGATCGTCTGCCGGAGGGCTTTTCCCAACCGCTGGGCGAGCGGGGCGCGTCCCTCTCGGTGGGCGAGCGCCAGCTCATCTCCTTTGCACGGGCCCTTGCCTTCGACCCCCGGATCCTGGTCCTGGACGAGGCGACGAGCTCGGTGGACTCGGAGCTGGAGGCACAGATCGACGAGGCCACGGCCCGGCTCATGGAGGGGCGGACCTCCATCGTCATCGCACATCGCCTCTCCACCGTGACCGGAGCGGACCGGATCCTCGTCCTCCACCGGGGGGAGCTCATCGAGGAGGGATCCCACGAGGAGCTCGTCTCCGCCGGTGTGCACTATGCCCGCCTCCATGAGCTCCAGTTCGCCGGGCCTGCATCCACCTCTCGCTGACCCCCCTGTCTCCCCGCCGCCCGGACGACACCACGGGGCTTGCCGGCGACATCAGCGGGGAGACCGCCTGACGGAATCGGGACGAGCGGGGGAGAGCGCCTCCTCGGTATAGCGACCCGAGGCGTTCCAGAGGATCCATTCGTCGAGGCCCACGTCGTGGACGGCCCGGATCTGGGCCCGGACCTCCTCCGGGCCGTAGCGGGGCTCGCCCAGACTGAAGTCCTGGAGCCACGGGATGATCCGCCCGGCCCCCTCCACCTCGGCGGAGCGCCTCAGCGCCGCCTCGAGGGCCAGGCGAACCACCTCGTAAGGGTGGGCATTCGGCTGGTCGAACCCGAAGCTCCCGGGGTAGTAGTGGGAGGGATAGATCATGGGGAGCACGGCATCCACCACATCCACCACGTCCTCCCACCGCTGGCCGATGCCCACATCGGAGGTGGCGGTGGTGGCCACCCCGAAGACATCTGCCGTCACCGGAATCCCCAGATCCGAGAGCTCCTCCCGGCTCCAGGCCAGGAACTCCCGGATGATGGCGGACCGGGAGCGCCCCTCCGCCCCGGGATAGACGACCTCCCAGAGTTCGGAGCCGGGCCGGTCCGGAAAGCGGACATAGTCCCACTGGATCTCGGCAAAGCCCAGTTCCGCCGCCTCCCGGGCCAGCGCCAGATGGTACTCCCACACCTCGGGGTGGTACGGGTTCACCCAACGGTCGCCCCGGCCATCTCGCCAGGCGGCACCGGTGGAGTCCTGGATGGCCAGGTCCGGGCGGACCTCCGGCAGGAGGGCATCCTTGAAGACGACGATCCGGGCCACCGGGTAGATCCCCTCGGCATCCAGCCGCTCCAGGAGGGCCCGGGGATTGCGGATCCGGACCTCGCCATCGGCCCCGAGTTCACGGGCCAGCCCCACACCGGTGGGGTGGCTCACATACCCGGTGGCGTCCTTCAGGTCGAGGACGAAGGTGTTGATCTCGGTGCGCCGGGCCAGCCCCGTCGCAGCATCGATCCGGACCGTGGAACCTGCCTGCCAGGCGTTCAGGTAGATCCCCCGGATCGCGTCGGGACGCTCCACATGGGGGACCGGAGAGGACGTCGCGCCCGGCCCCCGAGCAGGGGGCTCCTGGGCCTGCCCCCCCACAGGGAGGGCAAGGAGGAGCAACAATGCCCCGAGGGGGCCCCGTCCGCGCATCAGTAGGCCTCGAGGGTCGGGTCGACCTCGCTTCGCCATCCCAGGACCCCGCCCTTCAGGTTCCAGACCTGCCCGAACCCCCGGGTCGCGAGCTGCCTCGCCGCCCACATGCTCCGGGCACCGGAGCGGCAGTAGAGGACGATGGGGTCCTCCGGGTCCAGCTCGTCCACCCGCTGGAGGAACTCGTCCACCGGAATCCGGTGCTGACCGGACTCGGGGAGGTCGGCAATGTCCCGCTCGTGGGGCTCCCGGACATCGACCAGGACGAGGGGCTGGCCCTGGTCGAGCCGCTCCTTCAGTTCGGAGGGGGACATCTCGGGGATCTCGGGGGCAGGGGCGTGGGACGGAGTCATGGCAGGGTCCGGAGAAGGAGGGGAGGGGGTGGACGTGGTGGAGGTGGAGGAGGTGGGGCGAGGGTCGGACGGGCCCGGCGGGGGACCCGGAACTCAGAGCCACCCGTCCAGGGCATCGGCAGTGCGGGAGGCGGCGCCCCGGTGGTGTTCCACCCATCGGAGGGCCTTCCCGGCAGCCTCCTCACGGAGCCCCGGGTCGCCCCACCAGCGCCGAAGCGCCTGAGCCAGCGACGGGGCATCATGCACCGCCCGGGCCCCGCCCACCCGTCCGAGCTCCGCCGCAGCGAGGCTGTTGGCGAAAAGGGGGCCATGGAGGACGGGTCGACCCGCTGCTGCAGGCTCCAGCACCGAGTGCAGCCCCTTGTCGTGGAATCCGCCCCCCACGAAGGCCACCGGGAAGGTCCGGTAAAGGTGGGCCAGGATGCCCACCCGGTCCACCACGATGGCATCGAGGCCCTCTGCACTCCCCCGGGCTTCGACCTCCCCCAGCCGGGCATGCCGCCACCCGCCGCCCTCGAGGCGCTCCTCCAGGGGGACCAGATGGGCCTCGTCGGGCTCGTGGGGTGCCAGGAGGAGTCGGGGTCGCCCCCCCTCGGGCAGATCGCCGTCCCCCCCGTCCAGGAGGAGGGCCAGGGCGTCCAGGAGGACCGTCTCGTCGGGGGGCCAGGTGGAGCCCGCAACGAGGCCCGGCCCGCCACCGAAGTCCGCCAGGGCCTCGGCCCAGGACACCGACCCCGGAGGGTTTGCTGCCCGCTCCACCGCCGAATCGATCCCCGGGTCGCCCGTCACCCGGATCCGGTCCGGACGCACCCCGAGGAGGCGGAAGCGGTCTCCGTCTGCCGGGGAGATGGCCAGGACCCGGACCAGGCTCCCGAAGGTGCGCCGCAGGAGCTGCCGAGCCGGAAACCGGAGCCGGCCCGCATTCTCCGGGAGGGTGGCGGCCACCAGGACCACCGGGATCCCCCGCCGCCTGGATGCCCGCACGAGGCCCGGCCAGGCCTCCGTCTTGGTGAAGGCCACGACGGAGGGAGAGAGGGCATCGAGGACCCGTCCCGCCTCCGAGACCAGGTCCCAGGGCATGTAGCCGGCCACATCCACATCGCCGCCCTCCACCATGGCATCGGCCAGGTCCTCTGCAGAGGGGGAGAAGTGGGTGAAGACGAGCTGGACCTCCGGCCGCGACGTCCGGAGCGCGCGGGCCACCGCCCGGGCCTGCAGCCCCTCCCCCACCGAGGGGGCGTGGAGCCAGACCAGGGGTCGCACCGGGTCCCGGAACTCCCCGGCCCACGTCTCCAGGTGGCCGTGCTGGCGATCCCGTCCCCTCAGGCCCCGGGCCAGCTTCCCGGACCCGCCAGCGAGGAGGGGGGAGGCCAGCCGGAGGAGGCGGAGCGAGGTCTCGTACCCGAAGTGGAGCATGACGGACAATGGAACGCCCCCGGAGGGGGGCTTCAAGGGCCGGGCCGATGGAACCCCCCGGTGGTTTTCGGGTCCGTCGAAGCATGAACTACCGGATCACCGTGCGATACAGTGGAGGCCAGGGGCGGCAGCGCTACCACCTGGAGGCCATGGAGGCCGAGGGTCTCGTTGCCGTCCTCCACGCCCTTGCCGACCGCCTCCCGGAGGAGGTGGCTGCCACGGGAGACCTCGTGGAGATCCGGCCCGACGTGGACCCCGAGGCCCGGAGCTATCTGGGCGAGGAGGAGCCGAGCTGAAGACCTCGGCCCGCCTCCTCCTCCTGGCCAGTGCCGCCCTCCCCCTCCTGCTGGCGGCCTGCAACCCCATCTATGTGACCCGGGCCGGATGGGCACAGGCAGGCATCCTCGCCGCCCGGGAGCCCATCCCCCGCGCCCTGGCCCGCCCCGACCTGGACCCCCGGACCGCAGGGAAGCTCGCCCTGGTCTGGGAGGCCCGCACCTTCGCCATCGAGGAGCTGGGCTTCCGGAATGCCGGGGAGAGCTACACGAGCTGGGTGGACCTCCCCTCCGACACCCTTGCCCTGGTGGTGACCGCCGCCCACCGGGATCGCCTCGCCCTCCACACCTGGTGGTTCCCCATTACGGGGCGGGTCCCCTACCGGGCATGGTTCTCGGAGGACCGGGCCCTGTCGGAAGCCCGGGACCTCTCGGCCCGGGGCTTCGACACCCGGGTCCGCCCCGTGGCCGCCTTCTCCACCCTGGGCTGGTTCTCCGACCCCGTCCCCTCCACCCTCCTCCTGCGGCAGGACGAGACCGGGGTCGTGGAGACCGTCCTCCACGAACTCGCCCACAACCACCTCTTCATCGGGGGGGCGGGCCGGTTCAACGAGTCCTTCGCCACCTTCGCCGGCCACGCCGCCGCCATCACCTTCTTCTGTTCCCGGCCCGGGGGAGGTCCCGACACGACCTGGTGCCTCCGCTCCAGGGACCGATGGGAGGACCAGCGCACCGTGGCCCGATTCCTGGTGGAGCTGGAGGAGGAGCTCCACGAGGGCTACCAGGCGCTCCGGGAAGCCGCCGATGCAGGAGGGGCGGACGACCCCGAGCAGAGGGAGGCCTCCCTGGACGCCTTCCGCAGCCAGGCGTTCGGAGGGGCTCGCCAGCGCTTTGCCACCGAGATCCGGCCCGGCCTTCGCGGCGGCGGTTGGGGGGCGCTGGCCGAGGAGGAGCTGGACAATGCCCGCATCCTCTCGCTGACCCTCTACATGCACCGTCTCGACGACTTCCACCGGCTCTGGATGGACGACTTCGACGGCGACCTGGCCGGGCTCCTGGCGGCCCTCCGCGCCACGGCCCCCCGGCACGACGACCCCTTTGCCGCCCTCGAGGCATTATCTTCGGGATCATGACCCCGCCCACGGCCCCCCCGAAGCGCTACGCACCGGACCCGACACCGGACCCCCCTCCGTCGCCTCCGGCCTCGCCCCGCCATCCCACTCGCCCCGTCCCCACCGAGCTCCGTGTGGGCCGCGCCCTCCGCCTCCTGGGCCGGGGCGCCCTGCGGCGCTGCCCGAACTGCGGGAGCGGAGGGCTCTTCCGCCGGTGGATCCTCATGCGACGGACCTGCCCGGGGTGCCATCTGGTGCTGGACCGTAACGAGGCCGACTACTTCATCGGCAGCTTCACGGTGAACTTCGTCACCGCGGAACTCGTGATCTGCATCGGGGGGCTGGTGGCGATCCTGGCCACCTGGCCCGACGTGCCCTGGGACGCCATCAAATGGGGGCTCGTGGCCACCATGGTCCCGCTGCCCGTGGCCTTCCTGCCCTTTGCCCGCACCCTCTGGCTCGCCCTGGACCTGACCTTCCGGCCCCTCACCCTGGCCGACCTGGACGGGCATGGGGAGCTGGCCCCCGACATCCGGCCTCAGGCACCCCCGGCCGGCTCGGCCTGAGTCGACGGCTCCGTCCCCTCCAGGAGCTCGGTGACCCGGGACCCCGTCACCTCGTCGAACTCCAGGAGCTCCTCCACCAGCCGATCCATCCCCTCCCGGTGCTCCACCAGGAGGTCGCGGGCCCGATCGAAGGCCCGTTCCAGGATTGCGCGCACCTCCTGGTCAGCCTCCCGGGCCGTGGCCTCGGAGTACTCCCGCCTCTGCGCGATGTCCTGCCCCAGGAACACCTCCTGCTGCTGGCTCGCCGGCGCCAGGCGGCCGAACTTCTCGCTCATCCCCCAGCTCGTCACCATCTGGCGTGCCAGGCGAGAGGCCCTCTGGAGGTCGTCGGCGGCCCCGCTGGTCCGGGTGTCGAAGACCAGCTCCTCGGCCGCCCTCCCTCCCAGGAGGATGGCGAGGCGGTCATGAAGGACCTCCTGTGAATGGATGTAGCGGTCCCGGTCGGGCAGCTGCTGCGTGACCCCCATGGCCCGGCCCCTTGGAATGATGGAGACCTTGTGGATGGGGTCGGTCTCGGGGACGAAGGCGGCCACCACGGCATGGCCGGCCTCGTGGTAGGCCAGGAGGCGCCGCTCCCGATCCGTCATGACGAGGTTCTCCCTCTCCAGGCCCATGAGGATCTTGTCCCGGGCATCGTCGATGTCGGCCTTCCGGATCTCCTCCTGCTCCCGTCGAGCAGCCAGGAGGGCCGCCTCGTTCAGGAGGTTCTTCAGGTCGGCCCCGCTGAAGGTGGGGGTGGAGCGTGCGACCTCGTCCAGGTCCACCTCGGGGTGGAGGGGCTTCCGGCGGGCATGGATCTCCAGGATGGCCTCCCGGTCCTTCCGCGATGGCAGGTCCACCGTGACCTGTCGGTCGAACCGCCCCGGCCGGAGGAGGGCCGGGTCCAGGATGTCGGGCCGGTTCGTGGCGGCGATCACCACGACGCCCTCGTTGGGCTCGAAGCCATCCATCTCGGAGAGGAGCTGGTTCAGCGTCTGCTCCCGCTCGTCGTGCCCGCCGCCGAGCCCGGCACCACGCCGTCGCCCGATGGAGTCGAGCTCGTCCACGAAGACGATGGCAGGAGCGGTCTTCTTCGCCTCCTGGAAGAGGTCCCGGACCCGGGAGGCCCCCACGCCCACCAGCATCTCCATGAAGTCGGAGCCCGACACATGGAAGTAGGGGACCCCGGCCTCCCCGGCGACGGCGCGGGCCAGGAGGGTCTTCCCGGTACCCGGCGGTCCCACCAGGAGGATCCCCCGGGGAATCTCGCCTCCCAGCTTCTCGAACCGGCCCGGGTACTTGAGGAACTCCACGAGCTCCTCCAACTCCCGCTTGGGGCCATCCTGCCCGGCCACGTCCTCGAAGGTGGTGGCCTCGTCCGTGCGCTCGTAGATCTTCGCCCGGCTCTTCTTCATCTTCGACATCTGCTGGCCCTGGGAGGCCATCCCCCGGTAGAGGAAGACCAGGAGGAAGACGATGAAGAGGAAGGGAACGGCGTAGATCAGGACGAGCCACCAGGAGAAGTCCGATTCGGGCTCCGTGGTCACCTCCACACCCTGTGCCCGGAGGAGGGCGAGGATCTCGTCGTCGCCGAAGGCCGGCACCCAGGTCGTGAAGGCGTCGATCTCCACGACCTCTTCCTCGTCGCCAGGCAGGGAGGTCGTCCGCTCCACGGGGGACGCGAAGACGCCCTCCACCCGATGTCCCTGCACCGTCACCCGGGCAATGTTGCCCTCCTCCAGCTCGGCCCGGAAGGTCGAGTAGGGGATCTCCTCGGGATCGCCAGTAGCGAGGACGGACGACCAGACCAGGGCCAGGAGGAGCGCGATGAGGCCGAGCCAGAGGAGGTTTCGGCCTGCCGCTGCCCTGGAAGGAGCAGGTGGCCGGGGGCCGTCGGGTTTCGGGCCGCCTGCCGGGGAGGGCGGGCGGTTCGGGGGGGCCTGGTTCGCCATGGAGTGGGATTCGAGGCAGTGGAAGGAGGACGGAGTGTCCGCTTCCCATCCTCCTATCTTCCCCTGAAACCGGTGAACGATCCAGTCCGGGGCCTCGAGAGGTGGGGCCGAACCGATGCCACCCGGGCCTCCCCGGGCCCGCCCACGGGGCTTGGAGACCTCGGGGCGCTGCGGTAGTTTCCGGGCTCTCCAGACCGCTCCGGCCCGCACCCGTCCCGGCCCCGCCGGGAACCGGACCCGGGCCCCACGCCTCCGGACATCCATGGCCGACGAGTCGAAGGCGACGGACGCCCCGTCGTCCCCCGCATCCCCCAATGCCTACCGCCCCGCAGAGGTGGAGCGGAAGTGGCAGACCACCTGGGAGGCAGAGGGGACGAACCGTTTCACCGAAGGCGAGCTCCGCTCTGCCGAGGACCCCTTCTACAACCTCATGATGTTTCCCTACCCCTCTGCGGAGGGGCTCCATGTGGGGAACATCTATGCCTTCACCGGGGCCGACGTCCACGGACGCTACCATCGGCTCCGGGGGCGCGACGTCTTCGAACCCATCGGCTTCGATGCCTTCGGGATCCACTCGGAGAACTTTGCCCTGAAGGTGGGCCGCCACCCCATGGACCTAATCCCGTCCAATGTGGCGAACTTCACACGGCAGCTCCGGCGGATCGGGGGGATGTTCGACTGGGACCACACCGTGGACACCACGTCTCCGGAGTACTACCGCTGGACCCAGTGGCTCTTCCTCCAGCTCTTCCGGGCCGGGCTCGCCGAGCAGAAGGAGGCCCCGGTGAACTGGTGCCCCTCCTGCATGACGGTGCTCTCCAACGAGCAGGTCGTGGGCGGCCTCTGCGAGCGGTGCGACTCGGCGGTGGAGCAGCGCCGGATCCTCCAGTGGTTCTTCCGGATCTCCGACTACGCGGAGCGCCTCCTGGACAACCTGGAGGAGCTGGACTGGTCCGATGTGACCCGGAAGGCCCAGCGGAACTGGATCGGACGGAGCGAGGGCGCGACCCTCTCCTTCCCCGTCGCCGAGAGCGACGAGACCATCGAGGTCTTCACCACCCGTCCGGACACCCTCTTCGGGGCCACCTACATGGTCCTGGCTCCGGAGCACCCCCTGGTGGACCGGATCACCTCTCCGCAGGCCCGGGACGCGGTGGAGGCCTACCGGAAGGAGGCCACCTCCCGCGATGTGGTGGCTCGCCAGAAGACGGACAAGACGAAGACGGGGGTCTTCACCGGGGGCCGGTGCCGAAACCCGGCCACCGGTGAGGACATCCCGGTCTGGATCGCCGACTACGTGCTCATGGACTACGGGACGGGCGCCATCATGGCGGTGCCGGGGCATGACGAGCGGGACTTCGAGTTCGCCACCGCCTTCGACCTCCCCATCCGACGGGTCGTGGCCGGCCCCGACGACGATGCCGACAC
>LFIK01005573.1_pt1 | contig 10095 bp, 13 predicted proteins | sample 643401 | NCBI WGS metagenome assembly LFIK01 (sample SAMN03777447, study PRJNA286221) | soda lake metagenome | biome: soda lake; feature: Kulunda steppe; material: water; isolation source: sample T5-Br brine of Lake Tanatar-5 | place: Russia: Kulunda steppe | collected 2010-07
ACGCACGCACAGTGTGTGTGTGTGTGTGTGTGTGTGTGTGTGTGTGTGTGTGCGTGTGTGTGCGCGCGTGTGTGCGCGCGTGTGTGCGCGCGCGCGCGTGTGTGTGTGTGTGTGTGTGTGTAAGCTCGCGCACACCTACCAACCGTCTGCAATTGGGCTTATGTACTGTCCCACAAGGTTTCAAGTTTGTGTCCGCTGGCGTCCTTGGTGGGCATGTTGGGCGGTATGGATAGTCTAGACGAGGGCAGCATGTGGGCCATGTGCTGGGGTGGAGCTGCTGCTGGCGCGCTGCCTGTTGGTGAATACAATGGGTGGGCCTGAGCATGGGAGGCATGTGGAGTGCAGCAGCGGATCTGGATACGTGTTGCCGCAGCTCTCTGAGGCAGGTGCAGGGTAGCGGCCAAGCGCTGATGGAGGGAGAGGGGCCCGCAATGCAGCGAGCCAGGCCAGGCATGTGCTTTGTACTGATGCCGTGTCCGAGCCCTTTGGACCAGGTACTTCCAGGAGAGGCATGTGCTTTGTGCTGATTCCGTGTTGGGGGTGCCTTGCATGGGGCATGTGGTGCAGGGAGGCACACCAAAGCCGCTCGCACCGTGCGCGCGCCCGCAGGCGCTGTTAGAGGGGTGTCTGCCTGACCTAATGGGTGCTGCTAGAGAGGCGTCTGCCTGACCTAGGTGATGCCCTGCCGGTATTTGGGCCCGCAGGCGCTGCTAGAGGGGCGTCTGCCTAACCTGGACGATGCCCTGCCGGTGTTTGGGCGGGACGAGAAGGGCCTGGCCACGAGGCAGCACAGCCAGACAATGCTCAACACCATAGCACCAAAGCTGCCTGGCCTGATTGGTAGGCTGATTGATGCACCTAATTAATGCTGTGGACGTTGGCTTCATTTCTTTGTTCACCGACAGGCCAAGCAGAAGATCATGCTATATACATATCTTTGTGCCAGGGTTGGCTCAGTGCAGGGGGGGCTGATTGGAGTATCTATGCACGCTTGTCAGCACTTGACGTGCCGGTGCCTGGGCTGCCTGTACCAGGCATGCCTGGCATGCCGCATGGGCCTGCGCCGGTGTTGCCTGTGCCGGTGGCGCCTGCGCCAGGCATTTGTGCCATTGTTTTGGTGCAGGTGGCTCCGCAGACCTGGCTGTCTCTAATCTCACCCTAGTAAAGAAGTACGGAGACTTCCAAAAGGGGCACGTGAGTGCGTTTGTCCGTTTTCATGCACGAGTGTGTGAGGATGATGTTAATCATACGCACAACATTTGACACATGTGCCATGATTCCTGGTTGAACGTCCATTATGATTTGGCAAATACAGCACAGATGAAAGGGCTGTGTGCCTGCGCATGAAAAGTTCACCACTTTTGCCCATGGAGCCTGAGCCCATATGCTGTGCCATACAAGCCTGACAAAGGTCTTTGCATTCCTGTCTTCTGGCCCTTTTCCAAGATGCATGGCCAGCTGCAAGAGGCTTGTGGGTGCTCAAAGCTCCCTTGCATCACGTGTTGATCCTGTCCCTTGACAGCTGTCATCTCAAGTCGCCAAATTGCGCACACATTATCTTTCTCTTCCTCTTCCTTCCTTTACCCCTCCTACCTCTCTCCTTTCCCTTTCTCCTTCCTTGCTCCCCTCCCTCACTTTCCAGCAGCCCTCTTCAAACAGACGTCTGACTGATGCATGTCATCGTCTTGTACCCACCGCCCTTGATACGATTGCATGCAAAACACGATCTCCATCTGCCTGCAGCATTTTTGCCTGCAGTATGACGGCCACATAGTGCATTTTGTTGAACGCTTGCATGGCATGCACTCTTTTCATCCACCAACTTTTGCCCGCAGTATGACGGCTGCAGTGTACGCTTTGGTGAGTGTGAGCATGGCATGCACTCTCTTCATCCACCAACTTTTGCCCGCAGTATGACGGCCGCAATGTGCGCTTTGGTGTGCGCGAGCATGGCATGGCCGCCATTTGCAATGGCCTAGCACTACACGGCACTGGCCTCATCCCTTACTGCGCCACATTCTTCAACTTCACGGACTACATGCGAGGTAAAGCAGACAGGGACGGGGCAGGCTCGTATGTTACTGTACCACATTCTTCACAGACTACAGCCAAGGTACAGGAGACAGGTACAGGGTAAAAAGAGTTTCAGCCTATCCTTAACCCTTGACCTAACCCATGTGACTTCCACTCGCTTCAGCTAGCAGAGGTAGCTTGTATTATCACATTGGCGCACACAGCTGCAAGCCTTCATGCCTGCACAAACATGCTGCATGCCCTCAATGCCTTTTGATCTAGGCAACAGTGGTGGGGCATGGAGATGAAAACATAAGAAAGCATTCTAAGTAATTTGTTAACAACACCTGTGGATGTACAAGTGGATCATGGATCATGATTGGGGCACTCTGCAGGTGCAATGAGGTTGAGTGCCCTCTCTCATGCTGGCGTCATTTACGGTGGGTACCAGCTCAGTGCAAGAACATGCACTTCCTAAATTGAATTGGTGATGGCACTGCCTGTGTTTGCTCCATGCTGCCTAAGCTAAGGCTGCGCTGCATTCATTTCCCTGTCCCCACCATACCTTTGCACGTGGGTACTAAAGAGTTCACTGATGTGATAGGAGAAGTTGATACGGAAGCAGACACACGTCCATCCACCTGTGCATGAATCAAGATCCCATCACTCTTTGCGCACTGCAGCATTGCAATGACCCAGAAGCAACCAAAGCACTGTGCGTTGTTTCTCAGCATAGTCTGGGTGTATGAATTGAGGCAACAAAAGTGCCTGTGTCCAGTTGAAAGGGCATGTGTGGCTTTGCTTGGAGGGACATGGCTTCAAACCATGCTCTGTTTGTTTTTTATGCTGCATCCATCAATGATTCCTATCATAGTCAGAGTCTGCCCCATTTGTAGCGTGTGGCCCGAGTCAATGTCTTACCTGGTGAATATCCCAGGGCAGAGCACCTTCATTGTGCCAGGGCAGAGCACATTCAACGTGATTTTACCTGACCCATTTTGGTGTTCAGTTCCCCCTTTTCTGCGCAGAGACACTGGGTGTTTGCTCCATGCCCCTCCCTGCCTGCACGGTGCTTCTAACTCCAACACCTGAGGCCACCATGGCCAAGGAAATACCGCTGCCTGCTTCCCATTCCAACTCCTGCTCCTTTCTTTGTCGTGATCCCCGAGTGTTGTCGGGCTCTTTGCTTGCAGTGGCGTGCCCCGTGCTCACGTCTGCCCTCGTGCATCTGCCCGGGAGAGGGCAGGACCATCCACCACCCCAGCAGCAGCTGGCTGTCAATGGCTGTCACTGGCTGCCACTGGCTGCCATTAGACCTCACGGGCCTGGATCTGTTAGCTGCCGTGCTGTGGAATGCGTGCAGTGCTGACGCATGACTCCATTGGCCTGGGGGAGGATGGGCCCACACACCAGCCTGTAGAGCAGCTGGCCTCCTTCAGGGCCATGCCCAACACGCTTGTGATCCGGCCGGCGGGTGGCAACGAGACGGCGGGCGCTTACAAGGTGCAGTGCTCCGCACTGCGCTACATGGAACGGCGGCTGGGTTCCTTGTGCGTGCTTACAGGGCATTGTATGTGGCATGGGACAGGTGCACTTGCAGCATACACACATGCATGCATGCACGCAGGGAAGTGCAATGCTACAGGGCCACGTGTGTGCAATGTGCAGCTGGACATTGTGCGTTCAACCTGGAAGGGATGGCACAAATGGGGAGTGCTACTTTATGCGCCTAGGCGTGCATCAGGGCTGGACATGCCAAATGTAGAGTGGCACAAAACGGCCCGGTGACTCATGAAGCTTGTGACACGATCAGTCTGTGCCAAACAGATTTTGGCAGCGTGCGTTCAACAAAAGGTCCGGTGTCCTGGTGCTAATTACAGGATTTTTTTGTTGCTGAGGGGGAAACGCCTGCTGCTAGTTTCAGGCCGGCTTCAAAGTGGTCATTGCACCTCTTCTGTTCCACATTAAGGTCTGCATCTTACAGTTGGTCCGCTGCGAGTCTGCGCATAAAGGTCTGATCTCACTTTTTGTCTGCTGCAAGTCTGCATCTCCCGTCTGGTCTGCTGCAAGTCTGTACATAAGTATCTGATCTCGGTTCTGGTCTGCTGCAAGTACATTGCACGGCTAAAACATTCAGCGGGACTGGTTGATGGACTTGCGCCCATCACACAATGCACCTTAACCACTCAAAGTGCCATCTGTCTTCTTTTTGCAAACTTCAATCATGCAGTCTGCTTGAACCTGGCCTTGGCCACGCATGCATGTCCACTTTTGTGGCACGCGTAGTTGTGCTGCCAACGATGCCACTTGCTGCCACTTGCTGCCAACGATGCCACAAAGTATGCTTGCATAGTGTCCTTATGAGGATTATGGAAGCCATCTCTTAAGTTCATGCTGAACTCATACCCTTCTGTGGCACTTAGGTGGCCATTGCCAATCGTCACCGCCCAACACTGATTTTGCTTTCTCGTCAAGCCATGCCAAACACAGCAGGTGAGTATTTGCTGCGCACCTAAGCAGTTTCCAAATCAGGTCATGCACATTCCGGATGCTTTTTAAATATCAGAGCAGCGCAACAGCAGCAGCTGGTGCTGCACCAGTTGCACGGCGGCAGCAGCAGCAGCGGCAGCAGCAGCAGCTGGTGCTGCACCAGTTGCACGGCGGCAGCAGCAGCAGCAATGGTAGCAGCTGTCACGACATATTGTGTCTGTGCCGAATTGGTGTCTGAGATTGTGTGTTTGAGATCAGACAGTTGTTGCACGGCGGCAGCAGCAGCAATGGTAGCAGCAGCGGCAGCAGCAGCAGCAGCAGCCACCTGATCTTTACTGCCAAACCAGCAAGCAAGTGAAATTTACGCTAAGGGAGGTATCAAGGAGGGCAAGATCCATCTGTGGCCAATCAATCTGGCCTTGGCCACCCAGGAAACCTGTGGAGGCAGTGAAACGCACTCACTATATCAAGTAAGGAAGAAGAGCCGCCTAGGGCCAAGGCACCATGCGACCCCTCCACCAGAAAGAAGGGAACCAGGACTGGCAAATGGTCCTCAAGAATTAATTGCTGCAGAAGTTGCAGGAGGGCCCAGATGATACCTGCGCACGCAAGCCTCATCCATCCAAGACAGGACTTACACAAAATGTCAAGTGTGTGTGTGTGCGCCCTTTCCCTTCCAGATCAATCCCCGCCACCTTGGCTACCTGGCTGAGACACTGCCTCTGAGCTCAATCATGCACCAAATATCCTACCTGCACGCGCTTGCCGCAGGGACCTCCTGTGACAGCGTTGCGCGTGGGGCATACGTTGTGCGAGACACGGGCACCCACCCTGACGTCATATTGATGGGCACCGGCTCTGAGCTGCAGATTGCGTATGATGCAGCCGAGGTAAGCGGGAGCCCTTGAGGCCTAACTTGACATCATCGCCTGAGGCAATATGCAACAGGCCCATCCTGAGCATCCCAATCACCTTGGCAGATGACCAGATGAGGCGATTGGGACGCCTGTGTGCTGCAGGCGTGTGCTGCTTTGTGTGTGCTCTCGTGCTTCTGTGGCCTCTTTGTGGCTACTCACATCCCTGCCTATCTCCTGCATGGTCGGCATCACATCCCTCACATCCCTTTGTGCCTCTTTCATGGCCCTTCTCACATCCCTCACACTAGGTTCTGCTCAAACCCCAATGCGGCCCCCTTTCACATCCTCGCGTGCGCCCATCTTCTCCTTGCGTGGCCCCTTGCCCCACTGTGTTGCTCGTTTCAGACTCTGTGTCTAAAAGGTGTAGCATGTTTTGGGTTGAGAGGGAGAGGCAGAGCACATGGCGATGCTCCCAAGCAGCACCGGTGTTGCTCATATGCTTGTGTAGTGATTCCCCTGGTGCAGGATATGGAGAGAAGGGGAGTGGCGGTGCGCGTGGTGTCCATGGTGTGCTGGGAGCTCTTTGAGGAGCAGGATCAAATGTACCGGGACAGTGTGCTGCCAGCCGATGTCAATGCCCGAGTGTCTGTGGAGGCTGCCGCGCCCTTTGGGTGGAGGGAGTGAGTCGCGAGCGTGCCGTGTTTGTATGCATCACTGCGTTTTCGCGAGCACACGCCGGCACTCAGCCTCCTGACAAACAGGTCAACACTAAGCCTTTTGGCAAATGAGCCGGCACTGGGCCTTCTGGCAGATTGGGGCAGATGTTGAGCATGCAGGTGTGGGCATGGGTGTGTGTGAAGAGGCATGAGGGAAGGAGGAAGGAGGACACACATGAATGGCTGTTTGGGGGGATGGGGAAAGGCTGGGCAATGTGGGCTACAGGTGGGGCTCAAAGGATAGTCTCATTATTCTTCCACGCATCCATTCCACTCACCATCAAGCCCTGCATGCGGATAAGCATGATGCACCAAAAAAGATAGGCTAGGTTAGGGGCCACACGTGGCATTAGCTCACGCGCCCTGGAATTGCAATTGAAGCCCATGGACAGAGCATGCAGCACCTGCACCTGCACAACAATGGCAAAGCCTCTTGGAAATTCCCAGGCGCTTGAGGCCAGCATACGCAAGGCTGTCTGAGAACCTCAAGCATCATCCATGCAGGCGGTATTGCCAACTGCCTTGTCCATCCACCATCCCGCACACCATGCACACCACAATAAGATGACCTGGGGCACACCACAGCTTTTTAGTACCAATCACAGGGAGGAGATGGTGCAGAATATAGTATCTATACATGAGAGCACCACCTGTAATGTCTGCCCATTGGCTGTGGTGTGCATATGTAGCCCACAATTCACCATCCCCCCCAAGAATGCTGGGCAGATCATTTTCATCATTCTCATCTCAGTATTTACATCCACATCAACTCAATAGGCTGAAACCCACATGTATTCAAAAGGTTTGATCTCATGGGTGATTTGCCATGGGGGTTGTGCACTGCCTTTTGCTATCAGCTCTGCAGCTTTGTATGTGCAGACTTGGGTAAGTTTGGGTTGCAGGCCCTGCAGGCTCAAGCATGCTCAAATATCATATTTGAAATATGCTGCACTTCCTGCTGCTGAACCTCAAATTGTTGTGCTTGAAGGTGCCCTCATTTTGTAGAATTGACCGTCCATTTGCAAAGCGCCTCCCTGCTGAAGGTACACCTTGTGCAAACCTCTACCTTCTCTGCTTAGGTACTTGGGCGCCAAAGGCCGCCATGTGGGCATCCCACAAGGTAGCTTTGGCACCAGTGGCCAGACCACCCATGTGTACGCACACTTTGGCATCACAGTGGAGAGGGTGGTGGCAGCTGCAATGGAGCAAATGCTGCAGTAAGCAGCACCACAAGTCCTCTGCATGGGTGCAAGTCTGCAAGAGGGCCAGATGAATTATGGTGCATGTGATTGCATGAGAGGTTTGCTAAGTAGATGCCTCTGTAGAAGGGGCTGATGTTCTCTGCGGGGTGCTGTGCAGGCCAGTTGAATGGCGGAATGAGTGCACAACGGAAAAGTGAGGGAATTTGATGAAGCATATCATCATGGATCATGATATCTTCATGGGTGGAACCAACCCACTGAGCCCTCCAAAATGGAGAGCACCCGGGCAGCAGCCACAACCAAGCAAAGTTGACGCCAACCAAACAATTGGCAGCATGTATGAAGGAAGCCACAGCATTCCAGAATGCTAAAAACACATCATTTGAAGATAAGTCAAAGATTTATTGGTGGCATTTGTCAATGTATAGAGCACTGAAGACCTGAAGGGAGCTGATCAAATGTTGGAAACTCAACACAACCATGCACACAAGTTCTAAAGAAGCAGCATGCGCAGTGAGTGATTCATGGAGTAGCAAGCAAAAACACGCAGCCAACTTCAATGCAGCCAATAAAATTTCATAGACTGGAGCATGGAATAAGAGGGTAATCTACATGTGTGCCCCTTAAACCTCTTCAGGCAAGTTTTTGCATGATCATCATTATGATGGAAGGAACTTTCCGTGCGTATTGCAAGTGACTCATAGTCATGAAGCTATTGTGTCTTTGAGATGACTTTGGCGCAACCACGCATGACTTCTTTTAAGGGTGAATTGCCAATGACGATGCGTTAACTAGTATGGTCAAAATAGCAGGCATAATGTACAACAAGAAGAGCTGGATTAAGCTCCTGCTCATCCTCTATTTGGTTTGTAGTGAAATAAGGGTAGCCCTTGTGCCAGCCACACATATTCTCCTGAATGCATGCCACAAAGGAAGCCCTGAGGACCTAGATCTTCCTCGTTTTTATCACCCCATATGGCCTGCCACAAAGGAGTTCTGTGAAGGCCGTCATGCACATGGCATACATCCATCAAGGCAATTCAACTTGTCTAGTAAATTAGCTTGATGGATGAAAGAAATGAAAGAACATTGGCGGTGAATCAACCCTTGCATCTGATGTAATTGGGTAATGTCACATTACTAATTTGTCAATAAATGAAAGAAAGACACACAGGCAGAGGCTTGAGAAAGCTACATGCCAACGCAGGCAAGGACCATACATACTTTGCAAGTTTTGAAGCTTCATCTATTGAATGAGGCTGACCTGAGGTGGTTGAAAAAATTGTTGAGCCCAGAATTGAAGGACCAATTATTGAGAATTCAATTTTCTGGATTTGATCGTGGAACACTGAATTACCCCAGGTCAGGCTTACAAAAGATCAACAGGTTTGTTTTGGAGGATAGAAGCGCAAGCTCAGAGGCTTCAGGAGGGAAATGGCCTGACATGTGTGCGTGAAAAAAATAAGAGAGAGAAGAAGAAAACTACACAGACAGAAAAGACCCTGCATCAATTAACTTAATTCTTTTCTTAGACTAGCGGCCCCAAATCGGTTCCAAATCAAGACTTTTGAGAGCAACAGGTTTTTACAAGATCGCGTCTGATTATAGTCAGTATGTGCGCGCGATGCACAGAGTGGGCATGTAACTTATTTAAAACCTAAAACCTTAACCCTACCCTTAATTAAGAGCACTGCTCAGGTTAAAATAATCTATAATGATATAATAGTAACACGGCCTAATGGGTTTCTTGTGTATTGAGGCCGAGGGCAATGGAGGGCCTGCACATTCCCACACTTTCAAACAAAATCTGCAGAACTGTGAACCCATTGACCTGAATCGTTTTGTTGTGGACCTCAGAACTGTGCATCTGCTTTACTGGGAGCCTTTCTCCAGCACACATCCAAGAGAGCGCAATAGCAAACGGTTGACTTACCACCAGAGGTGCGCTCCGCCTTTTACTCAGTAGTTACCCAGGCTGGGCCTTGGTCATAGGTTCTACCCACTTCCCAAATACATGTTCCTTGACCTTACCGTCACTCGCTGCGTTACCTGATTCAGACTGCTTGTTCACACTCTTTGCTATGAGACAGCTACTTGGCCTTCACAACGTGCGACGGCTGCGAGGCAAATGATAGTACTCAGGATGAGCAACATGCTATCTTTCAGTGCACACAGCAGAGATTTTGCTCCTCTACTCACTCAGACAGGATCTCATGATATGTGTGTTTTTTAAACCAGAACAACAATAGACTTCCTTTTTCCCTCTATGATTTCAAAGGAAAAGCTACGCACTCAGGATACACCCGAGGCGTGAATTAAGGGAGGTGATTTCTCTTGCGGAAAAACCCCCACCGTTACCCCCAGCCCGACTCGAACTGGGGACCTTTGAGGACAAGTCCTCCCATCCGCAGTTTAACGTCATGCTCAGGACATTAATCCCTCTATGATTTAAAAGTAAGTTACTTGCTTTTTATGAGCAGGCTGGCAGTCGCACTTCTTGACTGAAGGCCTTATTCTTGTAATCCGTGTAAACTTTGTATCAAAGCCGAGCTCAACAAGATGCTGTTGAGTATAGAGGTATAAGTGGAGCCTCCCACCGTGGGTGTGACAACAAACAGGATGGTTCCAAGGATGACAATTTAAACTTTTAAGCACAATAAGTCTCATGTTGTTTTCTAGAGGCCTTTCAATTGTTTGTTTGTTTGTTTGTTACAAGACGCGAGCGGACACAGCAATGTCCTTAAGGCAGGCAAGGCAGAAGAGCTGAAAAACGCTAGGAAAAGGAGAACTGCCAGAAAAGCCAACTAGCTAAGATGA
>LFIK01005574.1_pt1 | contig 10094 bp, 14 predicted proteins | sample 643401 | NCBI WGS metagenome assembly LFIK01 (sample SAMN03777447, study PRJNA286221) | soda lake metagenome | biome: soda lake; feature: Kulunda steppe; material: water; isolation source: sample T5-Br brine of Lake Tanatar-5 | place: Russia: Kulunda steppe | collected 2010-07
CTACTACTACTACTACTACTACTACTACTACTACTACTACTACTACTACTGCATGTCCTTATGTGCAGGCATGACAGTGTAGTTTATGTGCTGTGTTTGCTATTGAGCATTGATGATAAGTGAAAGTTGCAAACATATCATCGCAGCAAAGGGTCGCGTGCAGGTGAGTTCGTGCAGCGCGAAGGTCAAGGTCAATATTGATGCAAGCTTGCAAGACAGAGGCTCTTGTGACGCTTTGCACCCTCCCAACAACACCAGCCCTGCTTGATGCTGTATCAGTGCTTGGGACCCTTGATATGCCATTGCACTGACATCGCATACTGCTTGCTCCTTTTGGGTTCCCAGTGCTGCAGCTACGCTGCGTGGCTGGCATGTGATGTGTGTGCGCATCCATGCAAGTGCCCACAGTGCATGCGTGAGTCACAGCATGCGCTCACCCCCCTGCCTAAACTCTTCCCTTTCTATCCCTCCTGGCCAAGGGAGGGCGGGGCAGAGGGAGGAAGTGCAAGATCAGTGTGTGCCAGCGAAGTTGCGCCACTCATAATGCCATGCCCAAGCTGCACATTGCTGCTCCTGGCACTGTTTGCATCCATTTCTTAGCCTTAAGCTCCAGCTTCTGTATCTGGTCAAGGCTTTGTGCGCTGCTTGCCCAGCTTGTTCACCACAGCAGCAGACATGTTCAAGTTGGCACACATAGGAACCGTCTGGGGCAACCCGGCCAGACGAAGGCTTTCCCCCATATACGACATTATTTTAATCTGATTCACAGAATCGATGCAGTCGAGGGGCGCCTGAAACGAGCGAATCAGCAGGGCACCAATTTGGCATGTTATATTTCAGAAAATCTGTATCGCTATATAGCGCTTAATAGCGTATTGGCCAACGCCGACCCCTACAAGCTGGTAAAAGTGTGGAGCAAGAAAATGGCCATCATTGCAAGCTCCTGCATAGGAATGCATGCCCATCCTGCTGAAGATAATTAACGAGGTAACAGGAAAGAGGGCCAGAGGAGAAAGCTGCTTGACATTCTTGAAAGAGATGAAGATCTCTCACACCTGCTGAAGACATGCATGGCAAGGTGATGTTTGTGTGATGTGTGTGTATGTGTGCAGCAGACACATGTGAACCCATGCATGTGCTTGATGACTTTGTCTGTAAAGATGCATCTGGAAGAGGGGGACGCGCACGCATGTGCGTGTACACCTGAATGTGTGTGTGCACGTATGTGTGTATGCTTGCGCTTTGGCATCTTCGTTCATGTGTGTGCTTGTGTGTGTGTGTGTGTGTGTGTGTGTGTGTGTATGCACGTGCTCATGCGTTTACGCGTGCATGTGTGTGGAGCACACTGTTCAGTTTGAATTGTTTCCTACGTTGCTTTGCACTTATGCACTCATGACAGCTGGAAACGTGCAACTCATCCGGATGTATGATGACCAGATGGTTAAGATCCCTCCATTCCTGTATAATTTGCTCACGTTGTAACAATTCAACGTCACACGTGTTGATTTTTGAGCGGCTCATGATAGCAAACATATGCAAATCAAAACCAGGTATATTGCGAAGAGCAGATAAGACCACCTACGTCCAGCATTCTATCTATCTTGTGCGCAAGCAACAAAGCAGCTTGATTAGTCTAGCTCGTCGAGGCATAGTTGGTTGTCAGCAGGCTGTTCCAAAAGTGGACAACACAGTGGAACCAGTAGAAAGAAAGAGGCATCTGGCTTGTCGCCTGCAGGCAGTGCGTGTTTGTGCTTCTTTTGACGCACAATAGCATCTTCACAAAGCATTCGTAATTGATGTGCGCTGTACTTTAAGGAGAAGATGTGCGTCAGAGTGTTTGTAGCTCAAGCCTGACATTCGACATCTTCAAAATGTGCAAAAACTTGAAAATCCATGGCATGCTTCCTGTTCTTGATACCCAGCTCCTATACTGCATATTGCGCCTGCAATGTAAGATGCCATCAAACCAGGGTTGCATTTGTCTTCCTCTTATCGTGACTGAGGGTTTTGCCCAAGAATATGAATTATTGCACTTTTTGAAGGTCCTGATGGGATACCCAGCCTGCCCAACCCAGTGTGCATTTTCCAATGCTGAAGCATGATAAAGAGATTGCTAAACCAAGCAGGCTACACCCCAGGACAACCCCCTATTCTGAAGCAGCATTTAGCTATGGGCGTGGGCATGGATCAGTAGGAGCAGTGCACAGGCGTACAATGAGAGTTGAAAAACGCTGCATTTGTGCAAAAAATAATAATTAAGGTGTAATGCCCAGCAACAAAGGCACACAAAGGGAAGCCTAGCCAAAGAAAAAGACTTGTAAGAGACAGCTTGCTAGACAGATAGATGGGAGTGGGTCTGCATGTGAACATGTGAATGTGTGAATGCATAGATGAGTTACTGGGTTGCGTATACATGCTGCATCTTATTCAAATGTTGGTGCTTATGCTCATGCGTGCAAATGCGCATGTGCACCTTTCCTCTTCTTGCTGCATAGCCACAGTCTCGAGCAGCACAAATGCTTCTTCTCGTACTGTGAGGCTGCAGTTATGTTCAGATCCATAATTTGGACCTCGTTAAGCACAAGGTTTAAGGTACCAATGAACAGCCCATACCTCACACACGTCCTCCACCTCTCAGTCTTGCAGAAATCATCAAGAGTGACTTCCATTTACAGCACTGACGGCAAATGTCTGAGTATGATGTCAGTCAAGCATCTCAGCATCCTCTGCACGGCCTTCAAACAGCCAAGCGTAAAGGTCTACATGACAATATACCTGCACCTTAGAGCTTTGCTCCTTAATTTATAAGACTGCTTCCCATGAAAGTACAACGGCATGAAGATCAAAGACTCTTACTTGCAAGCTCTACCAATCCATGTACATACTGCCCTCCAAAAATGGGCATTGTAAATAAAATGGAAGCAGCCTCTCCGGAATACTACAACCCAAGCTATCCCCGTTATTGGGGGATTACAGATTCGAAGGAGATGCTCTTTGACACACAGCCTCAACTCCGTATCCAAATTACTGGTTTCTCTGTATGCCATCCCATCTATTAATAAAAAGGCTTATTCGTTTCTAATTATCTATTTACGTACGGATATAGATAGTACGGGTGAGAGTAAGATTAAGCTGGATCCAGGACAGATGAAGGATATTCGGTTGAATTTTAAGTTTGACGGTAATATCAACAATTATCTTATGGGATTGGTTGAAAAGAATAAGCCGAGTCATTGGGGACCGGATTGGGGAACATGTGCATTGTTTGCATTGCAGAAACGCATTCGAACAGGTCAGAACATCGATTAATTGGCAGGCCACGTATGACCATGGATGTTATGTGAAGAAGGTAGTGACACCGCTCATGCGGAAGAGGCTCGAATTGTTTCCTGAAACAACTTCAGCATAAATTTAAAAAAAATATTTTAAACCCAACCTTGATTCGCGAGGACCGCAGGCCGAAGGCCGAGGACCGCAGCCCCTAAACGAGTGAGCCGAGGTGATTCGAGTTGATTTGAGGGCGGAGCCGGCGGCCGCGAAGCTAGCGGCCAAGACCCAAATGGCGACAGCCACTGCTCTTCTCTGGCGGGGGAAGTTCCCCCGCGCTTGCCATCTATGTAAGCGTAGGTGGTCCCCCAGACCAAGGTTAAGCGGAAAAGAAGTGTGCTAAAGTATAGTATTACCTTTAGCACACTTCTTAGGAACAACTTCTTAGGAACATGCCACGCCCAGGTACTTCCTTGTTAGCAACGCAATGATCACCAGCTATTTGCCCGAGGTACGCGAGAAACCAGAATGGGTCACATTTTTGGTGTATCAGCGGGAGATTTGTCCTTCGACACAGAGGGAGCATTGGCAGATGTATGCGGAGTTTGATTCACAGAAATCACTCAAGCAGATTCACGAGTGGATGCCAGGATGTCATGTGCAGAAGCGATATGGACCTCAGCGGAAGGCTATTGAGTATTGTACGAAGGAGGAGACTAGGATTAGTGAGCCAGTACGGCTAGGTGAGCCTAAGAATCAAGGCGAGCGCAGGGATTTGAAGGACTGTTATAAAATTATTTCTGAGGATATTGCGAAGAAAAATCCAATTAAGAGAGCAATTGACGAGCACACAGGAACGATGATTCGTTACAAACAAAACATTATGAATGTAGTGGCGGAGACGGTGGAGCCACGTGACTACAAGCCAACAGTGAAAGTATTTTGGGGAGCAACAGGAACTGGCAAAAGTTATGATGCTCACAAGGAGTTGCCGGAGGCGTATGTATGGTGTCCCGACCATGGCAAATGGTGGGGATCGTATATGCCTTCCGTACAGTTTTGTTATTAAATTTCCATGCATAGTTATGAAACAACAGTGGAAGTGAAAGGAGGATTTCGTCAGTTCAGAGGACGGAACATTATCATTACGTCACCGAAGCACCCCAAGGATTGGTACAAGGATGACGGCAGCGATCGAGTGGAGCAACTGCTGGACCGCATCGATAAAATTAAGCATTATGCAGGCGAGAGCAAGAGGCGCAAGAAGGACCACGGTGTGAAGCGCAAGACGGAAGAAGAAATTGAGAAGGAAATGGAAGGCGAAGGATGGAATCCGTTTGAATCAGGTTTTGCTTAAATGTAAGATGTAAACAGACTATAAGGACAAATTAATATATGATGAGTATTAAAGATATTTTCAAACATATAATTATTAACGCACTTTGTTGTAAGAGAGATGGCATTTCCCATGTTCATGAGAGCTCTCCCGTATGCGATACGGGGAGGCAGGTACGCCAGTCGTGTGATCAGACCCGCAGCGAAACAATTATTTGGCAATCGCAAGAAAACATTCATGACGGGAGCCACACTTGGAGCCATGATGGCCCCCGGAACGAAATCACTGGACTGGACTGGAATGGGCGCTGCCACGCCTGTATGACCCCCAAGGGATCAAGAGGCGTCTCATCCCTGGCGTACATGTTACAAGGTCGCAAGGAGCAAACATGGTTTTACTGCGAGTTCGTCTCTGACGTGCTGAAATACAGTTACAGCTGAACTGACAACAGGATCAAATATGTGTGTGTGTATGTGTGTGTGTGTGTGTGCGCGTGTGTTGTGCGGTCATGCACGCTTATTTGTGCATATTCGCGCGTGTATGTGATGTTTGCGTGGTCATGCGTATTTTGCATTTTGCTTGCCTGTGTGCATTTCTTGCTAAGTGCATACATGCCTTGGAGCTTGTGTACACAGTGCCTGCACATGCACCCATGCAACCCCTTATATGAGCACATGCCATATGTGACATACGCACATTAGCATGCAGGCACATGCATGTGTGCACAAACTGAATACATGCAAGCAGCAAGCTCATGTGCTTTTGGACAAATTTGCTTGACGGCCGTTCAGCAGAAGCGTTGGCAGCAGCCAGGGCATTGTCCTCGTTATCTGATTTTGGTCAATGGAGTCAGTGAAATGAGCTCTACATGTGCTCCTTTAGCCTGTTATTCAGGGAAGAAGTCCTAGCCAAGAAATCAAAGGAGCAATTTTGCGGGCGTCAACTCCCTGCCTCTGCCTAGTGCGAATGGTGGTCATTATTTTACGTTTTTCGTGTTTTTTCCTAGTGCGAACGGTTCGAATAAAAAATTAAATCTTTTATGAACTTTAAATAACTTTTAAAGTTTTCAGAAGTTACGTTCTCTTGAGCGAATCCGACCTTAGTCAGTCACTATCGCACCAGTCCAGTACAGTATAGTATAGTCCAGTCCACCATCCAGTGTGAGTGACAGCAGCTGCAAGCAGCGCTGACCTTGTCAATTTGCATGCTGAAGCAAGAGAGAGGACGTTTAGGTAAGGTTTCAATACAATCAAGTAAAAAATATGAAGTCTGAATCCCAGAGATCACCCTCATTAGTTGCGCTTAGCTGGCATCAATATGACCCCACAGCATTCCCAAGCAGTCGATGAGTTCTTGCCTGGACTTGCCTTCAGATAGCCTCTAAACCCATTCGCGTGAAAACAGAACAAAAATGCTTCTAGAAATTATGCTAGTGGTGGTGCTGCTACTGGCGCTGTTAAGGCTTGCCTCCCAGCACCGTTGAGGGAGTTTGTAAGCGTGCAGAACACAACGAATGCCCAGGACCCATCCAACAAGCACACAAAAGCATACAGAAGACCCAAGCTTCAACCAATAACACTCTCAGCAAGCATTGTACGTAAACAAACATCTCTCACTTCCAGTAGCCCTCAAGAGGAGTCATGGGCTGCTCAGGCAGGGTTAGAGCAAGCCTCCTCCTACCTCTTCCCCTGCTTCCCCAAGGGGGGCCTCTTCATCGCCATCGCTGGCTTGGTTTAAATGGACAAGTTCGGGCTTCCCAGGACTGATTATATTATTGTTAATGGCCCCCACGGAACGCAAAGGCCGACGGCCCTGCAATTTGGCGGGGGGGCCTGAAGTCTTCTGGCAGAATCTTAACAGAATTTCATATGGATGCTTTCTAAAGAAAATGTTTCCCGTCCGGTCCGTTCTTTCCAGCTAAGCAGAGGCTTTTCCCTGGCTTTTGTCAAGAAACAAGTGAATATGTGACAGAGCAATCGTTTGTGTTGACCATGGCAGATTTGGATGAGCAATACCATAAATAGAGGTACGGAAACAGGCTTTTTTTCTTAGTTGAAAGGAGGCAAATGAATATAAAAGGACAAGTCATCTCCATGATGTTCGAGTCTCAGATACACCCAAACACTCATACAAAGGCCCACACTTGTGTAGTTTAAAAGAGTTTGCGGACACAATAAAAAACATGCTGCAGAAATAGAGTGCACTCTATTGCTGTGAGCATGGAAAGTATTTCTTCCCACTTCACCTGATGGCATCTTTATTACCGTTTTCTCACTCTTGAGGGAGGAATACTAAACTTACCACCCTATCGCTAATACCAGCGTTGTTCCCCTACAGAACATGAAAGACAAACTTTAAGCTTACTTAAGCGAGCATCACATACTTGGTAATAACATAAGTCACTACAATAGTACAGTAGACAAGACTGGTTATGTTAGTGAACCTGACAACTAACAATTCTTTTAAGAACATTATCATTTAGAAATGTATAACTGACAAGGAAAGAATATTACCGATTAATTATGTAATATTGAAATGTATAACAGAAAAGGAAAGAACATTATCATCTAGACGTGAAACACTGAAATGGATAACTTAAAAGAAAGACTTCTTATCGCTCAGAAGCTGGCCCACCTCTTCGGCAGAGCCATTAATTCATCTTGCCTGTTGTGTCATTAGCACATGTCAGCGATGGATCGTAGCTAGATTGCCTGAGTAAGCTGAAGGGGATTTTTGAGGTATTAACCTTGAGTTCATTTCTTCAAAATTCCCATTTTGTCCCTTGATGTAGCAATTACTGTGGCTTGGCAAGAGCAACCCATGAAATATGAACCTGGTAATTGTCTGAACCGGCAAAAGGCGTGCTGTACGTATATGCCCATGCAGTACCCCTAGCGTCCTGGCAAAGCGAAAAGAAGTTACACTGATGTCCCTTGAAGCCTTCACCTGAATAAGTTACGTAAGAAGAAGAAGTTACATTGATGTCCCTTGAAGTCTTATCCTGCCCTTAACCCAAGCCCCTTGGGAACCAGCCTCACCTGGTAGCGCCTGTAGGCTCATCCTTCACTGGTTACACCTATGAACATCCAGGGGGAGCAAACTTAGGAGGATTTCGGCCAGCACCCAAGTGCTGTTGCCGTGCTGGAACTGCATTTCCTAATCCCTCTGTTGGGCTTGGATGTATGAAGCTGCTGTATGCAAATGACTCATATGCAAATGACTCCTGAAGCGCCAACTCAGCCAATCGAGCATGATGGCCAGCCTGAATGCTCTGTCCAGATCTAAATGCTCTCCCATTCATAGCGACGACACATGCTGAGCTCTGCAAGCTTCTAGGCGCACTCCTGTGCAGCTGTACTCAGAGCAAGGGCTACTAGAACCATGGGCAATGGTTCCACCTGCTCAATTGCTAGATGTGTACTTCCCTGGCTGACATTTTGCATAGATGATCCACCCTGACTGCGACGCAGGAGTGTCCAATATAATAATAGAGGCACAGTTATTAACAAGATAGATTCCAGGCATTGGCAAAAAACGACAAACCAATTGATTGACAACACCCTTTTTCCATATATGCCTGGGGTAAGTAGGTTGTGGAAATGAATCCTTTTCCAGTGTGGCAGAAATCTTGAAAGTATGATTTGACATTTAGCATGTTCAGTGGTGTAGCATGTGAAGATGCAGGGTGCATTGTCTTGCATGTAGACTCCTGGGAGGCATAGGGTTCAGTTTTGGGCACTTCTGAAGCATGGGCGGGAACACCCCCCTGTGTGCTAGCACACAAAACTGCAGAGGCCGATGCGCATGGAACATGGCTTTTACCAGTGCTGATCAATGGGACACTGGCAATGGTGTGTGCATCACCAGACATCAAGTGTGGGCGGTTTTCAAGCACATTGCAAATAGGGTCGGCACGCGCACCCCAATCACGTGCCACGTGTGTGCTGAGCAGCACATCATACAAGTGGTCAATACCTTGTGTAACCAGGAATCGTACACCTTCTGTTGTTAATGTTATGTTTTGCACTCATGTGGTGTGCCTTGGTTAAGCACCGTGTGAATGGGGCCCACCACTTTATTGAAAACACCGCTGGACGTCCCGATGGATGTGTGGATCTGGGAGGGTGTTGGCCCATAGAAGATCCCATTCTTATCTTTGAACTTCTTGGAGAGCAGGTTTGTCTGGGAGCATGTATCAAACAAAATGCGGGCAGAGTGCTGTGTGTGGCCTCTGTACATCAGAGCGACACCTTCTTTCAGGCGATACAGGCCTGCTGTCTGGGATGCATATTTGCTTGCATCAAATTTGTTCTGTGCATTATCTGCAATGCGAACTGCATGTTGGGCTGGTGATGTGGCAGACTCACTCTTGCCTTGTGACTCTTTGGTGCTATTGCGTGGGTTAGGATCTGCCATTTTGGCCTTTAAGAAGGCTTCTGCTTTAGTGACAGCAGCGACTGGTGTATGAGCTCTCACTGATGTGCTTGGAGATCAGTGCGCTTGAGAGCGTTGATCAGTTTGACCATTGGGACCTGAAATGAGACTTCAAAGCAGGCAGTTTCTGCAATGCTACTACATCAGTGATGGTCAGCTTGTCACCTGGCGGCACACGAACAGTCGCCATGACAGGCGGAGGAGGCTTCTGTGGCAAAGGTGCTACCCCTGGTGTGCTGGACCTGTTGACAGGCGCAGCTCTGAATGGCACTGGCGTGGCAGCTGAGACTTTGTGATCGGCATCGCTCGATTCTGCACGCTCGGTCATAAGTGCTTGCTTGGGTGGCCACATGTAGTGGCAGGCTTCTAAAGCACTTGCAATATCAGGTGTGTATGCAGCATCAGGTGCAGCGGAAGCAGTCATGTGTGATTGCAGCGATTGCGTATGTGCGGTAGCAGCTGTGTTGCTAGAGTGTATGTATTCCCTGCAAGTCAGGTGCAGGCTTATGTGGTGTATGATCAGGTCCATAGCGATTGACATGCGGTGGGTGATGGATATCACAAGCATCATGCCTGGGTTGCCTGGATTGTGGTGTGAATGATCATGGTGGGTCCATGTTGCCAAAACGTCCAGTTTCAAGGTTGTGTGGGTTACGCAGGATATGTTGCAGCATTTCTCCATATTTAGCCTGTCCAGTCCCTCTGTATGCAGTTTCGGCTTGTGATTTGTTGCAGCAGACTGTGAGCGGTGCATGTTACCATCTATAACATCTGCATCACCAGGCGGCACTCATCTGTGGTATGCGAGCAGAGGCTATGCATGATGCATCTCTTGTCCCCTTGAGGCTTAGCTCCATGTGTGGCTTGAGTATATAGTGAGTGCTTGATATGAGCAGTGCTGCTGGTGGTTTGCTGTGGTGCACTTCCATGCAGGTTTGGTGGAAGTGGGGCAGAGCAAGCTGTAAGACCTACCACCTTCTCAATCCTCCTTGGTACGATGGACTCCATCCGGTTTAGCAGCTGCTGGTGCTGGTGCATTATGTCAGTCAAGCTCTCA
>LFIK01005575.1_pt1 | contig 10092 bp, 16 predicted proteins | sample 643401 | NCBI WGS metagenome assembly LFIK01 (sample SAMN03777447, study PRJNA286221) | soda lake metagenome | biome: soda lake; feature: Kulunda steppe; material: water; isolation source: sample T5-Br brine of Lake Tanatar-5 | place: Russia: Kulunda steppe | collected 2010-07
ACACACACACACACACACACACACACACACACACACACACGCATGCGCACACGCGCACGCTCAGGTGCGCGGCCTCAGGCACAGCGACAAGTCTGCCACAATGGGGGATGCAGCGGGGCCACGGGGGCTGGGCGATTCGCACGCCGGCCCCTTCAATTGGTTCATCGTCCAGGAGTTCAGGCTGCGTGAGTAGTGTGCGGTGCCTGGGCCCTTCCAAGCTTGTGGCTGTGAGAAGGAGAGCAGGCAGGTGGTTTAGCCCTGATCTGGTCGACCTGGCATGCTCTGTTGCTTGCGCCCCAGGAGGTGTGTTGAAGTGGGGTAGCGATGCCCCTCCACATGCAGAGGGCAACAGCGCCTACGCCAGCCTGCTGCAGTGGCGACCGGACTGGGCACCCAAAGACCCCACAGGAGGTGCGGCCTGGCACCAGCTGCCTTGCAGACCCTTCAAGGCCTCTGGGTGTTAATCTGAGGGGGCCGTGGGGCTTCTCTTTTGCAGGTTGAGAAAAAAACAAGACTACGCATTGACTGCTGCCAGAGTCTGATAGCACACTGCAGGCATGAGCAGGGGGAAGGTGGGGTATGGAGGGCAAGGCTTTCAGCAGAGTCCACTTGCCGCTGCCATGCATGCAGCAGTCCATGGGGCAAAGGATTTGAGCACCCAATCCCAGCAGGTCCCAAAAAGGTGCAGGAGCTGCTGCTCTCTGTGCTGCGCATCCGCCCGCTCGCCGCCCCTGACAACGAGCAGGCCAGGAAGGACCCCCAGAAGGCCAAGCAAGACGCCCTCCAGGCCAAGAAGGCTGCCTTCCACAGGCTGGCACCCCACCACCTGGTGTGCGGGGCTTGGGCAGTGTTGGGGCTGGGGTTGTGTTGTCCATGGCAAAGGGGGACAGTTGCCTGGGGCCGAGTTCCTCTACCCCCCACGCCCACGCCGATCTATATGCATCGTACACAATGGCATGCATGAGGGCAAAGTAATGCGTAGAAGCACGCACACACACACATACACACACACATGCACACACGCACACACACACGCATGCACGCACGCACGCACACATGGGGTCCACGCACAAACGCACACGCCCACGCACACACATGTCCACGCACATCCATTTCCCCCTCTCCCCCCCACCCAACCCACACCTCGCGCACGCTTGCGTGCTTGGCATCCTGCCTACCCCCAGGCCTTCAAGAAGAGCGGCCTCAGCAAGCAGGGCACCGTGGACCCAAGACAGGCAGTGTCTTTGGCCGTGCACTCAGAGGCCACGATCATCGCGCCCCACAAGTTTGATGACGTGAGTCCGTTGGGTCTGTTGAGTCCGCAACGCGCCCCTCAGCCCCAGGCCCCCACAGAACACAGAACACAGAACCGAGAAAACTCTTGGTGCTGCTGAGCTATGGCTGCTGGCCATGGCGTGCATGCTCAGCTGTAGCTGCTGTGTAGGTGCAGCTGGATGGGGCTGTGGGATTCTGGGTGCCCTGCCGCACCGTCCTCTGGCGCGGGCAGCCCAGCCCCGGCAGGCACTAGTAATCTGGGCTATGGATCTGCCCTGCCTGCTTGGTCCCTGCACCATATGGTGCCAGCACCCAGCGTCAGCGACCCGTCGTCGTCACTCTGCCATGTCCTACGCCCCCCATTGCGCCTCCTGCCGCAAGTGCACGTGCCCCTGATGGATGCTGGAGGCGCCATCAGGCTGTGAGATGCACGCTCTTGCCCCCCTTGCTGAATTGCCAAACAATGCAGGTGCAAGTGGTGCTGGTGAATAAAGAGGGGGCTGTGGTCAAGGACTTCAAGCAGAACTTCCAGGTGCTTTCGCTGACCAAGGCCAACACCAAGAAGTGAGTGCGCCCCTCCCTGCAACCCTGACCCCCAGCTGGTTTGTGAGCCTGCCCCATGGACTCCCTCCCTGCAATTTGGTTCTTGAGGACCCTTCTGTGATAGTGTGGGGGGGGGGGAGGTTGCTGCATCACATGGATTGCAGGACAAAAGCCGTCCATGCATGCTCACCCCATTTGCACGCAGGATATGCATCCACATCATCGCCAGCATCATCAAACTGGGCCCAGGGGAGGGCACGGTGGTGTGGAGGCACAGGGAGGAGATGGCGAGTGTGGACACGGCCGTGAGCAACTTTGGCTCCAAGATCCAGGAGGAAGGTACGTGCGCACTCAACTGTGTGGAATGGCGCCCCTCCCTATCAGCTGTGTGTGTTTGCGTGCGTGTGTGAGTCAGCAGCAGCAGCAGCAGCAGCAGCAGCAGCAGCAGCAGCAGCAGCAGCAGCAGCAGCAGCAGCGCCATACCAGACTTCAGGACCATCGCAGCAACCATGCCTGCTCAGTGTACAGCCCTTCTGCAGCCTAGGACCTAAAACCCTAGATTCTAAATCTAACAGTGTGCCAGCTGTCTTCCCCGTGCGTTTCAAAGTCTGGTTGCTTGCCCACTCCCCACTTGCAGGGGACTACAAGATGAGCCTGCGTGCAGAGGATGACATGGGCGTGCTGTGTGCGGAGGTGAGGCCCCTACTCAGCTGTGGGGCATGTTGATAGGCAGCAGGATTTGCACACGTGGCCCTTCAGGAACAGCAGTGGGCTCAGGCGTTTGCTAGGGCTCTGGCACCTGCTATGCAAAATGCCTGCAAAGCGTGCGGTCGCCCCCTTGCTGATTCCCTCGCTTCTGCCCCTCCATCCCCTTTGCACCGTCTCAACCTCAGTCACTGCACAGTCACTGCATGCCTCAGCCACTGCATGGGATGCTACTGCTCTTGGCAGGCGCTGGACCTGGAGTACAGCTTCTCTGTTGCATGCCGGAGCATGCTGGAGCCGCTGCAGCTGGTGGCTTCATGGCATGAGGCGCCAGGTGGGGTTCGAGTTATAACAAGGCGAGGCGTTGGGGGGTGGACAGCGGGGGCAGGGGCGCAAGCTCGACTGTTGCAGCCACATTCCGTGCCACGCGCTCAAACTCGGAGGAGGAGGTTGGGGTTGGACAGCGGGGGCAGGGGCGCAAGCTCGACTGTTGAAGCCACATTCCGTGCCATGTGCCGGCAGCAGCTGCTGCCCCTTGAAGGCCAAGGTGCCAGGTGGGCTTCAGGCTTCAGGCCTGACAGAAAGGGTGGCTGATGAGTGGGATGGGTGGGAGGGGGTGGAGTTGGGCCCCTGCACGACCACCGGCTCATGCAGGTTGCCCACCCCACCAACTGCCCAGGTGGTCGCTCCGGCAGCTTTCCACAGGCCGTGGCGGGCGGGCCCCTGCCCACGCTGCTCTTGGAGTGCAAGCGGGGCAGCCGTGTGGTGCAGGTCCCAAATGCAGCAGAGCCGCGCGCGCTGCAGCAGTCGCTGAGCCTGCGGGTGCGTGGGGGTTAGGGTAAGAGCGTTAAACTTAGAGCAGTTGATGAGCCTGCGGGTGCGTGGGGGTTAGGGTAAGGTTAAGTGTTAGGGTTAGGGTTAGGGTAAGGGCGCTAAATTTAAAGCGCTGCAGCAGTCGCACAGCCTGCGGGTGCGTGGGGGACTGCCGTTTGGGTGCTGCCGCTCACACTGGGTGGCTGGAACTGCGTGCGGTGTAGCAGTTGCCCTCAGCCAGCAGCCTGTGGTGCGCCTATGGTCATGTCTCTCCAGGGCAAGCATGTGGTTGTGCCAAGCCATACATGCATGCAGGGCACAAATTCACGCCTCACACTTGCAAACGCAGCTGTTTGTGATGCAAAGGGCCCCAGACGACAGCGGCGAGGAGGAGGAGGAGGATGCTGAGCAGCAGCAGCAGCAGCAGCTGCAGCAGCAGAGAGGGGCAGCGCGCAAGCCTCTGGTGGTCATGCAGTTCAGGGCTGACACTCGCCTGGAGGTGCTTGCTAGCGGGCAGGTGGTGGCAAGGGATCTGGTGCTGGACAGGAGAGGTGAGTGTGGCCTGCAGGGCGGTCAGTGCGCTTGGGAGGGTGTGCATTTGCAGACCCCCCCTCCACCCCCAATGGCAGCACACTCGCCCACTCACTCACCCGCTCCGTCTCATCCCCTTCCGCCTCGCCCTCCACCCCACGTGCTGCAGCCCTGGCGGTGTCAAGCAGCAAGCACGCTAAGATGCTGGCCTTCCAGGACTTAGAGTGCACTGTAGTCCTGAAGCTGCAGCATGGCTGCGCAGGTGGGTGTGGATGTTTCTGGCGGGGTGTGGGCCAGTGGGTGTAGTGAGGAGGGTGGGTGTTCATGGAGGCTTGCGTAGGAGAATACACCAGGCTGCCATGTAACACAGGGAGTGGGTGCTTCGCGCTACCAAGCCCCAGGGGTGGCAGTATGCTCCACTCCTCCATTGCAGGCGAGGTGCAGGAGCTGGAGAGCACAAGCAGTCTGAAGCTGAAGGCAACCAGCGGGCCAGCAGTGAGGCTTGACGGGGCGATGGACCCCATCCTGACGGTGAGGTTTGCTTTAAGTGCAGGAGGAACGCCATCAGGGGCATCACAAGCAGGCGCTTGCTGCAGCACTCTGACCATGTTTGAGTGTGGGAGCGGTGCTCCCCTCACGCACCCCCCAAGGAAGCGATTTCAGCAACAAGCTCCCAAGTTTGGGAACGGGGGACCACTTCCGCCCCTTACTGTGGGGCCTTGCTCACACGCAGGGCGTGTCCAAGGGACAGAACGCCCCGAGGGTTGTGGTGACGCTGCTGGATGCCAACGGTGCGCCAGTCTGGAACCAAGCAGCACGGCGCAAAAGCAGCAAGAAGGGTGGAGTTGGCCAGCAGGTACGCTCTCCGCACACACATCCACACCCCACACACGCGCACACACTCACACATGCACACACACATGCACACACACGCGCACACACACACACGCAAATGCATGCGCACACGCACATGCATACGCCCATGCACACACATGGACGCACGTGCAGGCCACCTTCTCTCTGGTCAACATGCAAGACCGCTTGGCTTCAACTTCATGTACGCTGGCGTTTGATGACTGCTCTTTTCTAGTTGTGGAGGAGCGGTTCTACCTCTGTGGCCCAGCTGGTGAGATGTGGTGTGGGCAGAGGAGCTGAGTGAGGGAAGGCAACTCAGAAAATTAAGGTTACTCGCACTGACCTTGATGTACTGCTTCCCGTCCTCTCCTGTAGTACCATCTTGCACCTGTGCCGCCCTCCACCCTGTGCACACTCTCCTCCCCTCCCAACCAAATCCAGGCGAGGAGGCAGCCATCACGTTCACGTGCGGCGAGATGGAGCCCCTCACCTTCCGCATCACCACCCAGAGGGTGGGTGCCTCGTCCAATTCCCTAGGCACAAGCTGCAAAGCCATTTTGCATTTTTGCATTCTTTTTGCATTTTTACTCATTTTTTACTCATTTTACCTCACGTGCCATGGGGGAGGAGGCACCATTGACCTGTTGAAAGCTAAAAGCCTGACATTTTGTGCTGCGTTAACCCCACCAGCTCACCATATCAGAGTCGTCCCGATTCTGTATTGCTTCATTTTTTCCCCATTCATGTCCCACCTTGTTTGCGCAGGTCCACATCTCCTTCCGCCACCCTGCAATAAGAGAGGAAAGGGGTGGACGCCGCGCGCTTGCTGCTGCTGTTGCCGGGGGCGAGGGGGCTGCGCACGACCCGCACAAGGTGGGTGATAAGAAGGAGGTCGAGGCAGGCCCTGCTCGTCGGGCGTGTCTCCTAGGCTCTTCTTGCCTTTGTGTGCTAGGCAGTAGATATAAGGAATGGTGGATTGCTGCAAGCGAGCCTGGGGATCCGGATGGTGCTGCAACTTGGTGCAGATGATGCGAGCCTGTCACCACCTCATGCTACCCATGGCTTACAGCTCACAGCCATTGCAGAGGTGAAGTTGCATGTGCACAGGTCACAGGGCGCGTCCTCCATGCTTTTCTCATGCTCTGGAAGGGCGGCTTGTGGTGGTGCAAGGCGTATACTTTGATGGCACTTGTGCACACTTGCGCTCAGCAGGTTGACGCGACAGGCACACCCGTGCACGACTGCGTGGATGAGGGCTACCTGCTCGACCTGCTGCCCTGTGAGTCCGGCCCTGCGATCCTTGTGCCTGAACAACCCCTCCTACAGCTGCCTGCATGGTGGAGGTGCCTTGTAGGTTTTGCAAGTTGCGCGGGCGTTAATGTCACCTTGAGCTTTGAGCCAGCCCACAGGCTCTGCCTCTGGTGCGTGCGTGTGTGTGTGTGCGTGTGTGTGTGTGTGTGTGTGTGTGTGTGTGTGTGTGTGTGTGTGCCATGCCATACCATCCCCCAGGCTGCCCTCTCAGCAGCCCTAAGCAACCGCACCCTTCGACGTCCCCTCCCTTGCCCACCCCCCCCCGCACAATTTGCTTCGTGTGACCAGACAACGAGGCGCTGTGGGGGCCCCTTGGGCAGGCCGCAAAGAGGACCCACCCAAGCAAGGAGGCGTGGCAAAGCCACAAGCTGCTGGTGATGGGGCTACAGGTAGGGAGCACGGGCTGCAGACAGGAACAGGGAGTTCAGCTAACATTTGACCTTTGGTGAGGTTGGCAATAACGGGAGCCACAGACCCGCTTGGCTGGTGCAGAACAATGCGCTCATGCCATGTGCTGTGTCACAGCCTTCTGCCCACTCCCCACTCCCCGCCCTGCCCACTGACCGTCCTTAGCTCTCCCTTTGCTTCGATCCCTCTACAGGTTCGCGCCCATGATGTCCTCGTCAGGCCAAACGGGCACGTGTTCCGCGGAGACAATGCAAAGCGTGACGCCTGCACTGACGTGAAAGGGTGAGGGGGAGGGAGGTCCTGCTTTCTGGAAACCACGAGGGAGACAAGAGGGAGCCAGGGTTGGGGGCCTCCCACTATCATTCAGGCTGCAAGGAGCCTGTGCATGCGGCTGCACAAAGCGGGTTTCACAAACCCACTTTGGAGAGGAGAGTCAGCATGAGCTAATGAGGCCTGTGGCCTGACGTTCTTGATGTCTTTTGTTGGCAAGCAACGCTTAGCCCGATAGGCACCCAAACCACTGGCTGCCTTGTGCCATACGCTTGCAGGGCACAAAAAGAGCGCGTCTATGAGGGCGTCTTGACGCTGGGACCTCTGTGCACACAGGTTGGGCTCCCACTGTGTTTGGAGCTGCACACCTCTATGCTGATGTAGGCAGTGCTGGTAGCTGCCTGTGCACTCAACCCGACAGGCACTCCTCGTCCTGCATGGAGTACAAGGCGGTGCAGCACTTTGGACGGTAGGGTCTGCGTCCTGCCTCACGCACCTGTGCCTGCCACACGCCCACACACACGCATGCAAAACAAACACGAGGTGCACAGCACACACAAAAACACCGCTCGCAACCATAACTTCAGGTCTCCGATGTCACCATCACGATCTGCGATTTCTCAACGGACACAAACGACCCAGCCTTCTGCGCGCCGTTCAAGGTGAATCCCTGGCTGTGCCGCCTTGGTTTGCTCTGCCGTGCAGTGCCGCCTTAATTAACCTCTGCCATGCCTCGAGTGAGGTCATTCACTCCCCCTCGGCCTCTGCTGGGATTGAAGTCAAGGTGTTGGTGCGGTCCAGGCGTGCTTGTCAGAAAGCAGCACAGGGAATGCCGGCAGCCTCATGACTCTGCCAATGCCTGCGCACCCAGCAAAGTGTAGTATCACGGGGCAGCAGTGGCCAAAGGGGCAGATGAGAAACACACTGTGCAGGCCATGCGCGCTTGTCCAAGGGAGGTGGGACACATCCACACGGGCTGCTGCCTGCAGGTGCTGATCGACGGCGAGCACGACGCAAGCTTTGGCGCCACCCTGGGGTCCTCCCCCATGGGAGACCCCGCTAAAAAGCAGCCAGAGGGCGGGTACTTGCTGCCTCCCCTGGACATGAGGCCGGCCCTGAAGCTGCTGAACCCTGTGCCCGGCCAGGCAATCAGGCACACTGGTGCGTTTGTTTGAGATTGGGTGTTTGGATTGAGATTGGTTGACTGCGCAGACGCGCACGTGCTTGTGTGGCGCTGGAATGCGGTGCTGCAATGCCGGCCGAGCGCTCACCATGGGGGTGCTGCAGGTGGTGGCCAGCCCTAGTCCTCGCACTTTGGCAGGGTGAGTCAGGGCCACTCTGGGTGCACATGCGCGAGCCCTTGGCTGCGCACCCTGCCTATAGAAAAAAAGAAAAGACTACGCTAGCAGTCACCGCTACCGTCTCTGATAGCACTGCAGGCATAAGTTTGGAGGAGGCAGAGCCTATAAAGCCTCCCTTCTGCCCCTCCCTCGCCCTCCCCTTGGCTGCCCAGTGCCCATCAAGGTGCTGGACGACCACGACTCGCGCGTGGAGTACGGCCGGTTCTACATCCGGCTGGTGAGGAGCTGCCGGAAGGCACGGGGTGGTGATGTGATGGTTCCTGTGGGATTTGTTGCCTGGCTAGTGCACGCATTCCTGCCCGCCTCAATGACAGCTGCCCAACTAGGGGAGCCTGCTGCACATCTCTGAACACCCTCTGCTGCAGCTGCCCATCTACACCTGCCTCCCCCACGGGCTTGTGGCACAACAGCCAAACCGCCATCCCCTCTTCACCTCTCATCACCCCCTCCTCCAGCATCCCCCACCCCTCCCTGCCTCCCCTCTCACAACCCCCCCCAGGCTCCCATGCCAGTGGCCATGGCGCTGCTGCCCATTGGGCCTGCCTTTGTGGAGCACCTGCGCAGCCTGCAGGCACAGCCGGGCATGGCCAGCGGCAGCAGCAGCGGCGGGCTGGCGGTGAGCGTCTTGACCTGCACCAGCGGGAAGCCCGTCACCATTGCAGCCGGCCCTTCAGCGCCTGCTGGGGCGGAGGAGGTGCCAGGTGCGCGTGCGACTGCTGTGCACGTGCATGTGGGCCTGCGCACTTCCACTCATGTGTTTAGCCTTGCCCCCACACTGCCCTGCGCTGATATACTTGCGCCACCATGGCTGCTGGGCTCTCAACGGCTCAAAAGGGTTGGACAGGCGCCCACTGAGTGCTCATTCAATTGGCGCGGCACCTTGACAGCGCTTGCTGCCTCCCTTCTGAAGGCCCTAGGGCCCTGAGGGTGGAGGAGGTGCAGGCGGCTTGGGCCCTGGGGATGTTAGGGTGGGGGAGGGGCAGGCAGCTTGGGCCCTGGGGCCCTGAGGGTGGAGGAGGCGCAGGCAGGGCTAGAGCAGGGAGGGCGGCAGCAGGGCTGGCGTGTGCAGAGCCGGGACCCCAGGGCACACTTCCCAGCGCACACAGGGCTACACGCACGCGCACGCAACCCCACGCAGGCGGACGGCGCACGACGCGGCAGGCCGCAGGGGCTGAGGAGGAGCAGGCAGGGGGCGCTGGGGCAGCAGTAAGGCCGCACCCAGCGCCGGGCCGGGCAGGCGGGCGCAGCAAGGGCGCGCCCGCTGCCGGCCCCAGCGGCGGCAGCGGCGGCGGCAGCAGCTCTGTGCTCAAGCACGGAGTCCTGGTGGCACCGGAGCAGGCGCTGCAGCAGCAGGGTCAGCAGCAGCAGCAGCAGCAGCAGGAGCAGGAGCAGCAGGGCCAGGAGCAGCAGGGGCAGGGGCAGCAGCAGCAGCAAGGGCTTGTGCTGCATGGGTGGGGGTTGCTGGCCGCTGCGGGGCCACAGCTGCAGCGGCTGAACTTGAGCTTTTGGCACGACAGGGTCAGCCTTGAGGATCCGCTGCCGGTCAGGGGCAGGCAACCCATCCTGGTGAGCTGGGTGGTGGGGGAGCTGTTGCTGGTTTTATGGGTTTGTCAGAGCTGGTGCCCAGGGAACGGGCAGGCAGCGCTCAACGTGGGGGCCTGGCCTCCATGCCAAGCCCTTGCTGGCAACCACCTCTCCCCACTCCGCAGCACCCCTCTCCTGCTGGACCAGCTGCCCAGGCACACCTCAATGCACTCAAACTGCCCCCGCAGCTGCCCTTCCTGCTGCTGGACCAGCTTGCCCTACCCATCAAGGCCTCCGAGCACGTCATGCAGCAGCTCGAGTCGTCCGCGCAGCTGTCCCTCCAGCCCTCTGGCGCCCAACCCGCGGCTCGCGCGCCCACCGCGCACGGCAGGGTGGTGCCGGGCAGCTGGCGCTGGAACATGATGCTGCAGCCCGGCAAGGGTGACGCGCTGCCCGGCACCACCCTGCCGTGCGCGGTGGGCGCGCGAGCCGCGGG
>LFIK01005576.1_pt1 | contig 10090 bp, 10 predicted proteins | sample 643401 | NCBI WGS metagenome assembly LFIK01 (sample SAMN03777447, study PRJNA286221) | soda lake metagenome | biome: soda lake; feature: Kulunda steppe; material: water; isolation source: sample T5-Br brine of Lake Tanatar-5 | place: Russia: Kulunda steppe | collected 2010-07
ATACACGCACACACGCACACACACACACACACACACCACACACCCCAAACGCACGCACGCACGCACGCAAGCATGCACGCACGTAAATTTAAGTAGATGTACACACACGTATGCAAAGAAATGCAAAAAATATGTAGTCACACGCTTACACACACATTGACACGCGTGCACACACTTATGCACGAACACATGCACACAGACGTATTCTCTCACATGCTTATGCGCACAGATATATTCGCACACACAGCACAAACACACATGCGCACCAGAGATATGAGATGGGTTAGCACTAGCAAATTTGTGAAATTACAGTCGAATTCCAAGCTTCGTCAAAGTTTTAGTCTTGACTGAAAAGACAAAGCCAAATTTGAATGCCCGTGTTCTTTTGCTGTCTGAAGCTGGAGCTGTGTACTGATGCTGTGTGTGATGCGAGCGAAGATGACCTACCCTTGATTTCCGCTGCTTCCAGGGAACTGCTGGGGAGGCAACCACGGAAGTACGAGTTGGAGGCCTGGTTTACCTTTAATGACTTCGACAGGGATCCCATCATGAGTAGAGACCAGTTTGCTGAGGGCGTGGCCATGTAGGTGTCTTAAGTATTCGCTTGCTTTGGGTGACGAGGCGTCACGGTCGTGTTTGCTTGGGGTACGTCTCCTCAGCCTGGCACTCCTATTCTGCAGGGTAAAGTCCTGAGTCCACACTTGGCACATTTGCCCACATACATGCATGCATGCATGTGCGCGCACACAAACACACATGCACACAAGCATGCATGCACACGTACACTCACGCACACAACAGAGGCACCCACACCCACACGTGTACCCGCATGTTAAGCTGACCAGCAAAAAACACTTAACAAACCTTTCCTTGAAGGGTGCAGCTACCCCAAATCGAGCACTGTGCCCTTTTCTGTACACACATACATACACACATACAGGCTTCAGGAGTTCAGCAGTAACCCCAAGGATCCAAAACAGTACACAAGGTATGCGACAGTATATGCTCTTAAACCCTTTTAATCCGCATGACAAGATAGCCTGTGCTTGCCCTGACATGAAAGTACAGTGAAAAATGTTCTGATCTGAGTTGCATCCAAAGCTGTAAGAGCATCTTTGTGTTCTCAGCCCAGCAGTCAGGCGCTTTGGCGGATTGGCTTTCTTGTAAATCCTGTGTTCTCTGACCTGGCGGTGCAGTTACGACCAGCTGAGAAAAGACTGGCTGAGACACACGCGCGTAGGGTACAACTTGCAAGAGACGTGCAGCAGACCCAGTACCCTAGCGCAAGAGGTGCGCAATGTAACTGCTGGCGGCGCTCTGCTCTCCGTAGCATGCATCCCTATGCTTGCATGCTGTTGCCACTCTACCGCACAGACAAGGGATAAATTGAGGACCCTAAGAACGTGTGAATGTTAAGTCTTAATTGAGAAAGCAGCAACCGGCTTTCCCGGGATGTCTCTTGCTCGCTTCTAATGCAGAGAACAGGCCATGTTGTGCGATAAATTTTAAAGCCACCACACACATCAGACTTCTTAGCTAAAATGCAATGCCATCAATTCCATCGATTCATATCATATGCTGAGTTTCCCTGCTGTTTGCAGATTGGGTGGCACACTTTAAAACCTGCGCCTAAGCAGAAAACATTCCACTCCAACCACACTGACGTCACTTTAAGTGAGGGCACTACAGCCAAGACATATTATGGTCACTTTTTGTTCCAGTAGCCTTGGGTATCCGTTGAGTGAGGTGGAGGATATGAACCTCCTGACATTGTTAATACTGGTTGTGTTTGTGTTACTGACAGTAACTTACTGTAGATGCCGGTGCAAAGTAGCATAGAGTTGTAGGGAGTACATTGTAAATGCTGGTTGTGTTTGTGTTACTGACAGTAACTTACTGTAGATGCCTGTGCAAAGTAGCATAGAGTTGTAGGGAGCACCAATATGTCCTCGTAAGCCAAGAGCTGTAGTGGTGTCATGTAAGGAAGCGATTGCAAATGTATGGTGGGACTTGCCATCTTGCTCAGTGTGTAGTACACATCGTGTGCATAGTAGATTGGTGTTAGATGTCTTGTTTGTCACAGTCATAGACATCATGCTTGACAGGCGCTGCAATTCACTGAAATGAATTTCTAGAAATTTGTTCCTGTGAATTTCTGGTTGATTTGATATCCTCCATGTGGCGGATAACGGTCTGCAGTGTCAAGATTACTGTAGAACCAGATTTGTGCTGAATTGAGACCATGAGGTCAGTTGAGTCGGTTGGCCGAGCTTACATAATGTGTCATTATCCTCTTCTCCTAGAGGCACCAAGCAAGATGCTTGGTGCCAGCACCAGCATCCATGTGCCCCCAGAAGTCTTGACAGTTTAAAAGCATACCCATTTGGGCCTCACTTGCCCTTTTACGTATCCCTCGATTTTATAATTGCCACTGGGCCTGGGGGCATCCCAGGTTGCCAGCATAACCTGCTTTCTTTATGGGCTTCCTTGCCATTCCTTGTCTGCTCCGTGTGCATTAGAGGGCGTAGAAAGCACCAGCACTGCAAACACTTGCCCAAGCAAAAGAAGATTGATCAACCAAGAACTGGCACAGGCAACCAAAGGACGATGCTAGAAGTGGTCTATGTCGGTCGGTCGCAAAAGGCAAAACAGGAAAAGAGAGCTAAAATCTTCGGCAGCTTGAACATGCGCTTGGAACAGGTATGCTTGTGGGCGATGAATACATATTTAAAGTTCAAAATTTATCGTAAATTCAATTGGTATATTATTTGGTTCTATGTCATCGTGACCCTGAGGTCTAGACCTCTGGAACATGTGAGCAGTCAAGCAGCAGCTTCTACAATGGTAGGTTCTTGTGGTTGGCATTTATTCTGTGCATGTCAGCCCAAAGTTTTGTCCAAAGTTTTTCAGAATCAGGATCAAGATGGCTAGAAAGCCAGCTCATGGAGCTCAGGTTCACAGAGAGTAAAGCTTTGTAATACCAGGTGGATTCTATCAACTTGAGCAGCAATGTGAGCATAGCAGAGGACTTGCTGCTACGAAATCACAGCGAAGACCTGCCAGAGTCAGGCTGGGAGCGCACGTTTGCGCATCTGCATGACACCTGCCTGCGGTGAGTAGCGAGAGCAAGGTCCAGCTTGAAGTGGATGAGAGTTTCATGTTTGATTAACAGTGTGTTTCAGGCTTCCTACAGGTTCTTTCCTTGCATACAGAGGAGCATCGTGCAAGCTTGGCATTTACAAAAAGGGGCCCAGATCGGCTCGAAGCGGCCAGACTAACCTGAACTGTTTGTTGCCTGATGTCCGGAGCAGGTTCTACAAGAGCAGGCTGGATGTCAGTTTCTCAGCCCGTCACGAGCTCAACCTTGAGGGCTGCTTTGTGGATTTCAACGGGCATGATGGACAGTACACAACCTTCACGATTTTGGACTCAGGTAATTGCTTGTCAGGTATTCAGATGTACTGGCTTGATAGGACAACTGCTTCATTGCTCACCGCAAAGATAGGCAAGCATGATGTGGGCATGTGCCAGACTTCTGGGGTGCAGCTATGTGCGCACGCGTGCGACGCTGCCTGCCAAAGTTCGTCACACTTGCAGCCAGCTCGTGCTGGCCGCCCCTGACCGACTCAACGACAATTGCAGCTCCTATGGCCCCCTTTGACCCAGCGGTAACGCGACATACCCATGCAGTCTACTTTGTACACATCCACCTACAGGCGGCGGCATTCTGGTGCGCCTGGCTTCTTCCAGCGGGGCCGCGGCAAGGAAGTGGGTGTGCATGCTGCAAGCAGCAGGTTGCAGATCCACATCCAGCACTTCCTCTGTCCAGGTGGGGCACTTGATGCACAGGCAAATGGTAAAGAATCAGAGGCAGGCGTAGCGTGCTCTCGCCAGCTGGGCCCGGGCCTTGCTAGGACACGCGGGTCAATACGACACAGGAGCAATTACCACAGCTGCTGTTGTCAACTGAAGTGTTTGTCGGTGTGAAAGCTGCGAGCTTGAACCATCGAATTGATAAAACGGGCTTTCCCTCGTCTTCGCTTCCATACTTGCTGCATTCCAGCAGCTGTGTGATAGGGCCTGCCTGCTGCCTGTTGCCCCTCACCCTATGCCGCTTGCTCATGTTACAAAAGCCGTGTGTCGATGCGGACAAACACGCCGCACCTCATAATCTCCTGTAATCAGTGGCTTGCCTTGCACTCTGCCTGCCCGCAGAGCGCGGCTAATGGGGTCCAAGGGAACGGGAATGCTAGCCCAGATGTCGCTGCAGCCAACGTGCAGCGCGGCAAGCGCGGAGAGGGGAGCACAATAACGAGACAGGGCAGGAGAGGGGGGGAGAGTGTAGGGGAAGGGGGGGATCAGAGGGAGTCCCTGCCAGAGGGAGCAGGAACAGAAGGCCAAGCTGCGCGTAGGCATGCGCCCATGACCGGGTCGGCTCCCGTGCACCTGATGGCCAGGCCATCTTACCTCAGCTCAGAGCGGATGTGGCATGAGAAGCACACAGGGCTAGTCAATCTGCTGGTAGGTGTTGGGTGCTGCTGGTGCCGGAATGGGGAGCACACAGGGTGGATTAATCTGCCGTAGGTTGGGTTGATCTGCCAGAGGGTGGGTTGATCTTCCGGAGGTTGGGTTGATCTGCCGGAGGGTGGGTTGATCTACTGGAGGGTGGGTTGATCTGCCGGAGGGAGTTGAGTGTGTGGCACGAAAGAAGCACAAGCAATTCTGAACATAATCTGGATTCTGGACATGATCTGGGCTCTGGACATGGTCTGGGGATGTGGGGGTTTCCGTTGCTGAGAGGCGTTGCCGTATAATCCAGAGCGCATCAGCTTGTGCCTAGGCTGCAAGGCATGCCAATGGGACAGGGCTAGCTGCATGGACGCAAATACTTGAACACTTCGCATGCCATTGCTTGCCTGCTCTTGGAATCACATGCAGGCTGTGATCGTGGTGGCCACAAATTTCCGGTGAGCATGCATGTCTTGTACTATAGCCCAGCTTTTTTTTGGTTATATTGTACACGATTGCTTTGGCTTGAGTTGTGCTGATTGCTGTGCTTCATCTACTCTGTCCTCCATCCTGTGGCATGCGTTGACGCTGATTGTCAGATGAAAGAAAGCATTGCATGGAGCAATGGTGTTTGACACATACATTGCCTCCTTTTGCAGTCTTGCTCTAGAAAATGGCTTCAAGTATGGGCTGCGCATTCAGACTCCCTTGCGCTTCTTGAACAGTCTCACAATTGGGAACCCAAATGTGAGTTACTCACTAATCCTTGAACATTAATTGCCAATCTTGCTGCTTGTATGCCGCATTTCCTGATGCAACCAATCTCCTTTTCAATGTGTCTGCTCAAGCTGCCCTTGTACGATTATTCAAGTTGATTGTAATCTGTATGGCCCCCTTTCCCTCCCTGCCCTGTATCAGTGATCTAAACACATTCGGCTGACATTCGAGTCCCTGCCCTTGTACAGCAGGCAACCATTTTCATGTCAAGTTTTCCCCACTTCTTGCATTTACAACTTATGGTGGCAATGCTGCTGCAGATTCCATTGGCCCTGTGCTACCCTTCATTAATGTTGATGGCTTTGCTGGCGCTCTTCATTGAGAAGTGCGGGGTGTGGTGCTTGAATTCAGAAGCGCAGGTGCGGTTTATGAAATGCGGTGCCACTCTGAGCATCTATAAATAGGCCCGTGATGCCCCGGTCCCTGACGCCTGTTTGGCCAGCGTTGTCCAAATAACTCAGGTCTCCTCTTCATCTGCTGCTGCTGCAAATGATGCTGCTGCTGCTGCTGCTGCTGTCGTCGTCATTGTTAGTGGAAGTGGTGGTAGTCATAGAGTGTTTGCTCCTGCTGCTGCTGCTGCTGCTGCTTCTGCTTCTGCTTCTTTTTCTTGTACTAACAACTGTTTTGCTACTCACCAGACTTTCCAGCCTACTTCTCTTCCTTCTCTTTCTCATTTTACTTCTTTTGTGACCGCACACATTTCTGGCCTTCTGAATACCTTGTCATTGTGTGTGAGAAAGCATACTGCAGCCATGTGCTCTATACTACTCTTTTGATTACATGAGAGCAAACTAGCTTTTTGTGGTTACAGTGTATGAATGAAGCAAAAGGATAGAGCTGAGCAATGGGTGCAATGTATCTTATCCTATTTGTTCTTTAAATTTTGGACTGCTCTTCCTTACCCTGCAGCTTAAGTATGCAATCGATAAAAAGGAGGGAGGATCCACTGGTAGCAAAAGCAGATCTCAGCAACGTCCTCACCAGGTAAATGTTTGATATTTGTGCTCAGGCACACAAGCAATTAATCAATGCTGCCCTAGCCATTGAGCTTTGATCCCAATCTAATTGTCAGAGTACCATTTTAGCGTCTCACTTGCCTGAAGACGTCAAAGCTGAGTTGAGCATGCATCTTGGCAAGCAATTATGTAATTTGCCACGCAAGCAGCTCAATAGGCATTTAGGGCTTTGCTAAATTACTCAATACATGACGACATACACGAGATCACGGTGCCTGGCCCGCTGTTTGCTTGAATAAATTCAAGTCGTTGCTACTGTTGCAAATGCAAATCCCTGAGCAGCTTGCCACCAGAATTTGGACGTGTGAGTGGGCAATGTTTATTGCCAACTTGGCCAACACAAGCGCCGTCGTCATCGTCCCGTGGGCGGTCATACACTGCACACAGGTACGACACGAGAGCACTCATATATACATATATATAGGTTACAGGCTTACATATATAGGTATGACAATTGTAGTCAGAGAGATGTTTGCACATTTCAACGGTAGTTATGGACATATTTGCACACTTCAGCACCGTGACAATGCGCCAGTGATGTTGGACTCCTGTTCCTGAGATAGATATTTGGCGGAGTGCGTGTGGAGTAAAATTGCTCCTGTACATCAAATGTGCTGCACCCTTGCAGGCGGAGCCATGGTCTGGAGGGATGCTTATCATGATTGCCATCATTATGTGGATGAAGCTGTGAGTTGCAAAGACTGCGCCCTGCAAAAATCTGGGAAGAGCAGGCGTTGTGCTGCTAAATTGCACGCGGCTGTTTGCACTTGCTCTTGGAATTCATCAACTGTGGTTGTTGGCTCATGGGAGTGAAGTTCTGGGCCTGGTTTTTTGGGTCATTGTACAGGCCATTTGTACAGGTCATGGCAAAAGAAAGTGCGTAAGTTACGGGTTACCAGGGCAGCTTCGCTGACTGCTTGCCTTTCAGATGACAACCCTGGCATGCTTCGCTCATTGTTTGCAGGATTTCCTATCATCATTGCTGTTCTGATCTTCGAGCAGCAAGGAGGGCTGGACAGGTGCGTGCTATACTCCGCTTTGAGTTTATTACCTTCACCGTCCCTTCACGTTCGTCTGGGATGATCTACAAGAACTCTCCTATTTCTGCCTTAGCATGAGCTTCAAGCCTTGCTCCCTGCCCAAACACCCAACTCATGCGCACGTGCACTCATGCACACCCATGCATACATCCATATGTCTGCACCTTGAGCAGCATTTCCGTCCGCAGCTAGAGAGTCACACAACAGTGTTGCCAGGAGGTGGCGCGGAAGCCACGCGCCGCATCAAGGAGTGTCTGCAACTTTCTCACCACTGTTTGCAACTCATGCACCACTGTCTGCAACTCATGCATCACTGCCTGCAACACACGAAAGAATGTCTGCAATTCACGTACAACTGTCTGCAACTCACGAACAACTGTTTGCAACTCATGCACCACTGTCTGCAACCCATGCATCACTGCCTGCAACACACGAAAGAATGTCTGCAATTCACGTACAACTGTCTGCAACTCACGAACAGCTGTCTGCAACTCATGCACCAAGGTCTGCAACTCATGCACCACTGTCTGCAACTCACGCACCACTGTCTGCAGCTTTTTAATGCTTGAGTGCAAGGCAAACTGGCAGCTGTGCTGATGCTGTACTGTACTCCATTGTGTTTGTTCACTTTGCTGTGCTGTTACTGAACTGTAATGCATGGATCGTACTCTGCTGTGCTGCTGCTGCTGCTGCTCTGTACCGCTGCATGTACTCCGCTGCACCGCTGTTTTTGCATCGTACTCCGCTACACCGTTCCGTTCAGCACCGTGCTGCACGGCCGCTTGCATCCGCAGACGCGCCCCGGCGAGGGGAGCATTGATGACGAAGCCCAGCGCCTGCCCTCCCCTCACTCAGGCCACCCTGCGTTGCGGTACCCCCAGAATATCACGCTGTCCAACCTCGCCTATTTCTTGGCAGTGCCCACGCTGTGCTACCAGGTGCGCACGGAATCCGTCTGCTTAGTGTGTGCGCGCGCGCGTGCGTGTGTGTGCGTGCATGCAATCAAGCAGCCCTTCAGCTGGTTCCAAAGTCTTCTGCAACCGAGCATGAGCACTAGCTCTTGATCTGTGCTCATCTCATCCTCTTGGCGCTGCATGCTGTACAAAACAGGCTGGCAACGCGAGTGCTCCCCTGCCGCTGCTGCCCTGCGTGCGCATCAATCAACTACCCCAGGTCGCCCACCATCTACTCTCAAGCTGTCCCAGCGCGCGCTATGAAACAGGCTGGCAACGCGAGTGCACCCCTGCCACTGCTGCCCTGCGCGCATGCAGATCAAATACCCCAGGTCGCCCACCATCCGCAAGCGCTGGCTGGCCCGGCGCGTGGCGGAGCTGGTGCTGATGGTCACTCTGCTGTCCCTCATACTGCAGCAGTACATGATACCTGCCATCTCCAACTCCATGAGCCCCATGCGCACGGTGGGTGGGGGTGACAGGCCGCAGGCAGCATGCCCAGAGGAGCGTATGCGTGTGGGGAGAAGAAGGTTCTGAGCAATGGCATGCAATTGTGCTTGTGAGTAGGTGCTAGGGAATAGCGCTTGTGCGCAGATCAGCTGGTGCACGTGTGCAGAGGCTGCTGCTGGGTGGGTGGGCTGGGTGCCTACTGTGCTGACTTGGCTCTGTGGTGTGTGGTTTGGTTGCTGCTGCCCTCTCAGTCCACACTGCGGAGGGACTGAGGTCTGTCATTCACTGAAGCCGTTGTTGCTTTTTTAAGGCTTCCCTTGCTTGTGCGGTCCTCCTCGCCTCTCTGGAGGAGCGATTTGCCTCACGCATTGCGGTGCCTTTGCCTCACGCATTGTGGTGCCTTTGCCTCACGCATTGCGGTGCCTTCGCCTCACGCATTGCGGTGCCTTTGCCTCACGCATTGTGGTGCCTTGCTCACGCATTGTGGTGCCTTGCCGGGTCGTGGCTCAGGCTGCATGCCCGTCAGGCTCCAGCCAAACTGCTGAGTTGAAGTTGGCAGTGGGAAGCTGTACTAAACGCTCAGCAGGTTCAGCCACGCAACCCTGTCCTACTTACTCTGCCTGTCCCCAGATGGGCTGGCTGCGCTTGACCCTTACCTTGACCCTTACCTTGACCTAGACCCTTGACCTTGACCCTAGACCTTGACTCTTGATACTTGACTTTGAACCTTGACCCTTACCCTTACCCTTATCCCTTACCCTTTCCTTGACACTTGACCCTTGACCTTGACTTTGACCCTTGACCTTGACCTAGGCCCTTGACCCATACCCATACCCTTTCCCTTACCTTGAGCCTTGACCTTTGACCCTTGACCTTGACCTTGACCTTGACCTTTGACCTTGACCCTTGATCTTGACCCTTACCTTTACCCTTACCCTGCCTGCCCCAGATGGACTGGCTGACCTTGCCCCTTACCCTTCCCTTGCCCCTTACCCTCACCTTGACCTTGACCCTTGACCTTGACCCTTGACCCTTGACCTTGACCCTTGACCCTTGACCATGACCCTTGACCCTTGACCCTTGACCTTGACCCTTGACCCTTGACCCTGACCCTTGACCCTTGACCCTTACCCTGTGCCTCTGTCCACAGATGGACTGGCTGCGCCTGTGCGAGCGGGTCCTCAAGCTGGCGCTGCCCAACATCTACTGCTGGCTGGTCATCTTCTACTGCCTGTTCCACCTGTGGCTCAACATCCTCGCGGAGCTGCTGCACTTTGGCGACCGCGAGTTCTATCGGGTGCGCACGCGAGAGCACCATATGCATTCTGACTTCTATCGGGTGCGC
>LFIK01005577.1_pt1 | contig 10090 bp, 3 predicted proteins | sample 643401 | NCBI WGS metagenome assembly LFIK01 (sample SAMN03777447, study PRJNA286221) | soda lake metagenome | biome: soda lake; feature: Kulunda steppe; material: water; isolation source: sample T5-Br brine of Lake Tanatar-5 | place: Russia: Kulunda steppe | collected 2010-07
GCAGCAGCTTCATCCCTGATTCCCAGTGCACATCGAAAACCCACGGTAGAAGAGTTCTGACTTCTTCTTCTGAATTTGATTCCGCCAAATAATCTGCTACATATCCTGCTGCGAGTACACGGAAACCGACTGTGCCAGTATCTGCCAATGCACCAGTGTCAGCAATTGCTTCCTCCAATTGGCCGTCTGCTAGTTTCACCCACAGATTTGCTGCATCATGAAGCTTCCCTTTTGAGCGAAGGAGCAATGCAAGGGCATGGAAGCGACTCTCCTGGGTGAGACGCTCCGTCAGCGTATCACTGCACAAATTTTCCTCAACCAGCAGGTGTTCCAAACCAGCAATGTCAACAGTATCAAGGTACAGATTAGCCAAAAGTGTATGCACACACTCAGACTCATGGTGTTCAAGATTAATGGACATCCTGGCATGCTCCAGATACTTTGCAATCACCTGCTTGCTGTGCACTGCATAGCTCTGCTTGACAACCTCAGGTCCTACATCAAACAACCCAACCTGAATATTCACCATGGAAGCGTATTTATCTTGTATCATCTTCTGGAGAATGGAAGGTGCTGCACTTGAATACAGAGCCTCTACTAGCAGATCCTCCAAAGCACAAACAGGACCGTGCAGCCCCAGGTAATCCACTCTTTCAACAGATGCCTCCCAAAATTTCGTGTATTCCGGGAACAGGGGAAAAAGCGAAGAGGGGCGAAAGGTTGTACTTTCCTTGAACAGCTCCATTGCTTGCTCAAATTCGAGTTCTACTAGTTTGGACAAACCTACCTCGGCCTGAACATCAGCAAGCCAGCATGAGGAAGAACAAAGCGCTTTAGCATCCATGATCTTTGCAATGGTAAGTGCAGAATCAAACTCTTGACGTGCAATGAGATCACATACTTGATCTTCCAATCCTAAAGGAGCTAAAAACACTACACGATCGTGGTTACACACGGTGACCATCCCACTGTCCCTGTCTGTAGCCATGAGCACAGACTTTCCCATGGGCAACTCAATGTTTTGCGCCAACCGCGAGTTCACACAGTCATACACACGTACGCCTGCTTCGTCGGCGGCACATAGGAAAATCAAGCTGTCTGTCATTGCAATTGGATTCACAGGAAATGGGAGTGTGCTTCCAACGGGCAGGCCTTCCGCGTCCGTGAGTACCCCTACACTCTCAGACACAAGCACTGCCTTGTCTAGGGTTGTAATTGAATGTAACATCGACTTTCCAAGTTTTCCTGTTGGCGAAGCCATGAGTTCTTCGCAAGTTTTGTCCTTGATCTGACAGAGGAGATAGTTCTGCTTGGTGGCAACAAAGACCGAGTCTTGAACACATGCCAAGCTTCCAACATTTTCCAAAAGCTCCGAGCTATACTCCAACTTTATTTCTGTGTCTCTTTTCACCTGAAAAACAAGCAGATTCCTTTTGCACGCAATCACCAGCCTGGTGCTGTTTCTTCCACTAACGCTTGCAGCCATGGAGGTAGCGTTTCGGACTCCTTGCAGTGCGTGCGCTTCTTCCCAGTTTTCATCGTAGATGTGTGCGTCTCCATTTTCCAGGACTACGACGGCACGTGCTTCGTCGAGCACCAGGATCTGCTGTATTTTCTTCCCACCGACCTGTTGCTTCTCTTCGTTCCACTGGACCTGCAGTTCCCCACCATTTTCCCACTGCCATCGTATCCTGCGCACGTATCCGTGTGTGTCGCCCACCAGGACCTCTCGTTTCCTGCTGTGGTGAGCCATGCACGTGGGTTGGAAGTCTCCTGGCCACGTGCATCCTCCCAACACGCGCAACACGTGGTCCATGCCGGTGTCGGTGTGCGTCTCTGGTCCCGTCCACGTCCACACCCCTTTCGGGAACCAGACACACCCCGGTTTCTCGCCGAATTTCTTCGAGGTCGCGCAGTTGCACCCCTTTCGCAGGCAGACACACCCACCGGACGACGGGCCCGACCGTCCGGAGGAATCCCGGGATCTCCTTTCAACGATCCGGGTCTATTTCCTTCTTCATTGGACGCGAACCTCGGTTTTGTCCGGGTTCGACTCTCCTTTCGTCGTTCGTGCTTGGTCCGTCTCCTTCCGTCCGATCCATCGGGTTCAAACGTCGAACTAGTCCGAGAGCGTCTCCCTTTCGATGGGACGGTGACCCGTTCGTGGACGTGTGCACTGTTCGGATGCGCCACATCACATCCGACATCCGCGTACATCTGCAGCACGCTTCACACGCGCGTCATGCAGTGGAAGGCGGCGAAGAAACGCGTGGGAAAGGTCGAGAAGAGACGCGTGCCGTGGGACGTGGACTCGGAAGACGAAGGGTGGCAGGATGCCGGTGGAAAGAAGCGTCGAAAAACGACGGTCGAAGACTGCAAGCCCAACCAGGACGAAACCAAGGACGACGTCGATCCATTGGATCAATATATGATGGAAGAAGTCATACCTGAAGTGGAGAGGATAAGAAAAGAGGACGAGAAGAAAGCAGCACGTGCAAAAGACGACAGGAAGAATGATAACGAAGAAGAAGAAGAGGCACTCGCAGTCATCGCGGACGAAGACGAAGATGATGGAAACGAACCAGGGAGCTCCGACGACGAAGAATGGGCCAGGCAGGTGCAAGCTGGAAAGTCTTCCAAAATCGAAAAACTCATGAACGTCGATCATGACCAGATCGATTATCCAGCGTTCCGCAAAGAATTCTACCGGGAAGTGCCCGAACTCAAACGGGAAAGCGAAGAAACAGTCGAATTCATGAGACAAGAATTGGACAATATCAGGGTGAGAGGGAAAAATGTCTGCAGACCCGTCAAAACGTGGGCACAATGTGGCTTGTCCACGAAGGTCATGGATATCATAAAAGAACAAAAATATGAAAAACCCATGCCTATTCAGGCCCAAGCGCTGCCAGTCATCATGAGTGGAAGAGATTGCATTGGAATTGCCAAGACCGGCTCAGGGAAAACACTTGCATTCGTACTTCCCATGCTGAGGCATGTGCGGGACCAGCCAGCACTTGCAAATGGAGACGGGCCTATCGGGCTCATCATGGCACCCACAAGGGAGCTGGTACAACAGATTGGAAAGGAGATCAAAACGTTTGCGAAGCACTTGGGGCTGAATTGCGTTTGCGTATTTGGTGGCAGTGGTGTTGCAAATCAAATCAGTGACCTAAGAAGAGGTGCAGAGGTGGTTGTGTGCACCCCAGGGCGTATGATTGATATCCTGGCAACGTCAAGGAAGATCACCAACCTCCGCAGGATTACGTATCTTGTTCTAGATGAAGCAGACAGGATGTTTGACATGGGGTTTGAACCTCAGATCATGAAAATCATAAGAAACATACGTCCAGATCGACAGACGGTGATGTTCAGTGCAACGTTTCCTCGACAAGTTGAGGTTCTGGCCCGCAATATCCTCACGGATCCTGTTGAGATAATGGTCGGTGGAAGAAGCGTTGTAAATGCAGACATTGAGCAACGAGTAGAAGTTAGGCCAGCACAGGAACGTTATTTACGCCTGTTGGAGTTACTTGGGGAGTGGTATGAACAGGGTAAGATCCTCATCTTTGTACACACGCAAGATGGCTGCGACTCCCTATTCAAGGATTTGCTGAAAGCTGGATACCCCTGCATGAGTTTGCATGGTGGCAAGGAACAGACTGATCGGGAAAGCACAATATCAGACTTTAAAGGGGATGTATGCAACATCATGGTGGCTACAAGTGTTGCAGCACGTGGCTTGGACGTGAAAGATTTGAAACTGGTGGTGAACTACGATGTCCCCAACCACCATGAAGATTACGTGCATCGGGTAGGTCGCACTGGTAGGGCAGGTAATAAAGGAATGGCGGTTACTTTTATAGCTCCTGACGAGGAGCAATATGCACCAGACTTGGTGAAGGCTCTCAAGGAATCACATCAGTCGATCCCTGAAGATTTGCAAGCTTTGGCCAACACCTTCTGGCAGAAGAAAAAAGCCGGCACAGTCGAGGGGCATGGCAGCGGTTTCGGTGGATCAGGGTATAAATTTGACGACGAAGAAGATGAGAAGACTCGGGCAGCTAGGAAGGCCCAAGCTAGGGGATACGATGAATTCGAGGGTAGTGACAATGACTCTCAGGATGATAATACTATTCGAGCTGTTGGTGTACAAGCTCATCCTCCTGAAAGTGCAGGGATCGCACGCGAGGCGTCCGCAGAAGAGGAAGATGAAACTCGCACTGCAGCAAAGAAAGCAAGCACAACACAAACGACTATGCAGAAGGTGCCGCCGCCAAGCCATGAAACGAAGCCTTCCAGAGCTGAAAGTGAATCAAAAAAGCATCTTCCTCCTTCAACTGCCGATGCTGTGCGCCGTGCAGCTGCAGTTGCTGCAGCTGCGGTAGCACAACGCCAGGCTGCCCTACACACACCTGCTGCATCAGCAGTCACTGCAAAACCCACGATGGATGGGAAAATGAAAGGATTTGAAGTAGAGCTTGAAATCAACGATTTCCCACAGCATGCTAGGTGGAAGGTCACTCATAAGGAGTCGATCCGGCAGATTTGTGACTTTACAGGTGCAGCTATCACAACGAGGGGTAAGTTCTACCCTCCTGGCAAAAATCCTCCGCCTGGAGCTAACTTCCACAACAAAAAGTTGCACTTGCTTATAGAAGGTAAGACAGAGCAAGCCGTCAGGGAGGCAAAGGCAGAGCTCAAGAAAATCCTTGAACGCAGCACTGCGACAGCATACGATCGTGGTCTGGTCCAGGGTCCGAAGTACTATCTGACTTGAGGAGATGGTGCACCTAACTGTATGTTTATTCATTGGTTGAATGCATCATTTTGGTAAATGAGGATTTATGAGGTTCACACATTCCTTGTTTTGGACAATTGAAAAGGTGACAATCGTTTCAAGCAAAGTCCCATCTTCAATCCACAGTCGAATTGAGGGCACCATTCTTGACTTGGAGGAAAATAATACACCGTTATTGCATTCCTTGATGGTACTCTTGGGATGTAAATTAATTCAAGAAAACGAGTGCGACGTCTTCCAAAGGCTGCAGTTCTGACCAATCAAAGTTTCTTTCTACTGTCTTTCATACCTTTGCTGAAGGATTCCTTTGCATACGTTGCAACTCTCAGAGAGGAGGACTGAGAGATCCACTCCATTTCCAATTTTGGAGAGGGGGGTTCCAGCACCTCAAAGCACAGACCACTGCGTGATCACCTGTATTGGAAGGATTCAAACCTGCAGGAGGATGCTCAAGCTGAGCGTAATGGAAAGGTCGCGGTCCGGGCCAGCGCCGATCCATTGAAAACGGCCGACTTTATGCTGTTTATTGAGAGAATTCCAACATGTTTTCTTCTCCACCCCACACCTTACGTCTCTGGAAAATATCCCATCTTTGCGTCGATAAATTTATTTCACAAGAATTTACAACTACTTCAGCATTAGCTGTCAAGATATAGAGCTTCTATGAGCTAAACGCTCCTTGATCCTTCCACGAAAACGAGGCTCTGATGGAAGACTACCTGGCTGCCTGAAAGATAGGCACGTGCCTTCCAGATTGATCCACTGCCAAAGTTCCTCAAATAATTGCAGCGACGAAGGTACTGAGGGGTTTGCATTTTGAATAGCCTTTCCTGTGCTATCTTCCATTACTCGGCCAGGGCGTGCACAAGACATACGCCTGATATATTCCATCACTTGTTCAAATGCATTGTCCAAAACCAGCCTGTTCGCTTGCTTCAATATTGCATGCTCAAAGCTACATGCCTCCAACAATGAAACCAAAGTAGATCTAAAATCCCCTACCTCGCTTGAACGATACCTACTGAGTATTCCCTGCAAAATTGCCTGGAGTGGCACATATCCAGCCATGTAAACCATTACTCTCGAGACCAGTGCTGCATGGACACAGTGAAGTAATGTCATTTTCCCAAACTCTTGATCATTGTCATTACCGACCTTTGATTGAGCATGCTTTAAATGCTGCATGGGAATAATTAGACTCTCAAGGAGAGCGAACCAAAGTGTGTCCCTCTCTTGGATCTTGTCAGCATTCCGTTGGCAAAAGGATATGCACTGATCCAATGCACTATTCACATAAAAAAGGCCCTTTGATGCTCCATACTCATCCACTTGAACAAGAAGAGCCGCATGATCATCCTTATCCTCAGGGGGTAGCCAACTGGTCGCACTTTCAACTGCAGTAGATTCAAGAACAGTCGACACAAAGTCGTAATCTGCATCGTGTAGAAAACCAAGCAAAATCACCAAAGAATCTGTCATCTGTCCCATCCTCTCCAGAATAAAAGCTTCGGCATCCTTGATCTCATACTTTTGGCACACTTCTAGGCAGTCATCTATCTGAATTGTTTCGTTTGATTGCAAGAACCCCAAGACAGCAGATGGTCGAAACTGGCACAGGAGGTTCACGTACAGCATCGAAACATCCAGATTACTGTACACTTTAGGTGAAAGGTTGTATTCATTTACGAAACCCCCTTGCATCAGCGTATCCAGGAATTGAAAGAGCATGAACGGCTGATCGACAAGGGAGTGAATCACCCCTGGTATTCGATCAGGCACAAACGTACAAACCAGTCTGACAGTCCTGTGGACGTCCCTACTGACAAGTGAGCCTACAACACCCAACATAGCATCCATAAACGCATTTTCCTCCTCGTTTGTGACAAGGGTCGCAGCAATGCTGTTCGGGCGTTCTCTTGCCTCACAAAGGGTGTCCTCCAAGTACATGAAGACAGCACCTTCGTCTGGAGATTGCAGTAAGTGCAACAGCGAATCAGCATAGTTCTTAATAGCAGAAGAAATATACGCACTAAGGATGTAAAGCTTGTTGGTAGTTGCAAACTCTGCTAAACCAGAAACAGTATCCTGATCGGACCCCCAAAAGCGCAGGACCTGCACAAGAAGCAGCTCGATAAGGGAGACTTTGTCATCAGAAGCGTGCAGTGCCAGCTGTCTTAAGAGTGCTTCCATATGCTTGAATGCTGCTTGCGAGATAACAATCCTCTCCGAGGCCCTGAGGGATAGAAGGAATTCAATCTTACACAACTCTGCTTCAAGATCCCCACTTTCTGAATCAAATTCGGCAAATGTCGCTACAATGACGTTCGACACTGCCTGACATGCAGACTTTTGTCCTTCCACATTCCCATGGAGCTCTACAGAACCTGCCAAGTGAGCTTTTTGCAGTATGCTAACCAGTTCTGGTTCAGTGCTGTCCCAGGTTTTGAAGGCCACATGCAGTAGCCCGATAGTCCAAGAACCATTAAGATGGATCAGCTCTTCAAGAATCCTACCCTCTGAGCCAGCAATACGGCAATAAAGACAAAGAGCAATGATTTCAGCCTTGGTCCATGACCCATTTGAAAGGGAACCCCTCCATGCAGGGTACAAGTAACCGTGCAAACAGCATGCAAGATAACTGTACAATTTACTTTGCAAGATTGCTTTGGTATCTCCAGAAGACCGGCTGGATTCATGGAGCAAGGTTACCAATGGGGTCAGATTGTCGTTCAATGCTTCTTGATACAAGTATATCATTGTGTTGTATAGCTTATGCTTTTTGCAAAGGCCAAAAAGCTGGTTGAGATCCAAGGTGGTTATTTCTAAATGCATCACGCACTCTTCAATGCGCCTGGGCTGGTCCTTCATTGACAGCTCCTCAACCAGGTGTTGCACAATCTCAGGAGGTAGTTCTCGCAACCTGTCATTCAAAACAAAGTGCTCCAATGCAGATAAAAATAGAGACACACTCCCTTCTAACCTGAATCTATCAAAGAGGGCACTAATTAGGTCATCTCCATGCCCCAGCAAGACCACAATCTGTAAGCAGACCTGCCCAAGCTGAAGCATTGCAGAGTCATTGGATCTGTGGCCCTCAAACTGTTCATCAATGAAACGATTCATCACGAACAGGATCAGGTGGATCAAAGCCTGTGAATACCAAGCACCACTCGTCCTCTTCTGTTGTGCCTTCAACGCACGTGACCCCTGGTGAAGGGCATCTGCCCACTTGCCCTGTCTTCCCAATATTGCGACATGCTCTTCCAAGGTGAAAGCCTTCAGGAGATGTACATCACCTTGTTCCGAGCAGAAGAACATCCCATTATCCCAGAGTGTGGAGCACCCTCCAAACCACTTTCCTGAGTACCCCAACTCATTTAAAAAGCATTGGTGATAGGCAGGTATAACATTCAGTGCAGGTTCAATAGTTAGCGAATGGAGCGGCACCTGTAGTGTTTTTGTCTGGTGCTGATCCTGGAGCAATGGCGCATATACCACAGCTCTTCCATCTTCATGCAAGACACAGCACCTTCCACGTGAAAGCCACCCAACTGAAATTGCTACATTCGTTAAGTCCTGCACTTCGGCAGCTATCCATGCTGACGGGTCGGACCAGGCAGTGCCGGTTGCCTTTGAACTTTCCTTCAATACCAAAGAATCGCAAAAATACACAAGTTGCAACTGTTTGTCCAGCACAACAGCAAGGACGGGGATACGACATGTCCTATTTGTGGGCTTCCAGGAGCAAGATGGCAGGGGGCCCTCTGGAGACACCCTCATACCACCAGGATACGGTAGCTCCTTTATCATGCTGATGCTAGGAGAGATTTGCACAATGATGATCTTTTCACAAGTAAGCAGAGAAACAAGTGATGACCACCCTCTGTTCTGGTTGTGATCTGTCAGCGCAAGTACAGACTTGGTTTCCTCATTCTCTGGTATTTTCTGTGAATTCGACTGGGAAAACACATCGAGACTAAGAATTGCACCCAACCTCTTCCCGTCCAACAAGCAACGTGAGTTCACTGTAATCTTTTTTATGAAAGGTATATGGACAACTACATGAAGATACAAAACTCCTGTGGTACAAGCAGTTAGCAGTTGGCACACTGGACCTGCAATGAACTTGCAGTGAAGGACGGCATGATCGTGTTCCTTCTTTATCTCCTTCACACTGTTTCCACGATGTGGATCCCAGATATTCAGGCTCCCATCAGAATGTCCAGTGACAATCATGTTCGATTCTATACTAACATCCACCGCTGTAACGGGAACTTTGCAAGGGTAGAATCTCAAGGCCGGGCTTTGTCCAACGAGGCTGTTCTCAACCACTAAAGGGCTCTCATCATCACTCTTTTGTTTCTCAAACGCAAGAGTGATGTAGCCTTGCGTGGTACCAACCACAGCAAACCTTCCCTGCACAGCAAGTGAAGAAACTTCCCCATGGAACACTTGTCGCACAGACGGGAGATGGCAAAGATGGTGATGACCCACCCATTCTTCCAGTGTTGCATCAGCATCTTGCCGACTGTGCACATCTTTTCCGCTAGGATCTGGTAGCCCCGAAGAATCATCGAATGCCTCGGGTACTCTCCATTCTTCTCCATTGGCCAGTTGAGGTTTGATTGATTCAGCGTCCACCGTTTCTTGGAGCGTTTTCACGATTTTGGAAAGTCCCCCTAGCACTTCCTCTTTGTCACGTTCCGGAAGCTTAGCTCCATCATGTTGTTCCATCTGATCGAAAGAAGCACGATTCCTTCTCTTTCGCTTCACGTCTCCAAACATCTGACGGAGCAATTGTCGTTGACTTGTGCTGCACGTTCCTTGGTCCAAGTCGGTGTCCTGCAGCCTTGTTTGCTCTCCATCCATCGAGGTGGAACACGATGCGGCCTCAGATGCGTCCTTCCGTTCTTCTGCACCATCTTCTCCAACCTTCTCTTCGCCTTCTGCTTCCATGGCGTCCGAGAGGATGTGATCTAACCGCTGCTCCAAGTCCGCGACGTGGTCCATCACCGTCGCAAACGTCGGTCCGACCCCTCGAGGCCTCGTCGTCGGCACCAGGTACCTGGAGGGACAGACTCTTCGGTCCTCCTCAGGGAATAGCGAGGCGGAGTATCACTCAGCGCCGAGGAAAGGGTGCCTGATTCACCCGTGGAAAAGAAGGGAACTAGACCCCCTCTTTGGCCTGGCCATGGAACCAGCCTTGGAAGTGACGAGGAATGGATGGTTGGCACAACCATGAGAAGATGGCAATGTGGACGAGCCCAAGAAGGAGCAAAAAGATGCAGA
>LFIK01005578.1_pt1 | contig 10089 bp, 11 predicted proteins | sample 643401 | NCBI WGS metagenome assembly LFIK01 (sample SAMN03777447, study PRJNA286221) | soda lake metagenome | biome: soda lake; feature: Kulunda steppe; material: water; isolation source: sample T5-Br brine of Lake Tanatar-5 | place: Russia: Kulunda steppe | collected 2010-07
ACACAGCATATGGCGCATGCACGTGAGGCACACAGCATATGGCGCATGCACGTGAGGCACACAGCATATGGCGCATGCATGTGAGGCACACAGCATATGGCGCATGCATGTGAGGCACACAGTACATGGCACATGCACGTGAGGTACACAGCATATGGCGCACGCACGTGAGGCACTCAGCATATGGCGCATGCACGAGAGGCACTCAGCATATGGCGCATGCATGTGAGGCACACAGCTTATGGCACATGCACGTGAGGCACACAGCATATGGCGCATGCACGTGAGGCACACAGCATATGGCAAATGCATGTGAGGCACACACTACCATATGGATTTTGGAGTTAAGGCGCTTAAGAGTAAGAAATCAGTGCACCTCCTACAGGTGCAGACTCTGAGCACCATTCAATAGGGTGGGGTCGCCAGCACCATTCAACAGGGTGAGGTCGCCCCACAACAAAGCCAGCTCACAGCAAGATTGCCAGGACCTACAGCGAGATGATGGTGGCAGCAGACACATCCGCCTCTGCTGCATCCCCTTGAACCATTGTGCACAGCCCTTGCGCTTGTAAGTGTTGTGCAAAAGCATGCCGGGCAGCGGCCACGAGCTCCGGATCCAGCTCATACCTGCACAGTAGAAGTAGACAACCAGGGTATCATTGATCCCAAGATCACCAGTCACCTTACCAGCCCCACCCCATCTTTGAGCGCTGTTCTTCATGAGCCCTTGGAAATTGTATGTCCTCCCGGCAGCTATGCTCATTGACACGGCGTGGGCTTGGCAGGGTTCCATGCTGGCCGACTATCAATCAAGGAAGGGCTTTTGTCACAGCATGGGCATTCCATGCTTGGGAGTGAGTGCACGCTAACATGCTCAAATTGAGGCATTCCACGCTTGCCGATCATTTCGTTGGCTGTTGCCAACAGTGTTGGCGTTTCCCCCCCCGGTCTTTAACCACCCCCAGTAAGTACGGCGCAGCTGACATAGATTGCTCGATTACAGTAGAAACGTCATCATTGCAGACATGCTCTGATGCAACACCCACCCAACAGCTCGTGCTCCTCGTTGGGCAGCTGCTATGAGCTGCGGGCAGTTTTGAAGTGCAGGCATGAGGAATTGACCTATGGGGCAAGTGAGCTGCATGAAGAGAGTGAGTCACTCAGGTGTGAGTAATCTGTGCAGCATCTTCAGCATGCAAGGATTTGTAACCAAGGGCGCCGACAAGCGTGCTCAAGCAAACGCCGGGTGTGGAATCGGTACACCTGCATGGCCTGGTCAGCATAGAACCATTCCGCAATTGATCAATGGCATGGCGACAGGAAAAAACAACTCGATGTTTCCAATAGGCTTTCCACAAAGTCCAGATGTATGTGGCTCAGATCTCAATTGGAATACCCGGTGGTCAGATGGTTACTAGCTCGACTCATCTTCATGATCCAAAGATTGACCTGGTGCGATCAGATTAAGCCATCCTAGATATTTGACAGCAGGTTTGCATGCAAGAGAGTGAGGACCTACTTAAGCATACAGGAAGGTTAGCCAACCTCAAACAGGATGTACCCAACCAATCAACCTGCCCATACTGTAGACCTGATACGCTCACCTGATGCCTCTTCCAGGCTCATCCACTCAGCAACAAGGACCAGCATGTACATGCCTCAAGTTTGCATGATCAACGAACCATTGCACTCGTTTACCAACACATCCACCTTGCGTCTACAGCTTCTTCCCACACACACAAACGCATGCCCCCCCCCGATATACACTTGCCCAAATACCCACCACGCGCCCATCTCCTGCACCCATGTCAAACAGCGTATCCCTGGGCCCACACTCCGTGAGTTCCAGCATCCTGGGAGGGAAGCACAGGCATGCTTGCAAAGATGAGGGCACAATCCCCAGCTGATTCAATTGAGCCGTTTGTGCAAGCTGCCAGTTGTTCGGCCAGTGTGGGCTTGCTTTTTACCAGCTTTTGCAGGCTGCTTGCCTGCGTTGCACGTGTTGCGTGCCGTGCACAGCCTTGCTGCATGCTCCTGTGTGCGCTTCGAAGGGGATGATGGCACATGAGTGGGGCGGCTCTTTGACAGATTTGTACCTCTTGAAGGACCTAGAGCGTGGACATAGGGCAAGCACCAAGAGCATTGAACCTGAGCGAGGAGTTGCTGAGAACTGAAGATCGTGGACTCTGGGTAAAGATTAGGGGCAAGGACCTGGGATTGGGACTGAGGAGGAAAAAAGCCCATATCTAATGGGCCATATGCCTGCGGCAAGGTACCCCCGAAAAGGCATCAGCACAACACATGCCTGGGGCAAGGACCCAGGGTAAGGGCCCAAGGCAAAAGGGCTTTTGAAGCAAGAAGGCATGAGTGGGAGCAAAGAGGGTGCTGTATGTGGGTCGAACCTAAGGCTGTCGAGATAGGGTGCATGGTGGGTGCTTGCTGGTCTCAATGCCCCCCAATGCATGCAGAGAAGGCAGCACAAGCAGGTTAGGCATCTGATTGCCAGAAGGGGGGAAGTGGAGGCAGCACAAGTAGGGCAGGGATCTGATTGCCTAAGCGGAAAAATGGAGGCAGCAGAAGCAGGGCAGGCATATGATGGCCAACAAAACAAAATGAAGGCAGCGCAAGCAGGGCAGGCGTCTGATTGCCTAAGGGTGGAGAATGAAGCGAAAGAAGCAAGGGTGGTGCCTGGATCTGAAACGGGATGCAGGTGGCTCCCCATGCCAGCGGTGCGTGGGCCTGAGGGGCTAGGGTACCACAATCTGTAATCTTCCTGCCTACCGCTGAACTGTCGAGTGGCTTGAAGGGTAGAACACCTACAACCGCAATTCCAGACTTGTTTTAAGTAAGAGTACACTGCAACCGGCAATTAGCTTTGCTAAGGTATCTGCAAGCTCAATGATGCACACTGCTGGCGCAAAGAAACACAAAGTACACCAGAGAAAGACGCCCAAGAGCCCGAGGGAGAAGGGATAAGAGTCGACCTACCGCAAAGTACTTGGTGGGCAGAAGATACCTTGTCCAACTCTTAGCCAAAACCATTTGCTGTTTTTTTGGCTAAGTCAAGTACATGATCTCATGCACAAATGTACAGAATCAATGGGTCAAGCCAGTTGTAAAGACTCAGTTACATGGGGCTGCTTCATCTTGCTCAATTAGATTTATTGGGCTGTGCAGAGGCATATGCATACAATTAATTTAAAAGAAGATGGAAGGCTGATCACTTAAAAGGATGAAGGGCATCACTAAAAAGAAGACGCCCTTTCAGGTGGGTGGCTGCGTTCAGTGAGCAGTGAGCTAGAATCATGATGCCATATCAGACATGTTTTGGAGACATAGTGGCAGATAACTTGTGCGCTGATGTGCCAGTAATCTGCACCTGCATGTTCCTTATTTGCACAGAGGCACAAGGAGCAGGAAGAGGAGCGCAGAAGGGTGAGTGCCACAGCATTACTACCTGCTCTTATCCATTTAGCCAATACTGTGTTTGTGGTGCAATATGATGCTGCATGGGCGTCAAGGGAGAGCTGATTGACACGGACAAGTGGACGGATCGGTTGCTTGCTTGCCCAAACTTCGCAGAAAGAGGAGGAGGAGGCAGCCAAGGTTTATCAATCCTTCGTAGAATCCTTTCAGTCGGAACCCAAGCGTCCAAAGCCGCAGGACGATGGCAACAACATCAGGGCCTTCGTTCGAGGAGGTCAGCAACCGAGGCTTGAAGTGCACATTTTGATTCAACACCTTTAAACATACACATATGCTCAAAAGCACTTACACACAAGCACAAGCATGTCCATTCTTACAAGTACATGCGTGCGCAAACTCGCACACGGTTGGACCTGCGAGCGCACACGGGCACACGCATGCACAAACACATGCGAACATGCACGTGCGCATGCACACAAACACATGCGCACACATGCACCCACACACAAACGCATGCACACTCAAGCAAGCAGGCGCGCGTGCGCTTACTCATACTTGCACCCACGCACAACACATGCGCACCCAAGCAAGCATGCATGCACACATAGTGATGCACGCATGCACACACATGCTCACATGACCACACAGCCACACAAAATACACGCGCCCACAAGGGAATGCATTACATTACATCTGTGTTAATAACACAAACACGCACAAACACATGGACACATGGATACAAACACTAAGCAGATATGCGCACAAGCTTTTACATAAAATGCAGGCACATACGCGCGCTCACGCACAAACAACAGTCTCTACACGCGTGTTTGGTCCTGCAGGCACTGTCATGCCGGGCCAGCGCCCAGAGGATGGTGGGTTTTTGGCTTCCACAACAACCGGCACCTGCTCTGTCGCTCATTGCTATTTGAACAAAGCTCACGCCGCACTGCTCGTGGTTAGAAGCATTGCTTGCTGGCTCTGTAGAGCCCGCTCAGTGCCTGCATTGTGTTCAAGGCACACTGTTGCACTGCCAGCCATGCAGCGAGGGCACTCATAAAGCCCAGCCAAGCGTGCTTGCTGGTGCTCCATTGCCAAAAGCCTGGCAACTTGCAACTCTCTCCTTGATCTTTGCTGATGCCCATGGCGGAATGTGTGGGGCGAGGTCGAGAACCTGACTGTGCTGATGGCAGGGTTGTGTGGCCAAACAGTGCAGTGGCTTAAATGTCAAGGTAGCCCCGCTTTGTTACAAGAGAGGTGTTTCTTCAGTGTGTCTGCAGTGTGGTTGCAGTGTGTTTACGGTGTGTCTGCAGAGTGTTTGCAGTAGCCACACACTGGTAATGCCCAACGCCACTACCCTGCGGAATGTGTGTCCCCACCCACATGCCCCTCCGCCCTTGCCTGTGCATGTGTTCCCCCTTTTGCAGCGGTGGCCGCAGACCCCAAGCGCCCCTCCCGCTATGTGCCCTCTTTCACCCCTGGCTTGCTGGACAAACCCAAGCCAAAAGCGTTTGATGACGACGAGCCGGATGAGGTGTGCAGGGGTGCTTGTCTGTGTGCTGTATTGTGCTGGGCGGGTGCAGAGGTACCCGCCTGTGTGCTGTGTGTCCCAGCAGCGCTGAGGGGCATGCCTGCGTGTGCCTTGCACCCCTGTGATGCGGCTGTGCATGTGCATGTCGTTGGTGCCAAGCACGTGTGCGCCTGCGCGCTGTCCGTGCTGATAGTGTGGGACTGAGCGCGACGCGACCCTGTGACTACGCGGTAATGCACGTACATGCAGTGCGCGCAGGTGGTGCCGAGGGGCGTGCCTCCGCATGGCACTTTAGTCCAGGGATGCCCGCGTGCTCCTCAACCTGCGCTGCTCGATGTGCCCACAGGCGCCGCCCATGCCGCAGCCCAAGAAGCAGGAGAAGGACAAGCCCCGTCAGATCGACCTGATGCTGGAGCGCCTTAAGCAGTGAGTTGCTACAGCTGCCTTGCCGCTGTTGTGCGAGAGCGCCCCATGCGGTGAGCTGCTGCGGTAGCACTGTCGTCGTTGTGCTGGAGCGCCCCATACGCACCTGCATCTTGCCCATGCTTGGCCCATTGGCCCCAAATGGGGCCACAGCCCGCACTTTAGGCAAAGGCTCAAAATGGTCTCAGCTCATCTTGGCAAAGGTTCAGTAAGGGCCGCAGCAGCAGAAGCTAAATAGGGGGCCACCATTTGGCCTAAGCAAAAAGGGGGGCTTCATTCGGCAAAGGCAGAAAAGGGGGCCACAGCTTGGCATATCCAGGCTGGTCATCGGGTGATAATTTGGGGCAGCTCTTTTTTTTATCGACAAATGGCGTCATCCAGTCCCAGATCCAAATTTGAAGAGACCTGACAATGTTCTGTGGGGCCTTGTAAAGTGTGCCTGGGCTCATTGAGCGGCACAGAGGAACAGACTTCCGCCTGGCTTGGTCACTGATCTTGTTGACCTGCAAACGGTGTTGATCAGCCCCGGATCCAAATTACTGGAGTTGACTGTGTTCAGTGTGTTCAGTGTTACCGTGTCGATCATGCCTGGCTTGATTCAGCGGGCTTCCTCCAGGCTTTGGCCACACCACTGCGTTGTGCAGCTGTAGGGGCGCAGCGCAGGGTCAAAGGGATGGGGGCACAGACTAGGTGCGCATGTAAGATATGGGCACAGGCACCGGGCCGTGACGGCATGTATTACTGTACTTATTGAATTTTTTGGCGTGTGGTAGCTTAAGGGGCAGGCACATACTGCCTGCTGGTGAGCGTGTTAGCATGTTTTGGTGCGTGCCAGTGTGCATGTGTGTGTGAGGGAGACGCAGGGGCTGTCGAAGCTGTTGAGACAATTGGTTGCAGTGGCACAGGAGCGAGCGGGGGAAGCATGCATTCTCGTGCCTCTCCCCTGCCTGCGTGTGTGTGCCTGGGGCGCAGGCTGTGTGCCGTGCGCATGCATGTACTCATGCCATGAGCCGTTTCCAGGCCATGAGCACACTGCGAGCCCCACGAGTGTGTGTGCGGTATAGTGTGTACACATGTGCGTGTGCCGCGGGCGTGCCTGGGCAGGGAGCAGCAAGACCGTGAGGAGCGGGAGCGTGCGAGGCGGGAAGGGCGTGCAGGCGCAGGGCCATTTGAGGCGGCGCCTCAGAGCGTGCTTGACGAGATGGGATCCTTTGACAGCGGTGACCCGTACACCACCAACCTGTGAGTGCTTAACACTCACTAGGTGAGCTGTAGGGGCGCAGCGCTTGACGTACGCATTGAAAATGCGCATGTGTGTGTGTTATGTGCGTATGTAATTGATGGGTGTGTACGTATAAATGTGATTTTGGGTGTGTGTGTGCGTGTGCGTATGCCAGCCACCTCCTTGACTGGGTGTTGTGTGCCGGGTTCAGGTTGTCGGCTGCCTGGCCTATGCAGCACCTGCATGTAGCAGGTTAGCGCACACACGCACGTGCAAGCGCGCAGAAGCCCACTGGCTGCAGGATGCACGCACACAAGTGCGCGCCCGCTTGCACAGCGTGCACATGCGCCCCCCCACCCCCCGAACACGCCCACACACCCATCCACACATAAGCACACACGCGCGCACATGCGCACACAAACCATCATGCTTGCACACACATGCGCATTTTTAAAGACACACGTGTACACATGCTCACACACAAGCACAATGCTCCTGTGCGCTCAGGTATGTGGGTAACTTGGCCCCTGATGTGGACGAGCCAGTCCTGGTCAAGGAGTTTGGCAGGTGAGCTGTGGAGGGCAGTCAGTCAGAGCACTGGTCACAAAGGATTTGAAAGTGACTAGAAACAGTGAAGGCGCAGGAGCAGGGAGGGGGGCAGGCCAAAGGTAGCAAGCAGGTCTGAGCAGATGTGAAAGGGCGCGGGGCTGGGGATGCAGGGAGCAGATGTCGAAGTGGCGATGGCTGGGGCCCCAGGTTTGGTCGTAGCTGTGAGAAGAAGGGGAGCACTTGAGGAGGGCGGGTTGAAGCGCAGAGGGCAGGCTTAAACGCTGAGGGGGGGTCTGAGCACAGAGGAGCAGAGGCCCATTGTCGGAGAGCCTCGGTTTTGGGAGGGTTAGGATGCATCCACGATGTGTGCATGCGCCCACACGCTCTCCCTCAGGCTTGTGGTCCCCACGCTCTCACACATGCGCATGCGCGTCCCTCACCAGGTTTGGCGCCATTGGTAGCGTGAAGGTCATGTGGCCGCGCGATGAAGAGCAGCGCCGCAAGGGCAGGAACTGCGGCTTTGTGGCGTTCATGGTAGGTGGTGTGTGGTGGCAGGGGGGCCTTGGCGCTGCCGGTGTGTGTGGGTCCTTGGGGAGCTCTTGGCATCTCTGAAGGGCCCTGTGGTGGGTCTGTGGCATGCATGGCAACAGGTGGATGCTGGGGGTGGCGCAAACCAGGCATGGCACCCTCAGTGTGTGCAGCAATCTGGTCGGCTTTTGCGTGGCGCTTGCGCACAACATCTCCAGGCAAAGTGCGCAAGCCCCAGGTTTGTCGCATGCACCTGCGCAAGCATCTGCAGCATCGCGTGTGTGCACGAGCGGGGCAGGAAGAAGCGCTGGGATGCTGGGTGCATGCTGGAATGTGCGCTGGGCATGGTGCGCGACCCGGAGCTGCACAACCTAGTGCCTCAGCCCAAGTGCGCATGTGCTGATGTTTGCATGCATGCCTGCCCTCAACCACTCCCGCGCCCACACGCGCGCAAGCACCGGATAAACACCATGGGCAGCATATGGTCCTGCCTGACCTGTTGTGTCTCCGCACACACGCCTGGCACATGCTCATGCACGCTCGCGCGCACGCCCCCACCCGCCCATGCACGCCCGCAGAAGCGCGAGGACGCGGCGCGCGCGATGGAGGCCATGGATGGCATGATCCTGCACGACTTTGAGCTGCGCATTGGCTGGGGCAAGGCCATGACGCTGCCGCTCACGCCTGTGTGGCCGGGTCCGGGCATGGGCGCCAGCCACAAGAGCGTGCCCTCCGGCCTGCCCAACGCGTATGCCACGCACGCGCTGCCGCGCGACCAGCAGGGTGCGTGGCGCGGGGGCGTGCGTGTGAAGGGAGGAGGGGAACGGGCTGCCTGCTCGCTGCAAGGGGCGTGTTGCGGCCCGCCTGCTGCACTTACGCCATGCGCGCACTGGCCCTTGACCAGGAGGGTGTGTGGCAGTGGCAAGCGTGGCAGCGGGGTGCATGGCATCCGCGTTCCACACCTCCGTAGCTGGGGCACATCTGGCCAGCCTGGGGGACTGGCTGGAGCGTGCCGGCAGCTGGCCAGGTCTTGCGCAGCATGGCTGATTCCCTGATAGGCTCCTACGGCAGGCGCTCCTTGCAGCAACGGGAGACCAGCATAGCAGGCTCCTTGACGGGCTCCCATGGCAGGCGCATGAGGAATGCGCTCCTTGCAGCAATGGGAGTCCAGCCAGTGGGAGTGCAGGGAAACACACCGCACACTGAGACAGGCGCCCTTTCTTGCACACACATATACACACATATACACACACATGCTGCTGAGGGCATGCTTCCAACGTCCCCAAGCACACGTGCACACGCCGCCCACGCAAGCGCGCGCGCGCACACACACACACACATATACACACATGCGCAAACACGCTGCGCCGCGCCTGCCCCCCTCCTCGCAGCGGTCGTGGCCGCGATGGCGAGCGCGCCTGCGTCGGCCGCACACGCGGTGGCAGTGGTGGCCAGCATGATGAACAGCCAGCCCGGCGCAATGCCCTGGTCGTCCGGCGCTGAGCGGCGCGAGCAGGAGCGGGGCCTGCATGACGTAAGTGCTGGCGCTGGGTTGGTATCTTACACGGTTGATGCGCGTGCGTTGTAGCATATGATCAGGAGGGCTTCCATGGGTCTTGCGCAGTGTGCGAGCAGGCAGGCGCAGAGCAGCGCAAGCAGGAGCAGGGCCTGCACAGCGTGAGCGCTGACATGCGCGCGCAGCGGCACGAACAGAGGGGGTGGTGTTGATGTGTCTGGACGCGTGCCTGCATGTGCAATTAAGGAGGGCCCAAGCTCATGGACGTGCCCATCTTGGAGGATTGTGCACGCGGCTGCGTACACGCACACACTTGCATACACAACCAAAAATTGACACATGCACACATGTATGCGCACATACACACACACCTGAGCGCGTGCTTGCGCACTCATGCGCAGGGCGTGGGCCCAGACATCGAGGTGCCCATCATAGAGGACCTGCGCGAGCGCTTCATCATCGACTCCCTGGCGCTTTACGTGCTGCGGGATGGGTGCGCCATCGAGCAGGTGTGTTGTATGCACCGCTAAGCATGGCTGAGCATGGCGAGCACCACTGAGCATGTCTTGAGCGTTGCAGTGGGTGCGCCATCAAGCAGGTGTGTTTGCACCGCTGAGCATGGCAAGCATGGCTGAGCATGGCGAGCATGGCTGAGCATGTCTTGTGCATTGCTTTGGGTGCGCCATCAAACAGGTGTGTTTGCACCGCTGAGCATGGCAAGCATGGCAAGCACCACTGAGCATGGCTGAGCATGGCGGTGGGTGCGCCATTGAGCAGGTGTGTTTATGCACCGCTAAGCGGGCGCGCGCCTGACTCAAGTCTGGTCCCTCTCTCGCCTCCCTCTGCCTCTCCCTTTCTATCCTCCTTCCTCTCCCCTTTCTCCCTTCCTCTCTA
>LFIK01005579.1_pt1 | contig 10089 bp, 17 predicted proteins | sample 643401 | NCBI WGS metagenome assembly LFIK01 (sample SAMN03777447, study PRJNA286221) | soda lake metagenome | biome: soda lake; feature: Kulunda steppe; material: water; isolation source: sample T5-Br brine of Lake Tanatar-5 | place: Russia: Kulunda steppe | collected 2010-07
CGCACGCACGCACGCACGCACGCACGCACGCACGCACGCACGCACGCACGCACGCACGCACGCACGCACGCACGCACGCACGCACGCACACATGCTCCCGCGCGTGCGCGCAGTGCAGGGGCCATGGCTCACTGGCTGCAGGCGCAGATGAAGGCTGCGGAGGGCCTGCTGAACCAGGTTGACGCCGGGCTCACAGCGTCCCACCTGCCCTTGGTTGGTGCTCGAGGTGAGGTGTGGGAAAAGCAGGAGCGCCTGGCGAGTGCAGCCAGAGCAGGGCCATGCCCACGCCATTCCACGCACCCCTCGCTCCTTCCCTCCTCTGCAGGGGGCCCCGCCACGACTGCAAGCGGTAGCGGCTTTGCCTACAGCAGCAGCACATCCCCCTTCAACCCTGATGGCAGCACCAGTAGCGGACCCGTCCTTCCTGCAAGCAGTGGCAGCAGCACCAGCACCAGCAGCAGGCCAATCCTTCCTCCATGCAGCAGCAGCAGCAGCAGCAGCCCAGCCTCTGGGATGCCCGCGTTCACCTCGGCACCAGCCCAGCGGCCAGCAGCTGCAGGCACTCACCATCCCAAACCACCCCCCCTTGCTTCTCCCTACAACCGTGCCATGCCAGCAGCTGCGGCACCAAGCACTGAACCGCTGCAGCCGCAACCAGAGCAGCAGCAGCCAACCTTACCCCAGCAGCCACCCCTACTTCCTCCCTCACCCCGGGCCCCCAATCTCCAACCAGCAGCAGCAGCGGTATCCAGCAGCCCCCACACCCAAGAGGCGCTGACTGAGCGGGAGCAGCAGCTGTCGCGCATCGTCGAGCAGTTGAACCGGCGGCTGAAGGTGAGGCACAGGTGCAAGCGGGGCAGCCGTGGTGCCACTCCCTGTGGGGACAGCCACTCCCCAGTGTGGCCACCGAGCAGCCCAAGCACCCCGCCATGCCTGCGAGTAAAAAAGATTGATTTAGGTGTTCAGCAATTCAGTCTTCTCATCATTCTGAGATGACAAGCACCAATAGCATCCGGGAGGCTCCACTTGCCTGCTGGCCGCCAAAGCCCGGGGCTGCTGCGAGCTCGCTCACCCCCCAAGGTGCCCACCTGCCCTGCGCACGCCCCCGCAGGCCTCCAGAGCCGAGGCGGAGGAGCTGGACAGGCTGTTGGGACGCAGCGAGGCGCGCGCAGCTGCCGGCGAGGCAGCCGCCGCACAGGCGCAGGGGGACTTGGGCGCGCTGCAGGTGCGGTTCCTCCCAGGCCCTCCCTGCCCTGTCCCCTGCGTGGCTGCCTGATGCCGAGGCCCGGCCACGGTCACAGGGCCGCCCGCCGACAGCTGCGCCCCGTGGATCCATGTGCAGGAATCAAAGGCGCTCGTGGAGGCCACGCTGCAGGGGCTCTCCCAGCAGCTGGCGCAGCAGGTGAGGTGTGGGTGCGCTGCATGGCCAGAGCTGGCGTGGGGTCGGCCGCAGCCACAACCGCGGCAAGGCTGCGCGTGGCCCAGTCTCATTTCATTTGGGGGGCTCTGTGCCAGCAGCCAGGCCGCAGCCTGGGTTTGTTGCTCCCTGCCGCTGCAGTGCACCCACCTGTCTCTTGCCTCCACTCCCCTGCGCGCAGTCAGCCCTGCGCGAGCAGGAAGCCCAGCGCGCCAGCAGGCTGGCTCACAGGATGCAGGAAGTCGAGGCCCAACTCAGTGCGGCGCTGGAAGCTAAGGGCTCGGCCGAGGGCGGGGCCGTGGAAGGTGTGTGGCACCAAAGGGGAGATGCGGGCAGCAGTCAGTGGAGGGAGCAGCATGCAGGCCTGCAGGGCCCCTGCCCAGGTGGTTGCTTCCAGCGCAGCCCTCCATTATCACAGCTCACGCCCTCAAACAGCCCCACCCGCGTGGCACGCCCCACAGCGCTGCAGGACCAATTGAAAAGTTTGGACGCGCGGCTGGAGGCTGAGCGGCGGGCGCACGCAGCCGCAAAGGCAGCCGCAGCAAGCCGGGAGGGAGAGGTGCGTGGCAGTGGGCCTCAGCAGTGTGGCACGTCCCCTCAAGGTTTTGGAGGGATGCCTGCATGACGGAAAGGGCATGCATGTTCCCTTATTAGTCTATGTGGGTGGCGCTGCTCACTGCCTGCGTAGTCCTTCCTTTTCCTTCTCAACAGCCACTAGCTCAGGGAGTAGGATGTCATTGCTCACACGCTATCTGCTGCACGCACCCCTGCCTGCAGCTGGAGTCCAGGGTGGAAGAGAGCAGCACGGCATTGGCTGCCACGCAGCATTCGCTGGAGGCTGTGCAGGACCAGGTCCAAGGTGCGCTGTGACAAACCACCGGCAATTGCTTCTTTCCGAGGAGCTGTTGAGCCATGGGATGAGTGCTGGCTTTATGTGTAGCAGAGAGAGAAGGCCCCCCTCCAGCCGAGCCGCCTGTGAGCTGGCCAGGGTTCCTGCTCTTGCCCAGGCTGTGTCTGACGTGAGACCTGGCATGGGAAAAGTCGCACCGCGCTCCTCCCCCCTGTGTCAACAAAACACCCGCAGAGCTCCAAGACGCCCTGGCCCTCCTCCGTGGCTCCCACGACGACCTGCAGCAGCGCCTGCTCAAGGCGGAGGAGGGCAGAGCAGGGGGGGCTCCCGCTCCCTCCCCCAGCGCAGCTATACCAGATGCGGAGTCAAGGCAGCAGGTGAGGCACCGTGCACAGGCTGCGCAGGGCCCGCCCACTCCCCCCCTGCTCCCTCCCACACGCCCCGCTGCGCCCGCTTCGCTCCTTCAAGAAAGCCCTCACCCTACCCTAACCATTGCCCAATCTTGTGCTCCCCTGCCAGGTGGACCACTTGCGGTTAGAGGTGGCAAAGCTCCAAGCAGCCCTCGGCAGGAGCGAGCAGGAGCTCTCTGCTGCGCGCGCTGAGCTGCAGGCCGTGCGGCTCGAGCTGCGGCAGGTGGTGCAGTCGCGGGTGAGCGTTCGCTGGTGCTCTGTTGGCCCAGCACCCGTGCAACCAAGAAGGGTGCTAGCGTGGTGCACGGTGTGTGTGTGAGGGTGGTGAGTGGCAAGGGCGTGGGGACGCGGTGGCTCCTTCCGCAGCAAGGAGTCGGCAGCTGGCCGCGCGTTACAGCTTTCCCAGCACCTCCGATCTGTTGAGCCCAACACACACGCGCGCAGGCCGACCCCACCTCCTTGGAGTCCCAGCTCGCGGCGGTGAACGACATGCTCTTTGCCAAGCAGTCCCAGCTGGAGCAGAGCACCTCCGCGTTCAAGGCGGACCAGCGGAGGCTGGAGCGCGAGGTAGCTGCGCTGCGCCAGCAGCGCGCGGGAGCGGCAGCAGCAACGAGCGGGAGCGGGAGCAGCCTGCAGCCAGAGCACAGGTGCGCGCAGGACAAGCGCGGCCCCGCCCGCTGGCAGGTCAACTGGATGAAGCGCGCACTCACACTCACGCACGCACGCAGGCTGTCCCTTAGCGACCCGTCCTGGGCCCCGCTGGTCAGCTACAGGCACCACGGGGGCGCCGCGCACACGGTCCTGCGGCAGGCGTGCAGCAGCGTTGACCGCTTTGCTTACCTGCTGCTGCGCGCGCCCCCCCCCGCCCGGCTGTGCCTGGCCGCGTACCTCCTGCTGCTGCACACCTTCCTCTGGCTCACTCTAGCGCGCCTGCAGCACTCTGCCAGCGGGCACCAACCGTTGTTGTGAGCAGGTTGCAGCAGCGCCGTGGCAAATCGTGCAGATCGCAGTGATGAAGGTGAAGCCATGTACGCCACACCTGCAACCTGAGTGCGCGCACTGGCTTGTGCGTGCCTGTGCGTGTCCAAGGCCATCAGTTTAAATCAAATTGCCGCCGCCCCTAGACATGGCCCTCCGCCAAGCAGGCAGCAAGTTGTGGCTGCTGCAGCAGGCCTGCCCTGCTGCGGCCTGCTTTGCCTGCGCGCCCGCCTCAGCCGCGCTGGCTGCCCACGGCAGCAGCCACAACAGCTCCCCCCTGACCCCGCAGCAGCAGCAGCAGCCTGCTGGTGCCCCCCCCCCAGGCACCAGGTTCATGGGCACGGAGCGGAGGCCGGGCGTGTCAGGGGCGTGGAAGCAGAGTGAGTGCGTGCTAATGTGTTCCTGCTCGCACCCCGCTCCGGCTAGCTGCCCGCTTGCACGCGCTCACCCCCCGTTGGCCGTCGCTGCCAACCACCACCCTCGCAGTCGACCGCGACAAGGCCGCCGAGCACTGGGAGAGCGACCCCACCTTCAAGAAGGCGCCCAAAAACATGGCGGAGGGTGGGTCCCGGTCCCGGTCCTGCCCTCCCCACCGCTTCGCATGGTTGCGTGCGTGCATGGTTACATGTGCATGCATGCATGTGCCTGTGCCCCTGGCCCCTGGTACACACACGCTCACACTCCACACACACACGCCCAGTGCTGGACGACTCGGCCTCCGTGCTCTTCCTCACGGACATCATCCGGGGCATGTCCTACACCCTGGGCGCCTTCTTTGACAAGAAGGTCACGGTGGGTGGTGGGGGGAGCTGGGCGGTGGCCGCGCGTCCGTGTGCATGCACGTGGCGCCGCTCCTGCCCACAACACTCCGGCCGCACCGACTGCAGGCACGCACGTGCCATAAGCCTTTGGCCTCGTCATGAAACCACAGCCTACATCATCATGACACACGCACCCATGCACGCATGCACAAACGCACGCACGCGCACTCTGCCCAGCTTGCCGCCCACGTTGCTGCGCCGCAGATCATGTACCCCTTCGAGAAGGGGGCCATCAGCCCCCGCTTCCGTGGCGAGCATGTCCTGCGCCGGTACCCAACGGGCGAGGAGCGCTGCATTGCCTGCAAGCTGTGTGAAGCGGTGAGAAGGGGTGTTTTGCCCGCGGGCGTAGCTCTCGCTGTGTCCAGCGTGAATTGTGGGCGCTGGCAAGAGGGAGGAGGCGCGCTGAGGCCTTCTCCCACCCGCCCACTCCACTTGCGCCCGCTGCTGCGCCTGCGCAGGTGTGCCCCGCGCAGGCCATCACCATTGAGGCTGAGGAGCGCGAGGATGGGAGCCGGAGGACGACGAGGTGCGTTGACTGGGTGGTGCGGGAGGTGCGTTGACTGGGTGGTGCGGGCTGCGCGGGTGTGCTCACAGGGCGAGGTTGCTGCGGCTGTGTGTGTGCTGCTCTCTTAACCGCACGTGCTCTGTCACTTTCCTGGCAGGTACGACATCGACATGACCAAGTGCATCTACTGCGGCCTGTGCCAGGAGGCCTGCCCAGTGGATGCCATCGTGGAGGGCCCAAACTTTGAGTTCTCCACCGAGACACGCGAGGTGGGCGCAGAGCTGCGCAACTGGAGAGGTCCGCGAGGCCCTGGAACCTGTGCCCGCTCTGGTGCCTGCGTGCCACCTGAGTGATTTACATCCGTGAGGGCTTGGGCAGCAGCAGCTTGACCCACTGACAATTGTCCGGAACCACGGGCCGGCACCATTGCCATTGCCCATGCGCTTGGCCTTGAGCTGAACTTCCTGCTGTGTGAATGCAGGAGCTGCTGTACGACAAGGAGAAGCTGCTGGAGAACGGGGACCGGTGGGAGCCTGAGATTGCAGAGAACCTCAGACAGGTGCGTGGCGATGTGCGGTGCCCTGCCCATCTGCTTGAGCTCCGGTCAGGCAAGGTCACATGCTTGCCCATCCACACAACTGCATGCCCACCACCCCATACGGTGCAGGAGAGCTTGTACCGGTGAAAATTCCCCGCAGCTGGTTGCTTGTTTGGATTTGATGTGCTGTTGCAAGCCTGAACGGGGGCTACCGAGAGTGTGTGTGTGAGCCCTTGTGCCTTCTGTCTTCAACTCCTTCTGTATTAAATCCCGGCGCCTCGTGCGACCCTGTACCAGTGTAAGGGCTTTATGGTGGTGGCTTACAAGCGTTCGCCATCAAATGTGCTGCTTGTGTGCTTAAGCGCACACCTGGCTAGCCAGGGACTGCCGCGAACTAGAAGGAGGTAGCACGCACACTCGCTAATAAAGGCGCTTCACAGCCGCGGCAGCTGCGCTTGCGGCGAGAGCACCTGTCCGGGGCGGGGGCGGCGATGGCAGTGGGGAAGGGTGGCGGGGAAGCAGCTCAGCCGCTGGCTGCTCCGCTTGCTGCTTCAACTCATCCAGGGCATGAGGTTGCTTCACCGCCAGGGGCTCCAGCCAGTCGCCGTGCGCTTTTGAGGCTGACGCGGGTAGGCGTTGGCTGTGGTGCTGCCTGCAACACGCACACGGAAGAGCGCGGTATGGTATGGTGGGAGCGTTCATATTGAGTGCCGTGGTGCATTGAATTATATGCTGGGCATCTCGCTGCTCACTCACTTTCCTGATAGGGAACCACTAGGGGCACTAGGGGCGCGACACGTGCTTTGCTTCATCAGGCACGCACCTGCCAGAGCGGGGGCTCACTCTGCTCCTCAAACCCTGCTGCTGCTGCTGCTGGTGCTGCTGCTGCTGGTGCTGCTGCTGGTGCAGGTGCTGTGTATGGCACCTCTGGGACTCGCTTGTTCCTGATCGATGCACTTGCTGGGCAATGCGCTGGCCGGGCGACATTGGAGGGGACGGGGGGTTGAGGAGCGTGGGGGGAAGGCCAGTCTGCAGAGCACCGGGCGTGGCAGGTGAGCGCATTGGGTTATGCATCCTGGGCCACGGCCAGTGCAAAACGGTAGGGAGCAGGTGCAAGTGGGCCATTTGAAGCCGCCAAGGCGGCAGCACTAACCAGCGTGCAGGCTCAGGAGAGCCAAAACCTTTTGACGCTCCGAACTGGTCAAGCCAGGGACCCACCTTCAGGGGCTGCATCCAGCCCTTCAGCGCCTGCTCCAGCTGGCAGCGGCGGTTGGCTTGTGCCCGCTGCAGAGCGATCTTGCTGGCGGCCATGTGCTTCACCTTCGCACCATTTGTAGGGATGCGGGATCAGTGAGCGCCCACCGTGCGCTGAAGCTAGAGCATCTGAGGTGAGCATGAGTAGGGCACTTGCTCCCCACCTGCTTGTCCAGCTCACGCTCGGAGCTCAGGATGTGGTCGTAAAAGTTGGCCTGCAGTGGGGGAGGAGAGTGTGCAAAGGTCCCAGGGGCCAGGGGTTGGAGTGTGGTTAGCGGCCTGTTCCTTCGGGCTTTGATGGAAAGAGGTGTGCTTGCAGGCTGCCCAAGGAGGGGGGAAGAGCCAGTGCCCACCTGCAGCCTCTTGTGCAGCGCATCTGCCTCGCGCGCGTGCTGGGCCTGCAGCTTGGCGAGCTCCAGCGCATGGTGCGCCTGCTGGGCGCTCGAGGCAAGCACGCGCTCCTGCTCCTCCATGGCATCAGCTGCAGCTTTCAACTGCAGGTGGAGAGGGAGGGGCATGCAGTTCTGTCCTCTTTCTTCTTTTTGGCAATGAATGCACAGCAACACGCCTCCGCTCCTTCACACGGCTCCGCCAGCCCTTTCACCAAGGTTCCCGTGCTGGCCTGATTCGCCAGCCCTCTCGCCACTGAGCTCACCTTCGCTGCCTTCAAGAAGCTCCGTTGCTTGATCATGTGCTCCTCCCGCATTCTGTTTGAAGGCGCGGGCGAGGCCGAGGGCAAGGGTCGATGCTTTGGGCATAGCGTCAGGTGATGCGCTCGTTGTGCAGGAGGCGTGCAAGCAAGAGGGCAGGGCTGGAGGAGGGCCTCCCATCCACGCCGGGTCTACCACCCACCGCATGTCCAGCAGCATTGAGCTCCACTTTGGCCGGGGCTGCTCTTGGCTGCAGCGTTCCAAAAACTCCTGCTGCAGCTCATGGTGCCGTTGCTGCATCCTGCTTGCACGGGTGGGACACGGGTTGAGGGTCGAGGCCAGGTCAAGGGCCCTTCCCGAAAGTTATCCAGTCAGGCGTTGGGGTGGAGGGTGCAACAACTGGGCAGCGGTCAAGTGCGCAGCAACGAGAGCCACGCCAGCAGCGCGCACACACAGACTCACAGCTGCTCCTGCTCCTGGATGCTCTTCGTCACTGCTGAAAGCGTCGCCTCCGCGCGCTCCACAAACGCTGCATACTCCCGCTTGCTCCTCGCCTCCAGCTCAGCCAGCTCGTTGTCATGCCTAGAAGGAAAAGGTAGGCGTGCAGTTGTGTCACACAGCAGGAGGGGAAGGTGATGAGCAGGGGGGGGGTCAACCAGCCGCACGCGAACGGGTGGGTGAAGAAGCAGCATCACAGGGTTTGGGCCTGATTGCTGTGTGCCCAGAGGTCCAGAGCACTTGCCTGTCCTTGAGCTCTTTCAGGCGCGCTTTCTCCTCTCCCCTCTTGGCCTCTTTCAGCTGGTGCTGCGCGGCAGCGGCTTCCTTGTACTCCCCCTGCTGCCGGTGCAGGTCCCTGTCGCGTGATAGTGTGGGGCAGCATTCACAAGGTGGTGAAGAGGTGCTTGCAGCGTTCACAGGCACAGGCAGGCAGTGCACGTGACGCCAGCAGGCAGGTGCTGCAGCAGCTGGCACGAATCGGGCAGGCCTGCCAGCTGGACACGATCACACCTGCTGGCCTCCAGCTCCTCGAATACCGACGAGCGTTGCCGGTGCACCTGCGGCGCATGCAACCATGCCCGACTCCGTGTGTGCGTGTGCGCATGTGCGTGCGTATGAGCACATGCACGCTGCTACCCGCTGCTGCTGCTGCTGCTGCTGCTGCTGCTGCTTCCTGCAAATGATGATGATGATGATGATGCCGTGCTGCTGCCACCGCTGCTGCGTGATGGAGCTTCAAGCACGCTCCCAGCTTCCTCACTTACCTCAAGCGCCAGCTCCCTGGGGCGCCAGCGCGTGGGAGCCTCGGCTCCAGGCTCCATCCCCATGGCGCAGGCACAGGCTGCCCTATTCCTAGGAGGCGGGGGGTCCGGGCATGCCTTAGAGTGGTACTGCCCAGCCCGGGGTGGGGCACTGCGTGTGCTGCCGCAGGCAAGACTGGAGCGAGGGAGGCTGAGGGAGCTCTTGGCTCCCTTGGATGGGAGTGTGATGAGGCTAGGAGTGTGATGAGGCTAGGGTTAGGGCGCAGACGCGCAGCAAATGTGAGGCTCGTGGCGGGGGGGTTGCGGCAGCAGCAGCTCCAGGACCAGTGCAGGATGACCATCGCCAGCTCAGGCGCCGGCATCAGCGCCGTAGATCGCGTGCGGGAGCTGCTGGGATGTAGTCTCAAGATCACCACGCCCAGCGGCAGGACCCTGACTGGCCAGCTGCAGTGCCTGGACAAGCAGGGCAACCTCGTGCTGGGGGACGCAAGCGAGCAGCTGGTGGTGCAGCAGCAGGAGCGCGGCGGGGGGGGCAGCGAGGTGGAGGCGCGCCGCTTGGGCATGGTGCTGGTGCCGCCCGCGCAGCAGCAGCGCGTGGAGCTGCTCCGCGTAGAGGTGGGCGCACTGCACGTACTGACGCGCCAGCCTCCTCCTGCTCCTCTTGCACCTCGAGAGCAGGCACACACACGCGCAATGCGTGGGAGGGCTTGCTGGCAGGGCCCGCACTTGCATACGCTGCAGAGTTCACCAGAGTTCACACACACACACACCGTGCACGCACTCACACCCCCGGTCTGCAGGCTGGACTGGACGAGCAGCTGAAGGGGATGGTGGTTTGAGCAGGCGTGCGGACCGGCGCAAGAGAGCAGGCATGTAAGCAAGCGAGCACGCGCGCAAGCAGGCATGCACTCATGTGCACAAGGCATGCACGCAAGCAGGCGCACGCGCACACGCGTGAGCATGCGCAGCGCAGGCATGCTCTCAAGCAGTGTGGGGGAGGAGGCAGAGCTGGCGGCGGCCATGCACCCCAAAACCACGGCCCCCCCCCCGCCCGAGGACGAGCAGGAGCAGCAGCAGGCGGGCGGGCGGGGCACGCAGGCGCAGCGGCACGCACGCAGGGTCGCGCACGGGCGGGGCGGGGCGAGGCGAGGGTGGTGCATGAGCATGGAGGGCAAGCAGGGATGCCACTCGTGCGTTTGCATGCAGGCAGGCGTGCGCGCGCTGTCCGTGCTGGTGCTGCTCATCCCGCCGCGCAGCAGGTGATGAGGCTCCCTTTTAGGGGCATGCGTGGGCGTGCGTGCGTGCGTGCGTGGGGGGGTGTTGCGTGGGTCAGACTGGGAGAGGTGGCCCTTGGTAACAAGGTATGGGGGGGCGGCCACCTGTACGCCATGGAGGCGTCTGGATCCC
>LFIK01005581.1_pt1 | contig 10088 bp, 18 predicted proteins | sample 643401 | NCBI WGS metagenome assembly LFIK01 (sample SAMN03777447, study PRJNA286221) | soda lake metagenome | biome: soda lake; feature: Kulunda steppe; material: water; isolation source: sample T5-Br brine of Lake Tanatar-5 | place: Russia: Kulunda steppe | collected 2010-07
CTTGGGCAAGGGAGGTGCCAAGCGCCACCGCAAGGTGCTGCGCGACAACATTCAGGGTATCACCAAGCCTGCCATCCGCCGTCTGGCACGCCGTGGAGGCGTGAAGCGCATTAGCGGCCTTATCTACGAGGAAACCCGTGGCGTGCTCAAGGTTTTCCTGGAGAACGTCATCCGTGATGCAGTGACCTACACCGAGCACGCAAAGCGCAAGACCGTGACCGCACTGGACGTGGTGTACGCGCTCAAGCGCCAGGGCCGCACACTGTACGGTTTCGGTGGCTAAGCAGATCTGTAGCTGCGGGGAAGACGTTGACTGGTTTGACCTGCCTTCCTCCTCTCTCAAGCTCACAACGGTGTTTTTCAACACCACCATCAAGCATTGACTAGCAATGATTGCCGAGCCAGTTCTCCCCTAGGGCTTTGCAAAGACAGCCGCGATTGTTGCCTGCCTGTGTAAAAAGACTAGCAGTCGCACTTCTTGAATGAAGCTCTGTTCACATGAATTTAGGAAGAGGTTTATGTAATTACATCTGGTGCACCCATAAAACTCAGAAGAGTATGTGTGCCCGCATGTGAGTGTAAATGCATGACTGTGCCTCTGTATTCGTGTGTTCACTGGTGTTCGTGTGTGCTTGTGCCTACACATGCCTGTGTGTGTGTGACTGCCTCTGTGTGTGTGTGTGTGTGCATGTGCTTCTGTGTCTGTGCGTGTGTGTGCCTGCCTGTGTGCGTACGTACGTGCAAGGATGATGGTGGCTACTGAAAGTTGAGTCTGTCTTGAGCCACTTAACTAACTTGTATACAGCAAGTGCATGAAGGAAAAATGTAGCTTATTGTTGTTCTGGCAAAAAAATAGACACATTGTGGAGAACTGTGGGTTCCTAGGAACAGACGCATGAATCCTGCGGAGAGAGACCACGTGTGGATGGGTGCAGTGGAGAAGGACGTGCTACTCATCATATAAGTCATCAGCATTGCACAAGTCATAAGTAGGGGAGGTGTTGTGAGTAGGGATGGGGTCAAAATGCCAAAGATGCTCTACAGAGGCTCAAATAGGCTCTAAAGATATATATATATATCCTATAGGGTTGGGTAAAGTTTACCCATCCCTAGCTGTGAGTCCAGGTTAGGTTAGGTTACATATCTGTATCAGCCGAACGAGGGCAGCTTAGCTGAAGCCTAAAAGGCCTGCAACAAACCAAAAGTAAAAGCGCTCAAAGCAGAAGATAATGTAATGTAATTTTTGTGATTGACAGGCATGGCGAAAAAGAAAGGGGAGCCGCCCGCGAAAGCGAGGCCCGCTCCTAAGAAGCTCAACCCGTTTGAGCTCAAGAAGAAGGCCAACAAGAAGTTTGATGTGACGGGAAAGCGGCAGGGCAAGACAGCCGGCCAGAAAAATGTCATCCAGGCGCGCCAGGCCGCTGTCGACAAGGTGATGAGAGGCATGGAGCCGCCCTGCAACCGTAATGAAGGGCTGGCCTGTAGCTGCTCCTGGCCCATCTGGTATCTAAACCTTGAGCCTATTTTGTGTCCATGCATCCATGCATTGCTTTTCAGAGAAAGAAGACGCTGCTTGTTGAGTACAAGCTGCTGCGCAAGGCCAACACCTTCATTGACAGGCGGTTTGGGGGTACGTTTGCACGACAGAGTTTGCTACAACCTCGCTGCTCATACACTAGAACACAGTGTCTGCTAAGAGAAGTTGTGGAATTGTGACGCTGGAGATGATGGGCATGCACATGTGCGCGGCAGCAGCCCAAGATTGGTGTACTCTCGTATTTCCTGATTATAAAAGCATGCAATTCTTGATACTGCAAAGGCTAGCTATCAGCAGTCATTCCCTGGACTTTAGCTGCTGGTAATTGATGCATGACTATGTCCATACCGCCAGGAAACTTTAGGGCACCAGCAGAGTTTTTAGGGCAGGAGCATATTTGTTGCAGGATATCCTGGTGCAAGGTAGGTTCACCTTGCCCCGGTTACGCGGAAGCTTGGCTAAGTGTCCAGGAGCCGTCTGCAAGCATGCGTATTTCTTCACACAACCAAGGTCAAGCTTGTTCCCTGGCGTGTGCATCAAGCTAGCTGGTTCAAATTTCAGTAAAAGTCCATGACTCATTGAGCCCTTGTTATCGAATGAGGGTCGCACGCATGCTGTCATTGCAGAATCGGACCCCAGTATGAGTGAAGATGCCAAAGCCATGGCCCGCCTTCAAGAGCAGCGTGTACGCGATGAAGCGCGCAAGAGGAAGAAAAAAGGTGCAACATGTCTGCAGGACTGCAGCATGCCTGACACCTAACCTTGTCGAGGAGTGACAGCATACATCATGTGATGTAGCCTCTCAGGCATGTTCAACTCAGGCTCGTATCGAGCGTGCCTGTCTTTATGCAATCCTGAACTCAGCAGGCCTTGGAGCATGTACAGCAGTAGGTGCGTGAGTTTGATGAAGACTCGTCATAGCGGATCGTAGTGGCATTCTTTTGGTGTGTCAGCTATCATCTAGCTTCCATCTAGTGCTAGGTCATTTGTTAATGCCTCGGAAGCAGCAATGTGTGTAACATGCTTGTCATGTCCTTGTGCCTCGTCTTTGCTACCCAGGCGGGCAGAAATTTGTGCTGGGTGAGCATGAGGAGGCCGACGACGACGGTAGTGCCTTAGGTGGACTCACGCACTTGGGCAAGAGCATCGCTGACATGGACGACTTCAGTGATGTGAGCAGCTGCAAGCGGCTTTGGCCTCCTGGACATGTCCTCCTTTTGCTCTGTCATTAGTCTTTCAGGTGGATCAATCACCCTGCACAGCAGCAATGACTGCTGGAGCATCTGAGACCAGCTTGACAGGGCGCTCCATCACATTTGCAGCTGCAGCTTAAATGTGCAAGGCATGCGTGCTGCTCCTACCTGTGCGTCCACTCACACCTTGCTTGCTAACTGCATCATTCAATGGCCCTCAAGGATCCTGCGCACGCTCATGCAGCGTAGCCTGTGCCTCTGCAGTCGTGCACATGACATTGCCCCAATTACCACTAACTTGTATACGACTTCCGCAGGCCCCTCCTGATTTGGATGACTTGGATGATGATATGGTGGAAGATCTGGTGTCCACGTACAATTTTGGTGGAGGCGGGGAGGCGGCAGATGGTGAGGGGGGTGCTGGGAGCAGCCACAAGACGCGCAAGCAGGTATGTTGGCTGTGAGGGCCTCAGGCTCTGTTGGTCTAGCGCCTGCTATTGCCGCAAGCCTTACCAGAAACCAGCGCGCCCATCCAATAGCTGCTTATGCTTGGCGCACACACCTGCTGCAGGTCATGGAGGAGATTATCGCCAAGAGCAAGATGTACAAGGCCATCAAAGCCAAGCAGCGGGAGGAGGATGAGGATGAGCTGGAAAAGGTGACCCTGCGTGTGCGCTGCTGGCAGGCGGAGCCAACCGTGGCAAGGCGTTGTTGTTTGGAGGAAAGGGTTGACAAGCAGTTGTTTTGGGGCAGTTAAGAGGTGCCAGGCAGTCGGGGGTGGAGTTGAGGATTGACAAGCGAAGTGGTCTGGGTGGGAGGGCGTTGTGTACTTGCTGCAGCAGCTTTCTTTTGGGTTGAGAGCGGCATCAGGGCCTGTGGCTGCATGTCCACAGTCGTCCTATCAAGGACAGTTCAGGGAGTGGACTGTCCAGTGAAGCAGGGCAAGGCTCGAGGTAGCTGCAAATCTCTCCAAACCGACACCATGCCAAGCGCCGCCCAGGGTCCGCTAAAGCCAGCGCACGCACCCCAAACTTCTTCCTGCATGCCCCCGCAGCTGAACGCCGAGTTCCAAGGCCTCGTGAAGCAGCACGCCCTCAAGTCCCTTCTCAAGCCCCCTGGCTCTAACAAGTGAGTCAGGCATCTCACAGGGGGGGTCATGGCGGAGGCTTGGGGGCCCAGAAACTGGCAGTCCCTGGCTGTTGGTCTGAGGGAGGCCTCCCAGGTCTCCCATTCCAGGCTGGTGCTATGTCTGCAGCACGCCTCAGTGGAAAACACAGAGGCAACAGGGCCCGGGCTGTCCAGGCAGCGCAGGCCCACACCCGCATGCAAGCATGTCCTCTGGCGCCGCACCCGCATGCTCCATGTGTTGTGTCGTGGCCTGGTGCGGGATGATGCTACTTTCTAAAGAGGCGAGCGGCTGCTGCACAGGCAGTTTCAATGAGCCCTTGTTCTACACGAGATTGCTGACCGCCCATGCCTTCACTGCCTCAGCCCGCTTGCGCCCTGTCTGTTGTTGCAGGCAGGCTGCGCGGTGATGCTCATGCAGGCAAAGAGACACTGCGCGCACTGCTGCGCGTTCAGACCTCCTGTTGCATGCCATATGGTCCCTGCATGTGACCCTCGTCGCAAAGTGCACCCACCGCATGCAGCTGCGCAGCAAAGCATGGCATGCAGGGCATCGTCACAACTCTGGTGCTGCTGGGGGACCGTGTGTCTGGTATTGCCATGGAACCGCAGGGACACGCCAGCATGCGCATGGCTGCTGCCTCACCCGTAGCCACAGGAGCGATGCAGCGGGGAAGGCCCCTGCACTCTCAGTGCCTGCGCATGCACGTGTGCGCGGCGTTGCACACGCGGCCCACATCATACTCCTTGCAGGGGCGTCAAAGTGCGCGCCGACGATGAAGCGGACGCCGCGTACGACGTGGCCGCGCGTGCGCTAGCAGCGGAGGCGCGTGGCGCCGCAGGGGACCGCGTGCTGGGGCCAGAGGAGCAGGCAGAGCGGGAGCGCGCGCGCATGGAGATGCTTGAGAAAGAAAGGTGCGTGGCGGAGCTGGGACCCTTGGCGTCAAGTCGTGGCGTCAGGGCTATTGGGGCTGGAGAGGCAAGCCCACAGGGAGGGGCTTGCCCCTGGGTGTAAGTGCATGGGACAAAAGTGGGTGTCAGCGCCCCGCATGCTTTTGGGACGGTGTGCAGGGCTGAGCATGCTCCCGCACGCGCCACAGCACGGCTCACTGGGTCTATGTTGCCCTCCCGCGCGGGGGTTGCTGTGGGGTGCACAGCCGCCTGCCTGTGGATGGGCTAGTGGGGGCATGGGTGCAGCCTCAAGCATTCCCGCAAACGTGCGCGCCCAACAGAGCATTCAACCCTCTCTCACGCGGTGGCCCCTCCCTCTTGTGCTCCTCCTGCGCTGTGCGTGTGCCTGCGCTCCACACGCTTGCCGCGCCTCCCTCCCTACCATGCGGGGGCTGCACTGTGGGGCCTGCCGGGCAAGCAGGTCTGCCGCTGCGCCAACCAGGCCGTGCGAGCGCTTGTGTTGCTGAGCACGCCCGTCTTCCTGCACAGCCTGACAGCAGGTCGTGCACGCGCACACGCACGCACGCACGCATGCATGCAGGCTGCGGCGCATGCGTGGCACCGGGGGTGACGACGATGCTGCAGGATCAGGGCCCTCTGGAGTGGGCGTCCCCGAGGGTGGCTACGCCGCGCGCCGGCTCAGGCTGCGCGAAAAGGAGCAGCAGCAGGGCAGCTCGTCAGGTGGGCGGAGGGGGCTCGCATTGCAGCGGGGCTGCTGCTGGAGGTGGGGAGAGCAGCTGCTGCCACGTTGCGCGCGCCACTTTTGCCAGGGGCAGGGGGCGCTGTTGCACGAGGAAAGCCTGTGCAGTGGCGTGCCTACCCTTGCGTGAGGCCCTTCGATGCTACGCGACCCGCAGCACGCGCAGGCATGTAGCCGCACATGCACACACGCGCGCGCACGCACACCCCTGCAGGCACAGGCATGCGCAACATGAGGTCCCTACCGTGTTGGTTGAGGCATGGCCAGAAGTTCAGAGTCCCTTTGAGGCGAATGCGCAGGGCGCCTCCTACGCATCCCATTCCCACGCATGCACACCCACTGCATGCATGCACGTTCACCTTGCCTTGCACATGCACCTGCCCTCCATGCCCGTGCACCTGCCTGCACGCCTGGCGGTCCCGCGCTGCTGTGCAGGCGAAGAGGACGAGGAGGTGTCTGGCTCGGAGGATGGAGAGGAGGGCGGCAGCGGAGACGAGGGCAGTGATGAGGACGCGGGGGCAAGCAAGGGCTTGTCTGACTTTGAGAAGCGGCGCATGGCACAGGCAGCTGGGGACCACCCACTGCAGAACACGTTTAGGTATGGGGCGGTTGCAGGGCCTGCAAGGGCAGTAGCCTAGGGGGCTGGCTGAGCTACGTGGACAGTGGGGGCACTAGTGCCCTGAAGTCTGCGGCGGGGGGAGAGGCTGGCTGGTGTGTGACAGGGGCGGGGCAGAGCATTCGCTGCGCCAGCAGCTGCTGGGGTCATGGGCTTTGCCACGCCTGCATGCAAGTGCACTGCCTCATGCCTGCGCTTGCCACGCTGTGAAACAGGGAGTGACTGACCCTCTGCGCAATTGCCGCGCTTTGGGCAACATAATGCATCCCTCCCTCCCTGGCACGCCGTGCCGTTGCTCAGGCACACAGCCTCTGTCCCCTGCCTGCCCCAGACGCAAACTAAGCTGCCATCGCTGAGCGCTTGCATCTCCTCATGGCATGCTGTGTTGACACGCTCCTGCGGCCGGCAAGCTGCCTCTGTCCCTTGCCTGCGCAATACTGATGCCCTGCTGCGACGAGCGGATCTCCTCACCTTCGCGCACCTGCCCCTTGCGTTGAATTGGCTGTCCCAGGGCGCAGGCCGCGCAGCTGCTGCACAAGTATGGCGTGAATGCCAAGAACCCGCTCATTGCAGGCAAGGAGGAGGGCGAGGGCGAGGGGTCTGAGGATAGCAGCGGGGAGGAAGGCGGATCTGGGGAGGAGGAGGAGGAGGAGGATGAGGAGGAGGACGGGGACGGGGACGGGGATGGTGGCAGTGAGGAGGGTGGCAGTGACTTGCAGAGCGTGAGCGGGTCGGAGATGAGTGAGGGATTGGGCTCTGATGAGGAGGGGAGTGGAGGGGAGGAGGTTGGCAAGGGCGCCCTGGAGGCGGCGGCGGAGCGAAACAGGAAGCTGGCGCTTCTGCAGCAGAAGCTGGAGGAGGGGCTGCGGGAGCGGGAGCGCAAGCAGCAGCAGGAGGGCGGTAAGTCGGTCAAGGAAGGCAGCAAGCAGAAGGCCCAGGAGAGCCTGCAGCTGCCTCAGCAGCAGCCGCAGCAGCAGCAGTTGAGCAAGGCGGAGCAGCAGCACCAGCGTGCGGCCGCCAGTGGAGCCTTGGAGCTGTACGGGCCGCAGGACTTGCCGTACACCATCAAGATGCCCGACTCCTACCCCAAATTTGCTGCCCTGGTGCGTCGCGCGTGCTTCAGCAGACGGGCCAGTCCTGTGTGGACAACAGCTGTGTATGTGTTTTTGTGTGTGCGTGTGTGGTCATGCATGTGTGTGTGTGTGTGTGTGTGTGTGTGTGTGTGTGTGTGCGGAAGTGGTCATGTATGTGTGTGTGCATGCATGTGTGTACTTGAGTGGTCATGGCGCTCCACCTTGTCCATTAGTCAGCCACGCCAGTGACCCGCATGCGCACATCTTTAGAGTGCAAGCCAGTTCTCGCCAGCCTTTGCCGCGTCTTTGAGGTTGCTCACATGGGACATGCGCAGCCTGCTGGGGGCAGTAGGGCGCGTGCCTGTGCAAGACCCAGCTGCTGAGCCCAGCAGCTTGCCTGCTGCCAGGCGCATGCTGCCGATGCAGCAGCAGCAGCTGCAGCAGCAGCAGGGCTGGTTCACAGAAGGGGCAGGCGTAAGAGTCTTGCACCCTTGCGTGATGGCTACAGGTGAAGGGCAGGTCACCAGAGGACCTGGCCACCATCATCTCCCGGATTCGGGGCTTCAATGCCACCGCCTTGGCTTCCGACTCCAAGAGGGGGCTGCAGGTGGGGGCCGCCAGCTGAGGGGGCAGGCCATCAGTGTGCCCGCTTTGCGCTCTTTAGGCATGTGTGCATCGTCCGCGCAAGCATGGGTGTGTGTTGTACGAGCACGCCCCCCATGGCATATCAGGGGCTGAGGACTAGCAGGTGTTTGCTTGCGGTGCGCAGCCGTCAAGGAGTGTGCAGCTCTTGGGGCATGCAGGTTAGCGTAGCTGCACACAGAGCACATAGAGCTTGGTGGAGGCGCATGTGAAGGGCACGCTGCAGAGTGATGACAGCTTGACTTAGCACGCGAGCAGCACCCCCTGCCTGGGGCTTGCTGCCTGTGAGCGGCTTTGTTCTACACGAGATTTCTGACTGTAGCTGCACGCCCCTGCGCATTTTATCACAGCCCCTCCACCAAGCTCAGCGCCTCCTCTTTCAACGAAATCTGCGACCGGCGCACAGCGCTCTGCCATCGCTGTCTCTGCTCGCCTCGCTGCCAAATCTTCAATTCCATAATTGGAGCCTCAAGCATCACATCGTAGCTGCACCTCTGCTTCCGCAGTTGTTCTGGTCCGCCTCGTCTATTCAGCCAGGAAGCAGACAGGGCTGTTTTACACATTTCTCTGTCCAAAGGCATTCAAACCAATGCCTAGAGGATGCACTGCCTGTCTAGCACACTCGTGGTCAGATGTGCTTGCATCTTGGCCGCATGAGAATGGGGCATCTTGTTCATAAGAGGGAGGAGCCCTTCATGTGCTCGTGGGCTGATGAGACAACGATGTGCCGACCCTGCGCAAGGGCATGAGGCCTCTCATTATTTACACAGGATTTCTGACCACATCAGGCACAGCTCCCCGACAAACAGCGGCCTTGGCTGCGTGTGGCGGCCTTGGGACGGGTGCTGCCATCCCCGCTTACCATGGGCCAGGCGTCCCCGACCCCCCTCCAGACCGCTGCCCCTGGCCTCTCTCATACCCCGTCTGGCATCCATGCTTGCGCACCTTGAGCACCCGCAGCATAGCTCGCATGGCTGGCCTGCGGGATGACGAGCCTTACCATGATGGACCCTTTTAGGGGTATGAGCACTGGATTTACACAGGATTTCTGACCGCCCCCAGCTGCATGCTCCATCCCATGCATGCGCAGACTTGCAATGCCTGAGCATGCGGGATGAGGAGAGCATTACCTACCTGACCCTGCAAATGGGCGTGAGCATTCCAGGCTTAACACAGGATTTCTGACCGCATTGTGCGAGGCAGTTGTTGCCCCCCTGTGCCGCGCGTGTACGCAACATGCACCACCTTGACCGTCCAAGTCTTTGGGATGCGGGCCAAAACAGCTTCCCGTGGCACAGCATGCTGCTGCTGCTGCCCTTGGCACACAAACATTTGGAGCTGGTCCTTGGCGCAAACACCCACTGCTGCACACAGGTCTGCTGCAAACAGTGAAGGTACACCGCTGCTCGCAAGCACGCAGTGCTGCACGCGTGCGCACACTGCGCCGCACGAGCGCACACTGCTGCCCACTGCTGCTCACAAGGACATGGTGTGGTGCCTCGTGCCATGTGTGCGCCCCCCTGCGCTAACTTGCAGGTATTGTATGGCATACTTATCCAGCACTTTGCCATGCTGGCGGGCGAGAGTCCGCTGCCGCTGGCGCACCTGGACGCCATGGTGCCGCTGCTGCTGCCCATGACGGCAGAGGTGCCGTTCTACGCTGCAACTGTAGCCAGGGCCAGGTACGTGTGTGTCAACGCCCACATGTATGTGTGTATGAGTGTGTGTACAAGTGTGTGGGATCATTAAAACAGGCGTCAGGCCTGGACTTAATATATGCAGCTGCAGAGGGCTTGTCTAGGGGCCTGCTCAGGCCTGTCGGATGGCCCCAGTGTGCAGAAGCAGCATGAGGCTTTCCCATCCTCTGGCCAAGACTAAGCGGGCGTGTGCAAATTTGTTCAATTTACACCCCCTAGGGCAGCGTTTATGGGGGCAGGCCTTTTTGCTTTGGTGGTGACGGGGCTGGCCCTTTTGCTGTGATGATGATGGGGCAGGCCCTTACGCTATGGTGAGGGTGGGGCAGGCCCTTTTGCTTTGGCGATAACAAGGCGAGCACACCAAAAACAGCCTGACCCGCGCCTGCGGTGCCCTGCGCGTCTCCTCTCTGCTTTTGCGTGATTGGTGGCATGTGTGGATCCAGGGCTGCTGCCATGGCCCCTCCCCTCCCCTTCTTTGCCCACAGGTTAAAGCACATGCACGAGCGCCTGTCATCCACCCTGACCCCCAGCACCCCCTCCGCCGGCGCGCCCCC
>LFIK01005582.1_pt1 | contig 10088 bp, 7 predicted proteins | sample 643401 | NCBI WGS metagenome assembly LFIK01 (sample SAMN03777447, study PRJNA286221) | soda lake metagenome | biome: soda lake; feature: Kulunda steppe; material: water; isolation source: sample T5-Br brine of Lake Tanatar-5 | place: Russia: Kulunda steppe | collected 2010-07
ACCAAGAAAGCGGCTATGGCTACACCATAAAAGAATACCAAAGCATCAAAACCGAAGATGACGATGGGTTTCACCATCAAATCATTCGGCTTAAGCCCCGCTCTTCCGACCCATCCATAGCAGCCACCGAACTCACCGCTCAGGATGACGCCGAATTCCACGTAGTGGGCGTGTTTGAGGGAGTTTTGGATGACGGGTGACCACAGGAAGTCGGTGGATTACTAGCCATGAAGCCGGCCAAAAAATTAACTGCGGATGACACGCGTCTACGCCTTATGAAGTGAGCACTTTCAACGGCTGGGTAATCAATGACTCCCAGTCCGCATCCGGCGTTAGATGACACCAAGAAATCCGCATCGCGCCCTCTATGCGATCTTCATCTAAGGTCATCGCTTTTAACACATGACTAGGCGTATAGGATGATGATGTGCAAGCAGACCCGTTGGAGATAGCAATTTTCCCCTTCAAGGCAAGCATCGCTGCCTCAGAGTCAACCCCAGGAATGCTGCAGTTCACAACATGCGGAAGGACTTGATCGCAGTCGCCGTTAAACTCAACACCCAACGGCTGAAGAGCTGCAACAATCTCCTGCCGGAGCTCTAGACACCGCTTATTGCGGGCAACGCAATGGACGCGGGCTTCTCTAGCGGCAACACCTAGACCCACTATCAGATGAACTGGCAAAGTTCCCGGACGAAGCCCGCGTTCTTGCCCTCCACCGTAGACAAGGGGTTGCAACTGCGGTCGATTACCATTGCGCCGCCGTACTCCTAACGCACCAATGCCCTTTGGCCCAAATATTTTGTGGCCACTCACACTCAACAAGTCAATCCGCTCATGCTTCAAAATATCGCCATGCTTTCCAAATGTTTGCGCTGCGTCTACATGAAAAAACGGGGTTTGCTCTCGTGGAAGCGATTCAGCGATTTCTTCAATCGGTTGAAAAACACCTGTTTCATTGTTGGCGTGCATTACCGAAACAAGCAGAGTGTCATCTCTCACGGCCTCCAGAAGACGTTCAGCGCTAACAGTTCCAGACGCACCTACAGGTACTACTGTTAGTTCAAAATCTAGCGACTGAAGATGCTCTAGCGGCTCTAGCACCGCTTTATGCTCAATCGCCGTGGTTACTAAGTGGCGCTTACCAATTGCCCGCCCGTAATCAGCTAAACCCAGAAGCGCGAGATTATTGCTCTCGGTTGCACCACTAGTGAAGACAACGCTCTGAGCCTCTAGCGCTAGCATGGCGGAAAGTTCGCGGCGGGCATCTTCTACCGCTTTTTTCGCCCGAACGCCGTATTCGTGAGTACGACTGCCTGCGTTTCCATACTCAAGCTCCAGAAACTGCTGCATCTCCGCGAGAACAACGGGGTCCAGTGGCGTCGTTGCATTGCAGTCTAGGTAAATACTCATTATTTACTCCCTTAATCCCCCGACGAACGGTCTAATTTGATGTGTTCGCAGGTATTGCATCCAAACAAATATATATTATGATACAAACACACTTGCAAACATGAGTACAACGCATGGACGCTTCATTTGAGTACGTGTTTCCTTCTATCCGCGGCGTGCAGGCCGGTCGAGAATACTATGTCTCGATGTGCCCCCTACGCCTGATTCCAAAAATATTCATTTTTGATGAAGAGGAGCTGGTTCCAGAGCTTCGGGCACAGCGCACACTAAATCATTCTCGCATTCCCGAAATGACAAGATACATCCTTGAGAATCCGGAAGGCTACGTCTTCTCTGCACTAACCGCCTCTATCGATGGCGACGTAAGCTTCAAGCCAGTAGGAAAAGAAGGGGAGTCAAACCGCCTTGGGGCACTGCACGTCGATATGCAAAGTCGATTCATCGTCAATGATGGCCAACACCGTCGGAAAGCAGTTGAGGAAGCGCTTAAGCAAGATCCTGCGCTGTCGGACGAGACAATCGCAGTTGTTTTCTTTCTCGATCGGAACCTTGAACGTTGCCAACAAATGTTCGCTGACCTTAACCGTTATGCAGTTAAACCGAGTCGCTCGCTCGGCCTTCTTTACGACCATCGCAATAATATGGCTAAAGTGGCGAAGCTCATGGCCATGGGATCAAATGCGTTCAAGGATGTGGTTGAAATGGAGAAGACCACCCTGTCCGCACGATCGCGCAAGCTGTTCACGTTGAGCGCAATCTACTCCGCGTGCAGCTCCCTACAAGGTACAGAAAACGTCGAATCTGTGGATAAGGCCGCCGAGACTTGCAAAGCATTTTGGGATGAAGTGGCCCTCTACATACCGGAGTGGAAATACGTGCGCGAGTCAAAAACCTCAGCAGGGGAAGTTCGCAGAGACTTTATACATTCGCACTCGGTTGTTTTACAGGCTCTCGGGACCGCTGGTCGCAAATTGCTTGCCGAATGCCCAAAAGATTGGCGGGAAAAACTAAAAGCATTGGAGAGCGTAGATTGGTCGCGCAGCAACACACCCCTTTGGGAGGGCCGCGCCATGGTAGGTGGCCGTGTACAAAAGGGGTCACAGAACGTAATCCTTACAACCAACCTCATAAAAAACCGGCTTGGCCTCGACCTTACACCCGAGGAAGCACGTGCAGAGGCAGCATTCCAGCGAGGTGACCATGACAACTGAAGCAGTAGTGAAAACGGCTCGTAAAACAGCATTTACCGAGGGCCTACAGGCAACCATTTCGACGCTGAGCCAAGCAATTCGAGACCTCTACCTGAGTGATGAAATCCCATGGGTCATTGGATATAGCGGTGGAAAAGATTCAACCGCTTCTCTGCAAGTTGTTTGGAATGCAATTGCCGAACTTCCAGAGGATCAACGACGCAAGCCGGTGCACGTCATAAGCACGGATACACTCGTAGAAAATCCTATTGTTGCTATGTGGGTTGAAAACTCGCTGCGAAAGGTTCAAACCGCGAGCGATGAGCAAAAGATGCCTATCAAAGCTCATCGACTGACGCCTGACCCCAAAGACAGCTTCTGGGTCAATTTAATCGGCAAGGGATACCCAGCTCCGAGGCCTAAATTCCGATGGTGCACGAGCCGATTAAAGATCAATCCCTCGAATCGCTTTATCAATGAGGTTGTTGAGTCAAACGGGGAAGCGATCCTTGTACTTGGAACCCGAAAGGCCGAAAGCGCAGCGCGTGCAGCTAACATGGCCAAATACGAAAAAGGTAGTACGCGAGAAATGCTCAGTCGCCATGGCGATTTAGACCGAAGTTGGGTTTTTACGCCGATTGCTGATTGGACAAACGACGATGTCTGGCAGTATCTGATGCAGGTAAAAAACCCTTGGGGATATCGCAACAAAGATCTTCTCGGGATGTATCAGGGCGCGACCGAAGATGGGGAATGCCCATTAGTAGTCGACACAAGCACACCGAGCTGTGGGGACAGCCGCTTCGGGTGCTATGTCTGCACGCTAGTCGAACAAGACAAATCCATGGAGGCAATGATCCAGAACGACCATGAGAAAGAGTGGATGACACCCCTCATGGAGTTCCGAAACAAATACCTCGATACAAAAGAAGACCGTCAACACCGCGATTTCCGAAAGATGAATGGGTCACTCATGGTCCACAACGGACGGCTGGTGCACGGCCCATATAAACAATACTACCGGGAGACCTTGCTTAAAGCGCTGCTCCACGCGCAGCACGATGTACGAGCAGCTGCAAATCGTGGGGAAGCACCTGAGATGGTGAAGGACTTCCAGAGCATCTCTCTTGCGGAACTCGAAGAGATCCGCAGGATATGGGTGGTCGAAAAACATGAGATTGAAGACCGACTACCCCTACTCTATGAGGAAGCGACAGGCGAACCTTATCCCGGGCAAAATCTCGGCGAGGGTTCTTCCTTCTCCACCGAGGCATTGGCACTTCTTAAGGAAGTGTGCAGTGAAAATAATGATCCTGAAGGCCTTCGCTTCGAACTGATCCGTGAGCTCCTGCACATAGAGGAGCGCCACCGCACCATGGCGCGGCGATCTGGACTTTTCGTGGCCATAGATAAAGCGATGGAACGTGGGGCATTTACAAACGAGGCGGAAGCAGAGGCCTTTGCATTAAGGCGTAAAGAGGCACTCGATACAGCTCGAGAGCAGATTGCAGAAAGCCACCCTGAATATTTCTCAGAGCTTATCAATGAGATGCCATAAGGCTCATTATGTACTTTGAAGAACTTACACTTCACAACTTCGGTATCTACCGAGGGCGGCATACACTCGACCTCAGCGTAAAACCGGGCAAACCAATTGTCCTAATCGGGGCCATGAATGGCGGCGGCAAAACCACCATTCTTGATGCCCTACAATTAGCCCTACATGGCAAGTTCGCTCGATGCTCTAACCGAGGGCCCCTTGGATATGAGGCTTTTCTAAAAAGGGCAATTAATCGTTATTCCGATCCGGCAGAAGGCGCCGCAGTCGAACTCGCGTTCACCCGTTATGCTGCTAACTGCCCTGAGATCATTCGGATAATCCGCACCTGGCGACAAACTGGTGATGTTATAAAAGAGCATTTTGAAGTAACTAGAGATGGCAAGCTCGACCCCGTTTACTCCGAGAACTGGTACGAGCATGTCGACGAGTTCATTCCAACTCGGCTGGCGGAATTGTTTTTTTTCGATGGCGAAAAGATTGAATATTTTGCGGATCCGGATAATGCATCAGAGCTTATACGCAGTGGATTGGACGCACTGCTGGGACTGGATATCGTTAACCAACTAAAAAAGGATCTCGACGTTGTTGCCCAGAGACGTATTAAGTCAATTGGCAATAAGAACGCGAACGCGGAGATCGATCAGATCCGAGCGGTACTCGCCCATTTAGAAAAGACCAGGGAAGAGGTAACAAGACGGCGAGCATCCGCGCAAAAAGATCTGGACGGGATAAAAAAGCAGGTGAACAAGCTCACCGCTCATTTCCAGTCGATAGGCGGCGATCTATATGAGCGACAATCTGAGCTCGAAGCGGAAAAACAAGCTGCTGATACCGCGGTCGAAGCAACCTCTCAGACACTTCGTGAACTAGCTGCTGGAGGCTTACCCCTGTTGCTAGTCGAACAGCAGGTCAGAGACTGCCAGAAACTGGCCGCCAAAGAGGAGGAAGCGCAAAGGAGTTGGGCTATCCTAGATGTGCTAAAACAGAGGGACCAGGCTCTAAATAAATACCTAGAATCACTCAACCTAGATCAGGCCACGCTCACAGCCATCGACGAATTTACTACGACTGACAGAACCCAGCGGGCGAAAGATGAAAATGATGAGATAACAATTGGCATACCCTATGCCGAACTCGCCAAGTATGATCAAGAATATTTCGATCAGCTGCGGAGGGCAGCACAAGATGCATTGGCCGCTCACGAAGCCGCAATAGAACGACAGACTCGCGCCACGCGCACACTCTCTGGCCTTCCCCAGCCAGAGGATGTGGAGCTTGTTAGCCGGGAACTGACCGACAAAAAAGCAACGCAAGACAGGTTACTGGCAGAGATCGTAGCTACGAAGGAACAAATCGAGAAGATACAGCGACAAATCGAAGAAACACAGGGCAAGATAAGCAGTTTAATGAGCGATAAGGCCCTAACTGATTTTGCCGACGAAACGGCCCAGCGCATCCTTGCTCAGCGGGAAACTGCTCAAAAAATATTGAGCCAATTTAACGACCGACTCCGAGCCCGACATATCAATCACCTAGAGACTCTTCTGCTCGAGAGCTTAAAGCTTTTGTACCGCAAGGAGCGCCTCGTAACCGGCGTGACTATCGACCCGAAGACACTGGAATTAACGCTGAAGGACCAAGAAGGAAGCCATGTCACGCCGGACCGATTATCCGCTGGTGAACGCCAGCTGCTGGCCGTGGGTCTCGTATGGTCTATTGCGAAGGCCTCCACCGTCGCATTACCAACTGTGATTGACACTCCCCTGGGCCGCCTTGATAGCCAACATCGAAGAACTCTTGTCGACAACTACTTCCCGATGGCAAGTCATCAGTCATTGCTGCTTTCCACCGATGAGGAGATTACAGGGGATCTCTACACAGCCCTACAACCGAGCATCTCGAAGGTCGTAACCGTTCAGTACAACGAGGCAAAATCGAGCTCGCATATCGAAACCGGATACTTTGGAGGCTGATTGAAAAATGTCTGACATCATCCGCATTAGCGAACAGGGAAAGCGCCAACTAATTGGTCTAAAGCGGACCACCAAGATTGACCAGTGGAACATTCTCTGTCGATGGGCGCTATGCAGCTCACTACAGGATCAGACGCCACTCCGCCAGCCTGACCTCGGACCGATGAGTAATGTAGAAATGACGTGGGCTACGTTTTGTAGCCAATATCAACCATGTATCTACGGATTACTGAAACTCCGGTGGCACTGTTTCCCGGCAGAACAGGAATTTTATATGAGTATCATTTCCCTAGGCACTGCCCATATACACCGGGGCATTACGAGCCTGGCACATAAAAAACCTAACGTCACCGATGTAGTCACCTCCCCCTTGCGAGAACATCCGAGCCGTCCTCATAAAAACACTGCGCCCGCTCGTTTGTAGCTATTACGCACTGCCACCCTGGCAGCATTGGTGGGAATGGGCTCTGTATCACCATCAAAACGCAATCCAAAGTTGGGAGCGCAACATGAAAATTTTAAGGTCAACGAACCATGACTACGTTAATAGCCTTTCGCGGCATCTTTGCGACGTCTGCCTCAGACCCATTACCCGAAATGAGTCACTCTTATGAAAAAGCGAGAACATACTTCATGCAGCATATTTAACCTACCATAGCCGTTTCATAGACCGCCGATAGAACACCTAGTGTCCTAAACTAAACCTAAGAACCACCATCATCCTCTTCCTCATCCTCATTATGCTTAGGAGTGATGACTCGAGGCGCGCTATTGATCACATCCACTGCCAACTCTGCCAATTTACCGTCCTCACACAAACGATCCAGCCCAAGCTGTTCTAGCAGCCTGCCAGTCTGCGTAGATGATTCTTTAGACCATTCCGAAATCAACGAAGGGGTGGGCTCGACTTTTTTTACACCCTCCTTATCACAATACACTTTAATCCTATTTTCGATGGTTCGCTTGAGGATGTCGAAATCCGGACTCTTCCGGATATCACGATCCCTGAATACTGGGATATCTGAGTACTGCTCAATTGCCCGCAACAGAATATCCCTGATATGCGTCCAGCGTTTCGGCTCAAGCTTACCAATCGCCTGCATCCGACTTTCCGAGAAGGCAGAGCGCCAGAACTCTACCGGGATGGCGTTAATCGCCTTTAGAAACTTCTTTTTCGCACTCGTAATCGAAGCGCTATTTTTTATTAAATAGGCATAGGCCATCAGGAACCCAGCAAAGAAAGCTTTTGTCTTGATGATGCTAAAAACTTCATTCGTTACCTTAACAGGCCACCCATATCGGTCCGCACGGAAACTCAAAAACTTATCCTGAATCCGATGTATCTCCCTCAGATACCGCTTACTCTTATCGTTAAGCCCGTCAGTGCCCTCAAGCCGCCTATATGAAAGATAAAGCCCTTCACCGCCAGAGAAAATTTTCGTCCATACTGTAGGCGCCGGTGTTGGCTCTTGGCTGGCCCACCCCGCTACATCGCCGGTAGCGCGATAATGTCCTTCCAAGAACGACCAATGGTTATAAAGGTCGTAAACGTCCTTAGCAACGTGAGACTTAAGCGCATTCCGTAACTCAAAGACTGCCTCATGGTCACCTTCATCTACTTTTAAAACAAGAGCTAGTACGTCGGTCTGAAGAAGTCCTCTCGCGGACTCGTAATTACTCTGACTTCTCACCGGATCGCGCTCGATATTTCGCCCCGGCTCCACGTATGAATCCTTCCCGAGCAATAACCATTTTAATCCGTATTCGCATATAGTGGGGGAGATAACAGAAATCTCCGGCTCATAGAACTCTTCGCTGTCAAAAGCGCTATGTAGAAGAGAGAGAACATTACAATCAAAGCCATGCTCTGCCATCGTCTGATACAAAGCACCGGTGGCAATTGTCTCAATTGAGGAGTCATCCAAAAGGATATTTCGAGCTCGGCTTACCGGTCTTGCGTTCGTGTTTACGTCTACAAAAAGCTTGCGTGATATTAAAATTGGCTCGACTTTCTTTTTCGCAGGCGCTCTAAACCAAACAATGGTAATCGGTAATTCCGACCGATATTGTTCCGGTACCGACAACCCCTCATAGAAGGGTGCGTAGATAGAGTCACTAGTTGCTTCGTCGAAGTAACCCGAAAGATAACGAAATGCATTCACGCGATGCTGTCCATCTAAAACAATCAAATCTGTTTCCATCGGATTAATGCTGAGCGTACCTAGAGATGTAGCCATCCCGTTTTCGTCTTTCGCCAGCTCGACTTCCCAGAACCCGTCGAAGCGAGAACCCGACTCAGTTTTCTGCTCTTCCGGATAGTCCAGCTGCCTCGATGCGCTGCGTGACAAAAAGTCCTTGGGCATGAGAGCAATTAAGGCACCAGGAAAAAATGCTATTTCACTATTTTTTCCGAGCAGGTAAGGTATTAGCTCTCCGGCTATGCGCTGATCATTAAGGTCTCGTTGCAAAAGTGAGTTAAGATCAGCAAGTGAGCCGGCAGAGGTACGCTCTCGCATAGGCTTAAGCTGATGTAATAGATCTGCACTATTCCCAGCACCTCCGGCAGCACTACTAGAAACGACGGTCGTAAAATATTGAACAGAATAATATTCTTCGGCTTTATCACCATGACCAGTATAAAACTCTCCCTTCACACCGAGAACCTTTATGTTTACGGGTTGTGCTGATTTAATCGGCCCGAGCATTACCTTCTCCCAAAAAGCGGATGGATTAATGAATTGCAGTTGTATTCAACGGATTTTATCGCAGCGTAAACGTTTCCGTTTTTTTCCTGAATACTCTCTGGGTTAACACAGATGTACTTCACATACAATGATCGCAGGTCGCACAGCCCCGACTGCTGGAGCGCTGCAGCTATACGTCTACCAAAATTTCGGGACTCTTCACGGGTGTCAGGCTCCTCACTCACATAGTCATCAATGTCGCGTTGCGCCTTTTTAAAAGTCGAGTCCTCTATCCATTTTTTATGAGTCATGAGTCGAATCCTAAGATTTCGAGACATTCCGATATAAAGCACTGGCTCGGTTAGCATTAATGCATTTCTGAAAACGTTAACATCGGCATCAACTAGGGGATGTATTTCACGAGCCATGCTGCCCGAAAAACACTGCCTCAGGTTACCAGTAGCATTTAAATTGTAGTTTTCTCGAGCTAAAACATTTGCAAGCGCTTTTATTTGATCAAAAGTTGAATTTGGTCGAAGACGTATATGCCATGAATATATCCCTGCCTCCTCAGGGCAGGAACTTAGATCCTCAAACGAAAGGTAAGAGATTGTGTAAGACTCTTGTCTCGGGAACTGATAATTAAGCTCTTGAGTCATTTTTCTATTTCCAGCGTTATATTCTTCACAAACCCAATCTGGCAATACAAATAAATATGTGGCACGAACCTCTAAATAAAAAATTTTTAGACATATCTTTACTAATTTTTCTTATTTAACTGCAGCAATCTTACTTTTTAAGTCCCTCAAAAATATGGATGGGATATGCGAGCGAATACCCGTTGCACAACTGATCTCAAATAAAAAGTTAAGGGCTTTCTAAGATTACGCCGTTATCACTCAAATGTCTCCTTGTTCTAAGCAGGCGCGACACACTTCCGGGCAAGTGAGACGTTAAGTTACGCACTGGTCATCAAGCAGTTCCGTCTGCGTAGCGGACGCTTGCCCTAGCCGCTCTTTCCGACGGTACAGTACTCCCGTATGGTCTACTAAACCCAAAGATACCCATCCGGCTTAATGCTCGCCTCCCCCGCCCAGCGATACGCCGTTAACTTACCCGCCGGCGGCGGCTCGGTCACGGTGTAATCCACGCAGGCCACGCGATCGCTCATGGGCTCGGGGGTGCCGCGGAGCCAGTAGTGGCCAACAAACACGGGTTTGTTATCGGCGTAGCCCGGCAAAACCTCAGCGGGCACGGGTTGGTCTGA
>LFIK01005585.1_pt1 | contig 10084 bp, 8 predicted proteins | sample 643401 | NCBI WGS metagenome assembly LFIK01 (sample SAMN03777447, study PRJNA286221) | soda lake metagenome | biome: soda lake; feature: Kulunda steppe; material: water; isolation source: sample T5-Br brine of Lake Tanatar-5 | place: Russia: Kulunda steppe | collected 2010-07
CAGCTGTAGCTGATACTTGAGGGAACCCAGAGCCCCAAGGGTATGAATGCGCGCCAGCAAAGGGTGCACATTTCCCTCACACACTCGTTCTAGCTGAAGGCTGGGATTGCCCCAAGTCGGCAGGTCCCGAAAGAAACATGCTGTCCGCTTAAAAAAGTCCACTAGCCTTCGATGTCCACTCTGTCAGCAAGCAGACAGTGCTCTTCATATCTTTTCATGGTGTCGACACAATATTCATTTCTGTTGATCACTAAGTGCCTGCAGGCTCATCGTGAAAGCCATCAGCAAAGGCTATCTAGCAGGATGCTTGGTCTGTATGGATGCTGGCAGCACTGTTAGTTTGGCCCAACAGAACCTCCAAAATCCTGAGCATGCTAATGTTAGGATATTACCAGCTGGCTTTTTGATGCCCGTTTATCTGTCAGAGACAGGCTAACCTCAAGTCCCCCTGATGCTGTCACGCCAGATTTATGCAGTGCCAGATTTGTGCTGCATTGTGAGCTGGAGGTCGGTTGAGTCAGTTGGAGGAGTATTTGATCCTGTTGTCAGTTCAGCTATAGCTGTATTTGAGCACGTCAAAGACAAACTCGCAGTAATACCTTGTTTGCTCCTAGCGACCTTGTAGCATGTACACCAGGGAGTAGACCCCACTAGTTATGGTCATGCCACGAGTCTAGTTTGGATGCAACAGTCTCTCAGCGTGACAATGCTATTCTGGTAACTCCCATACCGATTAGACCCAAACCTCCTTCCAATCCCACTTACATCAGGTGCAGCGCGCTATATCTCACGGGGAATTGCGTAGAGCTCATGATCTCAAAGCTAATACGAGGGAGGTACACCTGATACAGGTCAAACTGTGAAGACACCAGGCCTGGTCACCAGCTAAGGCCTCTAGCAAACAACATGCTCATGTACACAAGACTATGCACGTGCTTGGAAGCCAAATTGTTACACACCATCCTTCTTGGTGAAGGAGGTTCAATCCATACCTCCAATACTTTGCACCATTTTAAAAAGCTCTGCCTTGATTCATAAAGGATCCACAAGACTAGTCTTGTAGTATGTACTGCCGTTTTATTGGAAGATCACTCCATGCATTATGCTCACAAACTAACTTCAACAAGACGCGCACTTGAAAAAGAGAATACTCTCAAGGCCTTGGTCTGGAGCAGGGAGCTGCCAGCCACCCTCCAGATCCCCACTGGGCCATTGGTGAAGGAGAGTCACGGTACTCTAAGTCAATCTGTCTCCGAATCCTTTATTGGTGCAGGGAGTGTCTTGCTGCATCATGCATGATGCGTATCTTCACCTTTCTTTCTTTTCCCATTTGCACCAGGTGTCACGCCCAAGACCAACTGGCAGTGGAGATGTCCGCAACTTTGAAAGCTCACGAGCTCAATGTCAGCAAAAAAAACAGCCCATAAGGCTGCTCTTAAATTACATGCTCACTCCTTGTATTATGCTCACAAACTGACACAAGCAGGCGCGCTCTTGAACAATCCAGTTGCTCTCAAGTCCTTGGTCTGGAGCAGGGGTGGCTTGTCCCCTCTTAAATCCTCACTGGTTTTTCTTTTTTCCTAGTGGTAACGCTCTGTCTTTCCTAAGTGGATGCAGGGAGTCTCACTCTGTCTGCGTCCTACTAGTAGTTTCTCTTTTTCTTTCTCCCTCGCCTGGCAGGTACATAGCAATGTAAGCCAAGGTAAGGTTATCTAAACTTGGTCGCAGGCCTTCTAGGTTTCAGCTCAGCTACCCTCTGGCGGATACATGTCACGCCAGATTAGTGCAGCACCAGATTTATGCTGCATTTGCATACACAGTCGGTTGTAGTAGTTGGCTGGGTATTTATGGCTTGTTTTGCCTGTATTACTTCATCGCTTTGCACCTCCGAAGTACCTTCTTAGTCTCCCTTCTACCTTGTAACACATACTGGTTAAGGGGGCGGCTATGGAGCGAGCAAATAGCGCGACCTTGTAAGCAGCTGCAGCCAACAGAAAGCTCAGCCTAAGGGGAGGGGAAAGGTTGCAGCCGATGCCGGGCACAGCTGGAGGAGGGTGGCTTCAGGAGCAGCCGGGGTATCCACACGCTGGTGCGTGCACCTGAGAGCCAGCCCTATCCGGTGGTGGGTGTCAGGCGGATGTGTGAGGTGACCAGCTTCGCCACGCACTGGGCGTCGCCCGGCTCCCCACCCACCGATGTTATCCTGCTGCCATGACGCTACTTTGTCTGCAGCATACTCTAGGCGTGACATTATGGACTATTTTTTGGCTGGCGAAGACCAGCAACAAACCAATCAGCCTAACGATCTGGCTGGCGGTTAACCCTTTCTTACTTTAACTTTTTACTTAAAATTATGTACAGATGCTTGCTATCTGTTCCTGAAAAAAACTTAAACTTGTACAGATGCCTGCCTTGTCCTACAGGCCTGCAGGGCCCTATCCCAGGTCCCTTGCCCGGGTTAACCAGCTCTTGAAATCAAATTCAAATTTTATTGTCTAGACGGTGGACACAAATAATGGGTTGCTGCTAGATATAATGATGATTGATAATCATGGGTGCGCACCTTTAGCAAGCGGCTATGATAATTATTCATCTCCCTTGCTGATGCTCAAAAGCAAGCACAGTCACATTAAGATAATTTTCTATATTTAAATGAATGTTCAATTAACTTGTCTCTTACCTTTAAACTTAACTTTCATTGCACACATCCCCAGGTGGTCTCTCTCCGCAGGAAGTATACTCCCTTGTTCTCACAGGCAGGATCTCATGATGTGCCCGCTTTTTTAAACCAGAACAACCATAAACTTCCTTTTTTTCATCATGAATTAATCGTTTTTTATGAGCAGGCTAGCAGTCGCAATTCTTGACTGAAGGCCTTATCCTTGTAAACCTTACCTCTTACCTTACCTAAGCAGTATTGGGATAGCCTGATGGCTGGGGCAGAATTTTCATATCACTTATAACAACACCTTGTTCAAATTTACTGTCCAATACGTGCGAGTTATCAAGTTCACTCAAATGAAGTGAGATGGCGACGGTAGCAGCGTCATGGCAGTGTCGGGAACACTCCAAAACTTACGAGCCGAAATACTCAGTTTCAGCGGAGCGGGCATGACCAGAGTCAACATTGCAGTTACAGAGATTACACAGTTGGCGAGCGCAAGCGCACACACACGTGCCCACAGGTACAGACTCATAAGTTACATACATAAAAGCACGCATGCATACACACACACACATGCACGCACACTCACGTGCGCATCTGCATTTGACATGTAATGTTTCCCTGTAATATGCAACAAGGAATTCGTAACAATTGTACCACACATTACAAAACTGAATGAATGAAACAAATGCTGCCAAGCCTAATGCTGCCTAGCCTAATGCTGCCAAGCCTAATGCTGCCTAGCCTCCCACAGTACCACCAGACCACCTGGGCTATGCTAAGAGGGCTTAAGAATTTGAGCTAATGAATTACATCGTGGCACCTTGATGGCTTGAGCCCAGCCATGTAGGGAACCTTTATCTACAGATGGCTTGGCTTAACCATCATCTTAGGGAGTAGATCATGCTAGTGAGCCCCGCAGGCCTGCTTACAGGCCCAGTAGGGCAATGATGCTTGCAAGAGTGGCAAGCAGCAGCGCAAAGGACGGGACAGGCATGCTGGCTGCACCATCAATGACACCCTGGAAGAGGTCGCGCTGTTGAGGAGTGAGGGGTGCCCCGTTCATTGCAAACATCCGTTGACCAGTCAAGAACTCCACGGCATTTCCGACACTTCCTGAGGCAGGGCTCTCAGAAAGCTTGCGATTTGACCCATTTTCAATAAGTGTGATGGTTCCTTCTTCAGGGTCATATGTCAGGCTCACACCATCTCGCCTGCAATGATTTGGAAAGGAGGTTGGTAAGGACAGTGAAGGTCTTTTATTGTAGGTTCACATCCATTTCCATGTGCAGCTGCAATGTTGCAAGTAGCAGCCATAGACTAAAAAAACGGTCTTCTTCTGACATGGGCACACGCCCCACCTTGTCGTATATGTCTGATTTTCAGTGGTACTGAAATCCTCGGTAACTGTGTATGATGAGAGCATCTGTAGCCAGGAGGAAGGGATGCAGCTTCATTTTAATAAGTTGTGCACACAACTTCACATTACACCATCACACCATGACAGCACAAGCCTATATAGGCTGGATGGAGGCAGCACACACCTGGTTAACCAGCCCAGCGTTGCCTCTCAGGAGAGACCGCAAATCTCCTTGGAAACCAAAACTCTCTGCAAGCGTTGAGAAGGCCTGCAAGGAGGAGAGGCGTTGACTTGCATGTGATTATTACAGCACAAACAAAGAGACAACAGGATGACCAAGACAGAAAGTTTAATGACCCCAATCCAACAACGATCGCATGAGTACAAGGATGCGAGACACACCTTGCCCAAATCAAATCAGATAGCACATGTTGGTCATCCATAACTGGACATTCCTTTTGCACAGCACCTTATGTCCACCCTTCTACTAAACTCACTCTCTCGGTTGGCATGAACATAGTGAAGGGATCGTTGCTGTCAATCAGATCCTGCAGCTCTGGGGCCACGGTGCCGAGGAGTTCCCTCACAGTGTCAAATTGATTGGCTTCAGGGAATGCGTAAGCCCATCTGTCACCTGCAGGTCAGGTAGGAGTTCTTTGTCAGTGCACGCACAAGTGGGCTGCTCACTTGAGTACCATCGTTGGGCACTGAATTGCCCATCTGCATGTTGCAAATTGCTGATTGTTGCCAAGCATCTATCTCATTGTCGTACTTCTTGGAACAAGGAATGCAAGGCACCACAGTACTCCCGCCTACCAGATGGACTGGCGAGCCTGCCTGCCAAATCTGCGGTATCCTGAGAAATAATGACCTGAATGATGACAACAACAACAACAAAAACACACTTAAGACAGGTGCCAAAGAGGACGGAACAACAAACGTGTAACACTGGAGAGCCTGCTTGCCAGCATGTACTAACAGTTGATGTCAAACAGTGATGACTCAATTCAAATGACCATGATTCCATTGATTCTGTAACTTTCAATGGATTCCTAACTTTTACATACCTAGTTCAGGTATCAATCAGTAGGTTGGGGACAGTTTCTTATCCAGGTACCAGAGAGACTCACTTGGTCAACGAAGTAGATACGGCCACTGCCAAAACCATTGTTCAGCGTGTCTGCGACAAAGCCATTAGCATTTTGCAATGACCAGGCAAGAATGGTTGACTCAGTTGGCAGGTTGGAAGCAGCACCCTCTGCCTTCTCGAATTTCATAGGATACCCCCTCTCATCCACTGTCACGTTTATTGTAGTAGATGTTACGTCCATTGACTCATCCGCCCTGCATAGCAGATGCACGTGTACTTCTTAAGGAGGCCTTGGGAATCCACTCAACAGCATGTGCACTTGAACCTACATGACCCCTCAATACATGAGGCTTGCTCAAGCAAGTTTTCAGCACGTCCACGCCTTGCTGGTATAAGGGCACTGGCTGCCACACATGTTTCTGATGGGCAACTTACCAGGTGTTGTAGGTTGAGCTTTCGCCTGTGAGGAAGTCGTCAAAGATGATGTGCTCGTACAGAACCTGTGACACGTGCACAATTGAGAAAGCCAATGCATTTTTTCTCCTTCCCTCGATGCTGAGCAGTCCTGGAGCCCATAAGAATCTGCTGTGCAGAAACTACTGCAATTACACATGCACATTAAAAAATCTCACCTGTCGCAGAAGGGCAGTGCTCCTGACAATATTATCAATTGATACGCCTGCAAAAAGGAATAAGAAATAAGGAGGCTTCAATGCGGCAGGCAGCCTGACGTTACAGGAAACATCTGTCGAGTACAAATTAGAACTGCTAGCTTAACAGCATTAAGTTCAGAACACTTATCATTAGTCACTTCTCCTCTCCTTGCAGGAGGGGGGATGTCAGGTATTGGCAAACAAGCACCGCTCACTAAGCAGCCAGCCATGATCAGAGCGTGGCAGCAGTGTACTCCTAGTGCAATGAAATGTGAACCCACATGGCCACGCAGCACTTCAGAACTTGTTGCATGCAGTCATCCACCCACCATCGACAGAGCCAAAGAAGCTGGCAAAGGCCTCATCAGTGGGCATGAAGATTGCACCTCGTAAAGTGGGCCCGTTCACGGCCATGTTGACTGGGCCAATGAGGCCGAGTGCTGCGGTGAAGTTGTTGAAGGTTGCTCCGGCAGGTGCGCGCTCGGCAAAACCTGTGGAGGGCAAAACGACAGCAGCAAAAGTGGCATGGTATCTCTCAGCTTCGCTCATCTGAGCAGCGCCAGCTATTACTTGGCTACCTGAGCATGTCAGGCACAAAGATGTCAGGCATAGAGAGACTATTAAAGCGCTTGACCCAACACCAACAAACCTCAGGCCTCCAACCCAGATCCCCGGGCGCACCTGCAAGGTTGGGGGGGTTCTCAGAGGGGTCCACAGGGAGGAGGACGGTGTCAATGGCGTGCACCACACCAGCCACCGGAGACATGCTCTCAGCATAGCCATCAGGCGTGATGAGCTTGGCGTCAGCAAAGCCTTCAACCACCGTCGCATTGCCTCCAGCAGCCATGATGACAGCCCCACTTGCAACAGTATAATTAAGATCTAACAGCCTGCAGGGTGGGTGGTTGCCGGCACAAAATCACTGCCAGTGCTGTGGGTCAGCGCTGGGGCCATATCACTTGGCTGGCTAACAATCATGGAAGAGAGCATGCACTGCAACTTACGCAGTGGTGAGAGTAACACCTCCTTCAACAGCTGCTGCCGCGCGTGCTACATCTACGGGTACAAAGTGGTACTGCAGGATGGCGCTGGTCAGGTCCTTCATGCCCTGTGTTGAGTCCAGTGTGGCTGCATCAGCGCCGCCGCCCAGGGCACCGATCAAGTCGGCAAAAGCACTGTCGACAGGGGCGAACAGGGTCCCATTGGTCACTCCAGCAGGTTGGCTGAACATCTGCAGGAGCTCCGACTGTCCAGACAAGCCCAGGACCGTCTGCAAAATGAGAGCATGAAGTGGCAGTGAGAACACAAACACAGGGGCTTGCGCGCAGCATTCAGATAGGAAGGGGTTAAATTGGAGGGAAATAGCACAGCTATAGACTAGCTCATTAAGAACCGCTTGTCACATTTGTTCCGTTCAATGCTAGACCAACTGCGCACCATTAGCGTGTTGATGGGACTCGTGCCATCCGCTTCTAGGCCGACCTTAATTGCAGCTGCAGTGAAGTTCTTGGCAGCTGCAGGCATGATGAAAAGAGTGAGTGAGTGCGTGGCAGATGTGTGTTGTTCCTTACAAGAAAACAAACACTTCCTGCGCACCTTACCAAAAGGATCGAAATGTTTCAGATTTCTGTGAATAACATTTTTAATTCACTCATCTTCAATTCTTATCGTGTCAGCTCATGCACACCATGAGGCAGCTGGCCACCGGTCAGCATACACTCACTATTGTCGATGAATTCATCGTACACTGAGCTGGACATGATGACACCGTCCACAAAGAAAATGGTGGCATTCCCAGAGCCAGTGGTAGACCAAGAGGCCAGCACTGAGCTTGACTGAGCAAAGGAGGGTGGAGCGGTGTTAAGTGGCTTCACTGAGGTGATGTTCCCGTCATCTCCATACGTAACGACAACTTCACCATTTGGCTGCCGCCTGCAGCCAAAGTGGGAGTACAAATCTTGGGTATCTAGGCATCCATCACATTCAAGCCACTGCCACTTGCAAGCCCAGCACCTACCCTGAACAGGAGGGACTTGGAGACACACACAGGCCCATGCCACAATCACTGTTCTCAAAACTGAGTTAACTTCTAAACAGATTTAACCTGTCTGAGGTACTCACAGAGACGTGAAGTTCATCTCACCCTCCCCATCAGAAGGGGAGTCCAAGACAATATGGTTGGACAAGACCTGCAGAGGGACACAGGCATGGGTCAGTCAGGCCCCTTGAGCATGTGCGCATTCCACGCAAATGTCCTCCTGTGCCTGGCACTGAGGCATGTTCACACTTAAAATGCTGACACAGGATCTGCACTCACAGCTTGAACAAACTCTGTCTTCAGGTCAGATGCTTCAAACTGGAGGGCGGTCAAAAATTTTGTAAAGGCAGCATCATTGGGGATGAAGACGTGCCCGGTTGAGGCACTGTCGTTGAAGAAGGTGTCAGTGGGTGCTATGTGTGTCTCGTACAGGGTTTCAATGATACTGTAGTCCTCAGCAGTTCCTGCATCAGCTGGGATGTTACTAAGGAAATCTGCAAAGGCAAAACAAAATAACAGCAGAAAGTCTCTCGTCAGCAGCAAGCTAGAGGGAAGACGCAAACCAAGCCACCTTCTTGGTCCACAGGCAAGTGGTGCACGTCAGAAGAAATGCTGCTTTCTGTCTACATTTCAACATTTGGCGCTCTATCCTGCTAGACGACGTGCTTTGGAGCTGAACATTTTCACCCTTACCAACTGGGCGGTTGCTGCTTGCGGTGCTGACACCTGCGCATGGCAAGAAAAGGGATGCGAGCAGGCTTGAGCTGAGTAGCTCACAGGCAGGCAGGCCTTCTAAGAAAAAAGGTTAACCCTCTGCTTTCCCACACAGCTTTGGCCAACGTACTGCATGACTAGAAAGACTTTCAAGCTAGGTACGCACACGGTTCCCGACATGCGTTGTGAGGAAGGAGCGACCACCTTTGCAGACAGGAATTCACGGTAACACGCAAACTCGGTCCCTCTTAGAGACAGCCATTCCCTTCCCCGCCGCCCTACGCATGGCGGGGCCGCAGTTCTTAGCCTTCTGACCCTCCCTCAACCCACAGAGGCGCGACACGGGGCCTCGCGTCCTGCCCTGGCGCACGAAACGTGCCAGCCTGCCGAGAAGAGGCTGACTAACTTCTTCCTGAGCTGTTACGCGTCCCCAGGCGGCTTCCTTTCCTTCCCCTCCCCACCACACGTCCGTAGTTGGAAACCAGGCTATGCAAAGCACTTACCCGCGAACACGGCGAGGCACGCCAGCGCCAGGGCCAGGTGAGCACTGGCCATGGTGGAAAATCGGGGACGCGTCCTCAACGAGACTCTCAGCTGGCAGGGGCTCTCAGTTTAACTCTTAGCACCCCTGCAAGCGGCGTGCGGCGTGCGAGAGCGTCAGCGCGGCGAGCCAGCCTAACGCCCAGCAGGGCCAAGGCAGGGACTCACGGGGTGCTGGACTCAGTAGGCTAGCTAGAAGTAGGAGTCGGTGTTCAGCTGACAATTCAGAGACCCACCTTGATAAAAAGTCAATGGTTAAATTATTTGTGAGTTAGAGGGATACCGATACCTATATTTGTGTGGCTCAGCTTGCGTCAAATTAGGCACACACAGTTTCAATTGTGAACTTGTGAACTTTCCGGCAATTCGAAAAGTTTTGAAATGTGAGTTTTATCGTGCTGCAGTATCTCCAGGCGGACATGAAGCAAGCGACACGGCCCGCTCATGGGCAGCTTCTATTAATTTCGAGTTGGCTCAATGATATCTAGTGCCATGCATGTCAGGTCAGTGCTTTGGGCTGTGGCTGTGGATGGCTCTTGAACAGATTCCTGACCAGCGTACAGACACATTGGGTTACAATTACCAAGCATGGCCCCCATCGTCCCGGCGGGCTGACACTTTCAAACCCAATGCATTGTTTCAAAGGGTGTCCTGCTGCTGGTAGGAGGTTCATTTGCAAGGTCCCCCCGTATACTGCCTCCCTGAGGCACGCCCTGTAGCTGGAGACAGGCTCTCACTTGTTGCTTAGTGCACAATTCTAAGTGCGACATACCTGCTGATGATGCATGTCCTCAGCAAGCCAGTTGGCAGTGGAGGATCATGTCAAAAGCTTAGCTCTGACAGGCGGCACCACAGCAGCTCTCTCTGCCTGCACAGAGGGTGGATGGTGCAAGTGAAATTTGCGCTTCTTTCTTATTGAAGAGAATGCTGTTGTTCACTCACACAGGGCAACCCCTGCCTAATTTACCTGTCTTGATGCATATTAGTCTGCATCTGCATGCACTGGACCCCCCTCCCCCCCCCC
>LFIK01005587.1_pt1 | contig 10083 bp, 9 predicted proteins | sample 643401 | NCBI WGS metagenome assembly LFIK01 (sample SAMN03777447, study PRJNA286221) | soda lake metagenome | biome: soda lake; feature: Kulunda steppe; material: water; isolation source: sample T5-Br brine of Lake Tanatar-5 | place: Russia: Kulunda steppe | collected 2010-07
GAGGAGCCCTCATCCTCAATCTCAGCCAAGTTGATCATGCTGACTTCTGCGACCGCCTCGCCGGCGGCTGCGCCTGCCTGTGCGCCTACCCCAGCAGCTGCAGTGGGGGCACCGCCATCCGAGCTGTGGGAACGCTGGCCTGGTCCGAGTGACGGTGGTGCAGCAGCAGTAGCTACTGTGCCAGGAGCACCCTCGAGTCCTGCCGCCTGGCCCTGCTCAGGGGCCTTGACCTGCACGTGCGCCAGCCGCTGCTTCTGGTGCTGGTGCTGGTGCTGCGCCTCTTGGTGCGCCTCCTGCTGCGGCTGCTGCAAAAGGACTTCACCCCTTGGGCACACGAGCTCCTGCGCAGAGGTGAGGGGAGGGATGGCGGATGGGGCCAGCAAGGCGGGCATGGCTCTGCCTGCACACATACTGTTTGTTGGGTGGCCTTTTACTTGTGGTGCTGGCCTCGGCCCTTCACTTGTGCGCACCACCTTGTGCGCCTGCTTGTTTTTGGCCTGCTGGAACTTTCCAGGGGGAGGCCATTGGTGTGCGCCTCTGTTCGCTGCACATTTGGGCATCCGTAAGGGCTGTGCGCCTGAAGCTGCCGGCCAGGAAGTTCAAAATTAGATCCAGCACTGCTCCTGACCATGCGCCCCGCTGTGGCCGCTACATCAAGTGCTGCAATCACTTTATCATGCCACATGCTGCCAAGATCGCGTGCTGCAAGATCGCGTACTGGGACACAGGGCACCCAAAGAGTGGTGTGCCTCAGCAACTTGTGCCTTAACACTACGGCACTGGCTGTGGTATGCAGGCGCGGTCACAGGAGTACGCAAGAGCTGCTGGGAGGCTTGTTGACTTTGCTACTGCGCGTGCATGTCATCTCATCTGGCCAAGACCACGCAGGCGCTTGAGCCAATTGACCTCACCTTGCGACGAAAACATTCAGTGCAAAGGACGTTCCTGCTTGCAACACCCTGCACAGGACGTTCCTGCTTGCAACACCCTGCACAGGACGTTCCTGCTTGCAACATCCTGCAGGTTGTGCGCAAGTGCGCCTGCGACCTCGAGCAGCGGGCTTGCAGAGCAGAGATGCACATGATGCACAGGCCAGCACGTGTGCACCGCAGCATTGGGACGCAGACACCAGCATGCTGCGCGCGCACGCGCACATGCACGTGAATGCGCACCAGCAGCTGCGTGTGTTCCTCAAGCCACTCTCCCACTTGCTTCAGCCGCGCCCCCACATGCTGCCCCATCACACGGATGGATGTGCGCCAGGTTTTGCTGGTACCCCTCCCGGCGGCCGCCTCAAAGTCGGGCCCGGACAGCGGGTTGCCAGCCTCCTGTGGCAACGCATGTCCAGATGCAAACATGAACGCCACTGGCGTCAGACAAACAACGACCTTCCGACACGGACCTTGATTTTGATGAATGACTGCGCGCTGGATCTCTGTTGCCAAACAAAATGTGGGTTGATGAAGCCCTATACCGGGTGTGTGCTTGTCCATGACAATTGCATGGCCTCACTAGCAAGGCATGCTTGAATATACCCGGCTCATGCCGTGAGTGCTGATTGTTAGGTCAACACCAAGCATGTGCAGGTTGGGCATATGCACATGAGCCTATGCTCGTGCCAGTCCCTCACCTTGCCATCCTGCAGCAGCTTGAAGTCGGCATTGAATACAGTGTTGCCACACCTCTGGCTGATGGTGACAGTGTGCACCAGCATGACTGTGAACAAGGCGCATCCAGCAAGAACTCAGGCAGGTGCTGCATGCATGTGCACGCAAGCTGTGCACAAACCTGGCAGGCAAGCACAATTTGCGCCGATGGGCCAAGAAAATCGTTGGGGTTACAACATGTTATATACAAGCAAAGGAACACAATAATGGATGCTGAATGCCTGTTCACCTCCAAAGCATTATGGTACATAGCATGCAGAAGAAGACAATCCTTAGAATTAATAATCCTTAAAAACCATCAGCTCCACTCTCACTCACCCCCCGAAGTCTTATTGCACTGCACAGCAAGTGTTCGAGGCAGATCAGCAGGCCATGGCATCATGGGACGCCCTAAAATCTGCTGCGGCTGCGGCTGCGGCTTCTGCCAGCCCTGCTGCTCATCCTGCTGCTTCTGCTTCTGCTTCTGCTTTGGCTGCCTCTTCTTTGGCTGCCGCTTCTGCGGCTGCCTTGGCTGCTGCCCTGGGTCCTGCTGGTGTGGAGATGGCGGCAACACTTGCGAGGGCGTGAGGAAGGAGCGGATGTCTTTAGTACCTGCCGCCAGCCTGCAGAGGTCAAATCGACAGCAGGGTGGGCGGGTGATAGCAAGTGGGAGGCTGTTGGAGCAGCCTAGATCTATTGCCTTGCGCATGTGCATGCCCTCCCCCCGGCATGCATCCCTGTGTGTGTGTGCCTGTGTGTATGCTTGTGGGTGTGGGTGTGCGCGAGTCTATGTGTGCCTGTGTGTGTGCCTGTGTGCCTGTGTGTGTGCCTGTGTGCCTGTGTGTGTGCCTGTGTGTGTGTGCATGTGTGTGTGTGTGCCTGTGTGTGTGTGTGCCTGTGTGTGTCCAATTGCTTGCGGAGGACAGTACAACACACTTTCATCATGAAGAGGGCAACATGCTGCACATAGAGTCCACCAATGCATTCCTCACCACTGAGCATGGAACCACATGCATCCCACACCACAGAAGCATTCATCATCCAGAGATACCATGCTGCACACGCCTTAAACATGGCCCACGGACACATACCACACCACAGAGCACAAAACTGCACCATTGAAGCCCATGTGAAATGAAATTTGTGGGCCCTTGTGAAATGACTCTCTGCTCAGGCAGCGGCAACCAAACTAGTTGCAACCCTAGTCCTTATCAGTCACTGGTGCATATGCTACTTGCTCCTGACCCTCACAAACCACACCCAATGCTTCAGCGCTCAGCACAGCGGACTTGTTGGCCGCACCAGAACCTATCGCGCGTCAAGGGGCAGCAGCATATGTCTACTAGCCTGTGATGATGTGGCCCTGACCTGGCCAAGGCCTCCCTATGGCTGTTCGACCTAGCCTATGGCTACCCATGGCTATGACCTACGCAAGGTGCCCATGGCTACAAACTATAGCTGTGATTTGTGGCTGCAACCCAGCCATAAGTCAGTCAGGCCTATCTGTTGCTGCGACCTGGCCCAGGACAAGTATCGTTCAGTGGGGTCCCAGCCAGCCAACAATGGAGATATGAGCACTCTGCAACATTTCTTGTGCATTTGGGCACACAAGTGGACACAAGTGTGTAGGCCAGGGCACCCAATACGGAGGCAGGCCCTGTCTGCACAAACACAAGCAAACCCTGGCAAGGGGCTCACATCCTTCCACCCAAGTTTGTCAGCCATGCAGCAATTTTGCATTTCAAACGCATGCTCTGCTCACACCCCTTACCTTTTTGCGCTACGCAGCAGCAGACTCACAAACCCATGGCAGGTCCCATTCACCCAGTTCAGATAAAAGGTCCCAGCCCAGCCCCCAAAGCCGCGTCTCTTGGCCAACCCAACACCGCCCGGACCTGCAACTTTTATGTGCGCATCTTAACAAAACGTCCAGAAATGAAGCCTAGCCGCACCTGCGCTTCTCAGCCACCCGCTCCTGCGTCTGCGCCTTAGTCACATCCGCATGGCAGGCCACGCACAATGTGCGCAGGTTCTCCAGCTCACACAGACCGCCCCCCTGCAAACGCAGCAATCATGCACGAAGCAAGGTCAGCGGCTGGAGGCCCATTCCAGGGTAAAACATCGAGAGTGTGCAAGATACGTCAAACAATACATGCGTGGCGACGTGGCAAGATAGAACAAAGAATACATGCGTGGCAACATATGGCAACAATACATGCGTGTGCAGGATAGAACAAAGAACACATAAGTAGCAGCGTGGCAAGATAGAACAAATAATACATGCGTGGTTACAAATGGCAACAATTAATGTGTGTGTGCAAGGTAGAACAAAAAAAACATGTGGGGCAACGTCCAGAGAGTGCAAGATAGAACAAAGAATAAATATGCGTGTCCTCTTGCACGCTCTGATGAAAATGGATCTATCACGCATTATGAATTGCTTGGAGAGTGCTGGAATTAGTTCAGCATCCATGGAGAAAATGTTTTCCTCACAGCTTGCATGTGCCAACTGCTGATTTATAAACATTTAAAGCAAGGCGCTTGCCTTGCCTTACATATGCTCTAGGCATGCATTTATCTAGAGTTGTAGATCAGTTATGGCATTGATATTGCCTCCTCAAGTCTATGCAATGCCTGAGTTGAAGGCTGAGAAAGTACTCAGCCATCACAACAGGGCTACAACCTTGTTCGTGCATAACGCAGTGGTAGTGCCAGGCGTGCATGCTTGGCCAGCCGTATGGACCACAAAACAGTGACACAACAGCCTGATACCAGAAGCCAAGACAAAAGATCATACAAGCCTGCATGTGCACACACCTGGTACACAGGTACAATATGATCAGCGTGCCAGGCGTTGCCCTCCACGGCTTGTGCAACCAGGCGGTCCAGGTAGGCCTTGTAGTTGCGCTGCACAAGCCTGCACGTGCGCGTGTGTGGAATTTGTGGGTGCAGCAACCATGACTGCACGAGTGGTGGTCATGCAGGCACACCTTGCATTGAATTGTGAGAGCCGTCGTACACGCTGGTGAATGCTGTGTGTGCGAGATCCAATGACTTCTTTGTGCTGAAGAAATGCAGGTAACATCCTGTACTTACGTTGCACAGGCATTCACAAAACGTATTGTAATCGATCTGTATACAAAAATGTTTTGCGCTTACTGATGTGGTTCGAAGACCACCAAGCTGCAGGACGTCTCCGCCATCAAGATAAAAATCAAACTGGCGGCAAAAACATTCTCCTTGTGCGTGTGCACATGGATACGGCTCTCTAGCGCATAAACAGAACTTCCTAGCACATAGATAAGACTTCCTAGCAGGTACGCAGGTAGGGCTCCCTAGGGCAAGCCTGGTAGCATATGTCCACTCTCTCTCCCTAGGAGAGGCATTCAGTCCATGAACATTCAATAGGGATTCTTTCACCAGGTGCCACAAATCCACAAATGATGCTGGGTGCACTTTCTTGGCAACGGGACTTGAAGTGGAGAAAGGCATGCAACGTGCACAAATGCGTTCAGCACCAAAGAGCCCACGCTTGCCAGCCAGCCTTACATCTGAGTGCTGCACAATGAGGGGCAGGCACCCAAACATGTAAGCATGCAAACAGAAAAGCCACTCAGTCTCACTTTGGGAATTGCTGCGCAATTAGGGCTAGGCGCCTCTCTCTCCATGCCTTGCTTCCATGCCTTATGCTCTGTAGCTGTGCCACCAGCGTGCGGCAGTCCACGCCGCACATACAGCACACGCCTCCCTCCAGCTTGGCCAGAGCTCGACGGATGGCGCCACTGCTGGCCTGCCATGGTACAGCAAGTTTCACATGGTTCAAATCATAGATGGCGCCACTGCTGGCCTGCCATGGTACAGCAAGTTTCACATGGTTCAAATCAGGCATCTTGCATCGAGAGTATCCTCTCTGAACTTTGGCAGATGGCAGTGCTTCTGCCTCAACTAACCTCAGTGCAGCAGGGAAACAATATTCAATGGAGCGAGAGCACCCAGCTGCAAATCAAGAGGCTGATGCCATAACAGCCAATGATGCTCAAAGCTTCAACAGAGAAAGGATCGAGCCAATGCAGCTCTTGGCCTGAAGCAACAAAGGTTAAGCTCAAAAAGAAAAGGGAACAAGCAAGACCGCTCTTGGTTAGAAGAATGAAGTGAACCTGTAATAGGAGCTGAAGGAGACGCCGATGTTGCTTATTTAATCGAAGAATATAAGGGAAGTGGAGATAGAGACCGCCTTGAGCGAGGCAGATTTGCAAACCTGGTTGTAAGATAGACACTTTAAGCCCATGACTTACCCCTTTTGCTCCACTTTACCCATGGTACCATCACCTACCCTCGCTTCACACTAGTCATGATACCATTACCTAACGCATGCCTCACGCTACCCATGACATTTCCCATGCTTCACGCCTCCCATGATCCACCCCTTGCCTCACGCTACCCACCACCTTCCCCACGCTTAACGCTTCCCATGATACCATGACCTCCCCCACGCTTCACGTTTCCCATGATACCATGACCTACCCCGAGCTTCATGCTTCCCAAAGAGACGCACCTTTTTGGTATCTTTTACATTCCCATGACATCTTACTCATTGCCCCTGGCATGTGTTTGCATGCCCTCTTAATCAGATTCAAGTCTGCAGTGCCAAGCTATTGATTTGGCATGGGGGTTTGCTCTAAAGCCGTCAATGTTCACCTCAAGAGCGCGGCAACCGAGGTCAACCTAAAGCTCAGGTTTCTGCACGCACCTTGAGGTAGTACTTGGTCTCACAGGCTGGTTTACAAAACAGCTGCGAGGTGTTGCTGAGGATGGCTTCTGGGTCAGGGGGTGCATCCGTGATGCGCGCAGCACAGTGCAAGCAGAGCCTCTGCATGGGCACCTATGCGCACAGGAAATAAACACAAACACAGGCGCTCAATGTGAAATGGCACTGATGGCATCTTACGTACCAAACACAGACTGCGGCAAAGCCAAGTCACATAGGGTTGAGGGGAGATGCAAACCAGCCACCGCCTACAGGTTGCACCCACACACGAGGGAGCAGTGAGCGGCAGGATTCATGGTTGCTGACAAAGCTGGTGGTAAATGCGACTTGCGTGCTTAAACCTGGCTACCTGGGACAGATAGGAGCCCCGCTCTGGAAGCAAGCCTTGGTTGCGTAACGGAGCTGAGCAAAGGAGGGATGGACACACAAGCGCAAGACAGATGAGCACATGAGCCTGGTGACACGAACCTGTGTCCCTTTAGCCTGCTGCTGGGCCTTGAGATCATTGAGGCCCGCCTGTGGGCCACAATTTCTGCTACCGTGCTTCTGGTCTTCTTCAGTATGCTGCTGCTCCTGCTGCTCAGGAGCCGGGACCAGGTCATTGTCCATTGTAAGCCTGCTGCCCACATCTGCCCCCCCTTTTGCTGCTGTTGCTGGCCCCCCGGCAGAAGGTCCATTTGCTGATGCAGGTCCATTTGCTGTTGCTGGGCCCCCGGCAGAAGGTCCATTTGCTGATGCAGAGGCTGCACCGGCACTTCCTGCCACAGGGTGTGCTGTGCTGTGCTGGGGTGCGCGCACAAGGAAGGCTTGCAGGTACTCCCTGACCAGCAGAGGGCTGCGCCAGGAGGATCCTGCCATGTCCAAGAGCAGAGTCAAGGGTAGTTTGCTTGAAAGAACTAGACTGGAGTGAATCAGGAAGTGACCACAAACCAGGAGGCTGGGCATCGAGAAGTATATTAAGTCCACAAGCTGACAAAATTGGCTACAAAAGGTCCCACTGCACACTTGAACAAGGGCTAAAACCTCGACAACAACCGTTGGCATCAGAGGCAACTGAAAGCCTAATGTTGATCATACCCAGCGCAACGTGCTCAATATCAGGACATGCGGCTCCTAGACTGTCATTTGCCCACGATGGCGAGGGTGGGTGCTGATGTCGCTCAATCACAGTTTTTCCCACATATCAAGTGTATGGGACTATGATGGCTCAGATCTTGATAATTGTTTGTTGGAAAGCAGGAAATGTATAGCCTCAAGCACACCTTACGTTTGTCTTAAGAGCTACCAGTCAGGCACTTTTTTCATATGTTGCATGAATCCACTGGGCAACAGGCTACAGCAGCCTCCCATCAACTGTAGGCTCTAGCTGATTTATTCAGACAAACTCGCACGTGGATAGCTTTCTCCTCATTGTAGAGTGTAGCTATGATACACCACAAAATATCGTTGCTGATGCGTTGGATGACATCCTTGCTGTCACAGTGCGCGCCCTGGCAGGTACATGCACACGCGCGGTGTGACGCTGCGCACCTGGGTGAGGCTCCAGCAGCTTTGCACTGGCAGCAAACCTAGGCGGCACGCGCACGCGCACAGTGTGCCACTCTGCGCCTGCTGGGGGGGGCACTGCTTGGCCTCCCTGGAAGTAGCGCGTCTTGCTGCTGCCAAATGCGCCGGCAGCTATGGCCTCAGCGTTGGCCACCTCCACAGCATCCTGTCTCATACAAAGCCAGGGAAACCAGGGTGCACTCATGAGCAACAGAGAGGGCATGCCTGCTTGTGGCGCTGGTGTTTGTGTAGGTAAACTGGCGTATATTTTGGTGGCAGCAACCTGTCCAACATCAAAGTAGTACATAGGTTATTTCTGCCCTTTATGAAAGGGTCCAGTTAGGTACGGGGGGATTTCTGCTGTGGGGGCCGTTTGTTTGGCCCAGGCATAAATGGTCAACCTCTGTCCTCTCATCTCAGATAAGTCACAAGTAAATAATCAGTGGTTATGCATCAGCCACGCCCTATTGACACCTTGAACGCATAAGATTGATACAAACCTAATTTTCTATTCATGAGATCATACATAACGTAGGCTTTGCAGAATCCTCTCTTACACGCGCAGCATTCAAGTTTTGTGGTGAACGGGTGAGAGGAGAGGGCATGAGCACCAGAGCATCAGCAATACGACGCAGCTGCACTCAGTTGCCAACGGATGCAATTAGATGCTCAGCTGCTAAGAAAGCCCCAATTGTAAACACGTGCAAATGAGGTGCTGTGGCGCTCATTTGCCAACAAAATCAAAAAAGGATGTAATTGTTCAAGGATGCCACAGCGCCTAGCAGTTCATGGGGAAATGCTGTGCGCTCTGTGTTCCATGATCAGCACAGTGCAGTGTCTACCCACACAAAGGAGCAATATGATGCCTTTCCAAAATGCATGGGCAGCACGCTCTGATGACAACAATGTTCCTTTGATGGATGCGGGGGCTCTTGAAGGACGCACCTCCAAATTTGCCGAGATAACACGGTTGTGCAGCCGCGCGCGAGTGACTGCCCTGAGCTCCCCCCAGTCCTTGGCAAAACGGACAGCTTCCTGCTCAAGCACCCAAATGCAACGTTGCACTTCATAGGCAAGCAGTGTGTGTGAGAGTTTCTTTTGTGTGTGTGTTTGCGCGTGTGTGTGGTGAACAGCATTGGCTCCAGGTTACTTTGGTGGTACTACTTGGCATTGCATTGCTGCAGCTTTGCTTTTACCATTAGCATATCAAGACTTAATCCAATGGCTTGGGCATGGCATTTGGACACTTAAAATCTGCATCATGTCGCCAAACAAAAATGGTTGTCAAGCAAGAAGGAGCTGCCCCCAGGCTTGGGCACGGAACACTGCTCTGACTGCTGGGGACAAGACCTGCTGGGGACAATTGAAGGGGCAAGACCTGCTGGGGACAATTGAAGGGGCAAGACCTGAACTGGAGGGGCAAGACCTGAACTGAAGGGACAAGACCTGCTGGGGACAAGACCTGCTGGGGACAATTGAAGGGGCAAGACCTGAACTGGAGGGGCAAGACCTGAACTGAAGGGGCAACACCTGAACTGAAGGGGTAAGACCTGAACTGAAGGGGCAAGACCTGAATAATTGTCCTAGCCTAAGTGCTACCTTCGCATGCCACCTGACGCGGCAAAAGCCACACAAAGAAATATGAGTACACACAAGCACGTGCGTCTCCCCACCCCACCCCGAAAGCGAGCATGCACACACCTGCAGCACCTCCTCAAGCTGCGCCACGCTGAGGCACCATACGCGCTGTGGCACGACCAGGGGGCGCACCATCGCCTCACACTCTTCTATAGCCTGGCCAGCTTGAGCACATTCTGATGCGCCACGCTGTTTCCCCTGCTGCAGTGCATGCAGCTGCTGTGCTTGCTCGGCCTGGAGTGTCTGCGCCCCGCCCATCTGGTGCAGCTGCGGCTGTGGTGCTTGAGGCCCTTGCAGCTGCTGCGCTGGCAGCGGCGGTGGCGCTTTGCCCGCCTTCATTATTTGCCCTTGCCATTCTGCCACCAGCCGCTGGGGTTGCTGGGGTGGGCGGCCAGACCCAAGGGATGGGCCTGCCAGGCACAAGGCCCCTTCAGCCTTGCAGCCCGCATCGCTGCACTCCAAACCAGCATCGGATCCAGTTCGGGC